>Ga0114931_10006796_pt1 | contig 14043 bp, 10 predicted proteins | sample 2SBtaG_FD_89579 | JGI IMG/M metagenome (GOLD analysis project Ga0114931, IMG submission 89579) | Deep subsurface microbial communities from Kolumbo volcano to uncover new lineages of life (NeLLi) - 2SBTROV14_V59a metaG | ecosystem: Environmental > Aquatic > Marine > Volcanic | place: Kolumbo...
ATTTTTGCGCGGCAAACCGGGGTATCGGAAAGTAATTGTTGATAGCTGCGGGCGTGTACAAAGCGAGATTCAATCGGTTCCACCGCAAGCCGGACAAGATTTAATAACTACAATTGATTTGGATTTACAAAAGGCAGCCGAGGTTCAACTGGCAAAAACTCCGACGAAGAGGGGCGCGATTATTGCGTTAGATCCCCGAAATGGTGAATTATTAGCGATGGCTTCCAGTCCTTCGTTTGATCCAAACGTTTTTGTTCGTGATCGGTCGACACCGAAGGGGCGTAAAAAAAGAGCGAAATATTTGCTTGATAAAGAACGTCCTCTTTACAATCGGGCGATTCAGGGTCGTTACCCACCTGGATCAACCTGGAAAGTACCCGAAGCGGTCGCCGGACTTCGACAAGGGAAGATAACCGTTGCCCATTCGAATCTCTTGTGTGGCGGTGGGATTAAGATAGGCAGTAAATTTACCCGTTGTATGGGGAGCCACGGCAGACCTGCCTTGAAATATGCAATTACGAAGTCTTGCGATGGATATTTTTATCGACTCGGATTGAAGCTGGGAATCGACGGTTTGATCAAGATGGTCGAAACATTTGAATATGACAAAAGAACCGGTGTTGATTTACCAAATGAAAAAATCAGCCGCACGCCTAAATATTATAGGAAGATTGTTGAGAAACGATACGGGGGAAAATGGATTGATATTGAAACGGTTTTCGCCTCGATTGGACAAGCAACTGTAGATGTAACACCCATATCAATGCTCCGGGCTGTCGCTAGTGTAGGAGTTCACGGTGAATTGCATGTACCCCATCTCTTAAAAGAGTTTAAACCGACGGCGGAAGTAGGTGACAAACCCTCCTCAAATTATGTCGAAGCGCGTCCGGGATTCGCCTATAAACATCCCGAATTGAAAGTTGTTGAAATGACGCCCGAACAAAATAAGTTAGTGCTTGACGGTATGTATAGCGTGGTAAATGCGGGTGGAACAGCAACAAGGATTTCAATGGGTAGTCGGTTCCCGATTGCAGGGAAAACCGGAACGGCGCAGGTTGCCGAACTTGGTAAAGACAAGGGACATCTTAAAGATCATGCATGGTTTGTAGGTTTTGGTCCGGCTTACAATCCTAAAATTGCGGTAATTGCTATTATCGAAAATGTTGGATTTGGCGGCACCTATGCTGCGCCTGCTGTAAAGGGGGTATTTGAAGCTTATTTGAATCGCGGTAATTCTAGCCCAGAAGGTAAAATGAGCGAGAAAGAAGCGGCGGAGAAGAAATAATTTGGTTTTGTAGTTTGAAAAGTAACCTGATTTCAATTGAAATTCTATTTGAAGATTAAATGGTTGTAGGGATCGAAAAAAGACTTTTACGGGATTTTGACTGGCTTACGGCGTTTTTGGCTGTGGTCATAGTTTCGTTTGGGGTTTGGCAAATTTATAATGCTCAACCAAATCAAAGCTATTGGTCAAAACAAATTATCGGTTTAGCGATTGCCTTGGTAGCCATGGCGGTTGTGGCTGTAACAGACTATCGACGTTTGATAGACGCTGCTCCAGTAATTTATGGATTTGGTCTTCTTCTGCTTGTTCTAGTTTTGATTCCGGGTTTAGGAGTAAAAATTAACGGACAAACTGCTTGGCTTAAAATTCCATTTTTAGCTAGATTCCAACCATCGGAATTTGTAAAAATACCCGTCGTTTTGATGCTCGCTCGATATTTCGGGAATCGAAGGATGGGCACTCTGAGGTTTAAGGAATTGCTGGTTGGTATTGGGATTCTTATTTTACCGTTAGGGTTAATAATGCTTGAGCCGGATGCCGGACAGGCAATAACCTATTTTCCTTTACTCGCCGTTGTATTATTTCTGTCTGCGGTTAAGATCCGGTATGTTGTATTGACTCTGGCAGCGGCTTTAATTTTTGTGCCGGTTTCTTATATTGTAGGAACTCAAACGGGCTTAATTAAATCCTATCAACGTCAGCGAATCGAGGTTATTCTAGACCCTGAAAATGCAGACCCGCGTGGATATGGATACCATACTTTTCAATCGATAATCACCGTTGGAAAAGGTCAGGTCACTGGAATTAAAGGCGATCGACGTAACTCACAAAGTCAATTGAAATTTTTGCCCGAGCCTCAAACAGATTTTATTTTTGCGGTTGCTGCTGAAAATACAGGTTTTGTTGGGTGTATTTCGCTTTTGCTCGCATACGTGTTGCTATTATCAAGGCTCATTGTGGGGGCGAGGCAATCGCCCGACAGAGCAGGGATGCTTGTAATTATGGCTATTGTCGGCGGAATGACGTTTCAGATTTTTCTAAACGTGGGAATGGTTTTAGGATTTTTACCCGTAATTGGAGTGCCTTTGCCAATGATGAGCGCAGGGCTTTCTGCTGTATTATCAACATTTATTGCGATTGGGTTTGTGATTAGTGTTAAAATGAGACGTTTTGTGAACTAGGGAGGTCTTTCGGCGTGGCGAAGAATGGAAGTTTTATGAGTGCTAAAGAAGTTAAATCAGTTAAATCGAAAAAAACGCGTTGGTGGAAAATTGTTTGGTTTCCAATGGCTCTTTTATTGGCGTTATCTGCTGGCGGAATGACAGGGATTTTGGGCTCCTATTATTTGAATAATTCGCGTTATGCAAGGGAAGTCTCCGCCTTGGCTACCTATCGCCCGCCGCAAGTTACAAAGATATACGCTGATGATGGGGAAACAATTCTGGCTGAGTTTGCGATCGAAAAGCGTATTCCCGTAAAAGAAAAGGACGTTCCAGATGTTGTTAAGAATGCCCTTATTTAAATTGAAGACAATCGTTTTTACAAGCATATGGGGATTGATCCTTATCGCTTGTCGGGGGCAATTTATAAACACCTCACGAGTGATAGTAAAGAAGGGGCGTCAACTATTACTCAGCAGCTTACGAAGAATCTATTTTTGACTCGCGATCAGACCTATACCAGAAAAATCAATGAATGGATGATGGCACTCGAGATTGAGCGGTTTTATACCAAGTCGCAAATTCTTGAGATGTACATGAACTATGTTTTTCTAGGCGCCGGAGCCTATGGTTTTGAGGCTGGCGCGAGAACGTATTTTGCCAAGACCTTAAAAGACCTGAATTTAGAGGAAGCGGCGATGTTAGCGGCGATTCCGAAATCGCCCAGCCTCTACTCCCCGACGCGAAATATGAAAAAGGCAACGGAACGGAGAAATATTGTTCTTGATCAAATGGCGAAATATGGGTACATAACTCTTTCCGAGGCAAATGCAGCCAAAGCCAAGCCTGTTAAACTTGCTGATTCTGCTTACTATCAAGCGGTGCCAAAATCGACCGCGTGGGATTATCCGGTGGAAGAAATCCGCAAATATTTAGAGCGAAAATATACAACCAGAGTTGCGCAAGGTGGGCTTGAGGTTTTTACAACGATAGATGTTAAGGCGCAAAAGATTGCTACTCAGGTTGTTAGAAAAAGATTAAGGGGGTATGACCGGAACAGAAAATGGCGTTCCGATTATAAGAATATTTTATTAGATCAAAATAATGAGGAGATTACCGACGAAAAAACTATTGCAAGAAAATTAAGATCTTTTCAGCATGCCGATTGGTTTGGAGATGAATATTCGGAAGGCGAGTATATAAAAGGACTCGTTATGAAGGTAGATAAAACTGCAAATAAGGCTGAAGTTCGATTCGGGAAATATACTGCGACTATTGCATCCGAAAATATGGGTAGGAGCAGAAAATCTCCATCGATTGAATTGAAACCCGGATATCTGCCGGAGTTTTTGATTCAGAAGGTGGATTCTGAAAACAAACGGCTCGTGGCTAAATTGACTCAGACACCTGAAGTTCAGGCGGCGATAGTGACAATTAATGCGAAAACCGGAGAAATCGTTTCGATGGTGGGCGGTTACGATTTTCAGACCAATAAGTTTAATAACGCGACACAAGGTTTGAGGCAAACAGGGTCTTGCTATAAACCATTTGTTTATACAGCCGCTCTTGAGGATGGATTTACACCGAATATGGTAGTCAGCGGAGCACCGATTAAGCGAGGCGGCTGGCAGCCGCATAATTACTCCGGCACGTTTAGCCATCCAAACGTTCCAATGAAAATCGCTTTGGCGAAGTCTTATAATATCGCTGCAGTTCACCTATTGGATCAAGTCGGAATTCAAAAAGGTGCCCAAATGGTTCGTCGTTTTGGGATTACAAATCCGATGGCTCCTAGCCTTCCTTCGGCGTTGGGAGCAAGTGAAGCGGCTCTGGTTGAGATGGTTTCGGCATACTCAACTTTTCCAAATAAAGGTATGCGAATCCAACCCCATTTGGTTAGAAAGGTCTTAGACCGCGATGGTAAAGTTCTCGAGGAATGGGAAAAAACGAGTTACAAGGTGACCAGCGAATATGTGGCGTTAACGATGGTTGATATGATGCGCGGCGTTACCCGAGGCGGTGGAACCGCACCTGGCGCAAATGCGGCTGGTCATCAATTGGCTGGAAAGACAGGCACCGTAAATAATCACACTGATGTTTGGTTTATTGGATATACTCCGACATATGTTACGGGGGTTTGGATGGGAAATCCAAAACGTAAGTCTTCCTTAGGCGGAGGGATGACCGGTGGACACGGGGCACTTCCTTATTTTAATGCTTTTATGCGTCAGTTTATGAAGGACAAGAAGCGTGTTTATTTTCCGAAAGCGCCGCCGATTCCAGCCGAGATTAAATCGATGATCTCCCGTAGAAAACGTGAGCAGCTTGAAACCGTTGAAAAACTTGATGCCGGACGGAAAAAGCTCGGCGGAACATACGAGGGAAATTCAAACTCGAATACAGAAGATGGCACCCTAACTGGAAATGCGAACACTTCTACAGGGGACGGAACTGGCAATGGTCGCAAGACGATTAAGATTGGTCCGAGTAATAAAACCGGTACGGCAAAACCAACCCCGAAAACGGCGACAGGAAGACCTAGAAAAACGCCACCACCGATTAAGCCAAAGCCCAAAAAGAAGGGTACGCGGCGGAAAGGTAAGAAAGGAGATGGGTAAAGCTAATTTATTTCAGAGTAAGAAGGAATTCGGATGGAATTTCGATTCTAGCCGAATTTTTCTTTTGAGCCTTGTAGCGAAACGCCGAGTGACAGCAAAGCATGCATCAAAATTTCTTAATTGAACTTCCATTGTTCGATTAAAGAGAATTTTGACACTTCAAATGTACGAATAGCACTTTAGAAAGAGCGAATAAAAATCTTTGAGCGATAATGTGGACGGATAAATAGGTTTAGAATCCGAAAACCGTGAAATTACATATCAATTCCAACGTTTTAAAATTTGAGTTGTTGATAGAGACTATTCACAAAATTTGCCAAGATAGTAAGGCAACATCTTTCGCCACCAGACCCAATCGTGATTTACATCGTGTCCCCAAATGTCGAGCAGATGCGGAATGCCTTTTGAATGAAGCAAGCCTGAAAGATCACGGCTCCTGTCTGGAGCTTCGTAATCTCCTTGCCCTGTTACTATAACGATCGAATCGGAATTTCTGAGGTTTGGTAGATGATAATCATCGTCCAAATTTCTCAGATACATATTTGGATTATTGAAATAGACATTATCGTCGTAATAACCTTTATCCAGATAATTATAGATGTCATAACTTCCGCTCATTGCGATTGTTCCGCGAAAATTATCGGAATGTTTAAAATAGGTATTCGCGGCTAAATATGCACCTAAACTTGCACCTGTTGTAAGAGGTTTTGCATCGTTGCCACTTTCATTGCGAATAAGCGCTAAAACTTCCTCCATTATGTATCGGTCATAACGGGAAAGCATTTCGACTTTCCAACCTGGATGCGATTCGCGATTTAAAAGGCTATACTTATTAACGGAGTTTATCGAATAAGCACGTATCATACCCGCATCGATAAAGTCTTTAATCGCATCAACTAGATAAAAACGCTCGTATTCAAGATAATCAGCCGCCGCAGTCGGAAACATTAAAAGCGGATAACCGGCATGTCCATAGGAAACTAGCGGCATATCCATTCCAAGATTGTGGCTAAACCACGATGTAATTTCGCGTCTCATCAAAAACTTCTCCAACAAACGTTTTTTAGGAACTATTATTAAAACGATTATTGAAGAAGTTTGCAATACTAGATCGTATTTCTATTTTGTCATTTGTTAGCTAGGCACCAAGCGCAAAGTTTGAGTTACGCAAATTAAGACGGAGTATCACAATACGACCAAATAAAATAGTTATTTTTTTATCGCTCTTTTGTAACTAGATTAATCTGTTACCGCATTTTTGGGCATTTTCATTCTATTCTCATCAACTTTACCTTGGAGTTTGACAAGGCTTCCTTTTTTATCCACCAGTTCACCCGTAAGGTGAAATCATCTTACGGGTGGATTTGTGTTTTCTTTCCCCTAAAATTCATAAGAACTTGTCAACTATTTCTCATCGGGGAAGATTGAAACTCATTTTTTACGAACTATTCCAAAACTTTTATTTTCCGCGCGGTCGAATTATATCCACCATTTTCGACCAGATTTCCATCTTTATCTACAAGTTCTAATTTGATGGAGTTTTCGCCGGTTTTCCAGCCTTCAAGCCAAATGGGTGCCCATTTTTCGATTAATTTTGGTTCTCCACCGTTGACCGAATAGCGTATTTTGAATTCTCCACCGTCTCCGATTAATTTGGCATTTGAGAGCCAAAAATCTATCATTATCGTCTTGCCGTTTTCGCCTTTATAGGTGCCTTTCGGGCGACTATACGTAACAAGTGGTTTTGAGAAATCTACGTCTCCTGCTTTGCTTTCTTTTACGTCAGCGCCTTCCGGTTTTGCATCGGCTAATTTTTTACCCTTGGCATCAGTCGTCGGTTTCGTCTCGTCTGCTTTTCCGTTTTTAACCGTAAATTTTATTGTCTTAAAAGCTTTTTTATTTTTGTAGCTTTCATGCCATGGGCGGGAGGCAAACATACGTAAAGTGTGTTTGCCGTCGGTGATATTGCGCAGCTCGAATCCTTTATCCCACATGTAATGAGCGGCATAAGGCTGATTATCCAGAATTACATGGACGTGATTTCCGGTTCCCGCTTTATCTTTACCCATTTTCAAACCTTTTAGATCGCCGCCAATTTTAACTTTGATCTTTACCGTCGAATTATTAATGACTTCACCCTCTTTTGGAGATTCAACAATCAATTCAGGCTGTGCCTGATCTTGTTCGCCGCGGGCTTTCATTTTTTCTTTGATAGAATCCGGTCTTTCGGTGACCTTTAGTTGCTTTTCCGTTAGTTCTTTTTTACCGCCCTTATTCTCACCGATTTTTTTTGTTTTCGGAGTTCCGCAAGCTGCAAATAGGGTGATTCCGATTAACACAAGAAGCCATTTTGTTGTTTTCATAATTATTTCCTTTCGAGTTAAAAGTTTAAGTAACACGCCCAAAACTCAAGCTTTAGACGGTTGCTTTTTTCCTCGATATTTTTTGTTCTATTTCTTTGATACCGAAAACATCGGAAAAATTCCTTATTAAGCCGTCTTCGACTTCTGCTAAGCTAATTTCATTTCCCAAAATCTTCTCCATTGAAGTTACCGGTTCGCCTTCACAAGCTATTATCCATTTATAATAATCTAAATCCGTATTCACATTCAAAGCAAATCCGTGCGTCGTAACCCATCGTTTTATGTGGACACCGATTGCAGCAATTTTGCCGTCATTTGTATGAACGCCCGTTAATCCTTCGATGCGAAAACTATCTATATCAAAACCCGATAAGGTTCGAATCAAGACTTCTTCCAAATCTCTTACGTATTTGTGCACGTCTTTGCGATCCGGACTTAATGAAATTACCGGGTAACCGACGATCTGACCAACTCCGTGATAAGTAACTTTTCCGCCGCGGTTTGTTTCGAAAACTTCAACGTTAAGAGATTCAAGCAATTCTTTTGTAGCTAAAATACCTTCATCTTTCGCGCGTCGCCCAAGTGTAAATGTATGGGGGTGTTCAAGAAGAAGGAGATAATCTTCTTTTCGTTTTTCTATTGCCTTAGCTTCAAGCTTCTTTTGAAGACTCAAACCCTCTGAATAACTAAAACGCCCAAGACGGCGAACTTTTAATACCCTTTCTTTCATCTTTTATATATAGATTGTAGAATTATTCACAGCAATCTACCAAATGGGAAATCGAGGAGAAAACATTGAATAAGAAAAATCTAGTAATTTTTACGTTTATTTTTGCCATAATTTTGGGTTTGAATTTTGATGCGAGTGGTCAGAGAAGAAAGAGAAAATCAAGACGAGCAAGAGCCGCTGCAGCTAAAGCGAGAACTGCTGCGGAGATAAGGAAGGGGGCAGAAAGCGTTGCTATTCAAATCAAAAATGTATCGAAATTTGTATATGTTCTCGGCGGAATCTCAAGGGGAATTGAAGATATTGATAAAGACGTGAAAGCGGGAAAAGCGTCGGAGGAAATTGCTCAGAAGAATGAGAAATTTAAGGCGAATGTTATCAGAAGTATAATAGCGTTGCGTGCTGGTTTAGTAAAGCTTGAAGTTGATTTTCGCGCAAAACCTGCGCTTAGGAAGTATTTATTGACTCTTCAAGGAATTTCGCTACAAAGTGGAAGGGCAGAGGACATGGCTATTTCAGGAAGGTTTCATCGCTCTGGTCAGGAATTATTATTAGTTGTAGAAACTCTAGCGGACACTTTAGTAGCGATGCCTTAGGGTATTTTTGCCAACTCGCTTTGGAATATTCGATAGGCTTCAGATTTGCTAACACCCATTTCTTTTGCTGCCTGTTTTAAGGCATTTTTTCGAGTTAAGCCCTTTTCTTCAAGCGCCGCGATTCTCTCAGCTACAGATTGTTTCGAGTGATTTTGTCGGTCGTCAATCCGGTTTCTATCGATTACGACCACAATTTCTCCTTTAATTGTTCGAGAGGATAAATCCTTTTCCAGCTCTTTAAGCGTTCCAAGAAGTGTCTCCTCATGGAGCTTTGTTAGTTCGCGCACAATTACAGCTTTCCTGTTTCCCAAAATCTGCAAACAATCAGTAAGGCTCTTGGCGATTCGATGAGGAGTCTCATAAAAGCAAAGAGTTGCCGGAATATCAGAGACTTCTTTTAAGCGTTTTAGGCGTTCACCTTTTCTTGACGGCAAAAAACCGCCAAAGAATATAGAATCCGTCGGCAAGCCGGAAATTATTACTGCGTTTATAAATGCCGACGCTCCGGGGATTGAAACTATCGCAACGTTATTTTCCCGAGCGGCTTGAGTTATTCTATAGCCCGGATCTGAAATTCCGGGAGTTCCGGCGTCTGAAACAATGGCAATAGATTGTCCCTCCTTGATCAAAGAAATTAGTTTCTCCGCTTGCTGATTTTCATTGTGATCGTGATAGCTGATTAGCTTTTTTGAAATATCAAAATGTTTGAGAAGTTTCCCTGTATGGCGCGTATCTTCACATGCGATTATATCCACAGATTTTAGAGTTTCGATTGCGCGAACCGAAATATCACTTAAATTGCCGATAGGTGTTGCGACTAGATAAAGAGTTCCAAACATATTTAGATGGTAAATGGTAAATTCTGAATCGTAAATAGGAGGCGGAGCTTTTGCGACTTTAATTAGAAATAAAAAAGTCCGGGCTACTTGCCCGGACATTGATCAGGTTTGTTGGCAGAAAAAGGAGCTAGATTACAAACCCATAAATTTGGTTAAGAATTAGAATGGAAAGTTTTTCCATATGTCGCTCACGCGTGAACTCCGAGTGTTGCGACCGTTGTAGCTCAAATTATAAGCTCTTGAAAGTTTTCTCAAATCGCTTTCAATTCGGCTCCAATCTCTTCGAATGCTTCGGTTAACTCTCGCGTATGAAATCTCGCGATCAAGCTGTTCACCTATGCTTAAAACTCTGCGAACCTCTTTATAATTATCGTTGTAACCTCGGCGATTATCATACCTATTTTCGAGTTTATCGACAGCTTTTTTTAGACGATCGCTTAAGTTTTCGAGATTTCGGCTACTTCGACGTCCGTATCTGTTTTTATCGAGATGATCCAGACGGTTTTCAAATTGACGGCTACGGCTTTGTAGGCGCAATATGGTTGAACGTAGGTTTCCGCGCGACCGTGTTCCATACCTACCATTGCGGTTTCGGCTATTACGATCGTTTCTACCGTAACGATCATTTCTACCGTAACGATCATTTCTACCGTAACGATCATTTCTACCGTAACGATCATTTCTACCGTAACGATCATTTCTACCGTAACGATCATTTCTACCGTAACGATCATTGCGATTATAGCTACCGTTGCTACCGTTGTAATTATAGTTATATGCTCTTGAAATTGTACGTAAGTCTCGGTCAATGTTGCGCCATGTGCTTCTTAATGAATATGCGCCATCGACTCTTGAACGGGACAATGCTTGACCCAGTTGCGAACCCAAACTCAGCACCTGTCTTGCCTTGTCTGATGTTTTTCGCATGCTGCGGTAGCCTTTATAGTCTTTATCAAGCTTTTTTGTTACCTTTCTAAATTCCTTGGCTAAATCATTTAATCGATCTTCACGTCGAGTTCCATCATATCGACTTTGATCAAGAACACGATCAAGTGAATCGCGGAATCTCTTGCTGTTGCTTCTCAGATTTTTTATCGTTGAATCTAAGTTTCTGTCATATCTTGTGTTGCCGTAGTAACCATTATTACTACGGCGATTGCGCCATTGTGCGGACGCAGCGACTGTCAATCCCATCATCATTACCGCTAAAGTAAAGACTGAAAAAAGTTTGTTATAGCGACCCATATTATTTCTCCTTAAATCTTAAGATATTTTCGCGGCACTTTTTTTCGGCAAACGCCACTTTCTCCAACAGATATTGCAATGACTGTGCCAATAAGCGTAAAGAGTATGTAAGTGTTTGTGTTGCTATGAGTTACAGGTATTTTTGCTTTACGGGAAAACGATATCGTTGACGATGTAGTAAACCTTTTATTCCAAATGGTTGATTGAGACGTTTAAAACCTATCTCGTTTGGTTTTGAGTTTTATCGTGGATATAAACGCGGTTGCAAAGGTTGCCGAAAAAGGAAAACGCCGAATACCCAAATGACAGCGCGCATTCTCCTTCTCGAAAATTTTGACACCAGACTGCCCAAACAAGCAAACTACTTAATTTCCAATTCGAATGGCATTAGCATCAGGGCATCGCCTCTTTTCATCTGATCAAGCATGTGGGCATGACGGAGGGCTTTTCTCATCCTCGCCGGAATCATTTTTATCATTTCATTTTGCTTTGCCTTACTAAAGGTGTCGTCCTTAGATTTGAAGAAACTACTGAGGAGGGATTGCGGTTTCGGCAGGGAAATTCGTTTAACTTCCTGATCAGCCGGGATTTTCGCCAACTCTTTTGCTAGATCAATCGCCTTTTCGAGTCCGCCGAATTCATCGATGAGACCTTTGTCTTTTGCTTGTTTGCCGGTCCAAACTCTGCCTTGGGCAAGTTCATGCACTTTTTCGGTGTTCATCTTTCTGCCTTTGGCTACCTTTGGAAGAAAATCTGTGTAATATACTTTGCCAACCTGTTTCTCCATTTTCGCACGTTCCTCATCCGTCCACTTCACAGTTTCGCGAAAAATTCCGGCATTCTTGCCGCGCATGACATATTCATTTGTCCTGCCAATCCAATCGTAAAAACCTTTCATCACGGGCTTACCCATAAATACACCAATCGACCCCGTAATTGTTGAAGGTTCTGCGACAATTTTATTTGCATTACAAGCAATATAATAACCGCCCGAAGCGGCGACATCAGCCATGGAAACTACGACCGGTTTCTTTTTCTTGGCATTTTCGATTGCATTCCACATCAGGTCAGACGCCAATGAAGAACCTCCGGGGCTATCGACTCGAAGGACAATTGCTTTGATCGATTTATCTTCAGCTGCGGCATTAACGGCTTTAATTACCGTGTCCGCTCCTAGAGTTTGTCCGCCAAAAGGACTTTTTGTTGAACTTCCCAGATTGATCGCGCCAGAGGCAAATATAATAGCGACTTTTTTCCCTTGATTGAGCCCAAAGGAAGTGGCATTTATTTTCTTATATTGTGTTCCGCTAATTGTTCGAATCTTATCCTTTTCTTTGTAACCAAGCTGCTTTTTGAGAACATCGAAGACTTGATTTTGATACAAAGCACCATCTGTCAAGCCCAGTTCTTTTGCTTCATCACCATGATAAGGAGCGTTATCGATTATTGCTTTGACGTCTTCGACTGATTTTTTTCTACCTTTCGCAATTGCGTTTATAAAACGATTATAATACTCATCAAGAATTGAATTCAGAACCTCACGCTGTCCATCGGACATGTCTTTGCGCGTGTAGCCTTCGGGAGCACTTTTATATTTTCCAATCTTGAGAACTTCCATCTCAATGCCGAGTTTATCTAGCGAACCACGATAAAATGTCGCATTGGCAGCAAAACCATTAGTATATAAATCTCCCGCCGGCGGAACAAAAATCTTGTCAGCAGCCGCAGCGATATAGTAGTCCTTATTCATGCCCAACTCGATGTAGGCATAAACCGGTTTTCCTGCATCACGAACTTTTTTCATCGCGGCACGCAATTCGTCTGCTTTGCCCCATCCGATTTGAGGAAACTTAATATCTAACAGAACCGCGCTAATTCGCGAATCGACGGTTGCCTTTCGCATCTGCATCAAGAGGCTCGAAAACGATTGCGGTTGACTGTATCCGATTAAATCGGCAACGGGATCATCCGGCGCGTAATCCGGAAGGGATCCCGAAACTTTTAAGACCAAAACACTATTTTCAGCTACGCTTGGTTTGCCTACATTTTCGACGATCAACGCGATTCCAATGATTCCTAATAAACCAAGAACGAGAACTATTCCACCAACTATAAAAAATGCTTTTGCCGTTTTAGATATTGCCATAAACTATCAGTTAATCTCCACAAATTATTTTCGCCTTCGAACTATTTTTCGAAACCGTTTTATTTTACGTTGTAAACAGTTAAAAGGTTTGCAATTCCCATATAAGGAAGGTTTTTAACGGGCAATTCCGTGATCAATCTTGCAATGTTGATCCAGAGCCATCTGAATTGTCTCTTTTATCCTGCAAGTTGTCTAGCTTCATGTTTTTCAAATTGCAATACTTTCATTTTTGTTTTCCGATTCCGAATTCTCAGCTAGGCTAGATTTTGAAAATCTACCTGTTTGACAGGCAGAAACGCGCCTGATAAGAAGCGTGCCCACTGTCATTCGAGTACGCGGCGGCGGAGAGGAAGTGATTGAGCCTTCCGGGAACATCATTTGAGATCAATATGCGCACAATCCTTTGCCGCCCTGGTTTCCGCCCGTTTGATTATTTTCCGTTTTGAAAACACCGAATAACCGAACAAACAGATCACGACACTAGTGTGCTAATTTCACCCGTTAGGTTGCTAGATCAATGGATTGTTTTAGATTGTTCAGAAAAGCCCTTGTTGGACAAGCAGGGATCTGAACGAGATATTATTTTACAACTTCACAAACAATGAGATTTACGATTCCCAAAGCTTTCTTTTTTACTTCAACAATTTTTAGCCCGGAATCTTCCGCAATCTCAGCCGTTTTTTGATTGAAACGATCTTCGATTAAAGCAACCGACGCGAGATTCAACACGTCAAATACAAAGCCCAACAAGCCATCAGGACGAACGTGTTCGAGTAACACGACTTGGTCTCCGTTTTTAAGGACCCGGATAAGCTCAGCAAAGGCTTTTTCGGGGCGTGGAATTGAACAGAAAACAAGTGTGGCAAAAGCGGCATCGAAGTGGTTTTCTGCAAAGGGAAGAATTTCAGCGTCTGTTTGAACAAAAGTAATCGAAGTAGTCTTGGTTTTCGCAATCTCTAACATTTTACACGAAATTTCGCTTGCGACGGCATGTTTGCATTTTGGGTAAAGGCTGAAATTAATTCCCGTACCGGCACCGATTTCGAGGACTTTTGAGTTTTCCG
>Ga0114931_10006797_pt1 | contig 14043 bp, 10 predicted proteins | sample 2SBtaG_FD_89579 | JGI IMG/M metagenome (GOLD analysis project Ga0114931, IMG submission 89579) | Deep subsurface microbial communities from Kolumbo volcano to uncover new lineages of life (NeLLi) - 2SBTROV14_V59a metaG | ecosystem: Environmental > Aquatic > Marine > Volcanic | place: Kolumbo...
AGCGCGCGTTCGATCTGGGTTCGGTCCCGGTCCGTGCATTTTCGCACGAACGGGAACTCCGCCAGATTACGAGCCAACCGAATTCGGCTACTAATCACAATATCCGATTCCGGTCCCGAGCCCCGCAACCACTCGCCACACTGTCGCGCGAGTTCATTCAGTTTCACGGTTTGTCTTCATGGTAAAGTTTCGCGACCCTCGATGGGTTTATTGACGGTTCCGGATTCCTACTCTGCCTGCCCCTGTTCAATGATGTGGATTTCATCGCGCAGTCGTGACGCGAGTTCATAGTCTTCACGTTGCACCGCGTCCTGCATCTCCCGGCGCAGCTGGATCAAACGCGTCTGGTGACTGGTTGCCTGCACGCCGTGTTTCGGGTGCTTGCCAACGTGTGTCGTGGCGCCGTGAATGTTGACAATCAGCGGCTCGAGTTCATCATGAAAACAAACGTAATCATGGGGGCAACCAAGCCGGCCCGCGTGGCGGAATTCGTAGAAGGTAATGCCGCATACCGGACATGACCGTTGATCGAGTTGGGCGAGTTGCTCCGCGGTTTGGCTGACACTGAACTGCGGCTGACCGGCGGCGTCCGTGGGGACATCCGTCGCGGGCGGCTCGTCCGAGGGCGTCAGGTAGATGCGCGCGTGGTCCTCGCACAGATGCAGCTCTTGCGGCTGATTGTCGGTGGTGACTTCCGTGATATGAAACGTCGCCGGTTTTTCGCAATATTGGCATTTCATGGTTGTCGATCCTTGCGCGCGTGCTGCCGGACGGTGTGAAAGAACGTCTCGTTCCGATCGGCAGACGGGCCGCCGTGGCGCGGCTCCATCCCGGGATCAGCCGCAGTTCTTAGCAACATGGGCCTTGGCACCGCCATGGCGCCGGATGCCGCGGACGCACCGGGCGCGTCGTTTCAATTTCCTGGCTGCCACCTGCGCGCACCGTGCGCGCAGGGGGCCAAGCGAACCATGGGAGCGCTGCGGAACAAGGGCGTACTCCCTTGTGGGGTGCGGGCCTCCCGCATTTAGGATTCTAGCTGTAGCCGGCCGACTGTCAAGGTTGCAGCGATCCCTGGTCACGGCCCGTAACCCCAATTCTTCCTTAGAGATACCGTCGTCCAGACCGCGCCCGTTGTCGTGCTTGGCGCACACTGGTAAGCTGATGTTGCGGCAACCGATGCGAGTCCAGTCGCCGCGACGTACTGGCCTGTTATTCAATCGCATGACTGAGCTGATCCATGACCCACCTGCTGCCCGACTATTCGACATTTCTCAAGCTGAGCCGACATTACGACCTTATTCCCGTTTACCGGCGATTGGTCAGCGATACCCTGACACCGGTTTCGGCGTTTCATCACATCGATCGGGGGGGGAGTGCATGCTTGTTCGAAAGTGTCGTGGGTGGTGAAAAAGTGGGGCGTTACAGTTTTCTGGCCGCCGAACCGGCGGTCCAGTTGCTGGCACGCGGGCGGACGGTGACGGAGATACATGGTCCGACGCGGCGCCAGTTCGAGGTGCCCGACCCGCTCGGCTTGCTGCGGGAACGGCTCGGTGCCGTGCGGGCCGCCCATTTTCCAGAACTCCCGCCGTTCGCCGGTGGTGCCGTGGGATACGCCGGTTACGATGTGGTTCGCTATATCGAGCGTCTACCGAATCCCCCGGAAGACGATCGCCAGTTGCCTGATCTGGCGTTTGCTTTCTACGATCGTATGGTTGTCTTCGATCATGTCAGCAAGACCATGTACGTGTTGGCGATGGCCCATATGGATCGGCACCGCGAAGATCCGGCGGCTGTGTACGCCGAAGCTTGTGCGGAAGTCGATGATCTGGTCCAGCAGCTGACCGCCACCCCGACCACCCTGGCCTCCACGGACATTGGGACGGCGGGAGATCCGACGCTTGATTGCGAAACGGATTTCGCCCCGGAAGCGTTTCAACAAGCCGTCCGGCGGTGCGTCGACTACATTCGGGCCGGCGATATTTTTCAGGTAGTTATCAGCCAACGCCTCAAGATGAAACTGCAGTGCGCCCCGTTTGAAATCTACCGGTCATTGCGCGTCGTCAACCCGAGTCCGTTCATGTTTTTTCTGCGCATGCCCGGCGTGACGCTGGTCGGCAGCTCGCCGGAGATCATGTGCCGCGTGGTCGATGGCAAGGTCACCGTCCGGCCATTGGCGGGAACCCGCAAGCGGGGCGTCACGGATGAGGAAGACCACCGTTTGGCCGCGGAACTTCTGGCCGATCCCAAAGAACGTGCGGAACACGTCATGTTGGTCGATCTTGGACGAAATGACGTGGGGCGCGTGGCGCGTTATGGTACGGTCCAATTATCGGATGTGATGGTTATTGAACGGTACAGCCACGTGATGCACATCACGTCGAATGTTACTGGGCAGCTGCGGGCGGGCTGTGACGCATTCGACGCGCTGCGTGCATGCCTGCCCGCGGGCACGGTGTCCGGGGCGCCCAAGGTGCGCGCGATGGAGATCATCGATGAACTTGAACCACATCGTCGCGGCCCCTATGCCGGGGCTGTGGGATACCTCGATTACAGCGGCAACATGGACACCTGTATTGCGTTGCGCACGATCGTGATTCAGGACGATCAGGCGTACGTTCAAGCGGGCGCCGGGATCGTTGCCGACAGTCAGCCGCAGCGCGAGTATGACGAAACGATGAACAAGGCACGCGGCTTGCTCAAGGCCATTGAGATTACTGAGCAACGTCTGGCCGCGGGGTCGAAACCATAGGGTGTCCTTGGCATGGTCGCATTCCCGTTCGACGTTTCCGACTCGGTGCGTCGTTGGCACCGTTGGTCGCGGTGGACGGCGTGTATCGCGATGACCGTCGCACTCGTGCTGCTGCCCGGCTGTAGCGGCTGCGGAAAGACCAAGAAAACGAATGCGTCCAAGAAACAAACGAGTCTCGAGGACGAACTCAAGAAACGCAAAGCGGCGCAAAAAAAGAAAAAAAAGAAGCCGGACTTTGAAATTGGCCAGCTGCGGACTCTGCCGTCGGACAGCACCGCGCTGGGCAACTTCGTGAAACCGGGACACTTTGTCACGGCCGCAGTCGCCGCGCGCGCGAATCATTTCGATTTTCGTGGTCGATTCAACACCGCGGCGGTCGACCGGCAGGGGCGTCCGGTATTTGTCGAGGGCACCAAGTACCACGTCACGATGACGCGCGCCGCCGCGCTTCCGAAGGGACAAGAGAAACTCCTCTCGTCAACGTTTTTCATGCCACGGGTCACCTCCGAAGGCATGCGCCAGGTGTTCTTGCAGCATTCGCTGCGCGCGGTCGGTGGCGGCAATGTTGTCAGTCCGCGAAATCAAGTCACACGCCACATGCCGGCCTATCAGTATTTGCTGTTGGTTCTGGCCGACAATCCGAATGCGTATAACTACGTGAAGCAGCTCGAGTCGGTCCAGCCCCCCTACGATGAACTGAATAGCGATATGGAACGCGTTGTTTATTATCGCGTCGTTTTGCCCGACAACCGGCAGCGGATTGGCCTGCCGACGCATCCGTTCGCGTACACGAGCCTGGCGTACATTCTATGGGATGGCGTGCACCCCGACCGCCTCTCGCCCGGCCAGCAAAAGGCCTTGCTCGATTGGCTGTTCTGGGGAGGGCAGATCATTGTGAGCGGTCCGCAGTCGAGTGATTTGCTCAAAGACAGTTTTCTGCAGCCTTACTTGCCGGCGCTGTCCGCCGGCGCGACGGCCCTTGGGCCAGCCGATTTGGCCGAGTTGAATCGCGCATGGTCGCTGCGGCGGGCGCGAACGGGTGATGTGATGGGCCTGAATGTACTGGCCGAAAAGCCGTTGGCCGGGGTCCGGCTGAAGACGCTTGACCAGGGTACATACGTCCCTGGAACCGGCCGGCTGGTGGCCGAGCGGCGGGTGGGACGCGGACGCATTGTCGTGACCGGATTCGGGCTGACGAGCCGGGCGATCGTGAACTGGCCGAGTTTTGACAGTTTCTTCAATGCCGTCCTGTTACGCCGTCCCGCGCGGCGTTTCATTGCCGGGAAGTACGGGATTCCACGCGTTGTCTGGAGCAACTATCCCGCGCTGGCCACCGATGCCCGGTTCAGCACCGCGACGCGATACTTTGCACGCGATGTCGGCGCGACCCCTGGGAGTGAATCGCCGCCGGATGCCGATTGGCACATGGACGGCTCACGCCCGGACAGCGAGTCTGGAATCGGCGGTTGGAATAACCACAGTGGCGCCGCCGAAGCGGCACATCGTGCCTTGCAGAAGGCGGCGGGGATCAAGATCCCACGCGCTGCGTTCGTGGTCCGCGTGCTGATCGTCTACCTGCTTATTCTCGTGCCAGTCAACTGGGGCTTCTTTCGCCTGATCGGACGGGTCGAATGGGCGTGGATCGCGGCGTTGGTGATCGCGGTGGTTGGCGCGCTGATCGTGATCCGGTTGGCGCAACTGGATATCGGTTTTGCTCGGAGTCGCACGGAGTTGGCGATTATGGAAATGCAGCCGGCGCGGACCCGCGTGCATGTGACTCGGTACCTGGCGCTCTACACTTCCTTGGCGTCGCGCTATGAGTTCCGGTTTCCCGATGATCCGGACGCCGTGGCGTTGCCGTTTCCGCCCGTTGACTCCGCGCGGCGGCCACGTGAGATCGTCTTCCATCGCGATCGTGACGCATGGCTGACCGGCTTTCAGGTGATTTCCAGTCGGACCGCGTTCGTCCATTGCGAACAGATGCGTGATTTGGGTGCGACGATTGAACTGGTCGGTGAGGGCGACTCCTTGCAACTTGCCAACCACACGAAGTTGGATCTTCATGATGCCGGTCTGCTCCGCCGCGCGGCCGACGGACATGTGGAATCGTGCCGGCTGGGCGAAGTGGGGGCGGAGAGTCGGCGTGCCGTTCGGTTTCACGCCGCCGCGGCGAACCAGCCATGGATTCCCGAGTGGTACACGATCCAGACATCACCCGACGCGGACACGACGCTGGATTTGCGCAAGGTGTTCGAACTGGCGGCGCGCCGGTGGCGGCTCCGGCCCGGGGACATTCGGCTGGTCGGCTGGACGGAGCAACCTGTGGGTGGTATCGTGATCACACCAAGTGCGACGCACCGTTTGATACGGACCGTCCTGCTCGTCCATCTCCGTTACGGCAAGCTTGCCGCGCCGCGGCCGGACGCCAATCTCATTTCGGATGTACGTCCCGCCGAGCGACAAAAGGCGTCCGAACTGGAGGGCAAACCGCGGCCCATAAGACCGGCCGCGCCGAAGCGTCCTGGACAACCGTTGCAGTGATCGATGGCGCACCCCAAACGAGATGAATATCGGTATGATCGAACTGGTTGAATTCGGTAAGGATTACGGCGATTTCACCGCGGTACAGTGTTTGAACTTGAAGATCGAGGCGGGCGAGATGTTCGGGTTCATCGGCCCGAATGGCGCCGGCAAAAGCACCACGATTCGGTTCCTTGCCACGCTGCTGAAAGCGACGCGCGGCGATGCCATTGTCAATGGGCATCGGGTCAGCGAAGATCCGATGGCGGTCCGCCAAAGCGTCGGCTACATGCCCGATAATTTCGGCGTTTATGACGGCATGAAGGTATGGGAGTTTCTCGATTTTTTCGCGGTCGCGCACCGGATCTCCCGCACGCGACGCAAGAAAGTGATTCGTGATGTGCTCGAATTGCTCGACCTCGATCATAAACGCGATGACTTCGTGAACGGCCTTTCACGCGGGATGAAACAGCGGCTCTGCCTGGCAAAAACGCTGCTGCACGATCCTCCCGTGCTGATTCTCGATGAGCCGGCCAGTGGCCTTGATCCGCGTGCCCGCGTCGAGGTCAAGGCGCTGCTCAAGGAACTCCGCCGGATGGGCAAGACAATTCTGATCTCCAGTCATATTCTCACGGAGTTGGCCGATTGCTGCACTTCGATCGGGATCATTGAGCGTGGCCAGTTACTCATGGCGGGGCCCATCGACAACGTTTATCGGCGCATTCGGCGGAACCGGATCGTCGCGGTGCGGTTCATCGACAAGATGGAAACCGGGTTGTCGATTCTGCGGAGTTCGGCGGCGCTGCGGCAGATCGATGTTGATGGGAGCGGCGCGACGATCGAGCTGGAAACGGATGACACGGGGGTCGCGGCGCTGCTGCGCGAGTTGATCGAGCAAGGTGTGGGGGTTCGCAGCTTCGGCGAAAAAGAACCGACGCTCGAAGATGTCTTCATGCTCGTGACCAAAGGGCTGGTCAGCTGATCAAGAACGCGCTTGGCCCGCTGCCCGGTTCGGGCGTTTCCCACGCGCGCCGGATTTCGCGCAGCCCATACGCACACATTTCAAAGTGCTGTCCCAGCCGCTCCAATAGCGCGCCCGGTGCCGCGTCGTCGGGGGCCTCGATTTCGCTCGCGATCAGATACGCGCGTTTGCCCAGCAGGCAATAACTGTGGTACCAATCGAGATCCGATGGCGCATGCCGGCGGCGTAACGACTCGGGAAAGAGCCCCGTCCAATAGAGCGCGAAATCGCCGATCTGGCGATGCAACTCGCGCCGCGCCGCGCCGCCACGCGGCTCCGCTGCCATGAGCAAGCGGTCCAGATCGAGGCGTGGCCGACCCATGGGAGGACTCGGCAACCGTGGCTGGTCCGCGCGAATGAACCGAAGAAGCAAGGTGCCGACGTATTCGATCATGGGCGGGTCGACCACACCCAGCCGCACCTGGAATGTATGCTCCGCGAGTCCGGAAAAAAAACGACGCAGTAATGTGATCGGTTCTTGGATCCCCATGGCGCAACTCTCGTGGCTCGGATCCGGCGGGAAGACGCCATCATTTCCACGGCGCCACAATCCGCGGGCTCCATGGCGGCGCGCCGCACGTTCGCGTCCGCCGTCGCAGTTGATAGGTGCCCTCTACGGCCATGCATGTGATAGCCTCTTATTCAACTCTACTTCGCGTCCCCGCGCGTCGTCAAGTTTCTTGGCCACACATTAAGCGGATTCGGCGGCGTGGAGTGCGGCGAGTAACTGGTCCACGTAGACGCCCAGTTCGGCAAGCACGGCGTCGCGGGGACGCTGAGCTGCTTGCGCCATGCGCCGGACGATGGCCGACCCAACGATCAATCCGTCCGCCACGGGAGCGAGCATGCGCACGTGTGTCGGTTTACTGATTCCGAACCCGATGCAAATGGGCAAACGGATGTGCTCCCGGAGACGCGTGACATTTTCCAAGATATCGGCTGGCAGTTCGGTCCGCTCACCGGTGATGCCGGTCACCGAAACGTAATACACGAATCCGGTCGCGAGGTCCGCGATACGGAGAGCTCGATCCAGGGGCGTCGTGGGCGTAATCAACTGGACAAGACTGAAGTCGGCCCGCCGGCAAATTTCCGCGAGGCGTGCGGCTTCCTCCCACGGCAAGTCGGGTACGATGGCGCCGGCGAGGCCGGCCAGCCGTGCTTTCTCGACGTACCGCTCGAGTCCGTATCGATAAACGATCGCGTAGCTGACCATGTTGACAATTGGCATCTTCGCATCGACGGCGACCGGGGCGATCGCACGGCAAATATCTTCGAGCCGGATTCCCTGTTCCAGGGCGCGCGCGTAGGACGCTTGGATCACCGGCCCATCGGCGATCGGATCGCTATAGGGCACGCCCAATTCACACATCGCGCAGCCGCGCCGGGCAAACTCGCGGATGACCTGGCAGGTGAATTCCAAGTCCGGATCACCCGCCGTCAGAAACGGCATGAATGCCTTACGATGTTCTGTTTTCAGTTTCTCGAAGAGCGTATCAATGGCGGACATTGGTATCTTCCGAATCAATGGGGTGGTGCGTTGGCCGCGTCATTGTTGCAGGCGTGCCACTTCGGCCGCGTCCTTGTCGCCGCGTCCGGACAGACAGACAATCAGCGCCTGGTCCGGGGGACGTTTGGCTGCCTCCTGAACCGCCTTGGCAACCGCGTGTGCCGACTCCAACGCGGGCAAGATCCCTTCAAATCGCGCCAGCAGGTGGAAGGCCTCGAGCGCTTCCTGATCACCACAGTACGTGTATTGCACGCGTCCGGTTTCTTTCCAATGGCTGTGTTCGGGCCCGACCCCCGGATAATCCAAGCCAGCCGAAATCGAATGAACCGGGCACGTCTGCCCATCGTCGTCCTGCATCACATAGCTGAAACTCCCGTGCAGGACCCCGGGGCGCCCGAAGCTGAGCGGGGCCGCATGCGCGCCGGATTCGGTGCCACGTCCGCCTGCTTCGACACCCAGCAGCGGCACGTCCGTCTGTTGCGTGAAGGGATGGAACATGCCCGCCGCGTTGCTACCGCCGCCGACGCATGCGATCACAAGGTCGGGCATGCGGTGTAGACGCGCGTTGCATTGCACCAGGGTTTCCCGCCCAATCACCGCTTGGAAATCACGCACGATGCGTGGAAAAGGGTGAGGTCCGACGGCCGAGCCAAGAATGTAATGCGTGGTGGTTACGCTCGCCATCCAGTCGCGCATGGCCTCGTTGATGGCGTCGCGCAGCGTGCATGCACCGCTCGTTACCGGCCGCACTTCGGCGCCCAGCATGCGCATGTTGGCCACGTTCGGGGCCTGACGCCGGATGTCTTCGGAACCCATGTAGACAGTGCATTCGAGACCGAAGTGGGCGCAGGCCGTGGCCGTCGCCACGCCGTGCTGGCCGGCACCCGTTTCGGCGATCACGCGGTGCTTGCCCATCCGCATCGTCAGGAGAGCCTGTCCAAGCGTATTGTTGATCTTGTGGGCCCCGGTGTGGTTCAGGTCTTCGCGTTTGAGCCATATCTGTGCCCCGCCGACGTGCGCGCTGAGCCGTCGTGCATGGTACAGCGGCGATGGGCGGCCCACGTAGTCCCGTAAGAGCTCGTCAAGTTGCGCGCGAAACGTCGCGTCTTGAATCGCCGCGGCGTACTCGTCAGCAAGTTGATCGAGTGCATGCATGAGCGTTTCCGGAACAAACCGGCCGCCAAATTCTCCGAACCGCGTCTGCACGTCCACCGTTGGGGCATCAGACGCGGGCTGTTTCGCATCGTTCATGTGCTGGTCTTGACTTGTGGTAGGTTTGGCATTTTACGAATGTAGGATGGGCACTCCTGCCCGTCTCGGATTTGCCGGGCACTCCAGCCCGGCCGACGTGAAAAACCGTTCGCTCCCAACCTGAACACATGAGCCACCATATTCCATTTGGTGCTCGGTGGGCGGGGGCGTAACTCCCTCGGTTGCAGTGACTTGCGCCATTCGTGACAGACCAAATGGCACGGTCCAACTAAACGTTCACAAAAAACAACGTCTCGTCGCCGGCCGGTCTGGCCAGGGGGGCGCCGGCAACGTCCGCAGTCGGTCCCCAGGATCGATGGCCCGGGTGCCCCAACGCGTCAGAGTATAGCCTACATGCTCCAACGCGGTCTGCGCAGCCCCGGACGGGGTAAAACACGCGGCTAGTTTGGATCGATGGCCTCGGTAAGGCGCCGCCGGATTTCGGCGAGCCACCGATCGTCGTAGATCTTTCGTCCTTGATGGTCGGTGATGTAGAAGACGTCGACCACCTGATCCAAGTAGGTGCCGACCTTGGCGACGTGCACGGACAAATCGAGTTCGAACAAGGTGTGCGCGATCCGGTAGAGCAGCCCGCGGCGATCGTAGGTCAGGATCGTGATGATGGTGTGATGCTCGGAGGTCGTGTCATCGAAGCGGATTTGCGTGGGTTGGTGGGCGAAGTCCGCGGCACGCGCCCCGGTTTCCGCCTGCCAGAGACGGCGGAACGTCGGCGGCTGATCGGTGTCGACGGTCAAGGCGGTGACCAGGGCGTTATGAATCTGTTGGACGATGGGCCGGCGGCTCACCCGCGAAATCGGGGTCTTGGACATAGAAACGGTCGAGGACCAGGTTTTCCGCGAGCGTGTGAATCTGGGCGGAAAGGATCTGCAGCCCCTTGGCCGTCAATGCTCCGGTCAACTTGTGGAAGATCCCCGGTGTCACATCTTCATACGTTCCAACCGCGTACACGCAGGCCCCGCGGCGCGGCAAGTACCGCGACCAGGCCGTTACTTTTTCCGGACCGCATTCACGTACCTTCAACAGTACCTCGTGGATGCGCTCCGGCGAGTCGTCGAGTAAATAGGTGGTTGGCAAGGCCTTGACCTGGAGGTCCCACCAAGCGTCCCATTGGCTGGCGGGAACCTGTTCGCGTACCGCCTGACGCCGCTGATCGGCCAAGTCCCGGACACTCCGCGATGCGTCCTGGCCCGTCAATTGCTGCCGCGCGCGAAAATAGAGCTCGGTCAGCAGTTCCAATTTCCAGGCGTTCAAAACACCGGGGCCCACGGCCGCTAAATCAGCACACGAGTGGATATAGAGCATTTGTAACACATCCGCTGATCCCACCTCCACGGCCAGACGCACCGCCACTGATTCGTCATTCAAATCCTCACGGAATGCCATGTGTGGCATCAATAAGTGACGGCGGACCAGGAACCGCAGCGTTTCCGTATCGCGGTTCGACAGGTGCAAGCGCCGCGCCGCGTCCCCCGCGATCCGCGCGCCGACCGCGCTGTGGTCCTCCTCGTAGCCCTTGCCAAGATCGTGGAGCAAGAGGGCCAGATGCAGCAGACGTTTGTTGTGTAATTGGCGGTACGCTTCGCCAAGTACTCCCGGATCATCGACCAGCTCCGTGGCGAATTGGACCGCGCGAATGGCGTGCTCGTCGACCGTGTATTTGTGGTAGTCGTTGAATTGGATCAAACATCGCGCATGCTGCATGGCCGGAATCAGACGCTCGAGAACACGTAATTGGTGAAGTCGGCGCAGGAGATCGGCAAGCCGTCCGGGTTGGCTCAGCAATGACAGGAACCGGTTGACCGATTCCGGCGATATTGCGTCATCGAGTCGCGCGGTCATGGCGTTGCGGATAGCCTCCCAAGTCGGGTGGTCGATCCGTTTGTTGTACATGTTGGCCAGGTCCATGATGCGCAACACTTCGGTCAAGTCACCGCAGATTTTCGGCAGGCCTTTTCGGGTCGCGCTGATGTGGACGGGGCCGACGCGAAAATCTTGTTCCAAACGATAGCTGAACAGGGCGCCCACCGCCGTGGTCACGGCGGATCGGGCCCGGGCACCGGCGATGAAATGAGCGGAAATATACCGCACGTCACCGGTCCGCTCGAAATAATCGCGCATGAATCGTTCGACCGGGAGCATGCCGCCGATTTTTTCGTACTCGTATTTGTCGGCGACGCGAACTTGTTCGTGTCGGTTCAGTACATCCTGGCTCTTCTCCGCGTGGAAATGGACCTCGTTGCGCAGGCGGAGCAGGAAATCGTGGGCCCGCCGGATACGCCGCCAATCGATTTGCGTGAGTGCTCCCAGTCGATAAAGGCCCTCGAGGTCCGCCTGCCCATGCTTGATGAATCCGATCCAACGTATGGATTGCACGTCACGCAGTCCACCGCCCGACCGTTTCAAGTTGGGCTCGAGCATGTAGACCGTTTCACCGTACTGGCGACGTTCCGCTTGCCGGGCCTTGATGACCATTTCCACGAGCATTTTGGAGCGTGATCGCGTGAACCGCTGGTAGCGGCGCAGGAAACGCCGGAATAGCTCGAGATTGCCGGCCAGTAACCGGGACTCGGCCAGAGATGTCAAAATCGTGGCGTCGGTGGCGGCCAGCCCGCAACACTGGGCTGGCGTGCGCAGGCTGAACCCGAGTTGCAGGCCGGAATCGCACACATCGCGCGTGAAACGGCGGGCCAGGTCCACCGCACGCGACTCGGACGCCGGTGCAACCAGCAACATGATGTCAACGTCCGAGTAGGGTGCGACGTCGCGACGCCCGTAGCCGCCGTGCGCGACCAGCGCGATGTCGGACAGCCAGGCATGGCCGCCGACTTCCTGCAGCGCGGCCTCGTAGATCCGCAGAACGACCGCATCCAACAAGTCGGTCAAGCGCGAGCACACCTGGATGCCGGGCGACCCGCGGTCGTGTTGGCGCCGCAACCGCGCACGATCGGCGGCCAGGCGACTGCGCGCTTCGACGACCACGGGACGCCACTGGGATATACCGTTGGAATTAGAGGGCATCGTCTCCCGACTCTCCAGTGCGGATCCGGATGGCGTCCTGAAGGTCCGCGACGAAAATCTTGCCGTCACCGATTTCGCCGGTCTGCGCGGCCTGGAGCATCGTGTCGACAACCATCTTCAACGAATCGTCGCCACAGACGACTTCCACCTTCGCCTTGGGCACGAAGTCGACCGAGTACTCGGCACCCCGATAACGCTCCGTGTGCCCCTTCTGACGTCCAAAACCACGTACTTCCGTCACCGTCATGCCGTGAACACCGTGTTCATGCAGCGAGTTTTTGACCTCTTCCAGCTTGAAATGACGAATAATCGCTTCGACCTTCTTCATTATCGAATCTCCTGTAAAACCAAACCCCGTTTCGCAAAACTGCGTCGCTCCCAGCGATCGCGGGACGCCGTTATCCCCACGTCGCGGGTTCTTTGAAACAAATGACCTACACGAAAATATATCCCTCTTCACCGTGCTGACTCAGATCCAAACCCTCCACCTCTTGGTTGGCCGTGACGCGCAGGCCCATGGTGGCATCCAGGACCTTCAACAAGACGAACGTGGCGGCCGCGGCAAATAGCCATGTGATGACAACGGCGACAACCTGCCCAAAAAAGACGCGACTGCTCCCCTCGATCAGGCCAAGCGTGTTACCGTTGTCAATGTTCCAACACGCGCGGGTCGCGAACACGCCCGTCAGGATCGCTCCCAGCGTTCCGCCAACGCCATGGATGCCAAATGCGTCCAACGAGTCATCGTAGCCGAATCGGTTCTTGATCGTGCCGCAGGCCATGTAACAGACCACGCCGCCCGCCGCCCCCATGACCAACGCCGGCATGGGGTTGACAAAACCAGCCGCCGGCGTGATGCAGACAAGCCCGGCCACGGCACCCGAACAGGCGCCCAAGAGGGTTGGTTTCCCACGCTGAAGCCACTCGATGCCAGCCCATGCCACCGCGCCGGCCGCCGCGCTGAAGTGGGTCGCTGCGAACGCACTGGCGGTTAAAGTGTCGGATGCCAGCTCGCTGCCGGCGTTGAAACCGAACCAGCCGACCCATAACATCCCCGCGCCCAGCGCCGTGTAAGTCAAGTTGTGCGGCGGCATGGGCTCGGCCCCATAGCCCAGGCGACGGCCAATAAGCAAGGCACAAATCAATGCGGAAACCCCCGAACTTATGTGCACCACGGTGCCACCCGCGAAGTCCAACGCACCGCCCATTAAACCGTTGCCGGCCCCCGCCCGCATGTCCGCCGTCGACGTGAATGCCAGAATCCCACCATCCCAAACCCAGTGGCATAGCGGACAATAGACCAAAGTGCCCCACAAGACCATGAAGACGACCATGGTGCTGAACTTCATCCGCTCGGCAAACGCACCGCAAATCAACGCCGGTGTGATAATGAAAAACATGCCCTGAAACAGCATGTGCGTGAGCATCGGAATCTGGGTCGGCGCGCCCGCGGCATACATCGGCGTGATCGGACCGGCCGCGTCGTTCCACGTGCGCGCGACGTTGTGCATGAATAAATACTCACCGTTCCCAATCCACTTCCCATCGCCGCCAAATGCCAGCGAGTAACCCCAGAGAGCCCATATGACCGTCATGAGCCCCATCAGAAAAATACACTGCATCATCACCGCCACGACATTCTTCTTGCGGACCAAGCCACTGTAGAACATCGCCAAGCCCGGCGCCGTCATGAATAAGACCAGCGCCGAACAGGTCAGCAGCCAGCCGTTGTGCGCCGCCATGGCCGCATCACTGGCCAGTGTATCGGGCCCATTATCGGCCACTACGGGTTGAGAACCGGCGGCGGACGCTTCGACTGGCGCCGCGCCCGCGTAAACCCAAGAAACTGACAAAACCGCGGCGGCCACCACGAGCAGTCTTACCGCCAAACTGATCCCCACTGATTTCACCGTGTTTTCCGATCTACCTCCCGAAAAACCGATTTGCGATGCGACG
>Ga0114931_10006798_pt1 | contig 14041 bp, 9 predicted proteins | sample 2SBtaG_FD_89579 | JGI IMG/M metagenome (GOLD analysis project Ga0114931, IMG submission 89579) | Deep subsurface microbial communities from Kolumbo volcano to uncover new lineages of life (NeLLi) - 2SBTROV14_V59a metaG | ecosystem: Environmental > Aquatic > Marine > Volcanic | place: Kolumbo...
AACAAACTGGTCAAACAGGTCTTCACGATCGTGAAGAGCGGCGTAGCGTTCGACAACGACTATCTGGAAAAAATGAGCGCTGTAAGTTGACTTTTTGACACAGTTCATTCTGAGCGCAGCGAATAGTCTATGGGTGAGGACTTGCAAGATGCCAGGCACAGATCCTTCCCATTCGGTCAGGATGGCGCGTTTCTCTGGGTGGCGGCGGAGGGCTCAACCGCAAAGAAGGCGCAAAGGACGTGGAGAAAAAATGACTGTTGAGAGCGAATCCTTCACGCTTCAACTTGCACCCATCAACATTCACCCTTCAACCCTGGTGTGCCCGGCTCCGAACACACGTCAATTTGTGAAAAACCGCGGTCTGTCTGCTTCTATGACCTCCATATCCTGCACGGCAAACCACGATTCATTCTCCTCGCCGGTGCTGTTCTTATAGGGCACCTCGGCGTCGCCCGTGGCGATGTCGACCACGTACGCAAGGTCCTTCTTCATACCCTCAGCCACTTCCACGGCCTGCGCCACGTCTGCGACGCGTCCGCTCACGGTGCCGAGCGTGATCCCTTCCCGCGAATACAGATGCACCCGCACGTGCTTGCCGACGAGATCGTAGAGTGATGACATAATTTTATTTCCGGAGTCGTTCTTCAGATGAGGATAAGCGCCTGTAAAACGACGCGATGTCCTATCGGCTCCCACTTCCACATCAATTCAAAAAAAGCGGTCTAGGATTATCGGGGCGGCGCGCCGTCATCCGGGTGCTCGTGGATGGGCAGGCTCTCGTTGTTGTCCTCCGGATGCGTTTCGCGGTATTTCCGTGCGATGGCCTGGGATGTCTCATCCGCTTTGAATCGCCGGTATCGGGCCTCGTGCTCGTCGGCCTTTGCCGCATCTCCGAGGGCGCGATAGCAGAGCATCAGGTTATAATGTGCCATCAGGTCTTCGGGGTCGATGGTGAGCACGCGCTTGAAAAAGGGGATGGCCGCCGGGAGATCGTCATTCAGAAAATGAACCCGCCCGATCTGATTGAGCACCACGCGGTCGCGGGGAAATTGGGCCGAAGCCGCCATGAGGTCGCGGAGGGCCTCCGTGTATTCGCCGCGTGCCTTGTGCCAGAGGCCGCGAAAGTACAGCGTCTTGTGAAATCCCGGGCGTGCTCGTTCGGCGGCAGCGAGGGCCTGTTCACCGGCATCGAGATTGCCCTCCTGAAGATAGCCCCGTGCCAGATTGACCCAGCCGTCAGCATAGGTGCTGTCGAGGCGGGTGACCGTGCGAAAGGCCTGTTCCGCACCTTTGAGGTCCCCCTGAAGGAAGAGCCCGATCCCGTAGTCGTTCCACCGAGTACGGCGCAGGGTGGGGTCGGCGGGGGGCGGTGGGGTGTCGCGGGGCGACGGCGTCACGGCGAGGGTTACGGAGTCGGCCGCCATGGTCACAATGGTAAGGACGGGGATGGACTTCACCTTGCCGGAGACGCCCTGCGTATCGCCGGTGAATACCCACGGGCCGTCGTCGTAGTCGGGCGAATAAGACGGTGTGGCGCTGGAATCGCGGACGCCCGCATAGGCAAAGTGGGTGTTCCACCAGTTGAATTTGCGATAGTGGAGCTTCGCTGTGATGGTCACCGAGTCGCCCACATCGTCGGGGACCGTCAGCCGGTAGTGCGCCACATTCGCCGCGCCGGGGGGGATGAGGTTGACATAAACCACCGCGCGCGTTGCCCAGGCGTTGCGCTTGTTGATGGGGTTGGCGTGCCCATCGACCATGAGGGTGCGGTAAAAATGCGCGCCCGGATCGACCGATCCGGCGCCACCGTCTTCCGTCCACCCGCTCCAGAAGAGCTGCCGTCCGGTATCGTCAACAGCCTTGACCTCCAGCCAGGCCTCCTGTGCATCGACCGTCCCGCTGGGGAAAAAGTGGCCGAGGCCGAGGGTGCGCACCACTACGTCGAGGCGCACGGAAGAACCCGGATTCAGCACCGCCATTCCGTCTTCGAGCGGCGCGAAGACGCTGGTCGCTTTCCCCGTCAGGCTTCCCGCACCGACCGCCTGCCCCTGTTCTTCGCCGACGGCAAACGTGCTGGCGAGCCGTCCGCCGCCCTCAGCGGCACCCGTCCGGCGGTCACCCGAGGTCGTCGATGCTTCGGGCTCGCTCACGGCGAAAATGTCGACGCGAATCTGCTTGTTCTGGAGGAACACGATGGTTTTGTGAAGTTGAACTGAATCCCGGTTGGCGGTTGGCAGGGCCGTATTGGCCGCCACAAATCGGTGGCTATGAACGAAACCTCCGAGGTTGGCGGCATCGTTGGATGGGGTGAGCGGCATGTGGCAGTTGATACACGTGCGCGGCGCAGGCGGCTCATAGAAGGAACGTGCCCCCTGCCCCGAGACGCCACTGGCCTGCCAGTTGTCATATGTGTTGAAGCCGCGCACCCACCGGTATCGGTTGACGGGTTTGTCGAGGTGAACCTTGTGGCAGGTCGAACAGAATTCGGCGGGTTGTTCGCGATGGAACGGCTTGAGGAACGTGCGCCGATGCGGATCGGGATCGAGCCGGAGGATAAAGTCGTGGAGGGTACGGAGGACCGGGTTGTCGCTCGTGGCGAGGTCGTGAAGCGCCGGATATTCAAGCACATAGTCGTTGTTTCCGATCGTGCTCTTGACCTGTTTGATGTTATGGCACGAGACGCACCCGAGGCCCGCTTGCGCGGCCGGTGTGTGGAGGTACGAAGCCACGGGTCGGGCCATCTGCCCGCTAAAGAGGAGCGCATGGTCGTGGCATCCGGCGCACCACTGGGGCGTCTGCAATCCCGACACCTCCTGTTGATACTCGATGGCCTTGCGATACCACTGATTGTTGAACGAGGAGAAGTGATGGGCGGAGGCATCCCATTGTCGCGTCACGTCTTCGTGGCAGCCGCTGCGGCCGCATGCCTTCGAATCGAGGAAAAAGCTGTCGGGGATGAGTTTGCCATCGGCGGTCCCGGCAGCGGCGGGGAAGAAGGGCCCGTCGGCGCCCCGCATGGCCTGCCCGGCCATGTCAGCGGCCGGGAGGGGGGTATTCGTGATGGTGTCCTCCGCCGACCGGGGCCACAGCGGACGACTCAACGGCACGGCGACGGCGAGTATGAGGACGGCGACTGCCAGTGGAAAGAGTGCCGGGCGCCGCTGAAAAAGCCGAAGACGCCGAAGCCACCACAGCGTGGCCCCACTCGCACCCACGCACGCGACGATGTGCACGTATAGAAGTAGCCAGTTCGGCCGGAAGTTGCCGACGATGATGAGCGCCACCCCTGTCCCGGCTGCGAGGACGAAGAGGACGATGCTGAGGAGCGCGGGGGTGTCGGGCCGGGACTCGCGCATCACCCCGAGCCCGAGGCTGCCCCACAGCGCCATCAGCACACATGCCAGAACCAGATGCACCAGTATGTTGGCGATATAGAAAAGGCTGGCTGAACTGACGGCCCACAGATACGCGCTGTTCGCGAGTGTGGCGATAATCAGCCAGGGGCCAAGACGGGTGAGCCGCGAGGGCATCATGGACGGGGGCATAGACGGGTTGGAAAGGCGGTACGGGCGGTGGGACGGTGATTACACGCACGGCGGGGCGAGGTTCATCCCCCGCGGGACGGGATTACGACCGTTTTACATTTCGTGACGACCGAAACGCCTACCGTGCTCAAACGACCGGCAAAGATAAAGCAATTTGTGGAGCGGACGAAGAGGGGCTGCCGTATATTTTTGTCTATGAGGTCTGTTCGGGCATTCGGACGAATGCGGGGTGCTGGCGGCTAAGGGCTCGTGGCTGAGAAGAAAAAGTCTGTTCCGTTTCAAACAAAAAACACATGCCCATATTTCAAATTCAGGAACAGCGGCTTCTGTCCATTTCGCAGTCTAATTTTCACAGAGAGAAAGAACTGCAATCGCTCATTGAGAAAAACCTGCGGTCGGTTTTTAATTGTCGTTTCGTGGCCACCGAGTTCTCGACGGGGGTCGTTCATGCGGGACGAATTGACACGCTCGCTCTCTCTGAAGACCATAACCCGGTGATCATCGAGTACAAAAAGGTTGAATCTTCGGAGTTGATCAATCAAAGCCTGTATTACCTGCACTGGCTTCGGGACCATCAGGGTGATTTTGAGGTTGCCGTTCACAAAGCACTCGGGGTCAATGCGCAAATCGACTGGTCGGACATTCGGGTGATCTGTATCGCGCCCAACTTCAAAAAGTATGATCTCCTCGCCGTTCAGGTGATGGGGGCAAATATTGAGCTGTGGAAGTACCGGCTGTTCGAGAACGCGACCCTTCACCTTGAAGAAGTCTTCCAGAAGTCCATCACCACGATGCAGGGCATGAGCGACGGCGCCAAGAACCCGGTTATGGTCGCAGCTGGAAAGAAGGCGGCCCTGGCGAGAAAAACCGGCGTTTACACGTTCGAAGGACACCTCAAAGGCAAATCGTTAAGGATAAGGGATCTTGTGTTGTCGGTTCAAGAGTTCGTGATGAACCTCGATCCAGCCATGGAAGAGGTGCCCAAAAAGCATTATGTCGCATACAAAATATCTCAGAATATTGTATGTGTGGAGGTGAGGACACAGCGACTGCTCCTGTTTTTGAAGGTGGACCCCAAAAGTGTGACACCCCTGCCCAAGCACGTGCGCGATGTTTCGGACATTGGGCACTCAGGTACCGGGGATCTTGAAATATCCATCGCGAACGAGGATGAGTTGGAGGCTGCCAGGCCATATATTGAAAGGGCGTATCATAGAGTCGGAGGTTGACTCCGTTTTATCGCTCTCCGCCCTCCGTTTTCCTCCGATCGCCATCATGCCCCCAATCATCCTGTGCTCATGCCCCATTCTCGCGGTTTCGTCTATCTCTGTGCTGCCCTGTTGATGCTCGCGTCGAGTGGATGCGGCGGAGGCGAGGTCGACACGTCTTCGGAGACGTATCGGGACGCCGTGGCTGCGTTTTATGCGGGGCTCGCGGCGGTGCAGGTGGGCGAGGATCAGCGGGCCGACGCCAAGCTCCTTCAGGTGACCGAACTGGCGCCCGAAGAGCCGGCGGCATGGGCCAACCTCGGGCTCCTCGCCCTCCGGCGCAATGCCTTCGACGTGGCAACGGAACGCCTGTCTCGCGCACGCGATCTCGCCCCGGAAAATAGCCGAATACGGCTCATCATTGGCCTCGGAGAAAGTATTCAGGGCGACTACGAGCATGCAATTATAAATCTGCGGCAGGCCATCGCGCTGGACTCGTCGAACGTAAAAGCCTGGTATGCACTCGCACAGGCCCTCGCACGGAGCGGCGCCGATGCCGGAGAAGACACGGACGTGCTCGATGAGGTGCTCCGGCAACGCCCGAACAACCTCGCGGTGTGGATCGAACGCCTGCGTGCGGCCGCGCGTGCCGGCGATGCCTCGACTGTGAGCCAGGCCATGACCCGCATCCGGGCCCTGTCGGGCGGCTGGCCGCCGGAGGCGCTGGAGCAACTAAGCACACTGGAAAACGCCGCAAAAGAGGAAAAAAAAGAGCCGCCACGCCGGTGGTAGTGCTGCGCAATGTGCTCCTCCGCGAACGCCAATACCGGTCGGATCTCGCCGAGGTGCAGACGCCGCCCGAACAGGTCGGCGACATGATCACGCGGCTGCTCGTGCTCCCCATGCCCCGCGTCATCGTCGCGCCGGCGGACGACAGCCTCCACTTCGACGCCCAACCTGTGGATGCGAGCGGTCCGTGGCAGGCCCTCCGGCCTATCCTCCTCAACCCCAATGCGGAGGCGGTGCTCGTGCGTGCCGACCGTGAGGGCGTTCGGCTTCCGGATGTCGACACGACGCTGTCCGTTTCGGGTGGCACTCGGTCGGCGGACGGTCTCCTCGGGCTCGATGCCGATAACGATTTCTGGATGGACCTCGCCGTCGCCGGGCCGGGTGGCTTCCGGCTCTTCCGGCAGGACAGTGCCGCCACGTTCCACGATGTGACCCCGCAGACCGGGTTGCCTTCGGCATTGACCCGTGCCGCCTATACGGGCGTGTGGGCCGCCGACCTCGACCTCGAAGGCGATCTCGACCTCATCCTCGGAGCAGACGGCGGCGATCCGGTCGTGCTCCGCAACCACGGCGATGCCTCGTTTGAACGGATGCCCGTCTTCACTGGTATCGACGGTTTGGAGGGCTTTGCCTGGGCCGATCTCGATGGCGACGGCGACCCGGACGCCGCGCTTCTCGATGCCCACGGCACTATACACGTATTTGCGAATGAACGCGGTGGGCACTTTGCCGCATACGCCGCGCCGCCGGATACCGATCACACACTCGCCCTCGACGTCTCGGATCTTGACGGCGATGCCCGCATCGACTTCGTGGCACTTGCGGCCGATGGGAATCTCCGGCGATTCTCCATCGAACCCGGCGGTGCATGGTCCGCGACTTCCCTCGGTGCATGGGAGGGGCTGCCCGCCGGGCTCCATCCCGGCGACGTGCACCTCTTTACCGTCGACTTCGACAACAATGGCGCCATCGATGTGCTGGCCGCATCAACCACGCGCGCGCGGCTGTGGCTGGGCGACGACCACGGTGCATACCGCCCGCCCCTCGCCCTCGACGGCGTCCATGTGACCGGCTTCACCGAGCGTACCGGCGACGGGCGAATTGACCTCGTGGGGCTCTCGCCGGAAGGACATCCGGTGGTGCTAGTCAACCGGGGCGTGAAGCCGTATCACTGGCGGCAGATCCGCCCGCAGGCCACCGCCGCCACCGGCGACCGGCGCATCAACACCTTCGGACTCGGCGGTGAAATCGAAATCCGCGCGGGCCTCCTCTTTCAAAAACAGCCCATCAAATCGCCCGTCGTATATTTCGGACTCGGCGACCACCTGGTGGCCGACGTGGCGCGGATCGTCTGGCCGAACGGCGACGTGCAGGCCGAATTCGACCTCCTCTCGGATGAAGTACTTTCGGCACAGCAGCGGCTGAAGGGCTCCTGCCCGTGGCTGTTTACGTACGACGGCCGCAAGATGCGCTTCGTCACCGATTTTTTATGGCGTTCGCCGCTTGGGTTGAAAATAAACGCACAGAAGACGGCCGGAGTGATGACGACCGAGGACCGCGTCAAGATCGGGGGCGACGAACTGAAGCCGAGGAACGGGTATTATGACCTCCGCATAACGGCGGAGTTGTGGGAAACGCATTACTTCGACCACGTGTCGCTAATGACGGTGGACCACCCCCCCGGGACCGAGGTGTATCTCGATGAGCGCTTTGCCTTTCCGCCACCGCCGCTCGACATCAAGACAACGATGCCGCCGCAGCCGGTGGCACAGGTGTGGGACGACCGGGGACAGGACGTGACGGATTTCGTCCGCACGCGCGATGCCCGCTATCTCGATGACTTCGGCCGTGGGGAGTATCAGGGCATCACACGCGACCACTTCATCGAAATCGACCTCGGCGACGCGCCGGTGGAACGCCCACTCTGGCTCCTCGCCACCGGATGGATCCGCCCGACCGACAGCTCGATCAACGTAGCCATCAGCCAGGGGCGGCACCCGGCGCCGAAAGGGCTCCGCATGGAGGTCCCCGACGGGTCGGGTGGATGGCGTGTGGTGGCGCCAAACCTGGGGTTCCCCTCCGGAAAGGCCAAGACGATACTGATCGACCTCGAAGGGGTATTTGCGCCCGGCGCACCGCATCGGGTACGGCTGTATACCAATCTGGAGATCTACTGGGATGCCCTTGCGTGGGCCGAAAAACGGCCCGGCGTCGCGATCCAAACGCATCGGCTTCAGCCCGAAACAGCTGACCTCCGCTATCGCGGATTCTCGCGGGTGAACACCGCCGACGGCTCCTCCCCGGAACTGCCCGATTATCAGGATTTGAAGGGGACGATCCCCGTCTGGCGCGACCTTATCGGATATTATACCCGCTTCGGTGATGTGCGGGAGCTCCTCGCCGGCGTCGACGACCGGTACGTCATCATGAACGCCGGCGACGAGATGGTCTTCCGTTTCCCCGTCCCGCCCCCGCCGCCCGTCGGATGGACCCGTGACTTCGTCCTCATCGGCGACGGATGGGTGAAGGACGGCGACTACAATACGGCCTTCTCAAAGACGGTCCTCCCGCTGCCCTCGCACGATAACTCGACGTACACGACGCCGCCGGGAAGGCTGGAAGACGACCCCGTCTATCGCCGCCACGCCGGAGACTGGCAGACGTATCATACGCGGTACGTCACGCCGGAGCAGTACGCACAGGCATTGCGTGCAACGTGGCGCACGCGTCATTAATCGCCCATACACCTCATCATTCATATACCGATATGCCCACACCCCACGCCGCTCGTATCCGTTCGTTCATGCAGAAAGCCGGGCAGGCGACGCCCGATGCCCCCGTGATTCCGTCGGAGGAGATTCGTATTCTGCGCGCCAAGTTGATCCTCGAAGAAGCCCTGGAGACGGTGCGCGGGCTGGGCGTCGGCGTACGGCTCGGGCCGGACGGAGCCGTTGTCTCATCGAAGGAGGCCGATCTTCAGTTTCATATCGACAGGCCGGTGGATCTGGAGGAGGTCGTCGACGGGTGCGCCGACATCTCGGTCGTCACCATCGGCACGCTCATCGCATTCGGCGTGGACGATGAGCCGGTGCTCGAAGAAGTCGATGCCGCCAACCTGCGCAAATTCGCCCCCGGCGGCCACCGCCGCGCCGACGGCAAGTGGATCAAGCCTTCGGATTGGACGCCGCCCGACATCACCGGGGTTATTGCGCGGATGCGGGTAGGGTGAGGATGGAGGTATGGAGTGAAGCGCCGGACTTCAGACCTACCCATCCCCGTTAACGTACCATCTCAACCGGGAAGACCTCCGTGCCGTACGAAAGCAATACCGGACGACATTGATCGCCCTTGGCTAGACCGACCCATAGCCTTAGGTGCGCGTTCTGTTCTGCATCCGGGCCTGCACCGCATCCTCCGGTTCCGCCGGCATGTCGCGTTCAAGACGGCCCAAAGGGTCTAACTCACGAAGCGCTGTCGCGGATTGCGCGCCTGCCCGTTCAGCGGTACGGGCGGCAATCACCTCCATCTGGCGAGCCCGTTCTTCCGACCAGCGTCGGAGCCGGTATGCAGCAACCCCAATGCTTCCCAGCCCCATCGCAGCAAACAGAGACACGAACAGCGTCCCAGCCAGATCCACCCCAAAATCACCGGTGGTTGCCAGAATCAACATGAACAATAGGCCCATCACGAAGAAGGCTAAACCAACCCCTACCGCATTCTTCAGGTTGGTGTTTAGGGTACGGAGGCGGAGTCGGTGCCCGGATTCTGTTGGCTCAACGAGCACATGGAGATTCCCGTTTCTCCACTGCCGGAGCGATCCGTCCCGCCGGACCTCACCGGATGCCTGAAACGTCTCGCGAAGGTCTACGACGAGCCGGTCCCAGTTTTCATCCGAGAGTGGCCCCGGCAAATCTATGGTTCGGGCAACGCTGACGGGGAACCCGAGGTGTGTCGTGGGCGGCGGGGTTTGTTCGGATCGGGCTGTGGCGGCGGCGGCACGGGCGATGAACTCAGCCGTGATGCCCGCCTCTTTCCCAATCTGTTGTAGTTCGGCGAGTGTGAGTCCCTCGCTGTGCGAGAGTTGCCGCTGTGCAACCTCTTGGGCTTCAGCCGCCTGCTTGAAGATCGCAGCGATTTCATGCTCGCCGAATCGGCGCTCAGCGCTCATATCGTTCAGAATATTTCGGTGGTAATATGGTGAGAAGGCGGGCTAACGGTAGAGTGGCCGACCTTCGCCAACGTACCCTACCCGCACCGGGGACGCAAGGCCCACCGGTGGCGAAATCCCACAGCGGTTGGTCCATTGGAGTGACTAGGTAGCGACGCGGCGAGGCACGACGAGCCGGACAAACCCACGCAGCACGACGCGCAGGAACCGCCCCCCGGCGGCCACCGCCGCACCGACGGAAAGTGGATCAAGCTTTCGGATTGAACGCCGCCAGACATCACCGGGGTTATTGCGCGGATGACGAATGAGGAAGGCTGCAGATTACGCCTTGTGGTCTCGCTCGCCGTCGCCCTCAATGTAGGACCTATCGCGAATTTCACTACACAACGGTCAGCGCATGCTCTGAATATTTTCCGTTCTCGGTCACAAGAACCAAAAAGTATTGACCAGCACTCGAACGCGAAACATTGATATGCAGACTGCCGATGCCGATTCTTCTACTTTTAATCAAAGCTCCCCCGACGCGGCGCCCGAGTAGGTCATAAATCTCAATCTGAGCCCCGACTGCCCGGACCAAAACATAAGCAATCATAGCAAAATGCCGGGTTGGATGGGGATACACCGATAACACGCGCTTCGTCCCAGGAACGATAGCTCCGTTTTCGCGCCCGACTGAGACGACCGGTATTCCGTACTCCGTGTTTCCGATCTTCGCGTAGGTGAGATGTTGGCCCATCGAATGCCTCCGCTCTTATTTCGCCAATATATGCTGCATAGACTTCGGCTGTGATGAAAGTTGTACCGTCAAGCGGATCAGGTCTTTGATGCGTCTTGAAGGCGACTACCGGAACGGTGACTGGGCCACCGAAGACGATAGTTGTATCATACCTGCCACCTATAATCTCTACGCCATCGACGGTTTGGGGCGTGTCACCGAAGTCTGCATGATACCAGAATGTAGACGAATCGCCTGGTACAGTATCAAAATCAATATCAGGAAACGAAATCGCGGCTCCCACAGCGTTGTACCTCAACCAGAAGGTGCTCATACGCTCGGGATTGAATGAGGCACCGAACTACTCGGACCGACTCTTGAAGTACTGCTTGCCATTGGCACTGGTGTCATCGATAATTCTGACTCTTAGATACGACGGAATTGGCGTTTGGAAGGCGATGGACGTATAGTGCCTCTCGTTGCCTAATTCTAATGGGTAGTAGCGCCGGTTGTCGAGCGTGTCGAGTACGATTTGAGCGGACGCTGCCCCGAAGCATACGATCGCAATCATGGCTGCAGAGGACACTTTAATAGAAGTTACTCCTGGCGATATCTTCGTAAATTTGCAGTCACCCACAAAAACCAAATTCCGGGTCCGTGTAATACATAGGGCCATTGACGCGTGTACGGCCGCAATGTCAGGAAATGGCAATAAATGCGATACGGCTTAGTTATTAGCCACCCGGCCATTTATGTCTAAGATTACTACGGTAGAATCTCAATATCCGTAACACCCCACGATAAAGCATTAAATTATTGTTTTTGACCTCGTCAATATTATTACTATCTCAATGGGAGAGCCCCAAGTGGAATTCATTGTTCATTCGCCGGCTATCGGTACCGTGCCACGAATTACTGCCTTGATGCCGCCGTAGACTGGCCCGAATATGATCACAATGGTACTGAACAGGAGGGCAATACGGGATTACGATAGAGATATTATAGGCTATTATGTATGAACACAGGATACAATTTATTCCGCTTTGCGCTTCTTTCTGTAGTGTTTGTCGTTTTGCCGATGACGCACATAGCCCGGGCGCAGACGACGGGAAATTGCGCCCTCGGCGAAGCCACCCGCGACCTCGACGTCGGCAACGTCCGCGCCCGGCTCTATAATACCGGCGGGTTCTTCTTTAAGGGTGCCGGCAATGTGTATAACATCCCGAAAGCACCCGCAGGCGCCCCCATCACCCCAAACGCCATCTTCGCTTCGGGCATCTGGCTCGGCGGCATGGTCGATGGCACGCTCCGCATGGCCGCCGCCGACTATTCCTTGTGGGAGTTCTGGCCCGGTCCCCTCACTGCGGGCGGCGAACTGCCCGGCATCGGCGACTGCACCCTCTATGACCGTATCTGGGAAGTCACCCGCGCCGAAATCAACACGCTCGACAATGGCGGTGCCTCTACGCCCGACATCGATGAGTGGCCCGCCGACCTCGGCGCTCCGTTCATCGATGCCAATGGCGACGGCCTGTACAACGTCGCCGACGGCGACCGGCCCGACATCACCGGCGATCAGATAGCCTGGTGGGTGATGAACGACGTCGGCAATACACACGAAACCACTGGCACCCCGCCGATGGGCATGGAGGTGCAAGTCTCGGCCTTTGTCTACAATATCCCCGGCGACCTTGCCAATACCACCTTCTATCGGTACAAACTGGTCTACAAGGGCAAGGTACCCATGACCGATGTCTGGTTCGGCAACTGGTCCGATCCGGACCTCGGCAATGGGACGGACGACTATGTGGGTTCGGACACGACGCTCGGTCTCGGCTTTGTGTACAATGCCGACAACGATGACGAGGGCTCGGACGGCTACGGCACGGCACCGCCGGCCCTCGGATATACCTTTCTTCAGGGCCCTCTGGTAGATACGGACGGGATAGACAATAACCACGACGGCGTGATCGATGAAGCCGACGAGCGTCTCTCGATGACCCGTTTCCTGTATTACACCGGAGATTCTTCCACCACTGGTAATCCCAACCCTCTGACAGACGATTGGTATCAGTACTTGCAGGGGATCTGGGCCGATGGGTCGAAGATGTGTTTCGGCGGGAACGGCTTCAACCCGACGAGTTGCGCACAGACGACCGATTTCGCGTGGCCCGGCGACCCGGTTACCGGGGCCTTCTGGAGCGAACGGAATACCGACGACACAGGTACGGCCAATCCACCGAGTGACCGTCGTTTTCTGATGTCCACGGGCCCCTTCACGATGAACCCCGGCGACACGCAGGAGATTGTGGTGGGTATCGTGTCGGGCTTTGGCGTGGATAATCTCGACTCGGTAACCCGAATGCGTGATGCCGCAAAGGACATCACCACGTTCTTCGACACGGGCGTCGAGCCACCGCCGCCGCCCGCGCCCACGGCCGCCCCGGAATTGCTTGCTCCGGCTGACGGCGCCGGCGGTCAGCCCGTCAACCCCACCCTTGCCTGGGACAGTGTGCCGGGCATTACAACGTATGAACTGGAACTCGCAACGGGTCCGGATTTCTCGGACGCAATCCCATCCGGAACGTCCAATGGCCTGACGTCGCTGAATATCGATGGCCTCTCGGCCCACGCGACGTATTACTGGCATGTGCGAGCGACGAATCAGGGCGTGCCCGGCCCGTGGTCGCCCACCTGGTCCTTCGCCACCTCGGACGTCGAACTCAAGCCCGGCGGTGCACTCGAAATCGATCCCGGCACCTATGCCTTCATCGAGGTCGCCGGTCCGGACGACCGCTATGCCTGTGGGGTGAATGCCACGGATACGTTCGGCTGCGATGAAGTGGGGGGCAATCTCGTCTATGTCTCGTTCAATGGGGCTGAAACGTACGTCATGACAAGCGAGGGTGCCGGACCGGAAGAAAGCCTCATCGGCTTCGCGCCGGACGATTTCGAGATCCGATTCACCGAACACGGTTCATACGGCTATTATCCCTTCACGACCGGCAAGGCCATCTGGGTGCCTTTCGAGGTGTGGGATATCGGACCCACCGGACCCTTCGGCACCAACGATCCGGCCGACGATGTTCAGTTGATCCCCAATTTCTTTTCCGATAACGGCGGCGAATGCGAATGGGCCTATGGTGAACTGCCGAGCCCGTTCTTCGGCTCCGGCACCAATGGCGCCACGGACCGTATCTATGCCTACTTCCCCACCGACGACTATGCCGCCTGGGAAGCCGCCGTCAAGCCCCTCGTCGATGCCGACCCCAACGCCTGCCCAGCCGCCCCGGCAACGGACGAGGCATCAAACCTCATCGACTTGGGCCGGGGCCGCCCGCTCCAGCGCATCATCTTCGACGACGCCTCCGGCGACCCGGCCGTCACCCATCCGGCCTTCGGCGTCGTGGTCCGTTTTCTAACCGTCGCAGAACCACCACCTCCACCCCGCCCTTCTGCCCCCTCCGACCGCGACGTCAGCCTTCCCACCGATGTCACCCTCTGGTGGTCGTCCGCTTCGTCAGCCCGTCTTCAGGTAGCCACCGACCGCGCTCTGACGCAGATTATCGTCGATTCCACCGGGATCGACACGAACCACTTCGACCTGACGGGGCTG
>Ga0114931_10006799_pt1 | contig 14038 bp, 9 predicted proteins | sample 2SBtaG_FD_89579 | JGI IMG/M metagenome (GOLD analysis project Ga0114931, IMG submission 89579) | Deep subsurface microbial communities from Kolumbo volcano to uncover new lineages of life (NeLLi) - 2SBTROV14_V59a metaG | ecosystem: Environmental > Aquatic > Marine > Volcanic | place: Kolumbo...
ATGAGCTGGAGACCCCGAAAGACACTGTTGCCGTGCATCGGTCTGATGCTGGCCGTATCGACGTCGCACGCCGAAATCGCCTTCGAGGAGGTCTCCCAGCAGGCCGGGATCAGTCACAAGGGCACCACCTGGGGGGCCTCCTGGGGCGATCTGGATGGCGACGGATGGCCGGATATCTGGGTGAGCGATCACAACAGCCGGCCGAGTCTGTATCTGAATCGCCGCGACGGCACCTTCTCCGAGCTCGCCAGGGCCCTCTGGTCCGGGGATCCGAAGGATGACACCCATGGCGCCGCCTGGGCCGATTTCGACAACGATGGCGATCAGGACTTGGTGGAGGTGGTGGATGCGCGGGAGGAGCCGGACGGGACCTTCTGCGTGGGGTGCGGACTCAACCACCTGTTCGTCAACGAGGACGGACACCTGGTCGACCAGGCCCACGAGCACGGTCTGGACCACGACGGCCAGGCCCGCATGCCGCTGTGGCTGGATGCCGACAGTGATGGCCGGCTGGATCTGCTGGTGGTCAACACCGCGACGCGCAGATATCCGGGCTCGATACTCTATCACCAGGGCAACGGCGGCCGTTTCTCGGCGGCCAATGGGGCCTTCGGCCTGGTGGATGGCCGCTGGGGCCGGGTCGAGAAGGCGGGTTATCTGGTGGACAACCTGCTCCATCTACGCAATCCCCCGCTGCCGGCGCTGGCGGCCCACCGCAACCTGGAGTCGGCACAACTGGCCGACCTCAGTGGCGATGGCAGCCCTGAGCTGATCCTGTTCGCGAACCCGACCCGGATCTACAGCATCGGCGGACGGCCCTTCAGCGATCTGACCCATACCCTCGAGATCCCCTCAGTGGACGAGATCAGCGATGCGGCGATCGCGGACTTCGACGGCGACGGCCGGCTCGACATGTATCTCGCCCGGGGCGAGTATCTGCCCTCGGACGTGGTGCGCGTGGACTCCGGGACGATCAAGGGGACGCTCACCGGGCGCAGCACCCGGGGCGCGCCCAAGGCGCTGGAGTTCCGCAGCCACGGGGCGCTTGAGGTCTCCATCTATCCCACCTGGTTGCCGCTGTCGAAGATATTCATCGGCAGCCAGGGTCGGCATCCGGGCTCGCGGACCTTCCGTCTCTCGGCGGATGACCCCGCAGTCCATGGGGCTCCGCCGCCCGATGCGGCCAACGGCAGCCGGGTGATCCTCTACTTCGATCCGGACCGTGGGACCTGGACCCTGCGCAACCGGGTGATCTATCAGTACGTGGACTTCATCGTGCGATCGCCGACACCCATCACCGAGATCCAGACCGTGGGCTTCGATCGTTTCCAGCCCAGGGGCGTGGATGTCCTGCTGCTGCGCACCGACCGGGGCTTCAGGCGTGCGGCCCTGGACGGCCGGGCCGGCCAGGACAGCGCGTGTTTCTTCACCGTGGCCGGTGACTTCGACAACGACATGGACGAGGACCTGTACATGGTGTGCACGGGGCCGGTCACCAATCTGCCCAACCGGCTGCTGGAAAACGACGGGGAGGGGCATTTCAGCCTGGTTCCGGATGCGGGCGGTGCGGCAGGGAGCACCCTGGGCAGGGGAGACACGGTGATCACGGCGGACTACGATCGGGATGGCTTTCTGGACCTGTTCGTGACCAACGGGACCGATCCGACCTCGCCCTTCGGGGCCGAGGGGCCCCATCAGCTGTTCCGCAACCGGGGCAACGCCAATCACTGGGTGGAGATCGATCTGGAGGGCAGCCGTTCCAACCATGACGGCATCGGTGCCGTAGTCAAGTTGTGGGCGGGTGGCCAGATGCAGATCCGGGGACAGAGCGGGGGTATGCACCGCATGTCACAGAACCATGACCGGCTCCACTTCGGGCTCGGTCCCAACCCACGCATCGACCTGCTCAAGGTCCACTGGCCGAGCGGACGGGTGCAGGAGCTCCGGGCGCTTAAGGCCGATCAGATCCTCCACATTCGGGAACCCTCATGACAGCTGACTCGCATGCCTTCGGTCCCAGGCGGGGCCGCCTTGCCCGGATTGGCGGGGCACTTGTGGCTATTGCCCTGGCGTTGAGCGGATGCGCCCCCTCTCTGGATCCCGATCCGCGGTTCACCGCCCACCGGTTGGACGCCGCGACCTACGGTCTGTTCGACCTCGGTGTGGTGGATGCCGATGGCGATGGCCTGCTGGACGTGTATACCGCGAATCACTCCGGCCGGGAGAGCCTGCTCCTGAACCAGGGCGCGTTCCGTTTCACCGATGCGTTCTCGCAGTGGGGGCTCGATCAGGACCCCGGATTCCCGGGACTGGATGTGGTGGCGAGGGAGACCGTCCCTGATGCTCCGGGTCTCTATGTGGGCTGGCGCGGACCGGACATCGTGGTCCGCAGCCACGGCCTGTCGGGCGCAAAGGATGCGGTGACGGGCACCATCGAGCTCCTGTCACGGGTGACCATGGAGGACTCCGAGGGTTTTCGGATCGCGGTGACGGCCGAGGAGCTCCCCAGTGGCGCGATGCGCAGCCTGATCCGGTTCAGCGGTGGCCCGGAGGGCTACTTCGCCTTCCGGCCCTACATCCACGCGTTGCCGATCACCTTCAAGGTCAACAAGGGTGGGGGCCCAGAACGGATATTCGTGGGCACCCGGCGGGTCAATCCGCGGGCCAGCGAGTTCGTGATCAATATGCGTGATCGCCACGGGATGGCCTGGGCCGACTACAACGGGGACGGGCTGATGGACCTGTTCATCACCCGCGGCGGCCTGCGCGGCACCATGGCGACGGTCCCCGTGCGTTTCTGGGACGAGTTGTACGTCCAGGGCCCGGACGGGATGAAGGATATCGGTCGTGAGGTCGGCCTGGAGAAGAAGGGCTGTCCGGGCCGGCAGGCCGCCTGGGTGGACTTCGACGGGGATGGCCGCCTGGATATCTATGTGGTCTGCGGCCGGGGCGAGGACAGACACCCGAACCAGCTGTTCAGGCAGGGGGAGGACGGGCATTTCGAGAATGTGGCACAGTCCGTCGGCCTCGCCCTGGAGCCCAATGGTAAATTCGTGTGGCTCGACGTGGACGGCGATCACGACCTGGATCTGATGTGGGCAGGGCGGCGGGAGCTGGCCTGGTACGAGAATCGGGGCGAGCAGTTCGAACGCCACCACCTGAAGGACTATCCTCGGGCCCACGAGGTCTCGGGGCTGCGCCTGGGGGATCCGGACAGTGATGGAGATCAGGACATCCTGATGGTCTCGACGGGCGGCAACCTGCTGCTCATCCATGAGAGGAGAGGACTGCGCGTCCGCGGGCCACAGGAGTGGGGGCTGCCCGCCAGGAGTTCGGCTGCGGCCTGGGTGGATATAGACAACGACGGGGTTGAGGAGCTCTACGCCCTGCCCGGAGGCATCTATCGGCGCGGCGAGGATGGGCGTTACCGACGGACCGGGACCCTGGATCTGGCACAGGGGCCCTTCTCGCCGTGGCGGCTCATGGATGCCCACATCAACTGGGCAGACATGAATAACGACGGATATCGGGACCTGGTGGTGGCCATCGGAGTGCTGCCCAAGACCTCCTGGTGGGCCCGCGCACTGGTGAAGGTCTCCGGTCAGGAGCAGGCGGCCAAGGGTGCCCTCAAGGGGCGTTGGGTCGCCCGGATCTATGAGAACACTGGCGCCGGGACGCACTGGCTGCAGCTCAGGCTGGACGGCCACGCCGGCAACCGGCAGGCGATCGGGGCCCTCGCGAGTCTCCAGGCCGGGGCATCGAGATGGACGACGGGTCCCGGGAGTGCGGAGAGTTCGCGATATTCGCAGGGCCACTACCGGCTATACGCCGGGCTCGGCGAACAGCCGAGGGCGGGGCGGCTGGAGATCCAGTGGCCCGACGGCGAGACCCAGGGGTTCGAGGACCTGAAGGCGGACGCGCTGATCGTCGTGCGTCACGACCAGGCCCCGGGCAGCGCCAGACCGGCTGCCGACAACGACGAGGATGGAAGATAGTGGCTGAGAATTCTGCACGTGCCGCACCGGCGGTGGATGAGAGTGCCCGCCAGGGGCATGGCCAGGCGCCATCCTATGCCACAGCGCACAGGCGCAGGCCCATCCTGGTGACAGGGTCCCCGCGCTCCGGGACCACCTGGGTGGGCCGGATGCTCGCCGAATCGCCACAGTTGTATTACGTCTTCGAACCCTTCAATCCCGGGGCGGGGGCCGGACGGGACATCTGCGATGCCCCCTTCGAACGCTTCTTCACCTATATCAGCGCGGACAACGAGTCCGCCTACTATCCGGCGATCAGGGCGATGGTCGAGGGGCGCTACAACTGGCGCCGTGGTGTGGCCCTCGGGCGCCCGAAGGGTGGTCTGGCCAAGGCTTGGCGACAGTACCGCGCCTTTGCCGAGTATCGCCGGAATCAGGTCCTGCCCCTGATCAAGGATCCCATCGCCCTGGTCTCCACGGAGTGGATGGCCACTCGCTTCGATATCGATGTGGTCGTGATGGTCCGCCATCCCGCGGCCTTCGTATCCAGCATGAAGCGCATGAACTGGCCGTTCCAGCCGCGCAGATGGGCCCTGTCGCAGCCGGCCCTCATGCGCGACTTCCTGGAGCCCTATCGCGCGGAGCTGGAGGCACTGGACCGCACCGGGGGGGATATCATCGATCAGGCATCGCTGTTGTGGAAGGTCCTCGCCCATGTGGTCGCCCAGTACCGGGAGCGCCATCCGGACTGGATCTACCTGCGTCATGAGGACATATCCCTGGAGCCGGTGGCGGGATTCGAGACCCTCTACGGGCAGCTCGGCCTCGACTTCAGCGAGCCCATCCGCTGCACCATCGAGAACTATTCCGCCGCATCCAACCCCAACCAGGCAGAGGGCGACGCCAAGACCATCCAGCTCAACAGCCGCGAGAACATCAGCAGCTGGAAAAAACGCCTCTCACTGCACGAGATCGACCGCATCCGCTTCCGTGTAGAGGGGGTCTGCGAGGCCTTCTATCCGGATGCCGACTGGTAACTCAGCGGAGGCGGCTCGGAGGCCGGACTGTCGCCTGGAAATTGCCCGCTGGGGCCAGGCTCGGGTGTCGCTGTGTGACAGAGGCCCATGCCGGCGTGCCGCTGAACCTGAGGCTGGGCCGATGCTTGAACGGGTTCAAGCGCCAAGACGCATCCGATCGGTTATAGTAGCGCCGGCAAGGGCATAGGTGTCGCACACGGGTCGGCGACCGCCAGGTCTCTGTGTGTGGGTCTATGACGGCGCCGGAAATATCTGCCACATGGGTGATATGCCTGCAGTGTTCGCCTTGTCCTGCACCCAGGTCCACGCACCCGGAAAAACCGCAAATCCGGGTGCGACGGGTATAGAGGCGCACACCCTCTGCGTGACATGAGGGCGTGAGTCTGCCGTGTCCGGTTCCAGATTCACCCAGCCGGACACTCCAAGGCCCAGGTGCAGCAGCAGGTATACTCAGACGTCAACAGGCCCCTTGGGGCCCGGGTTCGGTATACATGGACGAAGAACTCAAGACCCTGGGCGACTATCTCGTCGTACTGCGTCGCCGCAAGGCCCAGGTGCTCCTTCCCGCGGTGATCATCTTTCTTCTGGCGGCCGCGGCCGCCTTCGCCCTGCCTGCAAAATACCGATCCTCCGCGACCATCCTCATCGAGCAGCAGGAGATCCCCAGGGACATGGTGCGCTCGAGCGTCACCAGCTATGCCGACCAGCGCATCCAGCTCATCAGCCAGCGGGTCATGACCACCCAGACTCTGGGTGAGATCATTACCCGGTTCGGTCTCTATCCGCAGGAGCAAGAGACCCAGACCCTGGAACAGCTCGCCGAGAAGATGCGCAAAGACATCTCTCTGGAGACCATCAGTGCCGACGTCATGGATCCACACAGCGGCCGTCCGACCAAGGTGACCATCGCCTTCATCCTCGCCTACGAGAGCAGATCTCCCGAGGTGGCCTATAAGGTGGCCAATGAACTGGTATCTCTGTTCCTCAAGGAGAACATCGAGAGCCGTACCCAGGCGGCGGAGCAGACCACCCGGTTCCTGGAGGACGAGGTGGCGAAGCTGGACCGGGAGCTGGCGGCGCTCGAGGCCAGGTTGGCCGACTTCAAGGAACGAAATGTTGGCAAGACCCCGGATCTGGTCAACGTCAACATGCAGCTGATGGACCGGGCCGACCGCCAGCTCATGGCGACACGCCGGGATATCCGCTCCCTCAAGGAGCGCGAGATCTATCTGGAGTCGGAGCTGCTGCGGACCAGCCCGAGCGCTATCCTGTATGCCGATACGGGTCAGCGTATCCTCACCCCCGAGGATCGCTACAAGTCGCTCAAGGCCCAGTACGTGAGCGAGGCGGCGCGATTGTCGCCGGGACATCCGGACATCATCAAGATGAAAAAGGAACTGACCGCGCTCAGCAAGGAGATCGGCCGCTCGGAGGACACAACCGAGCTGGAGCGCGAGCTGGCCGAACGACGCAGTGAGCTCTCCATGGCCGAGAAGAGGTATTCCCCGGATCATCCGGATGTGAAAAGGATGCGGCGTTCAGTCGCCAGTCTGGAGCAGCGAGTGACACAGGCACGCACGAGTGGGGCGGTATGGAAGCCTTTGGACACCACCCAGGCGGACAATCCGGCCTACATTCAGCTGCAGGCCCGGCTCCACGCGGCACGGACGGACCTGAAGGCACTGGAGGAGACCGAAAAGGAACTTCGGGACAAGCTGGCGAAATACGAGCAGCGTCTGATTCAGACCCCCGAGGCCGAACGGGAATACCGAGCCCTGACGCGCAACTATGAAAACGCGCTGGTGAAATATCGCGAGACCAAGAACAAGTTGATGCAGGCGAAGCTCTCCGAGTCCCTGGAGCGTGAGCGCAAGGGCGAGCGCTTCTCTCTCATCGAGCCGCCGCTGGTACCGGACGAGCCGGTGAGCCCGAACCGGCCCGCTATCCTTGTCCTGGGCATGGTCTTCTCCTTCGCAGGTGGCCTCGGCACCGCGGCGTTGGGTGAGAGTCTGGACCAGACCGTCCGCGACGCCCGTGACCTGACTCGCCTGACCCACGCGCGCCCCCTGGCGATCATCGCCCGAATCGAGACCATGGAGGAGCAACGGGCCAGCCGGCGCAGAAGAATTCTCCTGGGTCTGCTCCTGCTGGGCCTGGCGGTCGGTGCGATCGTTGCGGTCCATTTCCTGTTCATGCCGCTCGATGTCTTGTGGTACAGCGTGCTGCGCCGGATGGGCCTGGTGGAGTTCGGGGCATGACGAGACGGCCCCTCGCCCGGGCATAGGGTCGGTATGGCTCCGGTCTTTGCGCCGACCCCGGAAGGGCTCAACAGCGGGCACAGGAGAGAACGGAACCTGAGTTGGGTCAGACGCGCAACTCACCGCCGTTTCAGCATAGTCATCTGCACATAGGCGCACCGCAATCCAACAGCTCTTTCCGGAGCGCATCTGGAGAGCTCGGCATACAAGGCAAGAGACGCAGCCATGGAGCCCATCAAAGAAGCACTCGCCCGCGCCCGCAAGGAGCGCGAGGAACGCGCCGGACATCGATTGGAGCAATATGCCGCAGCCCAGAGGGAGCGCCGTGCGGCGCGCGAAAGGCCGGCGTTAGCCGCCGTCGCTCAGGGTCCTGTCAACTATGTGCATACTCGCACTGTGCAGGTGGCGCCCAGGGTCCTGCACGCACATCGGGTAATCTCCAATGACAGAAACGATCCCATCAGCGATGCCTACAAGGTCCTGCGGACCCAGGTCCTGCTGCGCCTGCGCGACCGGGGCTGGAAGTCCCTGGCGATCACCAGTCCGGCGCCGGAGCAGGGCAAGACCCTGACCGCTGTGAATCTGGCCATCAGCATTGCCCGGGAGGTCAACCATACGGTCCTGCTGGTCGATCTGGATCTGCGCCGGCCGAAGATCCACAAGATGTTCGGAGTCGAACCCGCTGTCGGCCTGACCGATTTTCTGCAGCGAGACGATCACACAGTCAGCGATATCCTGTTTCACCCCGAGGGCTTGAACGACCTCGTCGTGATGCCCGCGGGCCCGCCCATGACTCACTCCTCGGAGATGCTGTCCTCTCCGCGGATGGTCGAGCTGATCCGCGATCTGAGTACCCGTTACCCTTCCCGCATCGTCATCGTCGACCTGCCACCGGTTCTGGTGACCGACGATGCCCTGGCCTTCGTCCCACAGATCGACGCCGTGCTGCTCGTGGTCTCCGAGCGCGAAACCAGGCGTGACGAGGTCTCCGAGTCCCTGGACCTGCTCAAGGACGCCAACCTGATTGGGACGGTCCTCAACAACGCAGAGCAGTCCGAGGCCGGTTACTACTACTGAATGGGGTATCGTTCACGGGCTCCTTCGCCCCGGGCGGTCACCGGGTCGCCACCGATAGTACGACCCGGGTCTTTATGCCAGGCACCCGGCCCTACTATACTCAGGAGAGCACCGGTCTGCTGTGAGTCATGCCGGCGGTAGCGCACAATCGTTCATATCGAGGCGCGAAGCACCACCCATGGTCGCCCCAGGTGTGCCGCGATCTGAAACGCCGTAGGGGGCGACTGCGCCCGCCAGCACTCGGGCGACGAACAGACGAGGGCCAGCGGCGAGGGACCGCCTGCGGTCCCCACTACGGAGAACCCGTCAAACCGATGTACGAGAATTTCTACGGCCTCGCGGAGAAGCCCTTCTCCCTGCTGCCCGACCCGGATTTTCTCTACCTGGGTGAGCAGCACAGCATGGCGCTGGCCATGCTCCAGTACGGTCTCATGAACCAGGCCGGATTTACCGTGATCACGGGGGAGATCGGTTGCGGCAAGACCACCCTGATCCGCCAACTCCTCAACGAGATGGACCAGGATACGGTGGTCGGCCTGATTTCAAACACCCACCGGGCCTTCGGTGGGCTGCTGGAGCAGATTCTGCTGGCCTTCCGGCTGGAGGCCCAAGGGATGAGCAAGGCCGGCCATTACCAGCGCTTGGTGACTTTTCTGGTCGACAACTACGCCGCGGGCCAGCACACCGTGCTGATCGTGGATGAGTCCCAAAACCTCGACGTGGAAACCCTCGAAGAGCTGCGCCTGCTCTCCAATGTCAACGCCGACAAGGATCAGATTCTGCAGTTGATCCTGGTCGGGCAGCCCGAGCTCTGGGACAAGCTCAATCGTCCCGATCTGGTGCAATTCGCCCAACGGATCAGCGTCGATTACTTTCTCGAACCGTTGAGTCGTGAAGAGCTGACGGGCTACATTCAGCACCGGCTGCTTGTCGCCGGCGGCTCACCCGACGTCTTCTCCCCGGAGGCCATCACCTTGATCTTCCAGGCGACTGGCGGTGTGCCGCGCCTGGCCAATACCCTATGCGATACGGCCATGGTCTATGGCTACGCCAGGCAGTCCCGGTGCATCGACCGGGCACTCATGGAGGAGGTCATTCGGGACAAATCCAGGAGCGGGCTGTTCCGATGCGGTATTCCGGGGCCTCAAAGGGGGGGCGCTGCACCTCGGGAGGCCCGAGAGGCCCCCGACGTCGGCGAGCCATCATCCGGCCCAGTGGGTCAGGGCAGACGTGCCGACATGTCGCCCCTCAGTGCCAGCGAACCGCGCGCTGACTCCGTCACTCGCCCACCGCAGGCCTCTCAGCGTGAAGAGACAGCACCGCGTGGCTCAAAGCTGAGAGTCCACGCACCTGACGGCGCCGATGTCAACCGGCCGCAGCAGACGGATGCCCCTCCAGGCGAAGGTGCGCACGGCAGGCGGTTTCGCGCCGGGCCTGGAAAGGTCTGAATCCGGGTGTGGGCATGCCCGATTTTGACCCGGACTTTCCGCCCGGTTTCCAAGACCCGCCATAGCACGCCCTCGAGCCGTCTGGCAACGAAGCCGGGGCCGGTTTGGCCTCTTTGCGTGGCTCGTACCGTACTGCTCGGCGCGAGCGTAGTTGCCGGCGGAGCAGGACCGGCCATAGGAGGTGACCCGCCTACCAGGCCCGTGATCCTGTTGCCGAAGACGGCCTTTGAGCCGGCCGACCTGGCCGTAGTCGTCAACGAGGACGACCCGTTGAGCACCCAGATCGCCGACTACTACCGCGCGCGGCGCGGGATTCCCGATCAAAATATCATTCACGTTCGATTCCCTCCGGGCCAGCCCGTGATGGATCGACGGACCTTCTTCCGCGTCAAGGGCGAGGTCGAGCGCCAGACCCCCGTAACCGTTCAGGCCTACACCCTGACCTGGGCCTTTCCCTATCGAGTGGACTGCATGTCCATCACCAGCGCCTTCGCCTTCGGATTCGACCCGGCCTATTGTGCCCAAGGTTGCAGGCCGACCCGGCACAGCCCCTACTTCAATAACGACACCCGCAGGCCCTATCGGGATCTCGGGATGCGCCCGACCATGAGCATTGCGGCCACCCGCTGGCTGGACGCCAAGGCGCTTATCGATCGCGGAGTGGCCTCCGATGAGACCTGGCCCGCCGGTACCGGTTACCTGGTGGATACCCGTGACAGGGACCGCAATGTGCGTGCCCGCGCCTACGAGGCCATAGTGGACTACATGAAGGGTAATATTCGCGTGGAACACCGCAAGGCGGACTATCTCGAAGGCAGACCGGACGTGTTATTCTACTTCACCGGAAGTGCGGCGGTACCGAGGCTTGACTCGAACCGGTTCGTCCCCGGGGCCATTGCCGATCATCTCACCTCGGCCGGGGGACGGCTCGAGGGCAGCGGACAGATGAGCATCCTGCGCTGGCTTCAGGCTGGGGCGACCGGAAGCTACGGTGCGGTGGTCGAGCCGTGCAACTACCCCCAGAAATTCCCCCAGCCGGCGATCGTCATCGATCGGTACAGTAAGGGGCAGACGCTCATCGAGGCCTATTGGAAGAGCGTGGCCATGCCGGGGCAGGGGTTGTTCGTCGGGGAGCCGCTGGCGAGGCCCTACGGAGGATATCGGACCCGGATCACCTCAAATGGCCTTGCAATCAGGACCCGTGAGCTGCTCACGGACGGCTATGTCATACAGGCATCGGGACACCCAATCGGCCCATTTCTCAGCTTGCCCACGCGTAGCCAGGCGGGCCCCGGCATACGCACCTTTCTGACCAAGCCCCTTCCCGGTGCACGTTATTATCGGATCGTTCGCGCCAATCGTCATCGCCGACCGGTAGAGTGACACAGGGTGGCGGGTCTGCGCGGCAATGGGACATCGCCTCATGACTCCGAAGGCCAGCATAGTCATACCCCTATACAACAAGGAGGGCACTATCGATCGAGCCATACGGTCGGTTCTCCGGCAGACTGAATCTGACATCGAGTTGATCATCGTGGACGACGGAAGCACCGATCGCTCCGCGGCAGTCGCCATGGAGGTGCGTGACCCGCGCATCCGCATCGTTCAGCAGAGCAACCGGGGACCGGGTGTGGCGCGCAATCATGGGATGCGTTTGGCGCGGGCGGACTACATCAACTTTCTGGATGCGGACGATGAGCTGCTTCCCGAGTTCGTTGCGACCGGATTTAGGGTGCTGGAGGACAATCCAGAGTGCGCGTTGGTGAATTTCAGCTGGTTTTGGGGTGAACAGCGCGAGGATTACAGTATCACGCATCGACGAAAAGGGATCCTCGAAGGCCGGCATCGCGTGAACGGAGATCTCGGGCCCGCTCAACTCAAACAACAATTGGATTACATGCATTCCGGCGCTATCCTGATACGCAAGCATATCGTTGCAGAGTGTGGCGGATACTATGAGAAGAACCGCTGCACCTATGGGGAGGACAGTTATCTTTGGATCCAGGTACTCCTGAACTGTGTCGCCTATCGAGATCCCAGGCCTGTGATGTGGTTTCATTCGGAGGATTCGGAGCTCGGCAAGGGGCGAACAACAGTGCACCCGATCGTTCCCCAGCTGGTGGAACACAAGAGCTATCTCCAAAAGTTTTCGAAGAGTCAGCGTGGCCTGGTTCGGCGCATCTATTCCGACTACTTGCTCTTGGCGATGAATCGCAGTTACCGGGGGCGGTCTCCGGCGATTGGGCGGCAGGCACTGCGTCTGATTCCCGAGGTATTTCAACCCGAGCCGAGATGCATGTACAACTACCTCAAGGCGTGTGTGCGTTACATTCAGCTGGTCTACGCCTGCAGGCCAGGGAAGCTCTGATCGGACTGTATGGGTGACAGAGTGAGCCTGCGCAGACAAACCATCGCCGGGGCACTGTGGTCCTATGTCGACACCGGTTTTTCGACATTGGTCAATTTCATATTCCTGGTATGGCTGGCACGCCTGCTCGACAGCACCGAGTTCGGCCTCGTGGCCTATGCCGGGGTATTCATCTTTGTGGGCACGATTCTCGTGGATGCGGGCCTTGGTGCAGCCATAGTTCAGAGGAGGGATCTGCGGGACAGCCATGTCGATACTGCGTACTAGATCAATGTCGCTCTGGGCGTATTTCTCGCAACGGTGCTGATTGCTGCAGGGCCCCTTATCTCGGCGACCCTGAACGAACCGAGGCTTGCAGAGATCATACCCCCCCTGGCGATGAAGTTCGTGTTCGCGGGGATGAGTGCCGTGCCTGCAGCCCTGCTGCGGCGGAGCATGAAGTTTCGGCGCCTGGCCATGATAAACGCCCTCGCGGTCCTTGGCTCATGCACCGTGGGCGTGGGGATCGCATATCGTGGCGGGGGGGTCTGGAGCCTGGTCTATGCACAGCTGATCATGAGTGCCATCGTCGCTGTGGGGGTCATGGTGACCAAGGCGTGGCCACTGGGCTGGAGGATAGAGAAGCAGGCATTCCATGAGCTCGCCCGTTTCGGCGGATCCATGTTGTCGATAAGGCTGCTTACGGTCGTGGGTGAACGAGGAACGGTATTCCTGATAGGATACCTCTTTGGGGCGGCCCTCCTTGGGTTCTACACCGTGGGCAATCGGTTCAGGACAGACCTGAATACGATACTGAACAGAGTCATGGCCACGGTACTGATGCCGGCACTCTCCAGGCTGCAGGAGGACCGCAACAGGCTTAAAGCGGCCATCCAGGAGATCAATGCCCTGCGGGCCGTGACGAGCTTCCCCGTCTATCTGGGCCTGTCCGCCGTGGCGCCTGAGGTCATTGACCTGACCGTCGGGCCTGACTGGGCGCTCAGTGGAAAGATGCTGTCGATGGTACTCTGGATGGGAATCGCCGTGACGGTCAACGGTGCCGGGGCCAGTGCCTTGAGCGCGATCGGTAAACCCCATGTGGTGCTGGTACTGAATGCGGTGGGTGCATTGGGCCGATTGGTGCTGGTGGGGGTGCTCGCCCGCTATGGCATCCTGGCAGCCATCCTCGGCGGGGTCGGATTCGTACTGAGCTATATCCCCGTGCGGGCCCATGTCTTTGCGCGTGTGACGGGGATATCGATGCGCGACTACCTGCGACCCTTCGTGTGGCCCCTGCTCGCCGGGCTGACGATGTACGGTGTGCTGTCGTTGACGAGGCTTTCCCTTCTGCACGACCAGACGACCCTCATCCGGTTGATCTCCCTGGTCCTCCTCGGCGGGCTGGTGTACGCGGGGGTGTTATTCGTCGCCGATCGTTCCGTTCTGACCCGGATTGGGGTCATGGTGCAGGGACTGCATAAGGCAAAGATGCCGGACCAGGCCAGGTAGCTGGGCCTCCTCGTGCCTGCTGTACGGCCGCCGAATCGCTCAGTTCCTGTTCGGGACCGCCCCTCTCGTGCCAGCGCCCCGGGCTGCAGGCGAAAAATACGCACGGCTGAACGGTCGTATTGGCGTTTATGTGATTTCAACCTCTGGACAGCTGGGGGGATCGACAATGAAAGCGCTGCTGATCGGTATCGATGGGGGTGACAAACGTATACTCGATTTTTTCGATAAGCCCTACTACAGGGAATTGAAACAGCGCACCCACAGTCGTGCGGCAGAGGAGGACTTGGTAGGCCGTGGGTGGGCGAAGATCATGACGGGCCTTGGGCAGGAGGCTACCGGCGCGTTTTATATGGCCCCTAAACTCGATGGGACCTGCCAGTTCAGCCCC
>Ga0114931_10006800_pt1 | contig 14036 bp, 10 predicted proteins | sample 2SBtaG_FD_89579 | JGI IMG/M metagenome (GOLD analysis project Ga0114931, IMG submission 89579) | Deep subsurface microbial communities from Kolumbo volcano to uncover new lineages of life (NeLLi) - 2SBTROV14_V59a metaG | ecosystem: Environmental > Aquatic > Marine > Volcanic | place: Kolumbo...
ATAGCCGAGATGCTCGTTGGAGAAGCGGTCACCATGCATGTTCACCTGGATGCCGCCACCCATCATCAATGCCCAGGTGATCAGGATACCGTGGGGCACGGCAACGGAACCGTGACCCTGATAGCCCGACATATCGACAAGTTCGCCGCCGAGCGCCTCGCCCCAGATCGCGGCATCGCCCTGATTGCCACTGTGACCGAAATACAGCGCATCCGCCATTTCCGGAATGGATCGGCGAACCATCTCGCGATTGCCGCCAAACCCGTTGCAGGCAAAAATGAGGGCCCGGCAGCCGATTTTCTCGCACGCGCCATCACGGCGCGTTACCTCGAGTCCGAGCACCCTGTCATCATCATCGGCATAAAGGGTCGTGACGTGGGCGTTGCAGACGACGTCGATGCCCGCTGTCCCGCACGCCGCGCTCAAGGCACCGATCAGGGCGCTGCCGGTCATGTTTGCGGGCGCATGCATTCGCTCAACCGAATGCCCCGGATAGAGAAATCCTTCAACCAGCGCGAACTCAACACCATGGCTCTCCATCAACCAGTCAATGGTCTGGCCGGAACGCTCGCACAGAGCACGAACCACGGTCCGGTCCGCGGCGTTGTTCGATTTTGTCAGAATATCGCCGGACATCAGGGTGACGCTGTCGTCAATCCGGCGTGCTGCCTGGAGGCGGGTACCGCAGGCCGGAATCATTCCCGATGACAGCGCGGTCGAGCCTGCCGGGACGGCATCACGTTCAAGCACCAGCACTCCTGCGCCGGCCTCATTTGCCGCAAGTGCGGCGACAAGACCGCATCCGCCAGCGCCGATAATCGCGACGTCAACTGACAGATCAAACGCCGCCGCGCCGTTGCGCAGAATGCTCATTTGGCTGTGGTCAAGGGGGCGTGCATCAGTCTTCTCGGCGGGCGCCGGGCGCTGCTGTGCGTACCAGCACATAGCGTCCCGGGGCGTCCTCTATCGGCTTGAGCTTGCCGTCGCCGGGGATGCGCGCCGGCACCTGCGGTCCGCAATGCCGCGATATCCACGATATCCAGTCGGGCCACCACGAGCCGGCATGTTCATCCGCCCCCTCAAGCCAGGCTTCAAGCGTGTCGGCGCCCTTGTCGTTGGTCCAGTATTGATATTTGCCGGCGGTCGGGGGATTGATGACGCCGGCGATATGACCCGATCCCGCCACCACCAGCCGGCAGTCGCCGCCGAGAAACCGGCCAACCTTGAAGGCGGATGGCAGCGGTGCGATGTGATCTTCGCGCGCCGCGAGGTTGTAGGTCGGCAGCGTGACCTTCGACAGGTCCAGTGTCTTGCCGGCCAGTTTCATCTGCTTTTGCGAGAGTTTGTTTTCGAGGTAGCACTCGCGCAGATAAAAGCTGTGCATGGCCGCCGGCATCCGGGTCGAGTCCGAATTCCAGTATAGCAGATCGAACGGAAACGGCTCCCTGCCCAGCAGATAATTGTTGACAACATAGGACCAGATCAGATCGTTCGAGCGCAGCATGTTGAAGGTATTGGCCATGTTGCGCCCTTCGAGATAGCCGGTTTCGGCCATCTTTTTCTCAAGCGCCGAGATCTGCTCCTCATCGACAAACACCTTGAGATCCCCGGCGTCTTCGAAATCGACCTGGGTCGTGAAGAACGTCGCCGATTTGATCCGTTCATCGCCGGTTTCGGCCATGTAGGCGAGGGTCGCGGCAAGCAGCGTGCCGCCGATGCAGTAACCGATGGCATTGACCCGCGCTTCACCGGTTGCTTCCGAAACCGCATCGACGGCTTCGAGAATGCCCGAGCGCATATAATCCTCAAACGACATCCCGGCCAGTTGTTCGTCCGGGTTGACCCACGACACCACGAATACCGTCAGGCCCTGTTCCACCACCCACTTCACGAAGGATTTCTTCTCGACAAGGTCGAGAATGTAAAACTTGTTGATCCATGGCGGAATGATCAGCAGTGGCGTCTGGCACACCGTTTCGGTCGCCGGCGCGTACTGGATCAGCTGAAACAGCGGGTTCTGGTAAATGACCTTGCCCGGAGTCAGGGCGAGGTTCCTGCCGACTTCGAAGGCATCGAGATCGGTCTGGCGGATCTTGAATTCACCGGTATCGCGATTGTAATCGGCCAGAAGCTGCTCCAGCCCGCTTACCAGGTTTTCGCCATTGCTTGAAAGCGTTGCGCGCAGAACTTCAGGGTTGGTGAAAACAAAATTGCTGGGCGAGAGTGCATTGGCCAGCTGGCGGACGTAAAAATTTCCCTTGCGCTTTACCCCCTCATCGACGCCCTCCGCGCGCTGGACCATGTCTTCGGCCCATTTCGCCGTAACAAGATAGGACTGCTTCAGCATGTCGAAAAACGGATTGTCATCCCAGTCGGCATCCTTGAAACGGCGGTCGCCCGGATCGGGCTGGATCGCCGGTTCGGCGTCATCTTCCCCGACAAGACGCTGCCAGGTGCTTTGCCAGACATTCATTTGCCGCTGCCAGAGATCGACCTGGGCATCGATCAGTTTGCGCGGATCGCTCAGATATGGTTCGGCGACCCCGAACAGCGCCTTGGCCACGGGAGCGAGACCGTCCGCCGACGATGTTTTGTCTTTGGGGTCATCGCGGTTTGCCTGCTCACCGGCGATTTCTGTCAGAAATGTCGCTGTCCTGTCAGCCAGCTTCGCCATGTTGCGCATGAAGGTTTCCGGGTCGCCGGGCGCGTAGTCGGGTCTATCATTGCCGTCGGTCTTGTCCGGTGGGGCCATCTGTCATCACCTGGTCAACGCAAAGCGGGCGGGCTTGGCGGCGGATTACCTGCCACAATTAACCATAGCAGGTCTTCGCTTCTTTTCCAGCCGCGACAACACGCCTTGGTGATGTCATAATCCTGCCCTTGTCTGCATGGAGATGAGGGCAACGGCCGCGCGTTGATGCATGCTCTGGACCCGTTCAAAGGACCGGGGTAAACCATTGGCGTTGGACGCGAGCAGTCGTGGTGTCGAAAACAACAATAATACCGAACCGTGGATGAGACCTCTTGTGAGCAGGGTTAGTCAGATATTCAGGCGCCGGACGGCAACAGCGTTGTCGCTGGCCGCCGTGCTCCTGACTGCGGGCGGATGTACCAAGTTCAAGTCCGCCTATGACTGGGTCGCGGCCGGCGACTCAACGCCCGAGGTTGCGCAGATCGGGTCAGACAATCCCGATCTGTATCAGCGCGCCCTGCCGATGGAAGTGACAGCGACAATTCCGGCCGGGCCGCCGGCTGCGCCGGAACAGCCGTTGGCGGGCGGCTACCCGCTGACGGACAACCCGCAGTCCAATGCATCGTCGGACGAGACCCTGGTGGCGGCTATGCGCGAACCGGTGTTGCCGGACCTTCCGCCCGAGCGGGTTCGGAAGGTTGCCTACACGCCACCGCCACCACCACGCCCACGTGACGTACCGCCGCCGGTTGCAGAGGCGCCGGCCCGGCCGCCCGGACAAGTCCAGCCGGTCCGGCCGCCGGAAAAAGTCCAGCCGGTCGAGACGGCAACTGGACGGAGTCTTTATGCCGACCCGCAGGAGCCCGACGAGATGCTGGCGGCCCAGCAGTCGGTGGGCAATGATTCGTTGTCCAAGCCGCCCGCAGATGCCGCGCCCCGGCCGATCAGGGTCGCAAGCGCCGATGCCTCGGTGCCGCTCGGACCTGCTCCGCGGGATCCGGGCCGGGCGGCAAACGCATCTCCGCCGCCGGTCGCGATACCACCTGCCGGTACACCGGCCGCTTCAAAAAAACCAGCTCCGGATCAGCCTGTCGGGCCGAAAAAGAATGTCGGCAGATCGACCAGCTTCGACTGGCTGTTGCTGGACAAGGGCCGCCATACCCGTGAGATGACACCGGTGGAGCGATTGCGCGCGACACGGCGCCTTTTGACCCGGCGGCGCACCGCGGCGATGGCGGTTCCTGCGGAAAATCCGACGGGCGTGACACCGCCCCGGGCCGGGCTTGGGCTGCAGGGGCCTGCGGATCAGGGAGCGGCGCCATTTAAGCCACCCGCACAGGCTTCGCTGCAGCCCGGCTCCACGGCGACCGGTCTGGCGCAGACCGCAACTCCGCAGAAATCTCCGACGCCGGCCCCGACCAATGCCGGCGGCCAGTCGGCCATACCGAATCGTGAACGCCCGATGCGTATTTATTTTGCTCCGGGCAAGAAGAAACTGTCGTCGCAGACGATTTCCAGCATCGTGTCTGTCGCCGAGGCCCAACGCACCATCAAGCGGCTGGTGCATGTTGTCGGTGTGGCGGCGGCCAAGGGCGGCGAAGGCAATGGCTTCAATACCGAAACCCTGAACCGCCTTGCGCTTTAGCGCGCCAACGCGGTGGCGAAGGAACTGACGGCAAACGGTGTGGCCAAAAAGTTTATTGTCATTCACGCCCAGCAGGAACATCGCACGGAAGCCGCAGCCGGTGGCACCCAGACGGCGCGCAGCCGCCGGGTCGATATTTACCTGGAATAGCGGACCGGGGCCCGATTCTCACCGGGATCTTGCACAACGGGTCTTTCCAAATCCTCTTGCGGTGATACAAATGGCCCGTTCGATGCGGCGGGATCGCGAATTGGTCGTGATCTGGCCTGTTTCGGCAGCGAGACAGTCATGACACACGAATTCCATCGCATAAAGCGATTGCCGCCCTATGTATTTGAGGCGGTTAACCGCCTCAAGGCGGAGGCGCGCGAGCGGGGCGCCGACATTATCGATTTCGGCATGGGCAATCCGGACATGCCGACGCCGGAGCATATCGTCGATAAACTGGTGGAAACAGTTCGCAAGCCGCGCACCAACCGCTATTCATCGTCACGCGGTATTCCCGGCTTGCGCCGCGCCCAGGCCGGCTATTACGAGCGCCGGTTCGGTGTCAGCCTCAATCCCGATACCCAGGTGGTCGCGACGCTCGGCTCAAAGGAAGGCTTCGCCAATATGGCGCAGGCCATCACCGCACCCGGCGACGTGGTGTTGGTGCCGAATCCGACCTATCCCATTCACGCGTTTGGTTTTATCATATCCGGCGGCGTGTTGCGGCATTTGCCTGCAAGTCCGGACGAGGACTATATGCGGGCGCTCGACCGTGCCATGAAGCATTCCGTCCCGACCCCGGTCGCGGTCGTGGTGAATTATCCGTCCAACCCTACCGCGGAAGTTGCAAGCCTTGATTTTTACACCGAGCTTGTCGGTTTCGCGAAGCGGCACGATCTCCATATCCTGTCGGATCTCGCTTATGCGGAGATTTATTTCGACGGCAATCCGCCGCCTTCGCTGTTGCAGGTGCCGGGTGCGATCGATATTGCGGTCGAGTTCACCTCGCTTTCGAAAACCTATGCCATGCCGGGCTGGCGGATGGGTTTTGCGGTCGGCAATGAGCGCCTGATCGCAGCACTTGCGCGGGTCAAATCCTATCTCGACTATGGTGCCTTCACGCCGATACAGGTTGCTTCCGCCGCCGCCCTCAACGGCCCGCAGGAGTGTGTTGATGAGATACGCGATATATACCGGTCGCGCCGTGATGCGCTGATTGAAGCGATGCATCGTGCCGGCTGGGATATTCCACCGCCGCCTGCGACCATGTTCGCGTGGGCGCCGATACCTGAAATGTTCCGAACCGTCGGATCGCTGGAATTCTCCAAGCTGCTGCTGGAAAAAGCCGACATTGCGGTGTCGCCAGGCATTGGGTTTGGCGAGCATGGCGAGGGCTATGTGCGTATCGGGCTCGTTGAAAACGAGCAGCGCATTCGGCAGGCCGCCCGCAACATGCGGCGTTTTCTGCGATCTGCCGATACCGAACTGCACAATATTATTGCCCATCCCGGCAGCCAAAGCGCCGGGTCGCGCAGATGATGGCGCCACCGTTGAAACTTGGCATTGCCGGCCTGGGCACTGTCGGCGCCGAGCTTGTCAGGCTGCTGCGTGCCAATCGCGATCAGCTTGGCGGCAGGTGCGGGCGGTTGATACACATTGCCGGTGTGTGCGCGCGTGATCGCGGCAGGGGTCGCGGTGTCGATCTTTCTGGTTATGCCTGGTTTGATGATCCCGTCACGCTTGCCACTGAACGGAAGGTGGATGTTTTCGTCGAATTGATCGGTGGCGAAGAGGGCGCTGCACGCGCTTCTGTCGAGGCGGCGCTTGGTGCGGGCACCCACGTCGTCACCGCCAACAAGGCGCTGCTTGCGACCCATGGTGCGGCTCTGGCCGCGATGGCGGAACAAAGCGGCGTGGCGCTCAACTACGAAGCCGCCGTGGCGGCGGCGATCCCGGTTGTGAAGGTGTTACGTGAAGGGCTGGCCGGCAACCGCATGACGCGGGTGTCGGGAATTCTCAACGGTACCTGCAACTACATTCTCACGGTCATGGAGCGCGAACAGCGCGAATTTGATGATGTGCTGGCTGAGGCGCAGGCTCTGGGCTACGCCGAAGCCGATCCGGAGTTTGATATTGGCGGTCACGACACGGCCCACAAACTGGCGATCCTCACCAGCCTTGCCTTCGCGACCAGGCCGGCGCTGGGCGATGTCTATATTGAGGGCATCACCAAAGTTACCTTGCACGACATCCGTGCGGTGGATCAGCTTGGCTACCGGATCAAGCTGCTCGGCGTTGCACAGGATACCGGCAATGGCATCGAGCAGCGGGTGCACCCGACGCTGGTGTCGAAATCGTCGCCAATCGCCGATGTTGGCGGCGCCTTCAATGCGATCGTCATCGAGGCCGACGCGGCGGGCAGCCTGATGCTGGAGGGCCAGGGGGCCGGAGCTGCACCGACCGTATCGGCGGTCATCAGCGATATTGTCGATATTGCCTGTGGCGGCAAGCGCGCGGTGTTTGGCACCCAGGCTTCAGATCTGGCGACCTATCAGCGCGCCCGCATGCGTGCTCACGAAGGCGGCTATTATATCGGCCTCAAGGCCCATGACCGGCCAGGCGCGGTCGCCGGCATTGCAAAGGCCATGGCGGATCAGTCGATCTCGCTGGAAAGCATCATCCAGCGCGCCGATCCGGACGAGGCCGGCGATGTGGCGCCGGACGGCGAGAGCCGTTCCATGCCGGTGGCGCTGGTGACCCATGAAACCAACGAGGCAGCGATCCGGACCGCACTCGAAACAATACGGGCGGATGGTCATATCGCGGAGCCTCCGCATATGATCCGGATAGAACAGATTTGACCAGACCCGGCAAAGACATCAATCATGACCGGTATGGAAACCCGGACAGGGGGCGAGGACAGTAAATGGGCAAAATCATAAGCGCGCTTGACCGCGTACTCACGCTGGAACTGGCGCGGGTCACCGAGCGTACCGCAGTCGCATCGGCCCGGTTGCGTGGCCGGGGCGACGAAGTGCTCGCCGATCAGGTCGCGGTCGATGCCATGCGCAAGGAACTCAATGCGCTCGATATCGACGGCACCGTGGTGATCGGCGAGGGCGAGCGTGACGAAGCGCCGATGCTTTATATCGGCGAGAAGGTGGGGACCGGCAAGGGACCGAAAGTCGACATCGCGCTCGATCCGCTGGAAGGAACCACCATCACCGCCAAGGCGATGCCCAATGCATTGTGTGTCATCGCGGTCGCCGAGGCCGGCACGCTGCTCCATGCGCCGGACGTCTATATGGACAAGATTGCGATCGGGGGCGGGTACAAGGAGGGACTTGTCGATCTCGACGCGACGCCGGCGGAAAACATCAAGGCGCTGGCCGATGCCAAGGGTGTCGCGGTCGCCGATATCACGGCGTGTATTCTCGATCGTGCACGTCATGCCGATCTGGTGGCGGCCGTGCGCGACACCGGCGCCGCGATCCGTCTGATCGGGGATGGTGATGTCGCCGGTGTCATCGACACCACCAATCCGGAAGAAACCGGCACCGACATCTATATGGGTATCGGCGGCGCGCCGGAGGGTGTGCTGGCGGCTGCTGCCCTGCGCTGTATCGGCGGACAGATGCAGGGCCGCCTGGTCACCAGCAGCGCGGCCCAGAAGGCCCGCGCGGCCAAAATGGGCGTTGAGGATTTTGACCGCAAATATACCATGGCGGAAATGGCGAGCGGTGACGTCATGTTTGCCGCGACCGGGGTCACCGATGGTTCGCTGCTGTCAGGGGTGCATTTCAAGGGCGATAACGTGACGACCGATACCGTCGTCATGCGCTCACTCACCGGCACCATCCGCTGGATCAGGGCTGAACACTCCAATCTGGAGAAATTCAGCTGACCTGGAAGTGCCGCAACTGCGCGATATGTCCGGTGCCATGATCTGGAGTGACAAAAGTTTCCTCGGCGTTGGCCGGTCGGTGACCGGGCGCCAGTGGATCGACCGGCTCGGCGACGTTCAGGCCGTGGCGGCATTGCGCCAGCGCCACGATCTGCCGGAAATCGTTGCCCGGGTGCTGGCGGCGCGCGGTGTTGCGGCTGAGGAGGCTGCCGGCTTTCTCGCGCCGACGCTGAAGAACCTGATGCCGCAACCGTCGCTGATCCGCGATATGGAGGCGGGCGCCAGTCGTATTGCGGACGCCATCGTGGCCGGCGAAAAAACTGCCGTTTACGGCGATTTCGATGTTGATGGCGCGACCTCCAGCGCCATGCTCAAACGCTTCGCTGCCATGGTCGGCGCCGACTTTGATATATATATTCCCGACCGTCTGCGCGAAGGCTATGGGCCGAACGCTGCCGCCTTCAAGGCGCTCGCCGATGATGGCGTCAGGCTGATCATTACGGTGGATTGCGGCATCGCGGCGTTTGATCCGGCGCGCCAGGCCCGCGCCGATGGTGTCGATTTGGTGATTGTCGATCACCATCTCGCCGGCGAACACCTTCCCGACGCGGTCGCCGTCATCAATCCGAACCGCCAGGACGATCTGAGTGGGTACGGTTTTCTCGCCGCGGCGGGCGTCACATTCGTCCTGATCGCAGCTGTTAACAAGGCGTTGCGGGAACGTGGCCGATATGGCAGCGGCAGAGAGGAACCCGACCTGATGTCGCTGCTTGATCTGGCGGCGCTCGGCACGGTGTGTGACATGGTTCCACTGACGGGTCTCAACAGGGCGCTGGTGACACAGGGGTTCAAGGTTATGGCCGGGCGCGGCAATGTCGGTTTGAGTGCGCTCGGCGATGTCGCCCAGTTGCGCCGCCGGCCCGATGTTTATGCCGCCGGGTTCGTGCTTGGACCACGAATCAATGCCGGCGGCCGGCTCGGCTACAGCGATCTCGGTGCGCGGCTGCTGACAACAACGGACCGCGGCGAGGCCGACGCGATCGCCGAACAGCTGTCGCAGCTCAACGCCAGGCGACAGGACATCGAACAGCGTGTGCTGGCCGACGCAATGGACCAGGCCGAGCGGGCGCTCGGCCACGATGGCGCCCTGCCGGCGCTTGTCGTCTCCGGCGATGACTGGCATCAGGGTGTGACCGGCCTGGTCGCCGGCCGGCTCAAGGACCGGTTTCATCGTCCGGCATTTGCCATTGGTTTTGCCAACTCGGATGTGGGCACCGGTTCGGGCCGTTCGGTGCCGGGTCTGGATCTCGGTACGGCAATCCGGGATGCCGCCGAACGCGGTCACGTGGTTCGTGGTGGCGGTCATGCAATGGCGGCCGGATTGACCATCGAGCGCGGCAAGCTGGGTGCGTTCAGGCAGTTTCTTGAGGAGCGTTTCGCCGGGACCGGCGCTGAACCGGGGACGCCGCCGCAGCTCAAACTCGATGGCGCGCTGAGCGCCGGCGCGGCAACGCCCGACCTCATCGATCTGCTTGACCGGGCCGGACCCTACGGTATTGGCAATCCGTCGCCGCGTTTTGCCTTTCCCGCCCACCAGGTCGTTTATGCGGATATTGCCGGCAAGGATCATGTCCGCTGTACCCTGCGCGCCGATGACGGTGCCCCTCTCAAGGCGATCGCGTTTCGCGCCATCGGCACCGATCTCGGCCGGCTGTTGCTGGATCATCAGCGCGTGCCGCTGCATATCGCCGGGCGCTTGACCATCGATGACTGGGGCGGCGGCCGCCGGGCTCAGTTGTTCATCGAGGATGCGGCCCATCCACCGGGTATGGCGCCATGATTTCCGATCCGCAGGGCGGCGCGATAAAGCGCGGATTTGCGCCGGAGGAATTCGCGGACCGCCTGGCCCGCGCCCAGGCATTGATGGACCGGCATGGGTTTGCGGCCCTGCTGCTCACCACCGAGCCGGATGTCCGGTATTTTTCCGGTTTTCTGACCCCGTTCTGGCAAAGCCCGACCCGGCCGTGGTTTCTGGTGGTGCCGGCTGCCGGCAAGCCCATTGCGGTGATCCCGGAAATCGGTGCCGAGTGCATGGCCCGCAGCTGGATTGACGATATCCACACCTGGCCCGCGCCGCGCCCCGAGGATGACGGTGTTACTCTGCTGACTTCGGTGCTGCGCAAGGTGGCAGGTGCGGGCACGATCGCCGTTGCGATGGGCGCGGAAAGCCATCTGCGCATGCCGCTCAATGATTATGCACGGTTGCGTTCAGGGTTGGGCGGAACTGATTTCGCCGATGCGACGCCGGTTATCCGCGCGCTGCGCCAGATCAAGTCGGCGGCGGAAATCGACAAGATTGCGAAGGCCTGCGATGCTGCGGGCGCGGCATTTGATGCGGTGCCGGAGATTATTTCTGCCGGAATGAGCGACACGGACGCCTTTCGCGCCTTCACGATCGCCTGTCTCGAAGCCGGTGCCGACACCGTCGCCTATCTGGTCGGTGGTGCCGGCGAGGGCGGGTACGGCGATATCATCTCGCCGCCGGGCGCGCGCGTGTTGCGTGCCGGAGATCTGTTCATGCTCGACACCGGCTGTGTATTTGACGGTTATTTCTGCGACTACGATCGCAACTATGCGCTCGGCGCGGTCGCGCCGGAAGTGGAGCGCGCCCACGATGCGGTCTATATGGCGACCGAGGCCGGTCTCGCCGCGGCCCGCCCGGGCGCCACCTGCGCCGAAGTCTATGCGGCAATGCAGAAGGTGCTGGAGGCCGGCGGCGCGCTCGGCAATGCCGTCGGTCGGCTCGGCCATGGTCTTGGCATGCAGTTGACCGAATGGCCCTCGTTCAGTGCCGGTGATGACACGGTGATTGAGCCTGGCATGGTACTGACACTCGAACCGGGGATGTGCTTTGCGCCGGGCAGGTCCATCGTCCATGAGGAAAACATCGTGATTCACGAGGACGGTGCCCATCTGCTGACCCGCCGGGCGCCACGCACACTGCCGGTGATCCGGTGAAGACGGACAGCGTTGTCAGCTTCGCCGGTGCCGCGAACGGTGGTTCTTGCAACGGTGCAAATTCGTGATTATAAGCAGCCCCGATACCAGTTGCGCGGGCCCTTCGTCTATCGGTTAGGACGCCAGGTTTTCAACCTGGAAAGAGGGGTTCGATTCCCCTAGGGCCTGCCACTGCCGTATTCGATCCGGAACCAGATCACCAGTGTCCGGTATTGGCCATGGAGGCCCAGGGTTCGCGTGGCTCCAGCGGGTCGCCGTCCTGAAGCAGCTCTATGGAAACATTATCGGGCGAGCGTATGAACGCCATGTGGCCATCGCGCGGTGGCCGGTTGATGGTGACGCCGGCATCCAACAACCGCTGGCAGGTCTCGTATATGTTGTCGACACGGTAGGCGAGGTGACCGAAATTTCGGCCCTCATCAAGGGGTTCGGGATCCCAGTTGTAGGTCAGTTCGACCTCTCCGCAATCATCGTTCGGTGCGCGCAGGAACACCAGCGTGAACCGGCCAGCCGGCATCTTCATGCGCCTGACTTCCTCCAGCCCCAGCTTGTTGCAGAAAAAATCGAGCGACGCATCAAGGTCGCTGACCCTGACCATGGTGTGCAGAAACTTCATGTTCTCTCTCTTGATCGAAGCTAGGCAGGCTCGCCAATATAGGCCATCATGGCGGCGGCACAAGGGACACCGTCCAGGCCGTTGAAAGGTGGGTTGTGGTGGCCAGTAACGCAATCGAATTTGATGGCGATCCGGCCGTGCTGCTGCGTCGCCATGTCGAGGCAGCGCATCGCGTTGTGGTGTTCACGGGCGCAGGCCTCAGCACAGAAAGCGGCATTCCGGATTTTCGCAGTCCCGGCGGTTACTGGACCAGGAACATGCCGATCTATTTCGATGATTTTATCAAATCGGAAGAAATGCGGATCGAGGCATGGCGCCGCAAGTTCGCCATGGAAGAGCACTTTGCCGGCGCCCGGCCGTCCCGCGGCCACGAAGCGATCGCCCATCTGGTTGAAATTGGCAAGGTCACCCATGTGATCACCCAGAATATAGATAATCTGCATCAGGTTTCAGGCGTGCCCGATGCCCGGATTATCGAACTTCATGGCAATGGCAGTTACGCGGTCTGCCTTGACTGCGGCAGGCGTCACGAACATGACTGGGTTCGCGCTGCGTTCGACTCCAGCGGCCGGCCGCCGGACTGCCCGGCATGTGGCGGTTTGGTCAAAAGCGCCACCATCTCGTTCGGTCAGGCGATGCCCGAGCGTGAAATGCGGCTTGCCGAAGGGGCAACCGCGGGATGTGACCTGTTCATCTCGATCGGGTCTTCGCTGGTGGTCTATCCGGCCGCCGGCTTTACGGTGCTTGCCAAGCGCGGCGGCGCAAAACTGATCATCGTCAACCGGGAGGAAACCGACCTCGATGACATCGCCGACCTGGTGCTCCACGAGGATATCGGTACGGTGATGGAGCCGCTGATGTCCGTTGGCGCGGTTTCCGTCGGCGCAGCTGGAGAATGATCGATGCGTGTGGTGTCCCTGCTTCCATCCGCGAGTGAAATTGTCTGTGCGCTGGGCCTGCACGACAATCTTGTCGGCGTCAGCCATGAATGTGACTTTCCTCATGACCTGACCGAACTGCCGGGCCTCACCAGCGCCAAGGTCAGGACCGATTCCGCCAGCATGACGATTCACGGCGATATCGAGGATCTGCTGCGCAAGGGTCTTTCTGTCTATGAGGTCGACGCAGTCCGCCTTGCCGGGCTTGCTCCCGATGTGATTGTCACCCAGACCCAGTGTGAGGTCTGCGCGGTGAGCGCGGGCGAACTGGACAGGGCGCTTGCCGACTGGGTTGGTTCGCGTCCAAAGATCGTATCGCTCGGTGCGGTCACGCTTGAGGGTGTGTGGGACGATATTCGCGCTGTCGGGCGGGCAGTGGGCCGGGAGCGCAAAGCGGCCGACGTTGTCGCAGTCCTTCAGGACCGGGTCCGTGGGCTTGCCCGCGAAGCCGCCGGCACCGGACAGCGGCCGCGCATGGCGGTGATTGAATGGCTCGATCCGCTGATGTCGGGCGGCAACTGGATGCCGGAACTGGTTGCGCTGGCGGGATGCGAGTCGGTGCTGGCGCAGGCCGGTGAACATTCCGGCTGGATCACCATGGACCAGCTCAAACGCGCCGATCCGGATATTATCCTCGTGATCCCCTGCGGCTTCACCATCGAAAAGTCGCGCAATGAGCTGGTGGTTATTGCCGAAGACGCTGAGTGGCGGGACTTGCGTGCGGTCAAAGGAGGCGAAGTGTTTCTCGCCGACGGCAGCCAGTATTTCAACCGTCCTGGCCCCCGGCTGGTGGAATCGCTCGAGATTCTCTGCGATATCGCCCACGGCTCCGGTCGGGATCAGACGGCAACCGGGATGCGCTGGGAACGTTGGGGTTAATGGCCCGACACCGGTTTTGCGGTTGTGCCCCCGGAGTGATTCGCGGAAATATAATGCCATTACAATGGTCTAATCCGGCGTCCGAACCGCACCTTTGCCCCGAAATTCGCGGAATTCGGGGCTTTTCCACATCACAGCCGCAAGGCTCTGTACAAGTGCTTGTGATCTGTTCCAAACTGGATTCGCCGTGGGATTATGCCACGCGCGTTTTGGCGGATTTGAGGCTAAGCCAGAGGCGGAGTGCGTACCTTTGTGTACGTCCGAGAGGCGGCGAAGGGGCAATACAAGTGGAACGTGTAGACCGGATCGCCGGGGCACCAGAGGATGCGGCGGTCAACATTTTCGAAGTGTCGGGG
>Ga0114931_10006801_pt1 | contig 14035 bp, 13 predicted proteins | sample 2SBtaG_FD_89579 | JGI IMG/M metagenome (GOLD analysis project Ga0114931, IMG submission 89579) | Deep subsurface microbial communities from Kolumbo volcano to uncover new lineages of life (NeLLi) - 2SBTROV14_V59a metaG | ecosystem: Environmental > Aquatic > Marine > Volcanic | place: Kolumbo...
CCTCGATAAATGGCATCGCCCAGGGCCTGCAGAACACCGGCTGAGGCAGTTATGGGGACAGTAACCATAATTGCACCAGCCAGTCAGGTATTACGAGCTGAAGCTGGAAGCGATGAATTACGGTCACTGTCCCCATAACTGCCGGTGAAGAAATCAATAAAAGCCGCGCTTCTATCCGGCCTGATATTTCCCGGGATCGGGCACCTATCCCTGAAACGGTACCTGCGTGCTACAATCCTGATTCTTGTAACGCTTACGGCATTGTCGACAATCGTCGCGATAGCAGTCAGGCGTGCAATGAGCGTTATCGATAGCATGACGAGCGGTGATATCCCCATTCAATCAGGAGATATTACAGAACTGGCGTCCAGCTCCATCAGCAGTGCCGACAACACGATTGTGAATGTTGCCTTTATTGTCATCATCGCGTGTTGGCTGGTCGGTATCATCGATTCGTACAGACTTGGCCTCACTCGGGAAAAATAGGAGGTTGCGGGGGTCGGACCACGCCAAGTCATAGATAAGGCTACGATTATCTAAAGTAACTGGCCTACAGGTGGCTCTAATTGCCGTTTTTTGGTGCTAAATTCCCCATTAGTGCGATACCGCTTAATAGGGTTTGCCAATCTCGTAATCAAGCGAATCCGGGTCGGAATAGCATGATTAACGCAGACTTTAGCTGCTGTTTAGGCGCCTTTTTCAAATGATTCAATCACATATGCTGGTCCGACTCCCGCCTAGCCGGCGCAGGACGTTGTACTGCGTTGTGTCGTTCTCGGAGACGCACTTGCCGCGCGCGGAGATGCCGGCATCGTGGACCGAGTTCGGGTCGCCGCTCAGGAGCGGGTGCCAGTGGGGAAGCTCGCGGCCCTCTGCAAGACAGCGGTAGGCGCAGCTGTCGGGCAGCCAGCGAAAGGCTTCCGCTTCATCCGCCGAAAGTACCAGGCAAGTCGAAACGCGTTTTTCGCGCGCGGCGTAATCCTTGCAACGACAGGTCCCGGTGTCCAGCAACGTGCAGGCAATGTCGGTAAAGTAGACATCGCCGGTCTCTTCGTCTTCGAGTTTATGCAGGCAACAGAGTGCGCAGCCGTCGCACAGGGATTCCCACTCCTCGCGGGACATCCCGGACAGCGATTTGCGTTTCCAGAACTCATCGGTCATCGTTTGGCCTCTGCCAGGCTGAGACCAACCATACACCATGAAAGCCGCCTTCCTGGATTTTGCCACCGTCGGTTCGAATGAACTCGATGTCTCTCCACTTGCGAGCCGGACCGACGAGTTCGAGGTCTACGACAACACGGCGCCCGATGAGGTCCTGTCGCGAATCCGGGACTGTGAATTCGTCTACATCAACAAGGTCCGCATAACGCGCGACATTATCGAAGGGGCGAAAGACCTGCGCTTCATCGGACTTACTGCGACGGGTACGGACAATGTCGACCTGGCCATGGCCAAAGAACACGGTATCGCGGTCTGTAACATTCGCGCCTATTGTACGAATTCGGTGGTCGAGCATGTCTTCGCCGTCCTCCTGAACCTGGCGCACAGCATCGGCCGTTATCGCGCCAGCGTCCGGCGTGGTGACTGGCAGGATGCGGTCGACTTCTGCATGCTCGGTTACCCCATCCGCGAATTGTCGGCAATGACGCTCGGCATCGTCGGCTATGGCGAACTCGGCAGTGGCGTCGCACGAATGGCCAGGGCTTTCGGCATGGATGTCGTCGTGTCCCGGCGTCCCGGGCAGGCAGCCGCTGCCAACGACGGACGCACGGATTTCGAGGAAATGCTCGCGAGCTGTGACGTCGTGTCCCTGCATTGCCCGTTGACGGACGAGACGCGTGGCCTCATCGGCAAGCGCGAACTCGAACTGATGCGGCCCAGGTCGATACTCATCAATACCGCCCGCGGTGGGCTCGTCGATTCCGCCGCCCTCGTCGACGCATTGAGCAGGGGCACGATCGCGGCTGCGGCGATCGACGCGCTGTCACATGAACCGCCTGTCAACGGCGACCCGTTGCTTGACTATGACGGCGACAACCTGATCGTAACGCCGCACATCGCCTGGGCGACGGTGGAGGCGCGGCAAAGCGCGATCAACGAGGTCGCGGACAACGTCGCAGCGTTTTTGAATGTCGAGGAACGAAACCGCGTTGTTTGATTTGCATCGCCCGCCGAGGCGGGCTCCTACGCGCCGAGCACCTGCCTGGCCCATTGCACGATCAGCCTGACCCTCGGCGAGGCAAGATCGTAGGCATCATCGAAGCTCACCCCACGCGAAGTCGAGGTCGCCGATGCCGGCTTCCTCGCCGACCTCGCGAAGTCCCTTGGGGAATTCCCAGTTGCGGTATGCGCGCAGCATCGGCGTGCGCCAGCCCGTGTCCGTTTCGCGTACCGCGACGGCACCGCAAGACAGAGCTTGGTGACTCCGTCGTTCATGCGGTTCGCAAGACCTCGATCGGCGGTGCGTTGAGCGCGCCGCGAACAGCGATGTAACCGCTCGTGCACACCAGCACGATGCCTCCGGCAAGCCCCGCGAACCAGAGGCCGGCATCGAACACGTAATCGAGTTCGAACAAACGCACGGAGACGATGGCCGCGAGTATCGATGCGCCGACCGAAGCCAACAGGCCCGCCGCGAAACCGAGTGCGGCAAACTCGGTAAGAACGCCGGACATAACGCTCCGCCGCCGCACGCCGAGCGCTCGCAGCATTGCGCTTTCGAAGCGCCGCTCGTCTATCGTCGACTGCACGGCAGCGAACAGCACCGCGATACCGGCCGCCAGCGTAAACACGAACAGAGCCTGCACCGCCAGGCTTGCCTTGTCGATGATGCCCCTGATCTGTGACAGGATGGACTCGATGTCTATGACCGATACCGTCGGGTGTGTACGAACGAGTTCGAGTAACGCACTGCGCTTGTCCTCGGGGACTTTGATTCCGGAAATGAATGACATCGGGTAGCCGTCCAGCGCGCCCGGCGAGAACACCATGAAGAAGTTGGGCCGGAACGAATTCCAGTTTATCTCGCGAAGGCTCGCGACAGTCGCCGTGATTTCCTGCCCGGCAACTACGTATGTCAGCTTGTCCCCGAGCTGCACGCCCAGTTCGGAGGCGGCATCTTTCTCCAGCGACACCAGCGGCTCCCCGGAATAGCCGTCCGGCCACCACGCTCCTTCGACGACTTCGTTCGTCGGGCTGATATGCTCCGTCCAGGACAGGTTTTGCTCCCGGTTTGCCATCCATTCACCGGCTTCAAGCGGGTACTTGCGCTGCTTGACGTCTTCGCCATTGATCGTGTGCATTCTCGCGCGAACCATGGGCACGAACTCCGGCGCGGCAATGCCGTTACGCTGGAAAATCTCCGCGATCGCGGCACGCTCGCCCGGCTGGATGTTGATCAGGAAGCGATTCGGCGCGTTCTCGTCCAGTGACTGCTGCCAGACGTTGAGCAGGTCGGTCCTGACGAAGGTCAACAGAAGTAATACCGTGAGGCCGAGGCCGAACGCGACCACCTGCACCGCGCTGTCCCTGCCGCGCCGGGCAACATTGGCGAGTCCGTAGCGCCAGGCGATGCCGACGCCGCCGCGCGAGCGGCCCATGACGGCGACCAGCCCGCGCCCCGCGGCATACAGTAAAGCCGATATCGCCAACATGCCGCCAAGCACGGTCATTAACAGGCGCCCGTCGCCGATCGCCTGGTACAACATTGCCGTGACGGCGATGAGTGCGGTGCCGGCGACCAGCAACCGTGACGGCGGGGGCGGCATCTCGTCGTGCCGCAATACGCGCAACGGCGGCGTTTTGCGCAGTTGAATGAGTGACGGCAGCGCGAATCCGAATAGCAGTATGAGGGCACTTCCGCAGGCGAAGATCACCGGTGAGAAGCCGACGGCCGGCAGGTCGCCCTGCAGGAGATCGGCAAGCATGTTCGTCACCAGGGCCTCGGCAATGAAACCGATGATGCTGCCGACGATCACGCCGAGTATGCCGAGCAGCAGCAGTTGTACCGATGTTGCGGACATGATGAATTTCTGGCTGGCACCGAGGCTCTTCATCAGGGCCACAGTGTCCATGCGCCGGTGTGCGAAGCGTCTTGCCGACATCGCGATCGCCACAGCGCTCAGCAACAGGCTGATGACAGCGGTCAGGGAGAGGAAGCTCTGCGCCCTGTCGGCCGCCTTGTTCGCGCGCGCGCTGCCCTCCTCGCGGTTGCGGCCCCTGACCGAATCCGGCAGCCGCTTTTCGATGGCCTGGTAAAACGCCTCGACGCGGGTGTCGTCGCCGGCAACCAGCAGCGCATAGCGCACGCGGCTGCCTTCGCCGATCAGCCCCGTCGCCGGCAGGTCCTGCGTGTTGATGACGAGTGACGGTGCAAGCGATGCGAAACCGATCGACTGGTCGGGCCGGTAAATGAGCACAGCAGTGACCGTCATCTCCGTCTCACCCACTGATACGCTGTCGCCGACATTGACGCCAAGCCGCGCCAGCAATGCGCCATCGGCCCAGACGGTGCCATTCGCCGGCACCCCTGCCGCGACACGTTCCGCGCCGAACAGGCTATCGGCGATACGCACCTCGCCGCGCAACGGATAACCTGTGCTGACGCCCTTGATGGTCGCGAGTGAACTCAGCTCGCCGGAAAAGACGACGCTGGGAAAGGTCTCGGTTTCTGCGGAGCGCAGACCGAAGTCGGCAGCCATCTGGTGCCATTCGGCGGGAATCGGGTCAGGGCTGCGCAGTCGCAGATCGGCCGCAAGGATTTCATTCGCCTGCAGCGCGACAGCGCGGCCAATACGGTCAGTGAGGAAACCGACGGCCGTCAGGGCGGACACGGCAAGCGCCACGGCCGCCAGCAGGACGATCACTTCGCCGGAACGCAGTTCGCGGCCGAAGCTCCTCAGTGCATAGAGAAACGCACTCAAGCTGCCGCTTCCTGGTCCGTCACCAAGCGGCCCGCCTCGAGCCCGAGTATGCGGTCACAACGTTTGGCCATCGTTTCGTCGTGCGTCACCAGCACCAGTGTCGTCGACGAGTTGCGATTGAGATCGAACATCAGGTCGACGACGCGCTTGCCGGTATTGGTGTCCAGGTTGCCGGTCGGTTCGTCGGCGAACAATACGGCGGGTTGCGTCGCGAACCCACGGGCGATGGCGACGCGCTGTCTTTCGCCGCCGGACAACTGAGCCGGATAGTGACGCCAGCGCTGGCCGAGACCGACCTTCTCCATGATCTCGCTGGCCTTGCGGCGAGGCTCGCGCTTGCCGCCGAGTTCGAGCGGTAACATGACGTTCTCCAGCGCGTTGAGCGACGGCACCAGGTGGAATGACTGGAATACAAACCCGACCTTCGCCGCCCTTATTGCCGCGCGTCCGTCTTCGTCAAGATTTGTCAGATTGGTGCCATCGAGCCAGATTTCACCCGTTGTCGGCAGGTCGAGACCCGCAAGCAAGGCGAGCAGGGTCGATTTGCCGGCCCCGGACGCGCCGACAACCGCCACCGAGTCGCCCGCGTCGATGGCAAAACTGATTTCTGAAAGGATGGTCAGGGTACCTTCCGGGCTGCTAACCTGTTTGCTGACGTTTTTTGCGGCCAGAACCGCATTCCTGCTGGGCAAATTATCCGACATGCGAAAGTTACGGGGCCTTTTTCTGTGTTTTGTCGTCAGCGCCGCACATGCGGCGAGCGTGCCAACCGTCCTGGTTTTCGGCGACAGCCTGAGCGCCGGCTACGGAATACATGTTGACCAGTCCTGGACGGCATTGTTGCAGTCCCGGTTGCAGGCCCAAGGGTACGAACATCGGGTCGTTAATGCCAGCATCAGCGGCGAGACCAGCGAGGGCGGCAAGATACGCATCAGTGCCGCACTGGAAAACTTCCACCCCGATGTCGTCATACTGGAGCTCGGCGGCAACGATGGCCTGCGCGGATTTCCGCCCGATGTGATGAAGAAAAACCTGAGAATCATTATCGAGAAAACGCAGGCTGCGGGCGCGGCCCTGGTGTTGCTCGGTATTCGCATCCCGACCAACTACGGGCCGCGCTACAGCCAGGCATTCGAAAACGTCTACCGCGACCTGGCTGCCGAGATGGGCGTACCCTGGATCGAGTTTTTCATGCAAGGAATCGCATTGAACGAAGCGCTGATGCAGGAGGACGGCATTCACCCGAACGCCGAAGCGCAGCCGATGCTCCTCGACAATGCGTGGCCGATCATTCAACAGGCGCTCGCCGGGCGCACCGTGGCAGGGAAGTAGGCGATTGCGAAAACCCTGGCTGAACTCTTACCCGGACGGCGTACCGGCAGCAATCCCAACACCTGAATTCCGTTCCCTGCGCGAGATGATCGAGTTTTCGTTCCACGAGTACGCCGGGCGCCCCGCGTTTTCGAACATGGGGACGACGCTCACCTACCATGATCTCGACAAGCTGTCGATGCAGTTTGCCGGTTACCTGCAGCAGAGGCTCGGCCTCACCCGCGGTGAACGTGTTGCCATCATGTTACCGAATATCCTGCAGTATCCGGTCGCGCTTTGCGGCATCTTTCGCGCAGGTTGTGTCGTCGTCAACATCAATCCTTTTTATACGGCCCGCGAACTCGGCCACCAGCTCAGGGACTCGGGCACGCGCTGTATCCTCATCCTCGAAAACTTCGCGACCACGCTGCAGGAAGTTATCGCCGACACCAGCGTTGAGCACGTCATTACGACGAGCCTGGGCGATTTGTTGCGCTGGCCGAAGGGCGCCATGACGAATTTCGCGATGCGGCACATCAAAAGGGGGGTACCGTCCTGGTCACTGCCCGGCAGCGTCAGTTTGCACGAGGCGCTGAAGAGCGGCAGGCACGAAACGCTGAAGCCGGTGGAGCTCGGTTTCGCCGACATCGCCTTCCTGCAGTACACGGGCGGAACGACAGGATTGTCGAAGGGCGCAATGCTGAGCCATCGCAACATGGTGCATAACGTATTGCAGACCTTCGCCTGGCAGGGTGGCGCTTTCGACGATATCGAGCAGGTCGTGGCGATTACCGCACTGCCGCTCTATCACATCTTTTCGCTCAAAAGTAACTGCCTGCTGATGATGTGGATCGGTGGCGAGAACGTTCTTGTCACGAACCCGCGCGATTCGGCGGCTTTCGTCAAGGAGCTTTCAAAGCATCGCTTCGTTTACTTCACCGGGGTCAATACGCTGTTTGCGGCCTTGCTCAACACGCGCGGTTTCGCGGCACTTGATTTCTCTTCGCTGCGGCTGACAATCGGCGGCGGCATGGCGGTGCAGGAAGCGGTCTCGAAAAAGTGGCAGGAAGTGACCGGCAGGCCGATCGTGCAGGCATATGGCCTTACAGAGACCTCGCCGGCAGCGACAATCAACCCGCTCGACTCGGTGGAGTTCAACGGCTCGATCGGCTTGCCTATACCGTCGACCGAGGTGCGTATTTGCGGCGATGACGGCAAGGACGTCGAAATCGGTGAGATCTGCATCCGCGGCCCGCAGGTCATGGAAGGCTACTGGCACAACCCGGCGGAAACCGAGAAGGTCATGCTGCCGGGCGGTTGGTTCAGGACGGGCGATATCGGCCGCATGGACGAAAACGGCTTCGTCTACATCGAAGACCGCAAGAGAGACATGATTCTCGTCTCGGGGTTCAACGTGTACCCGAACGAGATCGAAGCCGTCGTCGCGGGGATGGACGGCGTACTCGAGGCGGCGGCGATCGGTATTGCGGATCAAAAATCGGGAGAGGTTGTGAAACTGTTTGTCGTCAGGAGCGACCGCTCGCTGACCGAGGACGAGGTCGAGACGTTCTGCCGTGACAATCTCACCGGCTACAAAGTGCCGAAAGTCATCGAGTTCCGCGACGAGCTGCCGAAGACCACCGTTGGCAAGATATTGCGCCGGGCGTTACGCGATGAAATTACTCCGAATGATACTGCGGGCTGAGTTCATGCACGGCCTCGACCAGAATGCCGAGATTGTCGGGGTCGATGTCGGGCGTAATCCCATGGCCGAGATTGAAGACGTGGCCCGGGCCCTTGCCATAACTCGCCAGCACGCGGGCGACGCCGTCGCGTATCTCCCCCGGGCTCTGCCGTAATGCCGCCGGGTCGAGATTACCCTGCAGCGCCACCCTGTCTTCGGTGTACTCCCTGGCGTCCGCCAGGTCCGTCATCCAGTCCACGCCGAGGGCGTCGCAGCCGGTTGCCGCCATGTCACGCAGCATCTCGCCGGCACCCTTGGTGAACAGGACAACCGGGATCGTCTCGCCGTCTTTTTCGCGCTTGAGCCCGTCGATGATGCGTTGCATGCTTGCCAGCGAAAAGCGGCGATAATCGTCTGGCGACAACGTCCCGCCCCAGGTATCGAAGATCATGACCGCCTGTGCGCCGGCATCGATCTGCGCATTCAGGTAATCCGTGATGGCGGCCGCTACCACGTCGAGCATCTTGTGGAGCGCGGCAGGATTCCCGGCAGCCAACCCTTTGATCCTCGCAAACTCACGGCTCGAACCACCTTCCACCATGTAAGTACCCACGGTCCACGGGCTCCCGGCAAAGCCGAGGAGCGGGACCTTGCCGTCGAGCTCGCGGCGAATCAGCGATACCGCGTCGAAGACATAGCCGAGTTTGTCCGCGACGTCCGGGGCAGCGAGTTTGTCGATGTCGCGCTCGGTTCGGAGCGGGCGTTCGAACTTCGGCCCCTCGCCGGTCTCGAAGTAAAGCCCGAGCCCCATCGCATCGGGAATGGTCAGGATGTCGGAGAACAGGATTGCCGCGTCGAGCCTGAAACGCCTGAGCGGCTGCAGGGTGACTTCGCAGGCAAGTTCCGGGTTTGAGCAAAGGCTCATGAAGTCGCCGGCCTTTGCCCGGACCTCGCGGTATTCCGGCAGGTATCGGCCGGCCTGGCGCATGATCCAGACCGGGGTGCGTGGCACCGGTTTTTTCAGGAAAGCCCGCAGGATGAGGTCGTTCTCCAGGGGAGCGCTCATACGAAATGTGCCGCGATGGTCGACTGGATCGCCTCCGCCGCCGCGCGCGGACTGGCGGCGTCACGGATCGGCCGGCCTACCACGATATGGTCGGCGCCATTAATGAAGGCCTGCTCGACGCTGACCACGCGTTTCTGATCGCCTTCCGGTTTGTTGTCCACGGGCCGGATGCCGGGCGTGATCACCAGCAATTTCTCGTCGATAAACTCGCGCAGCCTGGGCGCCTCCAGCCCCGAGGAAATGACGCCGTCGCAACCGGCCTCGAGCGCTCGTTTCGCGCGTGACAAAACCAACGCTTCCACGTCGCAGTCGAAACCGAGATCGTCGAGGTCGCCGCGATCGAGGCTCGTCAGTACGGTAACGGCAAGCACTTTCAGCTTTTCGCCCTTGTTCCCGGCCGCCGCTTCCATGATCGACTGGTTGCCATGCACGGTCACGCAACTTGCACCGCGGTCCTTCAGTCGCCTGACGGCCGAGCCGACAGTCGCAGGAATATCGAAGAACTTGAGGTCGGCGAATACCTTCTTGTCCCGCCCGAGCATCCAGTCCATGAGTTCGAAATACCCGCCGCTCATCATCAACTCCAGGCCGATCTTGTAAAAACTGACCGCGTCGCCAAGCTCGTCGGCCAGCGCCCGCGCCTGATCGCAGTCGGGCACGTCCATCGCGAAAATCAGGCGATCTTTGACGGGGATGTTCTTTGGCTGCACAACTCGTCCGGGATGGTAAAAACGCGCCGCATTGTAGCAGCTAAAGGCCGAGACGATCATACTCGGCGATCGCAAAGCGGTCAGTCATCCCCGATATGTAGTCGGCGACGGTGCGGGCCCGGCTTTGCATGTTGGCGACGGCCCTGTCCCGATACCAGCCCGGCATGCGCTTCGGGTCCGCCATGTAAAAGCCGAACAGGACCTCGACCATTGCCCGGGTTTTCTCGTTCATCGAGCGAACCTTTTCATGGCGATAGAGATTCTCGTGCAGGAATGCTTTGAGGCCCGCGTGCATGTCGAGGACATCGGCGCTGAATCCCACCAGCGGTTTGCCATGGATACGCACATCGTCGATCGATTGCAGGCCGAGTTCGCCTATCGCCGCTGCGGTGTTTTCAATGAGATCGGTGACGATGTAACCGATCATCCGCCGGATGACTTCGTAAATCAGCCTTCGGTCTTCGAGAGCCGGGTAGCGCGCGTGCACTTCGTCGTAGTGGCGACCGAACAGCGCTTGGTCACGAAGCTGCTCGAGCCCCAGGAGCCCGGCGCGAAAACCGTCATCGACATCGTGGTTGTTGTACGCAATGGCGTCAGCAACATCGACGAGTTGCGCCTCCAGGCCGGGCTGCCGGCGAAGTAAAAATCGATTGCCGAGCGCACCCAGCTCCCTGGCGTTACGCGCCGAGCAATGCTTCAGGATTCCTTCGCGGGTCTCGAAGCTCAGGTTAAGGCCTGGAAATTCCGCGTACTTCGACTCCAGCTCATCGACGACCCGCAATGACTGCAGGTTGTGCTCGAAACCACCGTAATCTCGCATGCATTTGTTCAGCGCATCCTGGCCGGCATGACCGAAGGGTGTGTGGCCCAGGTCGTGGGCAAGGCTGATCGCCTCGACCAGCGGCTCGTTGAGCCGCAGCGCCACTGCGGCGGTCCTCGCAATCTGCGCAACCTCCAGCGAATGCGTCAGGCGGGTCCGGTACAGATCGCCTTCATGGTTGACGAATACCTGCGTCTTGTAAACGAGCCGCCTGAACGCCGTGGAGTGGATGATACGATCGCGATCGCGCTGGTACTCGCTTCGATACGCTGGCGGAGGTTCCGGGTAGCGCCTGCCTTGCCCCGTTGCTTGCTGTGCCGCATAAGGCGCAAGGCTTGCGGCGATCTCGCTCAAGTCATGCTTCCGCGCTGCCAAGCGAATCTTCGAGCGCAGCATCCGCGTAGTCCGCAGTAACGAAGGCGTTGCCCAGGGAATTGAGCAATACGAAGCGCAACTTGCCAGCCAGCGCCTTCTTGTCCAGCTGCATCGCCTCTCGCAATCGCGCCGCGCCGACTTCGGGCGGGCTCGTTGGCAGGCCGGCCATGGCAATCAGGGCACGCAATCTGTCCTGTTCGGACACGTCGATGCCGCTCATGGCCGCCGCCATGAGCATGCCGGCGGCCACCGCTTCGCCGTGCAACCAGTCGCCATACCCCAGTGTATTCTCGATCGCATGACCGAACGTATGACCAAAATTGAGGAGCGCGCGCCTGCCTGCCTCGCGTTCGTCCGCGGTGACGATCCCTGCTTTCAGCGCGCAGGACCTGCAAATCGCGTGCGCCAGCGCTTCCGGCTGCCGATCGAGCAATAACTGCATGTTCGCCTCGAGCCAGGCGAAGAATTCCATGTCAACGATCGTGCCGTACTTGATGACCTCGGCGAGCCCCGCCCGAAATTCACGGTCCGGCAGCGTCGCCAGCGTGCCGGTGTCGACAAGCACGATGTGCGGCTGGTGAAACGCGCCGATGAGGTTCTTGCCGCCGGGATGATTGACACCGGTTTTGCCGCCGACCGAGGAATCGACCTGCGCCAGGAGCGTCGTCGGCACCTGAATAAACGCGACGCCGCGCATGTAACTGGCGGCAGCGAAACCGGCGATGTCGCCGACGACGCCACCGCCGAGCGCGATCACGGTGGTGTCGCGACTGGCCCTGGCGGCGACGAGTTCGTCGAGCACGGCTTCAACGGTAGCGAGGGTCTTGTACTGTTCGCCATCCGGCAGTTCGATGCTGCGGATCCTGGCTGCCGGCAGGCAACGCCCAAGACTCTCGAGATACAGCGGCGCAATGGTCTCGTTGCTGACGACGAGGCAGTCATCGCCCGGCAAATACGCTGCCAGGTCAAAACCTTGATCGATGAGGCCTGCCCCGATCACGATCGGGTAGCTGCGATCACCGAGTTCGACTGTCAGGGTCTCTGCACTCATCAGGCGAGCTAGGTTACATGAATCGGACCACGTTGTAGCATCCGCACGCGAAACCAGTGGCTGCGCTCCTACAGTACGTCACGGATTTCGATGGCAACCTCCTTGACACGCCGGCCATCGGTCTCGACGACCAGGTCGGCGATCTCGCGGTAGAGCGGGTCGCGAATCGCCATCAGTTCCTCGAGCACCTTTTGCTTGTCACCATTGTCGAGCAGCGGCCGGTTGCGGCCGCGGCTCGTTCTGTCGAGCTGTTGCTGTACCGTGGTATGCAGGTAGATGACGAAACCGCGCCCACCGAGACGGCTGCGGTTGCGCGAGTCGACCACCGCGCCGCCGCCGGTTGCCAGGACGACGCCATGGCGCTCCGTAAGCTCGTCGATGACCTTCGCTTCACGTTCGCGGAATCCCTCTTCGCCTTCCTTCTCGAATATGAACGGAATATCGACGCCGGTGCGTCTCTCTATCTCCTCGTCGCTGTCAACAAATTCGAGATGCAACAACCGTGCGAGCTGGCGGCCGACAGCAGATTTGCCTGCACCCATGGGGCCGACGAGAATAAGGTTCTGCGATTGCCTCATTGCATGAAGAGAGCTAAAGGAGAAAGCCAACCCGAAGGTTGGCTTTCTGTTGCTTATAGCGTGTCCGCGCAGATACCGCTCTGGCCGAACGGACTGATGACGCCCGGCGGCGCCTGGTTCTCGCTGGAGATATCGTCGCCGCTGATCGGCAGAACGAAGGTGGAGGCTTCAGCAAACTCCGTGCCCTGCACCGACGTGGTCGCCTCGAGGGTCACGTTGACCCAGCGGGCATGATCCTGCGGATAGAACACGTCAAGAATACCGACACCGGCAGCATCCGTGGTAAACGTACCGCCGCCGCCGCCCTGCGCTGCGACTGTCGCAATGTTGCCGGCCTCGATGCGGCCGCTGTTATTTGCGTCTTCGCCAGCGTCGAGCACGCCGTTACGGTTGACGTCCTCATCGGCACATGGACCGGCGGTAACATTCTGTACCCATGCGCTTTGCAATGCGTCGAAGAACCAGAAGCCCTTGAAATACGCGTTCGACAGGATACCGGCCTGCACCGTCACGCCTTCGACGCCGTTGCCCTGGGAGTCCGTCACCTGTACTGCGAATTCGACGCGGTACTGCGCCGAGTTGGGCTCGAAGATCGAATTGCCGGTACCGATCGAGATGAACACCTCGCGCTGCGCGACCGTGAGTGCAACAAAGTCGGCAATGACAGTGCCCTGTACTGTCGCCGTTACGACGACGCCGTTGTTGGCGCTGGTGGTCGAACTCGAGGTATAAAAGGTCGTCGCACGTCCCTGGCTGTCGGTCGTCGCCGAAGCCACCGACAGCTGTCCGCCGGTGACATCCTGTAAATCGAACTGCACGACTGCGTTCTTGACCAGGTTGTTCGCCGGGTCACGCACGATCGCAGTAATCGCGCTTTGTTCGTTAGGGCCAAGCGTGAACGGATTGGCCTGCACCTCGATGGTGCTTGGCACAGTTGCGATGAATTCGACCGCCACCTGCGTCGAGGTGCCAGCCGCGTTGGTGGCCGTGATGACTGCTGGGCCTGCGTTCGTCGATGAAATGTTGACCGCGGCCACGCCGGCGGCGTCGGTGACTGCCGACAGGTTATTGAGCGTGCCGCGGGTGGCACCGAATGTGATCGTCTGATTCGCCTGCGGGACCCCGCCCACCGTCCAGGTGAGGCTCACCGGAACAACCACATTGAGCACGATTTCATCGCCCGCGATAGGCGCCGTCAGCACGAAACTGTCGTCGGACACATTGAGCGGCGCCGTCGCCATCAGTCCGAGGGCATCGGCCGTTAGCGTATCGGCACCGGCTGCGATAGCGGTCACATCGACCTGTGCCTGGCCGCCGACATCAGTCGTCAGGCTGGCCGCGGCCAGCGTGTTGCCGTTCGAGGAAGACACGGCCACGGTCTGGCCGGCGATGCCGTTGCCGGCCGCATCCTTCAGCACGATCGTGTAGGTCGCCGAGTCGCCCTGCGCGAGGGCGGCCGGGCCGTTGATGTTGAGGTCCGTGCCGATGACATCGATGCTTACCGCACCGGTGACGCCC
>Ga0114931_10006802_pt1 | contig 14034 bp, 8 predicted proteins | sample 2SBtaG_FD_89579 | JGI IMG/M metagenome (GOLD analysis project Ga0114931, IMG submission 89579) | Deep subsurface microbial communities from Kolumbo volcano to uncover new lineages of life (NeLLi) - 2SBTROV14_V59a metaG | ecosystem: Environmental > Aquatic > Marine > Volcanic | place: Kolumbo...
GAATTCGTTGCAGAAATGTACGGCCTCACCCCAGCAGAAACTCGAGTTGCGGTCGAGCGCGAAACCGAACGCTTTGGCTTGGGAGATTTTCTCGATCGGCTTGCCGAGAGCTACTCACACGGGATGCGTCAAAGAACTGTTTTTGCGGCAGTTCTAATCCACCAACCCGAAGTGCTCGTCGTCGATGAGCCCATGGTAGGACTTGATCCCCAAAGCATTCGGCTCGTGAAGGATCTGCTTCGAGAGTATGTAAGCCTGGGAAAAACCATCTTCATGTCGACGCATATGTTGAACGTTGCCGAGGAAGTTGCCGATCGCGTGGCTGTCATGAAACGGGGAAAGTTAGTTTTCGAAGGGCAGGCCGAGCAACTCCGCATCGAGCTTCCTGGTGCAGGAGAAACCCTAGAGTCGCTTTTCTTGGCTCTCATGGGCTCAGGTTAGCAACGAGCCGTCTGCTTTCAGGCGAAATGCTCTCGGAAAATCAACCGATGCCAGAAACTTTAACCAACAAACCGTATCGCAAACCATGTCTGTCACAGCCGCCGAAGTAGCTTCTGAGTGCGAGAGATTGCCCACGCATGAGCGTGAAGGGCAAATTTTTTGGAAGCTCAGGTGGCGAGAATGTCGTTCGCAACTGAAGTTCCTTTTTACCCAGGCACGGCTGCGAACGAGTCTGGTGGTTGGCCTCAGTGCTCTGTTTTGGCTGGGCCTCTTTGCTCTTTTCTACAGCGGTTTTGAATTCGTCGTTCAAAATGTCGGCTCTCCTGGTGCCACTTATCATGCACAGACCGTTCATTTTGTATTTTCGCTTTTCTTCGGCTCGCTCCAAGTGATGCTCATTTTCTCTTCCGGCATCATCCTTTACGGAGGACTTTACTCTTCCGACGAATTAAATTTTCTGCTCACACTTCCTGCCCGTGACTCGAGATTGGTTTTCTATCGTTTTCAGGAAGCCCTTTTCTTTAGCAGTTGGGGGTTCTTTCTACTGGCCAGTCCGATGATGATCGCCTATGGAATGGTGGTTTCGGCCTCTTGGTATTACTATGTTTTTCTGCCGGCGATGATGATCTCGTTCGCATACATTCCTTGTGCACTTGGAGCCATTGCTTGTGTGATTCTTATTTATCGACTTCCCCATCTGCGCCGCATGGTGGTAGGCGGTATGGCTCTGACGGTCATTGCGATGGCCTATTTTTCGATTTGGAATTCCTTGGAAATTGCCGATGCCGAGTTGCTAGGTGCGGGTTGGTTTAAGGAAACTTTTAGACGCTTTGAGTTCACGCGAGGAGAGTGGCTGCCTAGTACCTGGCTGAGCAACGGACTTCTCGATGCTGCGAGGCCCAACAGTCAAGACCCCGACGATATCCCTTGGCTTGATAGTGGCAAGTATCTTGTCGTACTGGTTTCCAATGCTCTCTTGCTCCACTTGCTGGTCTTGTGGGTTGGCGATAAATTTTTTCGAAAAGGTTACTGTGGCCTCAACTCTCGGCAAGCACGTGAAACTTTCGCCCGGACCAGTTTAATCGACCGATTCGCCGGCTACCTGCTCTTGCCTTTGGCAAAGCCGATGCGACTCTTAATCATCAAAGACTTGCGGCTCTTTCGACGCGACCCGGTCCAATGGTCTCAGTTTCTAATTTTCTTCGGTCTGCTGTTGCTGTACTTTGCAAATATTGATCGTTTCCGACAGCACCAAACCGATTTGAGGGTTGTCGCCTGGGTCAATATTGTAAGTTTTCTCAATTTAGCCGTCGTGGGGCTCATTCTCTCGACGTTTACCACTCGGTTTATTTATCCTCTGATCAGCCTCGAAGGAAGACGGTTTTGGATATTGGGGCGGCTCCCCGTCGAACGTGACGCGATCTTGTGGGGCAAGTTCCTCTTTGCAGCGGGAGGCTCGTGGTTGCCCTGTGCGAGTTTGGTGCTTGTCAGCGATTTCATGCTCGATGTTTCGGGAATGGTAGTATCTGTCCATCAGGCGATTTGCTTGATGCTCTGCGTTGGGCTGGCCGGTATGGCTGTCGGCTTGGGGGCAATCATGCCAAATTTTCACGAGCAGTCCCCCTCAAAAATTGCGGCAGGCTTTGGCGGGACATTAAATCTTGTACTCAGTGCGCTATACATTCTGCTGATCGTCGGGATGACGGCTCTTCCCTGCCATTTCTTCCTACTATCGCACCACATGGATATGCCTCCCATGATCTTGCGACCAAATTTTCTGATTCTCTGGCTAATCATTGGAATCAGTGGCTCACTCTTGCTTTCATGTATTGCAACTGTGGTACCCCTGCGTAGCGGGCTCAAGGCTTTTCGCAAGTTGGAGGTATGACTGAGCCGCTGCTTGGCTAATGTTGCCAGCACTTGTACGGTTTGTCTTGTGAGGAGCGACTAGTCGGCCCTCCCAAAGCCCCGTATAATCGCTGGTTCAGGTATTTCGGTACTCGTCTTTTCCCTTAACTGTGAAGAGTGACCAAGTCCCATGTCCACGTCGGAAGTCGATCTCCTGCACCCGTTACGCATTGGCGCGGTAAGCTATCTCAACACCAAGCCCTTGGTGCATGGCCTAGCAGAGCTGTTGCCCTACGACGAGTTGTTCTTTGACTACCCCTCTCGACTGGCTGATTCGTTGTCACAAGCCTCGCTGGACATCGCTTTAGTCCCGTCCATCGAATTAGCAGAGCATCCCGAGTGGAATATCCTCTCCGATGCCTGCATTGGCTGCGTCGGCCCCGTTCTTAGCGTGAAAGTAATGTTTCGCGTCCCGCCTGCAGAGATTCGTAGCCTTGCCCTGGACGAAGGGTCGCGCACCAGTGCGGTGCTGGCTCAGATTTTGCTGCACAAGCTCCACGGGGTCTGTCCTGAGCTGACTTCCCTGCCTCTGGGCCGTAAGCCGGAGCAGGCCGACGCGGATGCGGTCTTGGTGATCGGCGATCGAGCGATCTGCAACAACGATAGTAAATTTGTCGAGGTTTGGGACCTTGGAGAGCAGTGGTGCCTGTGGTCAGAGCTGCCCATGGTGTTTGCCCTTTGGGTCGCGCGTCCGCATGTCGCAACCGACGAAGTTGCGGCCGCGCTCTGCGCTGCCCGCGACAACGGCTGCCGTCGCTTGAGCGAGATTGCCTACGAGCAATCCGAGGAAATGCAGCTACCATTGAAACTGGTTGAAGAGTATCTTTGTCAGAATCTGCATTTCCATTTGCAGAACGAGCAGCTTCGCGGCCTAGAATTGTTCTACCAGTGTGCTGCCGATCTTCACCTTATTCATGAACCACCAAAGCTAGCCACCTTAGAACCTGTTTTGAAATTGCCAGACTCACAAATTGGATAATCGGATGAGAGGATCTAGGGACTAGGGGGATGAAATGGCCCATTTCCCTAAATCCTAACTCCTAACTCCTAACTCCTAACTCCTAACTCCTTTTTCAATTTCAAAACGCCACCTTAGATACCACGTATGATTGCGCAATCAAAAATTCATGACCTACTCGACAAGGCCGTTGCCGGCGAGCGGCTAGATCCCGCTGAAGGCCTTCGCCTACTGGAGTCGAATGATTTGTCGGCACTGGGACGCGCTGCCGATGAGATCACACGTCGACTTCACCCTGAGCCGTTTCGCACGTACAACATCGATCGCAATATCAACTACACAAACATCTGTACCGCGGTTTGCGACTTCTGCGCATTTTATCGTTCACCCAAGTCTTCCGAAGGCTATGTGCTTGAACGAAACGTGCTGCTTGAGAAGATTCAGGAAACGATTGAGCTGGGTGGCGATCAGATTTTGCTTCAGGGGGGGTTGCACCCAGAGTTCAAACTAGAATGGTACGAAGAACTTCTCCAAGACATCAAGCAACACTTTCCCCAGGTAAACATCCATGGCTTTAGCCCGCCCGAGATCCACCATTTTACGAAGATCGCCAAGCTGCCGCTAAAGGAAGTATTAGAGCGGCTCAAGGCGGCGGGCTTGGGAAGTTTACCCGGCGGCGGCGCTGAGATTCTTGTCGATCGTGTCCGCAACGAAATCACGCGCGGCAAAGTAAACAGCGACGATTGGCTCAATGTCTGTCGAGTTTGGCACCGCCTGGGTGGCCGGGGATCGGCTACGATGATGTTTGGCCACGTCGAGACTTTGGCCGAGAGGATCGAACATCTCGACCGTTTGCGACAATTGCAAGACGAAACCGGCGGTTTTTCGGCGTTTATCTGTTGGACATTTCAGTCGGAGCACACCGAAATGGCCGACGTCCCCACGGCAGGGTCCTACGAGTATTTGAAGACGCTTGCCGTCTCGAGGCTTTATTTGGATAACTTTGCCAATCTGCAGTCGAGCTGGGTTACCCAAGGACTCAAAATCGGTCAGATGGCACTGCTCAACGGTGCCAACGACATGGGCAGCCTGATGATCGAAGAGAACGTCGTTGCCGAGGCAGGCACCGTATACCATCTCACTTTAGACCAGATTCGCTCCGCAATCGCCGATCTGGGCTACCAGCCCCGACAGCGCAACGTGTTCTACGAGCTAATTGACGAGCAGGCGAACTCGGTTGTTCCGCAAAGTCGTCAAAACGAGCACCCTTTGCCGATCGTAAACTAAGTCTGGCAAGGAAGTTACTGCGCAGATTGGGCTCTGGCTGGTATTCTACTAGAAGGCCCTGCAAAGGGGGAAAAATGCGTCAGCAAGCAGGCATCGGAACGACCGAAAGAGTGCGCCATGATAGAAGCTCGATCTTTGACCAAGTCTTATGCCGACCTGCGTCGAGGTGAGTTTGTTGCTCTAGACAGCTTGAGCTTTTCTGCTCGCGAGGGCGAAGTCTATGGGCTCTTGGGCCCCAACGGCGCTGGCAAGACCACTGCTCTACGAATCCTGAGCACGGTACTCCAACCCACCAGCGGCAGCGCGACAGTCAACGGATTCGACTGCGTCACCCAGCCAGCGCTAGTTCGCCATCATATCGGTTTTATTTCTGCCAATACGGCTGTCTACGATCGCATGACGGCTTGGGAAATGGTGGAATACTTTGGCCGACTCTACGGGATGGAAGAAGAACAACTTCAAGCTCGTATGGAGTTGCTCTTCGATCAACTACAAATGCAAGACATTCGCGACCTGCTTGGCGCCAAGATGTCAACTGGCATGAAGCAAAAGGTTTCAATAGCGCGAGCGATCGTGCACGATCCGCCCGTGCTAATATTCGATGAAGCGACCAGTGGGCTTGACGTGTTGGTTGCACGCGCGCTGCTAAACGCGGTTGCTGAATTGCGCGACCAAGGAAAATGCGTCGTGTTCTCGACGCACATCATGCGCGAGGCCGAGCGTCTTTGCGATCGACTGGCGATTGTCCATCAAGGTCGCATGCTGGCCGAGGGGACCATCGAAGAACTTTTCGATACGTACGGCCACAAGGATCTAGAAGATTTGTTCTTCGATTTGATCCAAAAACAGGGCGAAGTGGTTGAAATAACGAATAACGAATGACGAATAACGAACTTTGCTATGAACCTAAATAACGTAAAACTGATATTCGTTCGCGAGATGCGCGACCAACTGCGCGATCGGCGTACGCTGTTTCTCATTGCTGTGCTACCGCTATTGCTCTATCCAATTTTGGGGATGAGCTTTTTTCAGCTTGCTCAGTTCATGCGCCACAACGCCGCAAAGGTTGCCGTCGTGGGAGCCGAGGAGCTTGACGGCCTCGACTGGATTCCTGCGTTGATCGACGGCGATCAGTTTGCGCCTTCTCTATTCAACTCGGTCGACGATCGTACGAACCTTCAGCTTGTCACGGATAGGGGGTGTGAGGCAGCCGAGCAGAAAGACGAAAACACGTCGGCCGACGATCGCCTCAAGGCGGCTCAGCTGGCCTTAAAGAACGGAGACGTGCAAGTTGTTTTGAATTTTCCTGCAGGATTCAAGAGCCGGTTACAGGAAGTCCGTCAATCCTTGCTCAAACGGGCGCATGAAGACGAATCCATACATACCGAAAAATTGCCGACTCCGCAAATCCTTTTCATTTCGTCCAACGAGAAATCTCGAATCGCGCAGCTGCGCGTTGAACGCGTGATGCGCACTTGGCGAAATGATGTGATGCAGACGAACTTACGCGATAGCAATGTTCCACTCGATGCAGCGAAGCCCTTTGATTTGCAACCTCTCGATGTAGCGGGGGAACAGCAGCGTCATGCCGCCGTGTGGTCAAAGATTCTGCCATTTATCCTGTTCGTATGGGCGCTAACAGGTGCCTTTTATCCGGCCGTCGATCTTTGTGCTGGTGAGAAAGAACGCGGCACACTCGAAACGCTGCTCGTCAGTCCCGCCCAGAGACGTGAGATCGTCTTGGGGAAACTTCTCACGGTCATGAGTTTTAGCGTCGTGACGGCGCTATTGAATTTGGCGAGCATGGGGTTCACGGCCAACTTTGTGTTGGCCCAGTTTAAGGATATTAACGTGATGAGCGGGGCAGGCTCGTTGTCGTTGCCGCCCCTGTCGGCCATTGTTTGGTTGCCGATCGCTTTGATACCGATCTCTGCGCTGTTTAGCGCCCTCTGCCTAGCTTGCGCGGCGTTTGCTCGTAGCACCAAAGAGGGGCAGTATTACTTAATGCCCTTGCTGCTGGTCATCATGCCGCTGATGATGCTGCCGCTCTCGCCTGGCGTCGAACTGAATTTGGGTAATAGCCTTATTCCTGTGACCGGGGTTGTACTCTTGCTGCGGTCGGTCATCGAAGGCCAATTGTTGCAAGCGGCATATTTCGTAGTGCCTGTCGTCGGCGTGACGCTCATTTGTTGCCTACTGGCTATTCGCTGGGCCGAAGAACAATTCAACAGCGAGTCGGTCCTGTTCCGCGAGAGCGAACGACTCGATCTAGGACGCTGGCTCGTTCACCTGGTACGCGATCGTACCGAAACCCCCACTTTTACACAGGGATTCTTGTGCGTAGTCGTCATTTTAGTGATTCAGTTTTTCGTCAAATTGGCCATGTCGGCAGCGGCGGTCGACGGGATCGATTACGCTTTTTTCCGACAAGCTATCTTTATCAGCCAAGTCGTATGTATCGCCTTTCCGACTATCATTCTCACTTTGCTATTCACCCGTAGCCCGTGGAAAACTTTGTTGCTCCAGCGGCTCCCGACCTGGCAAATGCTTGCCGCAGGTGCTTTTTTAGCCATCTTCCTGCGCCCATTAGGGACCGAGTTTGCCCGTCTCATTCAGCATCTCTACCCGCCCTCGGAGGAAATGCTGGCTCAACTGCAGGCGACCGCCGAGGCGATTAACGAGGTGCCCAGTTGGGGCATGCTGATGCTGCTGATGGCCCTCTTGCCTGCAATTTGCGAAGAACTCGCCTTCCGAGGCTTCGTGCTATCTGGCTTACGGCATATCGGCCATAAGTGGTGGGCTATTGGTTTTTCAGCCATCGCATTCGGAATTGTTCATCCGATACTGCAGCAGCAAATAGGTGCTGCTGCGGTGGGAGTTGCGCTGGGCTACTTGGCGATCCAGACTGGCAATCTTTTGCCCTGCGTTGTTTTCCATGCAATCTACAACGGCATGGCGCTCTCGGCAGGGAAGTTCATCGACGAGTCTGCCGGCGGTACCGTCGACAATCAGTACCGTTGGCTGCTCAGCAGCGGTAAGGCGACAATCTTCCAGCCTTGGGTGTTGGTGATTTCCGCAGTGGGTGCATTTTTTGTGTTGCACTGGCTGCATCGGCTGCCTTATCAACACACACAAGAAGAACAACTCCAAGAAGCCCGCGAACGCCAATACACGGGTGCTTGAGCAGTCATGTCTCATTTCTCACTTCGAGCTCGTTGGGTACTGCCGATCGAACGTCCACCAATCGAGGGCGGCGTGGTGAGCATTGCCGACGGACAGATTTCCGCCGTGGGCGATCAACCTGCGGGCGAAGGGCCTCTGCAAGATCTGGGCGAGGTGGTGTTGATGCCAGGGCTAGTCAACACGCATACCCACTTGGAATTCAGCCAACACAAAAATCCACTCGGACACGCCGGCATGCCTCTCCCCGAGTGGATATCGCTTGTGATAGCGAGCCGCCGCCACGCCAAGCAAAACGCGAACACAGCAATCTCAACAGGATTGCAAGAAAGCGTAACACACGGAGTCACGACCGTCGGAGACATCGCAACCACAGCGAGCCAGCTCGTCCGCGAGCCCAGACCCAACATAATCTCGTTCCAAGAAGCAATCGGTTTCTCAGCAGCAAGAATCGAATCAGTCCTTGCCGATGTCAAAAAGCGATTACAGAATAGCCGCGATTCGACGAAACGCCAGGGTGAAAACGCTCACCCAGCAATACAAGGTCTCAGCCCCCACGCACCGTACACCGTGCATCCACAACTACTCGAACGACTCGTCGACCTCGCCTGCCAGCAGCAGATGCCTGTCGCAATGCACTTAGCCGAGTCGCCCGAAGAACTCGAATTGCTCGCCTCTGCCAGCGGCCCTTTTCGCGAGCTCCTTGTCGAGCGAAGCATGTGGGATGAGCAGGCAATTCCCCTTGGCACCAAGCCGATCGATTACTTGAAAGTGCTATCCCGAGCGCCAAGGTCCTTAGCAATTCACGGCAACTATTTTTCAACAGCAGACATCGATTTTCTGGCTACTCAGCGAGAGCGGATGGCGGTGGTCTATTGCCCACGCACCCACGCTTACTTCCAACACTCGGACTATCCGCTTCAGCAATTGTTTGCTGCAGGCGTGCGAGTTGCTCTTGGAACCGACAGTCGGGCATCAAACCCCAACTTGTGCCTGCTCGACGAAATGCGTTTTGTAGCAAGCCGATACCCAGACATTTCGCCTACACAGATATTGACAATGGGAACCGTCGCTGGTGCCAAGGCCCTTGGACTGCTGGAAAAGATAGGCAGCATCAGCGTCGGTAAGCGGGCCGACTTAATGGCGATCGACTGCGGAGCAGACGACGATGATCCCGAAGCAGCAATTTTGCACAGCAAGCGAGCCCCTGCAAAGACTTGGATACAAGGGCAACTTCAATAGACAGACTGCCACGCAGTCCGAAACGCCGCGATAAGCTTCACAGCGCCTGACACTTCTTGATATACGCCGCCAAGGCGTTCAGTGTCTCCACCGGACAAACCAGATCAGCCTCGATTCGACCGTCCACAAGATTCAGCGACAGACCGACAGGGGGGCAAGCATCGAAATCAGGGATATCGGGCGTTTGTCCCACGAGATGGGCGAGAAACTCGTCTACTATTCTCTTGACCCAGGTTACGCATCCCTGGGGACTGATGAGTAGCTTCCAAGGGGCGTCAGCAGGTGCCAGTTTCAAGGTAACCTGCACCTCGGCGGAGTCGTAAAGTCCCGATTCGCCTTCTTCAACTTGCTTGATCAATGGCATCAGCTGCTTCTCGCTTGCCATGCCGTAAACTAACGTTTGCTGGTTTGCCGCAACGAGAAGCTGGTGCATTTTTCCATCTTCTCCAAACATAGCCTCCAGCAGCCAATTGAAACTCGGGACATTGGGGTCTCGTGCAGCCGAGGCCACATCGATAACTATCTCATAGGCCTTTTTGCTGGCAATAGTTTTGGCTGATATTTCGTAATCAAGCGCAATATCGCTTGTCGAATTCTCCATGATCTCATTCCACGTCTCCATCGCTTTGCGGTAGGACTCGAGATGTTCTGCCGAGTTCGTGGATTTCATGACGCCAAAAATATTGCCAAAAAGAGGCTCGCCCTCCTTTCCTGGAAGGACCATCATAGAAAAAGATTTCAAGTTCTTCATAAAAGAGAGGTAGGACTCTTGGAGTTTTTTCCAATGCGCGTCATCCAATTCTTCCAACCCATTGAGCTCCGGCATTCGCTGCATAAACGTTCTGCTCATCAAGCTCAGAGTATCCGCCCAGTGTTCAGGGAAAGGGCCCCCGCCGGCCAGCACAAAGGGTTGGTCTGCGTAATCAAGGAGCGGAGAAACGACGTCGATCTTCTGACGTGTTGACGAAATCAGCTTGCCACCCTCTTTGAGCAGCACCCGCTTGCTAATGCTCAGATTGGTGTCTTCATCGAGAGAAACCGCCACAGCTACCAATTCAATTTCCGATTCAAAAAAACCCATGGTCCACTGTAACATCTCGGTACGCATCTTCATCTGTCGAAGCAGTGCTGATAATTGAAGATCGTCCCGCTTCCCATCAAGCTGCTCAAGTCGCTGGGCAACAGTTTTCTTTCCAAGCTCGAGGAGCATCTCCAGCCCTTTGGGCATGAGTGTGGCAACGACATCATTCTCATCGATCCAGGATTCCAGAGGCTCCAGCCACGCAACCGGCGACTGTTGCAGGCCCAGTATCAGCTCCAGCGTTTCGCGATGCTCCACATTCATCAGCAGTGCGTACTCACCAAACTTGGCGACGAGAACACTTTCGCCGGCTACGGCAACTCGACAGATTTCGCCACTCGCGTCGCCGTGGATCGATGCCGCAAATCTGACATAATCGTTGACCGGCAAGAGAACCATCGGCTGAGGCTCAGGTGCCTCTTTTGAACCTGGAATTAAGGCCACCAGCAGATCACCTTGTTGTTGAATCCACTCTCCCAGCCCTGTCGCAAACTTGGCAAAAGTTAGAGGCGCTGGAAAATTCAACCCAAAGAGTTGAGTCAATCTACCGACTTTGGCATCCACGTTGTCCAAATTTCTTACCAGAACGAACCCTAACGCATCTTCTGGTAGATACCGCAGGGCATTGCTGGCTTCAGCCTGCAATGCTGTGGTCAGGATCAAACAGAGCACAACTCCCAAACGGGAGAGGAAACATCGATATCGAGAACCACAAGAGATCCGCTGTGAGGCAAACATGGTAAAATCCTGATTGACAGCCAAGCTAAAAGTACGGAGGCAGAACGGTCTGCTGGAGGCATTCCACCGGACTCTGCATTATCCGGCCTCCATAGGTTTACTTCAAGTCACATAGAACCTCATCTCGCGCCTAAAAGCTCCAAAATTGGCTTGCGGTATTGTCTGAGTCGGTCAACAATCTGGAACCACCGACAGCTTTGGATTCTCCTTCTAGAGTCGGTTATCCGATTAGAAAGTCGTTATGCAACTTTTACGTCGTGCTCTAGAAGAAGGCTCAAGCCTGCTCAACCTTCAGGCTCAAGATATCTCAAGCGTTTTTCGCGCCGCCCTCGATTTGGTTGCCAAGCGTGGTCAACTCGACCCGGCAAAGAAAGATGAGGTGCTTTCTGCGCTCAATAGCCGCGAGCGACTCGGATCGACTGCCATTGGTCATGCCGTGGCCGTTCCCCATGCTTATCTCGATTGCTTCAAAGAGCAGGTGATCGTGCCAGTTCGGCTAACTCAGGCAATCAAACTGGGGGCTCCCGACGGCATTCCAACTCGGTTCATTTTTATACTGCTTGGGCCAAAAGATGGTACGGTCGATCATGTCGACACGCTGATGCACATTGCCCAGCTGATGGCTGACGACGAGTTCCGTTTCGAAGCGGGTGAAGCACACGGTAATCCAGAAATGCTGTCGGCTCTAGATCGCTACGAAAAACGGACGGGACTCCCTGAAATACCCCAGCCAAGTACGGACGATGCTCTTGCTTACACAGGCAAATTGGGCGGCGGTGTTCTTACCGACTTACGGCGTAGGCTTCCCTGGTATTGGGATGATTTTCGCACCGGTTTTCATTCCAAGTCAGTAAGCTCCTCCCTGTTCTTATTCTTCGCCTGTCTGGCTCCCGCAATTATCTTTGGCGGAGTAATGGCCGAAATGACCGACAAACGCATTGGGGCAGTCGAGATGATTGTGGCTACTGCGATTTGTGGCGTCGTCTATTCCCTCATCGCTGGACAACCTTTGATTATTCTGGGCGGGACGGGTCCCTTGCTCGTATTTACGGCAATTCTCTACCAACTTTGTGCCGAAATCTCGGTCCCTTTTTTGCCTGTTTATGCGTGGGTCGGGCTTTGGACGATGCTGTTTCTGCTCGTGCTGGCCATTACCGACGCTGGCTGTTTGATGCGCTACTTTACCAGGTTTACCGACGAAATCTTCTCAGCTCTTATTTCGTTGATCTTTATCTACCAAGCACTTCGATCGTTACTCGATATCTTCCGAGGCTTGGACGAGAGCAAGCATCACGACACGGCCCTGCTGTCGCTCTTGCTGGCGATTGGCACTTTTTATATTGCTACGAGCCTGTCTCGATTTCGTCGTAGCAGTTACCTGCTACCTTGGATGCGTGAGTTTCTAGCCGATTTCGGTCCCGCCATTGCCCTCGTTGCCATGACACTGACTTCTTTGTTCTTACACGAGGTTTTTATCCAAAAACTGCCTGCTCCTGAAGTCTTCGGAACAACCTACGGCCGGCCCTGGCTCGCTGATTTATGGTCCGATGAGGTCCCCAATTGGATCCGTTGGGCCGCGGCAGGCCCGGCGATGCTCGTGGCCGTGCTGGTGTTTCTCGATCAGAATATCACTGCTCGGCTTGTGAATAGTCCCGATCATAAGCTCAAAAAAGGGCAAGCCTATCATCTTGATTTAGGTATTGTTGGACTGTTGATCGGCGTTTGCTCGTTCTTTGGCCTTCCTTGGCTTGTTGCGGCCACGGTCCGTTCACTCAACCATGTGCGTAGCCTTGCCACAAACGATGAAGTCGTGTTGAGTACCGGAGAAACTCGCGAGAGAGTAATTCACATCCGCGAAACAAGGGTCACTGCCTTGGCAATACATCTGTTGATCGGATTGTCGTTACTATTATTGCCGTTGCTCAGAGAAATTCCTCTGGCGGTCCTCTACGGGTTGTTTTTATTTATGGGGGTCGTGTCGATGTCTGGCAACCAGTTTTTTGAACGGCTCAGTCTTTGGCTAAAAGATCCAGCGCTCTACCCCAGCACGCATTACATCCGCCGGGTGCCGATGAAAATGATTCATGTGTACACTCTGCTGCAATTAGCCTGCCTGGCTGCTCTCTGGTTCGTTAAGAGTAGTTCTAACAGCGCGATCGGAATTATGTTTCCCTTGTTCATCGCTTTACTGGTCCCGGTTCGCTTGATCGCGGGACGATATTTTTCTCCAGACCACATCGCGGCTCTTGACGCAGAAGAAGAGCCTGAAGGCGAAGAGACTCATTGGACTTAGGCAAAGCACGACCGACGCCCTTTTTCCGGGGAAGGGCCCTATGACGAAACACGGCGTAGGGTTGGCACCGCCCACAACCCAAGGCGTGTCAAGACAACAAGATTTTAGGGCCCTTTATTTTAGGGCTCCGTCGGAAGAGAGAAACCAAGGAAGAGTTTCGGCCCGATCTCAGAAAACTGTGTTTATCTGCGTTCATCGGTGGCTATTTCTTTCTTTTTTCATCTGCCGCTCGCCTAAATCATTTCCACTCGCCCATCGGCGATCGTAAAGACAAACGCCCAGTGGAATCCCAATCCGATTAGCACCGCGATGTGAAAAACCTCGTGCCACTGGATCACGCCTGGTACCATGACGGGCCAGTGGAAACTCTCCAAAGTGCCACCCAGTGCGTAAGCGATTCCACCCAGAACAATAGGCTGCAAGAAAAGCCAACCATACCGTCGACCGAGCGATATGCAGGGAAAGATGCCAATCCCGCCCATGACGAGATACAAAACGAGCCCCTGATGGGAAGATATCTGATCGAAATAAGACATCTTGAACACGATCGCGACAATCGCATACAGCCAGACGAGCAAGAGGAGGCCCGCTCGAGTCTTGCCTCGGAAAAGTATGATCAGCGAGGGGGTAAAGGAGCAAGCGATCAACACAAATATCGCCGCATGGTCGAGGCGTCGAACCAACGGCCTTGCAGAACCTGCCGGATTGAGCATGTGATAGGTTCCGCTGATCGCTAACAACAAGACCGTGCCCAGACAGAAAATCGCCAAGCCGGTTAGCCGAGGTCCATCGCCTCGACCACGTAGTAGCAGTGGTAGCGAGAAACCGGCAAAAACTACAGCACCCAGGAGATGAGAAAGACTGCTAAAGGGCTGAAAGAACCCAGGGATGGGAATGATATCCACC
>Ga0114931_10006803_pt1 | contig 14032 bp, 14 predicted proteins | sample 2SBtaG_FD_89579 | JGI IMG/M metagenome (GOLD analysis project Ga0114931, IMG submission 89579) | Deep subsurface microbial communities from Kolumbo volcano to uncover new lineages of life (NeLLi) - 2SBTROV14_V59a metaG | ecosystem: Environmental > Aquatic > Marine > Volcanic | place: Kolumbo...
GGTAGCGGAAGAAGAGGCTGGTCATGATCGTGACCACCGACGCGCTGGAAGCCAGGTGTCCACCTACCTTCAGGCCGTCTGTTTTCGCCCTTGGCCGGTTTGCATGGTGGATTTGTTGGGCGGCCAACCACAAGACGCGTCGCTGAATCTGATCCAACAGGGCCGCTTCCTGATCCGGTACCTGGTCTTGGCCTTGAATCGGATTGGCCGATGTGGTGTTGTTCCTGGCACCTTCCCGGTGGTTGTTATGCATAGCTTACATTCTACCTTTTATCCTCGGGAGGAGAAGTGGCAACGGCGGTTTGGGAGACATACGGTTCGGCCAATCAATAGAGAGGACGAGCCGCATGGACCGGTAGGTTTGGCTCAGCATGCAGCAAACCGTTTACGCAACGGGCGCGTCTAGTTCATGGGTGCGAAGCGTCTTGCAATGCGTAGTGTTGCACGACGAGGAGGTCGACTCAAGGACAGGTTGGAATGTTGAATTTTTAGTGCTGGGAGTATATAATGCGTTGCGAAAGCGAGGGCCCGTTTCCAGCCCCCATTTCCAGCTAAGTAAAGGTCAGAAAAACCCGTTTCGTTGCGCTCTGGCGTGGAATGCTGAGGCGGTTTGGATTCATGGATTGCATGGCGTAGGGCAACGGCGGAGTTTGGAGTTGCTGGAGGGTTCCTCGGAGCAGAGATACGATGGCCATGGAACGATTTGAACTCGACTTAACCCCCCATCCACCCGATGAGGAGCATGTCCTCACCCTCAGTGAGCTCCTCTCCCATACGATCCGCGACTACCATCAGGAGCACCCGGAATTGCGGATGCAGGAAGTTCAGGATGCGGTGCGTCGGGTTGAAGGTGAACTTCTGAGAAAGTCTGGAGGCAGCAACGAGCTGGCCCCCGAAACTCGGGTGAGGTCAACATGCTCTTGGCGGTACATGGGAGTAACCGCAGTCCTGATTCTGTTGTGCGCCTTTGCGATGACTGCTGCCCTGGAGCTGATACGCCGGCCCTGATTGCTGGCCGGTTGCGGATAATCCGCCAGCCTGGTCAGCTCCCTGGCGTTGTCAAACGGTGTCGTTTCTGCGCTCAATATCGGAGGGCTTGGGTGGGAACAGCAAAGAGCAGATTGTAAATCCATACCGGGGGTTTGGTGGGGAGGGTGGGGCTTCCTCAAGTCGCCTGCTCTGCAAGTGGTAGCGGACTCTCGTTGCCGGCACGGTGGTTTGCTCAAGTCGTGCGAAAACCGCAAATTTCGGCTGTGGAGAATATACCCCCCGGGTTATATTTGGGGCCCTTTGTTTAACCGTCGGCCAGCAGAGCTTCGATCAGTTGGGGGACCGCTTCAAACATGTCCGCCACCAGGCCCAGGTCGGCAATTTCGAAGATGGGCGCCTCGGGGTCCTTGTTGATGGCCACCACCGTTTTCGAGCTGCGCATGCCGGCCATGTGTTGGATGGCGCCACTGATGGCCACTGCGAAGTAGAGTTTGGGGGCGACAATTTTGCCGGTTTGCCCTACCTGCAAGCCGCTGGGCATCCAACCGGAGTCGACCACCGCCCGGGTGCAGCCAATCGCGGCTCCCAGTTGGTCGGCCAATTGCTCGAGTAGCTGAAAACCTTCGGCGCCGCGTGTTCCGCGGCCGCCGGAGACGACGATTTCCGCGTCGGTCAAATCCGGCCGGTCGGAAGTCTGCTCGGTGAGAGAAAGGAACCGCTTACCGGCCAGGGCCAGGGGGGTATGGCACGGAACCGCTTCGGTCGGTGACTTGGTGGCCTCCGCCGTCGCATCAAATTCACTGGCCCGGCAGGTTGCCAGCAACTGAGGACTGGAAATCGATAGGGTGGCCAGCAGATTGCCGACGAAAACGGCCCGCATCAGTTGGGCCTGGTCGTCATTCAGTTGGTCGATCTTCAACACGTCGCTGGCCATTGGGATATCCAGCCGGGCCGCGACCCGCGGAAAGTAGGCGCGGGTGGCCGACGACGCGCTGCCACCCAGGAAACGGTAGTTCCTTGTTTCAACAAAAGAGGCCACCGCGCTGGTGTAGGCTTCGGCCGTATAGTCCGCCAGGTCCGCATGGTCGAGCGTATGGACCTTGCGGGCCCCGAAGGAGGCAAATTGAGACGCCATCGCCGCCGCCCTCGGTCCCAGCAGCAATAGGTCGAACTCGCAGGAGAGAAGTTCGGCCGCCTGCTTGCCAAAGCCGATAGCGGCCCGCTCGATTTTTCCGGGAGAAGCTGGGGCCGGCCCGATGATAATGAGTACATCCTTCGTGGTCATACCAGTTTCCTCTCTTTTAGGGCCGCCGCCAGGGCTGCCGCGGAATCGACCAGCACGCCTTTTTCCTTGGCCGGAAGCGCGCGGTATGAGATGGTCTGCACGCGCGTTTCGCCAATCCCGCCCAGATCGGCCAGGCCGCTGACATCCTCTAGTGGAATGACTTCGAGCGGTTTGCGCTTGGCCCGCATGATGCCGGGTAGCGAGGCATAGCGGGGTTCGTTGATTCGCAAGTCGACCGTGACTACCGCGGGCAGCGTCAGTTCCACTTCTTCCAGGCCGGCATCCACCTCTCGCGTCACCCGCGCGGTCTTGCCATCGTCGGCCAATTCCAGCTTGTCCGCGAAGGCGGCCTGAGGCCAACCGGCCAGTTCGGAAACCATGGGAGCGATTTGCCAGTTTTCATCGTCCGTCGCCAGCTTCCCCATGATGACCAGGCCTGGCTGCTCGGTGTGGATGACCGCGGCCAGTGTTTTGGCAATCTGCAGGCTATCAAGCGGGGGCCTGGTCGCTGCGGCCTGGTCGGTAGCAATCAGGATGGCCCGATCGGCGCCCATGGCCAGTGCCGCCAGCAACTGCTCGCGAGCTACCTCGGGCCCCACCGTGATGGCCACCACTTCCTCGGCCTTGCCCGCTTCCTTGACACGCAACGCTTCCTCGACGGCGATTTCATCGAACGGGTTGATTTCGAAGGCAACATCGCTCGTATCCAGCGATGTGCCATCCGCGGCGACACGCATCCGGGCATCTCGATGGGGCGTGCGTTTGATGGTGACAAGAATTTTCATAGGAATTTTGGAAATGATAATAGGCTAGAACCCATTTGTGCATACGATGATTGCAACTACAGAGCTAACTCTGGACTCTCAACTCTCAACTTTATCCAGCACATGGCGGGCGATGACGATCCTCTGGATTTGGTTGGTTCCCTCGTAAATCTGCAGTAATTTTGCGTCACGCATCAGCTTTTCTACCGGGTACTCTCGCATGTAACCGTTGCCGCCGAATATCTGTACCGCGTCGGTAGCCGCCCGCATGGCCGTGTCGGTGGCGAACAGTTTGGCGCAAGAGCTTTCCTTGGAAGCATTCATGCCCTGGTCGACCATCCAGGCGGCATGCCAGGTCAGCAGACGGGCGGCCTCCACGTCGCGGGCCATCTCCGCGATCATAAACTGAATCCCCTGATGGTTGGCAATCGGCTGGCCAAAGGTGGTCCGCTGTTGGGCGTAACGGTCCGCGTGATCGAGCGCGGCACGGGCCACCCCGACACCGATGGCGGCCACGGACGAGCGGGCCCGATCGAGTGTCTGCATGGCCAGCTTGAAGCCCTGGCCCTCCTCGCCAACCCGCAAGTTGGAGGGAATTTCCACATTTTCGTAACGGACCGTGGTGGTATTCGAGGCCCGGTGCCCCATCTTGTTTTCATCTTTTCCGGGAGTCACGCCGGGGGTGTCGCTGGGCACGATAAAGGCCGTGATTCCTTTGCTACGTTTGCTCTTGTCGAGGGTTGCAAACACCACATGGTAGCTGGCGACGCCGCCGTTGGTGATAAAGCACTTCTCGCCATTGAGTACGTACCGATCCCCGTGCCTGACCGCAGCGGTTGACATGGAGGCGGCATCGGAACCGGCTCCCGGTTCGGTCAGGTCGAACGAGGCAAAAGTCAGTTTGCTGGTGAGCATGGTGAAGAACCGCTCTTTTTGTTCTTCGCTGCCGGCGAGCAGCAGAGGGATGGTGGCCAGCCCGTTGCCCAGCGTGGTGGTGGTCATGCCGGCGCAGCCATAGGCCAATTCCTCGGCGATCAACGTAGTATCGAAGGAAGCAAGGCCGGGGCCGCCATACTTCTCCGGGACACTGTCGTTCATGAGCCCGGCCGCGAACGCTTTTTCGTAGACTGCCAGTGCGAACTCGCCCCGCTCGTCATATTCCCGGGCCACGGGCGCCATCTCGTTCTGGGCAAACCGGCGGGCCATTTCCTGCAGAAGTTGTTGTTCCGAAGTGAGCTCAAAGGAAACCATGGGTTTTGCTATTCCACCAGGAGGTGTTCGCGCGTAGGGACCGTAAGGATATGGGTACAAAAAGTGAAACCGTTTCCAGCATGCGAGTCTATGTTTCCAGGTTAAGGGCTGTCAAGCAGAGGTGTGAGCATTGAAAGCTTCTGACGGAAATATCTCCAGCCATGCTGACAATGGTTGAAAAAAAGGATAAAACAGCAGCACTGGATTTGGACAGCGCCACCTTTCACGTAGCCCGGTCTCGGGAGAGGCCGGGAAATGCGAGGTTCGTCCAGTTCCGAGTCCTGGAGAGACTCGGCGGCGTGGATTGCAAAAAACGCTGGCTGTTTGTGGCTGAATGAGTAAAAGTGACGTTGTACACCAAAGCACTACCCGGGAGCGCAAACCATGCCCAATCCGTACCCCAAACTTCACAATGCGGCCTGGCCAGGTGTCGTCGGCAAGGAGCCGGGCACCGACAACCCGCCCATCGATTTGGACACGATGCTCGACTACACGGCCGCGGCCGAGGTGGCTGGGAAAAAATTCGATGGCGTCGACCTGTTTCTTTTTGATCCGCATGTCAGCATTGATGCCAACGATGACCAACTACGGCAACTGGCGGATAAAGTGCAATCGCGCGGGCTCGTGATTGGCTCGGTCGTCGCGCCGGTCTGGCCTCCCACCGGTGGTGGCAGTGCGATGGATCCGGGCCAGGGTCGCAGCGATTTCTTGACCCAGGTCAAGAAGGCCTGTGCAATTGCTCAGAAACTGCGAACGCTGGGGGTCCGGCCGTATGGTATCGTCCGGATCGACTCGGCCTGCAGCCCGGACGAGTGGTATGCCGACCCGGAAACCAATCAGAAAAACATCGCCGAAACGTTCCGTCAGGCGTGTGATATTGCCGCGGAACATGGTGAACGTCTGGCCGCCGAAGGGGAAATTTGTTGGGGTGGTATGCACAGTTGCCGGCGCATGGTGCAATTGTTGGAGATGGTCGATCGGCCTGAAGTGCTGGGCTTTCAGGCCGATATGGCCCACACGCTCCTTTACATGCTCGGCATGAATGCGCCGGAGGATCGTTTGCTGCCCGAGGACTTTGATTGGTCCGACCAGGAGACCTTCGACGCGGCTTATCGCCGGATGACCGACGCGCTGCGGCCCTGGACGATCGATTTTCACATCGCCCAGAACGACGCCACCGTGCATGGCACGGGAAGTCATGACAAAACAGGACGGCATTGTCTGGCCAGGGATCCCCATGGTAAACTCGACATCACCCGGCAGGCCGGATATTGGCTGCGCAATGGTTACCCCGATGGTGAACCAACCAGAAATTGCACCCACATTTGCTGGGATGGTTGCATGTTTCCCAATGAAGTCATGGCTCGCGCGGAAACGTGGAACAACATCCTGGCAGCCATGCTCGCCGTCCGCGGCGCCCATGGCTGGCGATGAGATGAGAGTTGCGAGTTGTTAGAATCCTTTTGGTAGGTTCGCCATTCATTTCCTCGGCAGTCGTCGATCGACTTCACGCCAGAACGTGGCCAGATCGATGACGACTTCCGGCAACCGGGCTGATTGATAGCGATTGTTCACCGGTTGGGTGACGACATATCGTCCTTGCTCAAGTAGCAAAAATTCGAATAATTGGCAAGTTGGGTCGACGATCCAATATTCGTCGACGAGGTGTTTGGCATAGAGATCGAGCTTTTCGGTCCGGTCTCGTCGGCCGCTTTCCGGCGAGAGTATCTCGATTACCAAATTGGGCGCCCCTTCCACTCGATCGCTAACAATGTTGAGCCGTTGCTTGGAAATGTAGAGCAAGTCCGGTTGCAGAATCGTATCGTTCGATAAAACAACATCCATGGGAGAAACAAACATGAGCCCATCCGTAGCATCTTCGGCTCGCTGAAGAATTCGGATTAGGCAAGAAATGACCGTTTGATGCAATGTGGAAAGGCTTGGAGACACAATAAATCGTCCTCGCACAAGTTCGACCGGTTCTCCCTCGGGCAGTTTCCAATAATCGATGGCCTGATAAGGGCCTGCCTCCGTGTAGGGAGAAAATGCCTCAAAATGCTCGAAATGGAAAACGTCGGTAGCCATGGGAATCAGTATATCACAAACGATCCGTTGCTCAACGCAGTGCCGACGCCTGCCTCCTATTTGGCAATGCAGGCAGTCTTTGAAGCCCCATTCCGCCAAAAAGCGACTGTTCTGCCAAAAATCGCCTGTTTTGCCAAAAAGGAAATAGGTGCGAATATTTTCCGGCCTACGACCTCGAATGGCTGCTTTATTTGCAACGGCAGCCCTTACTTTCGTCACTAAGTCTATAATAAGGTATGATCCGTCCATGTCCCGACCGTTAAACATCGGCATGATCGGTTACGGCTTCATGGGCCGGGCCCATTCCAATGCCTACAATCGTGTTTCCAACTTTTTCGAGCTCGAATACCACCCGGTTCTGAAGGCCGTTTGTGGCCGCAATGCGGAAGCCGTGGCGGCCTTTGCCAACACGTGGGGCTACGAGTCGACCGAAACCGATTGGCGCCAGTTGCTTGCCCGGGCGGATATCGACGCCATTGATATTTGCGTACCCAACAATCTGCACAAGGAAATCGCCCTGGCCGCCGCCGAGGCGGGCAAAATCATCCTGTGTGAAAAACCGTTGGCGCTCAGCGCAATCGAAGGCGAGCAGATGTGCCAGGCGGTTGAAAAAGCGGGTGTTACGAACATGGTCTGGTACAACTACCGCCGTGTGCCAGCGGTCACGCTCGCCAAAGAGATTATCGACTCTGGCAAGCTGGGCCGCATTTTCCACTACCGGGCTAATTTTTTACAGGACTGGACCATTGCCGAGGATCTGCCTCAAGGGGGGGCCGCTCTCTGGCGGCTTGACGCGGCGGCGGCGGGCAGCGGGGTCACCGGCGACTTGCTGGCCCACTGCATCGACACGGCGCTGTGGATGAATGGCGGCATCCGGGATGTCAACGCGATGACTGAGACGTTCGTCAAACAGCGGCATCATCAGCTCACCGGCAAGGTCGAAGAGGTCGGAATTGATGATGCCTGCACCTTTATGTGCCATTTCGAGAACGGTTCGCTGGGACTGTTCGAGTCCACCCGCTACGCCCGAGGTCACAAGGCGCTCTACACCTTGGAAATCAACGGCGCGCATGCGTCGATCAAGTGGGATCTGCATGATCTGCACCGGCTTGAGTATTTTGATCACGCGGACGAGTCACGAGTCCGTGGCTGGCGGAGTATTCATGTTTCCGATGCCGACCAGCCTTATATGGACCACTGGTGGGTGCCCGGGTTGCAGATTGGCTACGAGCATAGTTTTGTGCACCAGGTCGCCGATTTTCTCGCCGGCCTGGCGAGCGGTGAGCCGGTTGCTCCCACATTCCGCGACGCCCTGGAAACACAAAAAGTCTGCGACGCGGTACTGGCCAGTGCGAAGAACCGGTCGTGGCGAGAAGTTTCAAGGCTAGCGTAACTGGTCGAGAAACCTTTTATAGACGCCTGGGCCCATGGGGCCCTGGAGAAATGAAGAGCCGCATACATAGCTTTTCGGTCCTAGACGCCGGCAACGGCAGATTTGCAAGGATAGCGTATCGCATTTGTCGGAACGCAGGTCGGCCTGATCGCCGGGAAATAATTGTACGGGAGAAATCAAGCCGACACCATTTGGCGAGACATCCAGGGTGTAGATGCCATAGAGCTTATCCCCGTGCATCAAGATTGCCTGTCCGCGGGCCCGGATGCGGTGGAATTGGCGCCGCGTTGTGGGGGATGTGGGGGTGGGACCGGACAGGGAATAGTATTCCTCACGGTCGCAAGGCAACTGCGATCGGTCGGGTAAAGTGTCCCAGACTTCCGAGATCAGTTTTGTTGAAAAGTTGAGATCCAGCATAGGACCACCTCGGGCGAAAATTGAGTCTTCGCATTTTCAGCAAGATAGAGCAACGCTTCAGACGGAGTGGTCGGTTTTCGGTAGGGCCGTTTGGCGGTGATCGCATCAAATACATCGACAACGGATAATATTTTTGCCCAAGGATGGATTTCCTCTTCGGGGATCCCTACCGGATAGCCGGTCCCGTCCGCGCGCTCATGGTGCTGGTAGACCATCATCAGTTGGCCAAAATCCAATTCCTTGCCCTGGGAGAGTTCCCGATAGCCTAGCAAGGGGTGGGACTCGATGATTTGTCTCTCCTCGGGCGTCAGCCGCCCTGGTTTGGCAAGTATTTTGTCCGGGATAAACCGCTTGCCCAGGTCATGAAGCATCGCTCCAGCCGCTATTTTCTCGATTTCTTTGCTGTCATTGATACCGAGCTGACGTGCCAGGACCACCGCGTAGGCGGTCACGTTGGTGATATGCACGAAGGTACATAGGTCGTGCCGGGCCATATCAAACAATTCCTGGGGAACGATGGGAGACTCCGTCAACAGTTTGGTGAGCTGCGATCCAACCTGGGAAGCGAGAGAAATGAGACGGCTGTTGTCGGTTTGCTGGAAGGCAACTTCCACCTCCATGGCGATGGCGGATTGAAGAATGGAAAATCGTTGAGCGCATGGCACCGACGGATCGACGACAATATCTTCCAGGGATTCGTACAAGGTTTCCGAGACCTGCTTGAAATCGCCTGTGCGTACATATAGAAATTGGTGACCCCGTCTTTCGAGATCGTCCAGGGCCGTCGCATGGATTCCCAGGTCGCGGCTGCAAAGTAAAGTGGGGCTTTCTTGGCTTCTATTTTGGCAGAAAATATCAACCGCTGGATAATTGGGAAAGCGAAAAGCCATCAAAGGCAGTTGGACAAATGTCCCTGAAGGGGACTTGCTGAGTGTATTGACTGGCAAGTGAACCGCCTCGTATAGCAATGGATGTACTGGTAGGATGAAAATCTCAAGAAAGGATAGCTTGAATAATTTGCCACGTCCCGCGCGTCGCACATTGCATTGCCAGAAATTTGCCAGGCATAACTGCTACAATCCTCATTTCAGTCCCTAAAAACTCTTGCCTGCGATGTCGACAATATGACCTGGATTGGACTGGATGTTGGTGGCGCGAACCTTAAAGTGGCAGATGGCTGCGGGTATGCCCGCTCGGAGCCCTTTCCATTGTGGAAACAGCCTGAGGGATTGTCCGTCGGGCTAGAAAGATTGTTGGCCTCCACCACAGCCGACCTTGGCGTGGATCGATGCCACCAGCGGTTGGCCCTGACCATGACGGGGGAATTGGCCGATTGTTTCTGGACCAAGGCCGAGGGTGTGCAAGCGATCGTCTGTGCTGTGGAGCAAGCAGGCCAGGGGCGGCACGTGCAAGTCTACCTGACCGACGGCCGCTTTGTGGCTGCCAACGTGGCGGTGGAAAAACCGTTGCTGTCCGCGGCGAGCAATTGGCATGCGTTGGCCCGGTTTGCTTGCCGTTACTGCCAGGATGAGTCAGGCCTGTTGATCGACATAGGCTCAACGACCTGCGATATCGTCTGGCTGGATAAGACGTCCGCGGGTGTGCGGCCCGCGGCCCTGGGCCATACAGATCCCGAACGCTTGGTCAGCGGTGAGTTGGTTTACACGGGCGTCCAGCGTAGCGGGCTCCATGGCGTGGTCCGTGAATTGCCCTGGCGAGGAGCCATGTGTCCGGTGGCCCAGGAGTATTTTGCCACAACGGCGGATATTTATATTCTGTTGGACGAGATACCCGAGCAGGCGGACAATAAGGATACGGCCGATGGGAGGCCCCGTACCAAGGAGTTTGCCCATGGCCGGCTGGCGCGAATGCTCTGTGCCGATACGACCCTGTTTTCCCATACCGATGCGTTGCAAGCGGCCAGCGTGGTGCGCGATATCCAAATAGCGCAAATCCTGCTGGCTGTCCAACGCGTGCAGTCACGTTGGGGGCGCCCGCCAGCTGTTATCGTACTCAGCGGAGAGGGCGAGTTTTTGGCAAGGCCCCTGTTGGATCGGTTAGGATGGGATGTTGAAGTGGTTTCGTTAGCAGATCAGCTCGGCAACTCGGTCAGCCGCTGCGGCCCAGCGCATGCTCTGGCGGTGCTTGCGCGAGAGCAGGCCTTGGCGGAGGCAAATTTAATATGACATCCGTTCCAGTCGTTCGAGTGATCAAAGTGGGTGGAAGCTTGTTGGAATTGCCCGACTTACCCGGTCGGCTGCGTCAATGGCTGGCCCATCAACCCAGGGCCCACAATGTGCTGATTGCCGGCGGTGGCCAACTGGTAGAACAGGTGCGCTGCTGGTATCGTGGTCGGCAGTCCGCGGAAAAAGAAACGCTCGATGAGGTGACGGCGCATTGGATTTGTATCGACCTGATGAGCGTAACGGCCCGTCTGCTCCATGCATGGCTGCCCGAGATGAAGTATACGGCTGAGATCCGCCTCCTGCAGCGGCGCCTGCACGAGGCTGGCGGAACGCTGTTTGACGTGGCGAAGTGGATGCGGAGCGAGGAATCCTCGCTGCCGGGGACGCGTTTGCCCTGCCGGTGGGAAGTCAGCAGCGATTCGATTGCTGCACGTTTGGCGGTGGCGCTGGCAGCCGACGAGCTGGTATTGCTCAAATCGAGCTGGCCCCGAACTCAAGGTCCGAAGAAACCGGGTCTGGCCGCCCTGGCGGAAGAGGCCTATATCGACCGGATGTTCCCCCGGCTGGCTGCCGAACTGCCCCCGCTGCGAATGGTGAACCTGCGCGGTTGAGCGGTTTCGTCGATGGCACGCTCCTTGGGGCCGCCGTAACCGTTCATGAGGTGGTGAGTAGGTTATGTTTTTTCCAAACCGATTGGCACTTTCTTGTGTAAGGGTGTATTCTCCTTAAGGCAGTAAATTACAGGAATTTAGATGTGGAATGATAGTGTTGCTCAACCTGTTGTGGGTTCAGCGTGGGCATCGTTGACAAACTCAGAAATGATCAGGTCGGGTTTCACTGCCAGGACTTTTTCGCGCTAGTTATGTTTGCTGCCAGCCGGTTCCTTCAGGTAACTTCCCATATTCCGACCCTCCCCAGGCCTCGGTGAGCAGTTCGATGTTGGCTTGCGGGAAACGGGCGTGCCGTCGTGCCGCCAGTTGGGCTTGCCAACGCCAGTTTCGCGGTGGGTGCCGCATTCAACATGGAGGATATCAGAAGCCATGGTACAGGCGGTTGCAGTCGTGGGAGCATGAAGGAATCACTAGTGGAGAGTGGAGAGGGGAAAGGGCACTATTTTCCTGCAGGTAGGGGATGCTATGATGGGCTCTTCGGATCGTCGAGTGGACCGTTGCCAGCGTTTGTCCCCGCCATAAGTTCGCAGGAGTTCAGACTGATATGAATACCCACCCCGCCAGCTTGCCGATGATCGATCTGGTGGTGATCGTGGGCTACATTCTCGGCATTGTCTTGTTCGGTGCCTGGTTTTTTCGGCACAGCCGGACCATGGAAGGCTTTACCGTGGGGAGCCGCAGCATGCCGGGCTGGGCAATTGGTTTGTCGATGCTGGCTACTTATCTGAGTAGCATCAGTTTTCTAGCCAATCCGGGTAAAACCTACGCTCACAACTGGAGTCCGTTCGTTTTTTCGCTGACCATTCCAATCGCCTGCTGGATCAGTGCGCGCTGGTTTATCCCCTTGTATCGAGGAAAACTGCAAACCACCGCCTATGAGCATTTGGAATACCGATTTGGTTATTGGGCTCGTGCCTATAGCGGCATGGCGCTGATCCTGCTTCAGGTCGGCCGTATCGCGGTGGTCTTGTACCTGGTCTCGTTGGCGATGCAGGAACTGCTTGGCTGGAATATTGTGGCCGTGATCCTGGTGCTGGGATTTCTGACGGTCCTTTACACGGTCCTGGGTGGGATCGAGGCGGTGGTTTGGACGGATGTTGTTCAGGCGATTGTGCTGATGGCCGGAGGGCTTGTCTGCTGCGGATTACTCGTTATGCGGATGCCAGGGGGCGTAAACCACGCCCTGTCAGTTGCCTGGGGTCAGGGCAAGTTTGGCTTTGGAGGCTGGCGGTTCGATTTGATGTTGGAAGGTTTTTGGGTCGTGTTTATTTTTGGCGTGGTCGACAACCTGAGGAATTTCGGCGTCGATCAGAACTTTGTGCAGCGCTACCTGGCCGCCAGGTCGGATCACGAAGCGCGCAAATCGCTCTGGTTGGGAGGCCTGTTATACGTGCCAGTTTCGGCCCTGTTTTTTCTGATTGGTACGTTGCTGTTCATGTACTACGGTTCGCTTCCCCTGTCTCCGGAGGGCCTGCCCACGGGCGGCGATAAAATTTTCCCCTACTTTATCGTAACGGAATTACCGCCAGGCTTTACCGGACTAGTGATTGCCGCGGTCATGGCGGCAGGCATGAGCACGCTCGATTCGAGTATCAACGTCTCGGCTACGGTATGGGTTGTCGATTTTTATCAACGACTCATTCGACGCGACGCAAGCGAACATCAATTGCTGAACATGACCCGCTGGACTTCGGTGTCGGTGGGGGTTCTCGGCACTTTGGCCAGCCTGCTGATGATTCGGGAGAGGACGGTGCTCGACACCTGGTGGAAATTTTCCGGCATTTTTGGTGGCGCCATGCTGGGTTTGTTTCTGCTGGGAATCCTGATTCGCACAGCGAATTCCCGCGGCGCCATACTGGGAGTCCTTGCCGGCATCCTGGTTGCCTTATGGGGAACCCTCTGCCAGGGAATGGAAGGCGATTATGCCTGGATGAATTTTCCTCTACACCCATTTTTAATCGGCCCGCTGGGTACTTTGGCCATCGTGATGGTCGGCTGGATCGAATCGTTTGGGGGGCGGCACGTGAGAGAGTAAGCGGCAAGGCAGAAAGCGGGAGGTTATCTGTTTTCGCCCAAGCCGACCATTTCCAGCAGTTTCAACGCGTTTCTTGTTGTGGCGACACCAGGGTGAAGATGGTAATCAAATTTCATCCGTTGATTGCCATTCTCGGAAACGAATGTTTCTCGGAAATGGACCGGTTGGCAGGCCTCCTTGAGTGCAGGACTGTCCGCCAGTTCGAGGTCGTGGGTGGTGATTGCCCCAATCGCTCCCTGGCGGAGCAAGTGTCCCAAAACGCGTTCCACCGCAATGTGCCGTTCCACGCTATTGGTGCCCAGCAGGATTTCGTCCAGCAAGTAGAGGACGGTACGGCATCGGCAGTGAATGTGGCTGCCATTGTCGTACTGCTTCTTGTGATGCGGATCCGTGTCATGCGATCCCGTTTTGTGCATGCCTGTTCCATCCGGCCCGGGGCCATACCGCACGGCCAGGTCGACAATTTCTTTGAGCCGCCGGAGTTCCGCCATGAAAAATGAAACCCCCTGTTCCAGGGAGTCGTCAATCCGCATGCTCGTGGCCAGCACCACCGGTGGCAGTGTCAGGCTGGCAGCGCATGCCGGTCCGCCTGCTTGAGCCAAGGCCACGTTGGTGCCCATTGCCCGCAGCAGGGTGCTCTTGCCCGACATGTTCGATCCTGTCACCAGCAGTACCGTGCCTGCGGGGCCTACCGTGATGTCATTGGCCACGCGATTCTTATCGGCCAGCAGAGGATGGCCCAGGCCGGTGGCGCGAACCATGCAGTCTGGGGCTAGGATCGCATCCCCCGGGCTGCGCGGCTGACGCGAATTGCCGTGGGCATGCACCTGGGGCATCGACCAGTCGGGATGGTCATGGGTCAGGGAAGCGAGGGAGCCGAGCGATTCCAGGTCGGCCAGGGCTTCAAACCAGCCGCGAACCTGGCCACCAGAGCGCCGCTGCCAGGACTCCGCCA
>Ga0114931_10006804_pt1 | contig 14031 bp, 17 predicted proteins | sample 2SBtaG_FD_89579 | JGI IMG/M metagenome (GOLD analysis project Ga0114931, IMG submission 89579) | Deep subsurface microbial communities from Kolumbo volcano to uncover new lineages of life (NeLLi) - 2SBTROV14_V59a metaG | ecosystem: Environmental > Aquatic > Marine > Volcanic | place: Kolumbo...
GATTTTAATATTTAATATTGACTTTGGAAAATTTATACCTAAAGCTAGAATTCCAGCAAGTAAAAACCCAACAGTGAATGCTTTGCTGTATGGTTTTTTCTTTGGAGCTATAGTTATACCTTGTAACCCTGCTTTTATCGCTGCCTTTTTCGCTAGAGCATTAATTATCGAGAGTTTCTTTTCAAGTATTTTGAATTTTGTTGTTTTCGGAATAGGGCTTGGATTCCCTCTTTTGGCCTTTTCTTTGATATCTGTTAGATGGAGCCATTCTATAATAGAATTTCTAACAAAACATAAGAGGAAAATTAATTTGATAGCTGGTATATCAATGCTTGGAATATCTATTTATTACCTTGTTTTTGTCTTTAATGTTTTTGGGTAAATTTATATATCCCTTATTTTACAGAACTTTATGAATAACAAAGACATTTTAGAAGAGATTGAAAGGAAATTTGATGAGTCTAAAAAGAGAATAGGATTCAAATCTACTCTTGATGAAATAGATGAGGCTTTTTTTGTAAGAGACTTTATCATAAAAGAAGGTTTTGTTAGTGAAAATTTTTCTAGACAAATGTGTTCTAGGATGTTTGAAACTCTTTCAAGCTGGAGCAATTATTTGCATAGTTTAGTTTTGCCTAATCCTCACAATATTATGAATGCTAACGAATCTAAAATTTTTAATGAAGAAGAGAAAAAGAGATTTATGAAATTGATGGGAAAATCTATGGCTATAACTAGTACTAATATATTGGCTGGTTTGTCTAAAAACGAAAAAACAGAAGCAGAGTTTATTGATGGAGCTGTTGAATTTTGGAACAAAACCCTTTCTCCTGAACTAATAAAAACTATGGATAAAATCAATCAGAAATGGAAAGAATAATTATTTCAGATATTTTTTAAACCAGTTTCTTGCTAAAGGTAGTGCTTCGTCTAACGACTTTTTAAACATATGATCTCCACCTTTCATTATTTTAATATCTTTAGGACCTGATGCGTAGAAATAAAGTTTTCGTGCGTCTGAAACTGGAATGATTACATCTTTCTCTCCATGCATAACCAATAATGGCTTTTTTGAATTACTCAGAGTTTTAGAGATAGCATATTTTTTTGCATCTTCAAAGAACTCTTTTGTCATTGTAACTTTTTTACCAAAAATAGTGAATGTGCATTTTCCTTTCTTTTTTATATCATCTAAAACTTTCTTATCAAAAATACGTTCTATTCCTTGTGTTGATGAGTCGCCTCCCATAGTTACAAAAGCATCTATCTCTGGATTAGCGCACCCTGCAGTAAAGTAACTGCGGAACCCATGCTGTGTCCTAGTCCTCCAATTGATTTTACTTTGTAAGAAAGTAAAAATTTAACAGCGGAATTGTAATCTTCAATCTCTTTTGAGTATGTGGAGTCTTCGAATTTTCCTTCACTATCTCCATCCCCTGAAAAATCAAATCTTAAAACTAAAAAATCTCTAGCAAGATAATCGCACATCTCCCTCATTAGTTTGACATGACGCGAACAAGTAAAACAATGTGCAAGAATAATTCCGTGTTTGTATTTTCTAGATTCAGGAATATGAAGATATCCTACTAGCTTTTCACCTTGTTTGTTTTTAAAAGAAACTTCTTTTTCTACCATCTTATTGGAAAACAATTCTTGCGTCAACAACCCTGCCAGATTTGTCGTTTAAGATAAATGGATTTATATCTAACTCTTTAATTTTTTTATGTCTTTGAGGAATTTGTGAGATTTTCACTAGTGTGCGCTTAAGAATTTCTATATTGAGTTTTTTCCCTCTGAATCCTTGAAATATTTTTGAAGCTTTTAGTTCATCAATCATCTCTTGTGCGTCTTTTAGGTTTATTGGGCATTTTCTTATGCTTGTGTCATCAAGAACTTCTGTGAAAATACCACCTAGACCAAAAAGAATAACATGGCCAAAGACCGAGTCTTTATTTATTCCAATTATTAATTGCTCACCTTCATAAAATTGTTGAACCATTATTCCGTCAAGTTTGAGTTTTTTTCTCTTGGAAATTGATAAAAGTTCATTAAAGTTTTTTTCTATTTCTTCGTTAGTTTTTACAATTCTGATTCCTTTAATCTCTGTTTTGTGAATTGCTTGTGGAGAAATTATTTTTAGCACTAAGGGTGCTTTAATTTTTATTTGGTTGATATTTTTGACCAATTGGTTTTTAGAAACTTGCACAAATTTGCTGAGAAATTTTTCTGCTTTGTAGTCGGTGTAAACATCCTCTTTTAATTTTCTCACCTTTTTTAATGTCATAATTAATATAAATAGGCAATATATATAAAGCTTGGGAAATATTTGTAGTTTAAGAGGTGTATGATGAAAATTTTAAGAAAGTTTCTAATGCTGAGAATTTATAATTCTCAGATATTCCAACTATCCAGAAACTCATCTACATTCATAATAAGGAGGCAATAATTATAATATGACACATTTATCTGAACGTGAGCTTGACTTACCGGAAGTTGAATTCCCTAAGATATTTAAGAGAATTATAAATGACAAGTCTGTTATTTCTTTGGGTCCTGGAGAGCCTGACTTTATTACCCCAAAACCTATTTTACAATATGCTAAGAAAGTTATTAGTGCTGGAAGAGGAACACATTATTCAGAACCGCAAGGTTTGATTGATTTGAGAAAGGCCATTGTTAAAAAAGTTAAGAAAGAAAATAACATTAAAACTTCTCCGGAAAATGTTCTTGTTACTTGTGGAAGTCAAGAAGCTTTGTTTGCAGGATTACTTACTACAATAGACCCTACAGAAGAAGTTATTTTACCTAGTCCTGGATATCTTGGATATATTCCTCCAGTTGATTTAGTGAGTGGTGTTCCTAAGTTTCTCAAACTTGATGAGGAAGATAAATTTGAGATTAATCCTGATAGATTAAGAAAACTTGCGAATAAAAGAAAAACTAAGGTCTTGGTAATTAATAGCCCTAGTAATCCTACTGGAAATGTTTTATCTAAGAAAGTTTTAGAGGAGATAGCAGATATTGCTGTGGATAACAACATGCATATTTTTTCCGATGAAGCTTATGAACAAATAAAATATGATAAGAAACCTATTTCCATTGCTTCTTTAAATGGAATGGAGGATTATGTTGTTACTTTCCAGACTTTCTCTAAAAGTTTTGCGATGTGTGGGTTTAGATTAGGTTACTGTCTTGGTCCTCAAAAAGTTATTAAAGACATGATAAAAGTTCATCATTATATGACTTTAACTGCTCCTAATATCTCCCAGATTGTTGGAGTAAAAGCTCTTTCATTAGGACATAAGTATATTAATGGAATGGTTAAAGAATATAGAAGAAGAAGAGATTTTATTGTTAAAAGGTTGAACGAATTAGACATGCCTACTCCAATGCCTGAAGGAGCATTTTACACATTCTCGAACATTAAAGCACATAGTGCTAATTCTAGTAGATTTTCAAAACGGCTCTTAAACAAAGCAAAGGTTGCTGTTATTCCCGGAACGGAGTTTGGCCCATATGGAGAAGGGTATGTTAGATGTAGTTTCGCTACAGATTATCATTTAATTGAAAAAGCAATGAATAGAATAGAAAAAGAAGTTGGAAAGATAAGATGAAATTGCAGAAAGAATATGTTAGGATTGCTAATTTAGTCTCAGACCGTTATAAAAAAGATAATAATATAATTGGAATCACTTTGGCAGGTGGAGTATCGAGAGGAACTGGAGATATTTACTCTGAAATAGATTTATCTTTTTGGGTTAAAAATATAAAAAAAGTTAGAAATCTCCCTCAGTCAAATGAAGATATAGATTTGAATGGTGTTTGGTTTGACTTTCATGTTTTGCAACTTGATATTGAAAGGGGAAAAATTTGGAATATGGATAAGAGATGGGATGCTTCACAAAATAAAATACTATTTTAAAGAAAGAAAGTAATTACAAATTTATTTAGAAAAAAAGTAAAATTTCTTCATAGAGAAAGAGAGAAACTATCTGAAGAACTTAGATTTAAGGGTCGTTGGTGTATTGCTCTTGCAAATGTATTTATTAAGAGAGGCGATATTAAGCAAGCCCACATGTTAGTTAATGAATCTATAGATGCTTTTGTCGATAATTATTTCATTGCTAACAATCAGTTCATTCCTCACTATAAATGGAAGTATTATTTCTTTCAGAAACTGAAAAAACCAAACAAAAAAACTAAAGAGGCTATTTTTGAAGCGTATAAAATTAATTCATATTCTAAAAATAATCTCTTGAAGAGAATTAAAATAATAAAAAAAGAAATAATTAATGATAGTTTGAAAGAAGATTTTTTTCCTGCGCATTTTCAGAATATTGTAAAAGTTAAAGAATTTGTAAAAAATCTAAAATCTGGAATTAAATATGATGACCCGTTTAAAGAAGATAAAAAGGAGAAGATAAGATGAAAACAATAATTGCTCTTGGAGGGAATGCCATCCTCAAAAAAGGACAAAAACCTACGATTGAAGGTCAACTTTTTAATGTTAAAAAAGCAGTGGATGCTATGCTTCCAATAATAAAAAAAAACGAAGTAGTTATAACTCATGGTAATGGTCCACAAGTTGGTTATCTATTGCTACAGCAGAAAGGTGTTGGATTAGATGTTATTGATGCTGAAACAGAAGGCCAAATTGGATATTTAATCCAGCAAAATTTACAAAATCTCTTAAGAAAAAATAGTTTGAGTAGGGGAGTTGCTACAATTCTTACTCAGGTTTTAGTTTCTAAAGAGGATGAGGCATTCAAAAATCCCACTAAATTTATTGGACCTTTTTATAGAACACATAGAGAAGGGTTCAAAATGAAAAAAGACCCTAGAGGTGGTTGGAGAAGAGTTGTTCCTAGCCCTAGACCAATTAAAATTATTGAGTCAGACATAATAAATAAATTAATTTGGGGAGGAACTATTGTTATCGCTGCAGGAGGTGGAGGTATTCCTGTTGTAAAAGAAGGTAAGAAATTGAAAGGTATCGATGCTGTTATTGATAAAGACCTTGCCTCTGCTTGTCTTGGTAAGTCTATTGGTGCTAAAACACTTATTCTTGTTACTGACATCGATAGAGTTTATTTGAACTACAAAAGAAAAACTCAAAAACCTATTAATAAGATAAAACTTAAAGAAATAAAGAAACATTGCAAGGAAGGTCAGTTTCCTGCAGGAAATATGGGTCCTAAAATTATGGCTGCCATTAATTTTCTGGAAGGAAAGGGTAAAAAAGTTATAATTACTGATATAAAGAATCTTAGAAAAGCCATTGATGGAAAAGGAGGAACAATAATTAGAAGATGAATTTATCCATTATAAAAAAAGTCATGGAGAAATATGGAAGAGCTTGGGAGAAACAAGATTCAGATTTAATCTTAGAATGTTTCACTGAAAGCGGGATTTATCAGGAAAGCCCTCTAGCTAAGCCCTATAAAGGCCATAAACAAATAAAGAAATTCTGGAACGATTCTGTTAAAAAAAACACTAAAAACATTAAGTTTAAGTTAAAAAAGTGTTATCTTTCTAGAGATGGAAAAACTGGTTTTGCAGAATGGGAATGTAAAAACACACACAGATGGAAAAAAGATGGAAAAACGACAAGAGATCACATGGTTGGAATAATGATATTAAAAATGAAAGGAGATAAAATTTCTTACTTGAATGAGTACTGGAATACAAATAGAGGAAAATGAGAGATGAGAAGAGAGTATTATTTGTTTGTAGGTATAACCGACTTAGAAGTATTCTTGCTGAAGGATTTTTTAATAAGTATAATAAAAATAAGAATATTAAAGTAAAGTCCGCAGCACCCATAAAAGGAAGGCCCTTAGGAACTAATGTTAAAAAAATTGCTAAAAAGCACAAAATAAAAATAAAAAAACATCCTGATGGCCTAACTTCTAGTCTTATTGCTTGGCAAAATATCACAGTTATTGTTGCAGATGATGTTCCAAAATCATTATTTAAAAAAAATATTAAATATGGAAAGAAAGTTATTTGGTATAAAATAAAGGATGCAAGTTCTAATGATTTTGATAAAGTAGAATTGGTTTCTAAAAATGTAGAAAAAAAGATGAAAAAATTAGCGAGAAAACTAAGATGAGAGACTTATTATCCTTAGAAGATTGGAGCAGTAAAGATATTTCTGGAGTTCTTGACTTGGCGCAGAAAATAAAGAAAAATCCTGATAAATATAGAAAGAAATTAGATGGTAAGACTCTTTTGATGGTTTTTGCTAAACCTTCTTTAAGAACTTATTTGAGTTTTGATATTGCTATGCATCAACTTGGAGGACATGCTATATTTTATAATTTGTCTCAGTCTACTCTAGGAAAGAAAGAATCAATAAAGGACTTTTCTAAGGTGATTGCAAGATATGTTGATGTTATAATGGCGCGACTTTATGCACATAAAGATATCGAAGAGATTTCTAAGTATGCTAATGTACCTGTTGTAAATGGACTAACCGATTATTACCATCCTACACAAGTTCTTGGAGACTTTTTAACAATAAAAGAACACATTGGAAATGTTAAAGGGAAAAGGATTTGTTACATTGGAGATGCAAATAATAATGTTACTCACTCTTTAATTCTTGAAGGCAATAGAACAGGAACGGAGATAATTGTTTCTTGTCCTAACAATAAACTATTCTTGCCTAACAAAAAAGCCATTGGAAATGCAAAATACACTTACGAGAAAGACCCTAAAAAAGCTGTTAAAGGTGTTGATGTAATTTACACTGACAGTTGGATGTCTTATCAAATTCCTAAGTCGCAAGAGAAAAAAAGAATTAATGTTTTGAAGAAATATCAAGTTAATGGTAAATTGTTTAATATAAACAAGAAAGCTTTGTTTATGCATTGCCTGCCTGCCCATAGGGGTGTTGAAGTAACTGATGAAGTTATGGATTCTAAGAGAAGCATTGTTTATGACCAAGCTGAGAATAGAGCTTGGGTTGAGAAAGCTATTTTGATTAAAGTTTTGGGGGGTGGGAGATGAAAGAAAAATTCTTCTTACACAACTCTAAGTTAAAAGATGCAGAAGTAGTTTTACTTGGTGTTCCAGATTCCTCGGGAAGCCATAGCAAAAGAGCTAAGGGTGTTGCGAAAGCCCCTAACTATATTAGAAAAGTTTCTGTTGAAGAGGATACTTTTGAAACAGATAAGGGAAGAAGTAAAGCTTACGCTTCTTCTGGAATTGTAGATATGAAAGTTCATGATTTAGGCAATATCAAAAAGAAAGCCATACGCAAAGAAATATCAAGAATAATTAAATCAGATAAAATGCCTGTTGTTTTAGGAGGAGATCATTCTATTACTACAGAAATTTTGAAAGGAGTTAATGGAGTTAAGAAAGATATATCTCTTATTTATTTTGATGCACATCCAGATTTTATTTGCACAAGTAAAGATGAATATTATGGAAGTGTTGTTTGTGATATTTCTAAACTTAGGAACTTTAACATAAAGAAAAGCTTAGAGATAGGAATAAGAGTTCCTGAAGAAGAAGAGAGTAAGGAACTAAAAAAAAGAAATTTGATGATAATAACTCCTTTTGATATTAAGGAACTTGGTATTAAGAAAACCTTTGAAAAAATTAAAAAAAGAGTTGGAAAAAGTAAGAACATTTATTTGTCAATTGATATGGATGTAATTGACCCTGCTTTTGCTCCTGGCGTCGACACTCCCGTTCCTGGTGGTTTAAGTAGTACTGAGTTTATTTATTTGGCGAAAAAAATAGCTGGATTAGGTTTAATTGGAATGGATATAACTGAGGTAAACCCAAAAGAAGATGTAAAGGGTAGAACTGGACATTTAGCATCTAGGATAATTGCAGAAGTGTTGGGAAGTTTGCAGTGATAACGCAACATTTTTAACTGAGTTTGTTTATTACTTACTAGAAGAGTGTGAAATGGTTACAACTTATAAAAATTACATAAATGGAAATTGGATTAGTTCTAAGAGTGGAAAGACATTTGAGAGTTTAAATCCTGCTACTGAGCAAGTTGTTGGGAAATTTCAAAAATCTACTCGGGATGAAACTAAAAAAGTTATTCAGACAGCGAAGAAAGCTTTTCCTAATTGGAGAGACACTCCTGCACCACAAAGAGCAAAATACCTCTACAAAATTAAAGAACTTCTTATAAAAAACAAAGAGAAGCTTGCTAAAATTGAAGTTGAGGAAATGGGTAAGGTTATCACAGAGGCACGTGGAGATGTGCAAGAAGCAATTGACATTTTTGATTACATGGCTGGAGAAGGTAGGCGTTTATTAGGATATACTACAAAGTCAGAGTTACCAAATAAATTTGCCATGACTGTTAGAAATCCGGTTGGTGTTGTTGGACTTATTACTCCTTGGAATTTTCCCATAGCTATACCTGCTTGGAAGATAGCTCCTGCTTTAATTTGTGGTAATTCTATTGTTTTCAAACCTAGCTCCGACACACCTTTATGTGCTATTGAATTGGCGAAGATAATCGAACAAGCTGGAGTTCCTAAGGGAGTGTTTAATTTAATCACTGGAGGAGGAAGAGAAGTAGGAGATGAAATAATAAGAAATAATGAAACTCTTGCTATTTCTTTCACAGGAAGCGAAGCTACTGGGCAGTATTTGGTAAAGAATGCAGGAATAAAAAAAGTTGGTTTAGAGTTAGGAGGCAAAAATGTTATAATTATTATGGAAGATGCTAACCTTGAATTGGCTGTCGATGGTGTTTTGTGGGGAGCCTTTGGGACTACAGGACAAAGATGTACGGCATCTAGTAGAGTTATTGTTCATGACAAAGTTAAGAATAAGTTTGAAAAGATGCTTGTTCAGAGAGTTAAGAAACTTAAACTTGGATATGGTATGAAAGCAGATGTTGGACCTTTGATAAATAAGGCAGCTGTAGAGAAAAGTGCGAAATACGTCGCCACTGGGAAACGAGAAGGTGCAAAACTCTTATATGGTGGTAAGCCAGTTAAAATTAAAGGAAAGGGATATTTCTTTGAGCCTACTATTTTTACCAATGCACTTTCAAAGATGAAGATTTGTCAAGAGGAGATATTCGGCCCTGTGCTTTCTATAATGGGTGTGAAAAATTTTGAAGAAGCTGTTAAAATTGCAAATGGAGTAGAGTATGGTTTGTCTTCGGCAATTTACACAGAGAATATGAAGTATGCATTTAGAGCAATAAATGAAGTTGAGACTGGATTAACTTACATCAATTCTAGTACAATTGGGGCAGAGATTCATTTGCCTTTTGGAGGCGTTAAAAAAACTGGTAATGGGACACGTGAAGCAGGTATTGAAGGCATACATGAATTTTCTGAAACAAAGACAGTTTATTTTGACTACAGCGGTAAATTACAGAAAGCACAAATTGATAACGGGGAATAAATGTGATTAGTCTAAAGTCATATATATATCTTGTTTTGTCAGGATTTCTTGTTGGAATTATTGGTGTTTTCGTTAAACTTATAGGGGACAAAGTTCATTTTACAACTCTTGTCTTTTATAGAATGCTTATTGCTTTCATTTTTGTGTTAATTATAATTCCATTTATGGATAAAAACTTTATGAAGATTAAGAAAAAAGAACTATCTCATTATATTCTTGTAGGTATTCTGTTGGCTATTACTTTTTCATTGTTTACAGTAGCTAATGTTTTTGCTCCGGTTCAAAATGTAATTTTAATATCTAATTTTGCCCCCTTTTTAGTTTTAATTTTAGGTGCTATTTTTTTGAGAGAGAGAATTACAAGAGATAAAATTATTACTTTAATTATTGCATTCGTAGGAATAATTATTCTTAATCCATTTAAATTGAACGAGAGTTTTTTGGGAAACTCTTTGGCATTAGTTCAGGCGTTATCTTTTGCTGTGCTTGTGGTAATTATGAGAAAAGAGAATAAAGAGCATTTAATTGGCTCTGTTGTATGGTTTTTATTTTTTGCAACTTTGTTTATGTTACCTTTTCCTTTTATTTTTGGATTTGGTGACTTATCGGGCAATGTTTTATGGTACATACTTGTATTAGGCATTCTCTCTACTGGTGTTGCTTATTTATTACAAAGTCTAGCTATGCAAAAAGTAACTGCGGGAATTAGCTCCATTATTATTATGGTATCTATGCCTATAGCAGGTATAGTTTTCGCGTTTATTATATTAAATGAACCCTTGAACTTAAGAATTTTGATAGGAGGAGTTGTCTTAATTGGAGCAGGGATTTATTTACAAGTAAGAAACAAAGAATTCAAGCATGCAGTAAGGTCTGCTTTTGGTTTGTGTGCTAATTAATTTAATTTTATTAATAAAAATAGAAAAACTTATAATCTAACTAAGTTCTAGTTGTTATGAGGTGTTAAAGAGATGATAAAGTTAAAAACGCAAATTCCCGGTCCTAAATCTTCAAAAATTCTAAATTCTTTAAAAAATAGAAATGGTGGTTGGGGAGTTCCTCACCCAATAGTTCATAGTTCTAAAGGTAAAGGACCTTACACACAAGACTTAGATGGAAATGTATTTTTGGATTTTGCTTGTCAGATAGCTTCAAATCCTATGGGTTATAATCATCCTGAAATGCTTAAGGTTTTAAAGAAATCTATAAAAAGATTCCCTGTTAAATATGCTGGACAAGACTTTACTGTTAAGGAACATTTAGATTTTATTGAGACGGTTACCGATATTGCACCTAAAGGAATGAATACAATGTTTGTTGTTAATTCTGGTGCAGAAGCTGTCGAAAATGCTATTAAGATTTGCATGCGTAATAGAAAAAATAAGAAATTTAGTATTTCTGTAGATGGTTCTTTTCATGGTAGAACTTTGGGGGCTTTAAGTTTACACCATTCTAAACCTGTTCATAGAAAAGGATATATGTTAGAACCTAATAAAGAGTTACTTTTCTCTGATAATGCTGGAGATAAACTAAAAAGTATTATAGATAGATATGGAGCTAGTAGTATTGCTTTTGTTATTTTAGAACACTTGCAAGGTGAGGGAGGTTATAGAGTGCCTTCAAAGAAAATGGTTAACGACTTGAGAAGAATAACTTCAAGATACAAAATACCTTATATTGCAGATGAAGTACAAGCAGGCATGGGCCGTACTGGAAAATGGTGGGCATTCGAACATTACGGAATAAGACCTGAAGCTTTTAGCACTGCTAAAGCTCTTCAGTTAGGTGCTGTTGTGGCTAATAAAAAACAATTTCCTAATGAACCTGGATCTATTTCGAGCACTTGGGGAGGAGGGCATATAATTGATATGATGTTAGGCATGAAGACTATAGAAATTATTAAACGAGATAAGTTATTAGATAGAAATAGAAAGAATGGAAATTATATTTTAAAGAGAATTAAAGAAATTGAGGGAACTTATGAACATAGAGGTAGAGGGATGATGGTTGCTTTTGATTTAGACAACTCTAAAGATAGAGATAATTTTGTTATTGAGTGTGCTAGAAATAGTTTGTTGATTCTTGGTTGTGCACAAAAAGGAGTAAGAATTATTCCCCCATATATTATTGAAAGGGATGAAATTGACGAAGGACTCAACACTGTAGAAAAAGCGGTTAAAAAAGTGACTAGGAAAGGATTCAAACATAAAGGAAACATCTGTAAATTTATGGGTTGTGCTGAGGGAAGTAGCTAATGAATTTTAAAATTAAAGATTTTTATTCCACAAATCTTAAATACCTCGCCTGCCAATTACATAGGGCATCGCTCTACATAGAGAATGAAAATGCTCACAATGGAGGAAAGAGTTGATGAAAAAGAGAAATGTAGCAATTCTTGGTGCGGCAGGTAGGGACTATCATAATTTCTTAATGAAATATAAAGACAACCCTTACTATGATGTAAAATTCTTTACTGCGACTCAAATTCCTGGAATTGAAAAAAGAACTTTCCCAAAAAAACTTGCGGGAAGATTGTATAAGAAAGACATCCCTATTTTTCTTGAGACAGAACTTCCTAGTTTAATTAAAAAATACAAAATAGATGATGTTGTTTTCTCTTATTCTGATATTAGACACGACCAAGTTATGCATAAAGCATCTATATCTCTTGCAAATGGAGCTAACTTTGTTTTGCTCGGAGGAAAAGACACGATGATTAAATCAAAGAAGCCTGTTATTTCTGTTTGTGCCGTAAGAACTGGTTCTGGGAAGAGTGAAACTACTAGAAGAATAGCTGAGATTTTAAAGAGTAAAGGTAAAAAAGTAGTTGCGATAAGACATCCGATGCCTTATGGTGATTTGTGGAAACAAAGAGTTCAAAGGTTTAGTGATTACTCAGATCTAAAGAAAAACAAATGTACTATCGAGGAGAGAGAAGAATATGAGCCTTGGATAGAAATTGGAATTCCTATTTATGCTGGAGTTGATTATAGAGCTATATTGAAAATGGCTGAAAAAGAAGCAGAAATTATTTTGTGGGATGGCGGTAATAATGATCTTTCATTTTATGTCTCTGATTTACAAATAGTAGTAGTTGATCCTCATAGAGCAGGACACGAAATTATGTATCATCCTGGAGAGGCTAACTTTAGAATGGCTGATGTTATTGTGATAAATAAAATTGGCACAGCACCTAAAGATGGAATAAAACAAATTGAGGGAAATATAAAAGCTCTTTGTCCTAATGCTGTGGTTGTTAAAGCAGAATCAAAGCTTATTATTGACAAACCAAAACTTTTGAAAGGGAAAAAAGTTATTGTTGTGGAAGATGGACCTACATTAACTCATGGTGGAATGGGCTTTGGAGCTGGATGGATTGCTGCGAAGAGAAACGGATCTAAAATAATTAGTCCTAAGAAATATGCTGTTGGTTCTATAAAGAAGACTTACGAGAAATACAAAAATGTTAGTCAAGTTCTTCCTGCTATGGGATATGGAAAGAAACAAATTGCTGAACTGGAAAAGACAATCAATCTCACTCCTGCTGATTTAATCGTCGATGGCACCCCAGTTAATTTAACAAAATTGATTAATGTTAACAAACCTGTTGTAACTGTTGATTATGTTCTTAAAGAAAGGGGCTTAAGCTTAGATAAGGTTCTTAAGAAGTTTAAATTTATAAAATAGTTAACACTATTGAGCCAAGATTTATATATACAGATTAATTTAGAATCCTAAGGGGGTATTTTAATGGGATTATTAATGTTTTACGGGACAGAATGCACGCATTGTCATGAAATGATGCCTTTAGTCGATAAACTTGAAAAAGAAGAAGGTGTTAAAGTTGAGAAAATAGAAACTTGGCACGATTCTGCTAATAAGAAAAAGCTTGATGACATCGACCAAGGTAAATGTGGTGGTGTGCCGTTTTTTTGGAACGAGGAAACAAAGAAATTTATCTGTGGTTCAACTGAATACGAGAAGTTGAAAGCATGGGCTAAAGGTTCTTAGTTTTTAAAAAAAGAGAATGACAGAGAAAATTATTGAGAAATTTGAAATTAAGCACTTGCAAGTTTTAGATGAATCTGGGAAAATTGACAAGAAGTTAATGCCTAAAATAGAAGACAAACTTTTGAAAGAAATGTATTCTTGGATGGTTAAGATTAGGGCTTTTGATGAGAAAGCTTTGAAGTTGCAAAGACAAGGACGTATAGGAACTTATGCGCAAATGAAAGGCCAAGAAGCTTGTCAAGTTGGTTCTGCGTCTTGTATTAAAAATGAGGATTTAATATTCCCGGCTTTCAGAGAGAATGGGGTTTTTATGATGAGAGGAATGCCTGCTGAGATGTTGTATAGGTATTGGGCTGGTGATGAAAGAGGTATGCAAATTCCAGAGAAAGTAAATATGTTCCCTATTTCTATTACGGTTGGTGCGCACCCACCTCATGCTGTTGGTGCTGCAATGGCTTTCAAATATCTTAAGAAGAAAGCTGCTACAATGACTTATTTTGGAGATGGAGCAACTTCCGAAGGAGACTTCCATACTGCAATGAATTTCGCTGGAGCGTTTAAAGCACCTGTTGTTTTTGTATGCCAGAATAATCAATGGGCTATTTCCTTGCCTGTTAAAGAACAGAC
>Ga0114931_10006805_pt1 | contig 14029 bp, 10 predicted proteins | sample 2SBtaG_FD_89579 | JGI IMG/M metagenome (GOLD analysis project Ga0114931, IMG submission 89579) | Deep subsurface microbial communities from Kolumbo volcano to uncover new lineages of life (NeLLi) - 2SBTROV14_V59a metaG | ecosystem: Environmental > Aquatic > Marine > Volcanic | place: Kolumbo...
CCCGGGAGGCGGGCCTTGCGACGGCCGGTCGAGCGGCGCTCGGCTCGTCCTCCAGGGAGCACCGCCCCGAGCTATCGTGGTAGCACCGGCCGGTGGAGGGCCAGCCATGCTCCGAGTCCGAGCGCGCGCGTTCCGTCTCTTCGTTGCGGCCCTGCTCGCCTCGCTCGGGGGCGCCGCGCCCGCGGCCTGGGCCGAGCGGGTCTCCTTCCGGACCGAGGACGGATTCACCCTGGTGGGCGACCTGCGTCCCGGGGCCCCCGAGGCCCCGTCGGTGATCCTGCTCCACATGTACAGCTCGAACCGGGGCGCCTGGGCTCCGCTCGTGCCGAAGCTGCGCGACGCGGGCTTCACCGTCCTGGCCTTCGATCAGCGCGGCCACGGCGAGTCGACGTCTCGGATCGGGGGCGAGCTGCGCGTGGCGGAGATTCCGCGCGACGAGTTCGGCGCCGTGCTTCGGAACGGCGTGCGCGACGTGGCGGCGGCCAAGGCCCTGCTGGCCGAGCGTGGCCTCGGCCGCGGCGGGCTCGCCCTGGTCGGAGCCTCCTACGGGTGCAGCGTGGCGCTGCTCGCGAGCCAGGCGCTGCCCGGCATCGGCGCCGTGGCGCTGCTCTCGCCCGGCGCCGCCTACTTCGGCGTCGACGTGCTGCCGGCGGCACGCGCCTTTCGGGGCCCGCTGCTCGGTGTCGCGGCCGAGGACGATCCGGCGAGCGCGCGGGGCGTGCGGGCCATCGTGGCCGCCCACCCGGACCCCGACGAGCTCGTCGTCTATCCTTCGGGCGGCCACGGGACGCGTCTGTTCGGCCCGCGGCCGGATCTCGCGGCACGCGTCGTGGAATTCCTTGCCCGGTCGCTCCGGCACGCGTCGTGGAATCCCTTGCCCGGTCGCTCGGGCACTGAGGTAGTCTTCCTCTCTTCAGGAGAATCCCCGTGGACGTCATCGGCCCCGACCTTCTGATCCCCGGAGCAGCGGCCCTCGCGGGCCTGCTGCTGGGCGTCCTGCTCGCCCGCTTCGGGCGGCGCGAGCGCCGGCGTGTGGCGGAGCTCGAAGTCCGCGTCTCGGAACGGGAGGCTCGGATCCTGCAGCTCGAAGGCGCCCGCGCCGAGCTGGCCGCGCGCCTCGCGACTGCGGAGCAGGAGCGAGAAGAGGCCGGCGAGCGGCTCGCGAGCTACCAGCAGGAAGTCGTCGGCCACTTCAGCCAGACGTCGGATCTGCTGAAGGAGATGACGCTCCAGTACCGGAACATCTATCAGCACCTCGCCCAGGGCGCCGAAGCGCTGCTGCCCGACGGGGCCCTGGGGATCGCGACCCACGCGCCGATCGAGAGCCTGGTGCCGTCCCCGGAGAAGGGCCTCGAGCCGCTCGAGCTCGACGACGACGATGGTGCGTCGGTCGACGCGGCCCACTGTGAATCGCCGGTGCAGGTGGACCCGAGGCCGGAGCTCTAGCGATCTCCAAGGGTCTGGATCCGGTCTGCGCCGGGCGACCGGCGCGGGCGCCGTGCTAGGCTGCATCGACTCGCGAATCAATCAACGTCGCACCCAGGACCGCAGCTTCCCGCTGGGGTGGGAAGGGGCCCCGCTCGGGACTCGCAGAGCGCCGGGCCCGAAGCGCGACCAACGAGGAGAGAGAGCATGGGACGCAAGGTCTACGTCGTGGGCGTCGGAATGACCAAGTTCGAGAAGCCGGGCTCCAAGGACTGGGACTACCCGGACATGGCCCAGGAGGCGGGCAGCAAGGCGCTCGCAGACGCCGGCATCGCCTACGACCTGATCGAGCAGGCCTGCGTCGGCTACTGCTACGGCGATTCGACCTGTGGAGAGCGCGCCGTCTACACGCTCGGCCTCACCGGAATCCCCGTCTACAACGTGAACAACAACTGCTCGACGGGCTCCACCGCCCTCTTCATGGCCAAACAGTTCATCGAGGGCGGGCTCATCGATTGTGCGCTGGCTCTGGGCTTCGAGAAGATGGAGAAGGGCTCGCTCGGCATCAAGTACACCGACCGCACGAACCCGATGGACAAGCACGCCCAGGCGATGATCGAGAAGCGCGGCTTCGCCAAGGCGCCGGCCGCGGTCCAGTTCTTCGGCAACGCCGGACGGGAGCACATGGAGAAGTACGGCACGACTCCGGAACACTTCGCCAAGATCGGCTGGAAGAACCACAAGCACTCGGTGAACAACCCCTACTCGCAGTTCCAGGACGAGTACAGCCTGGAGGACATCAAGAACGCCCCGATGGTTTACGAGCCTCTCACCAAGCTGCAGTGCTGCCCGACCTCGGACGGCTCGGGGGCGGCCGTGCTCGCGAGCGAGGAGTTCGTGAGGCAGCACGGCCTCGAGGGCCAGGCCGTCGAGATCATCGGCATGACCATGACCACCGATTACGCGAGCTCCTTCGACGAGAAGAGCGACATCAAGCTGATCGGGTCGGACATGACGAAGAAGGCGGCCGAGAAGGTCTACGAGCAGAGCGGCTACGGCCCCGAGAACGTCGACGTCGTGGAGCTCCACGACTGCTTCGCGTCCAACGAGCTCGTCACCTACGAAGCTCTCGGCCTGTGTGGCGAGGGCAAGGCCGGCGAGTTCATCGACTCGGGCGCCCAGACCTACGGCGGCCGGGTCGTCGTGAACCCGTCGGGCGGCCTGATCAGCAAGGGCCACCCGCTCGGCGCCACGGGGCTCGCCCAGTGCGCCGAGCTCAACTGGCAGCTCCGCGGCCAGGCCGACGCCCGTCAGGTGGAGGGGGCCCAGATCGCGCTCCAGCACAACCTCGGCCTCGGCGGCGCCGCCGTAGTCACCATGTACAAGAAGGCCGATCTCCCCTGACGAAGGGGACGGTTCCAGATCCTGACGAACGGCCCCAGGGGCCGTTCGTCAGGATCTGGAACCGTCCCCTTCGTCAGAGGAGGCGGAGGAGGTCGGTTAGGGACTCGATCTCCAGGTCGCCGGCGGTTCCGTAGCCGGCGAAGCGGATGCGGGCCGCGGCGGCCGCCTCGCGGTCGAAGCGGGAGTCGCCGACCATCAGCGCGCGCCCGGGAGAGGCGCCCAGCCGTTCGCAGGCCAGCAGCAGCATGTCGGGCTCGGGCTTCTCGGCGGCATCGCTCGTTCCGACGACGAGATCGGGCTCGAGTCCGGCGCCCCGCAGAGTCTCCCGCGCCAGGGCCGTGGCCGTGTTGGTCACCACCGCTTGCGAGATCCCCCGGCACCCGAGCGCGTTCATCACCGGGGCGGCGTCCGGGTTCACGAGGACGTGCCGCGCCTGGTCCAGGAAGTGCGCATCGAAGTATTCGAGCAAGGTGGCCGGCGCCGTCCCGGGGAAGAACTGGGCTGCGTCGGCCTCGACCCCCTGGCCGAAGGAGGCGTCGAACTCGGCTCGCGAGAGCGGCCGATGGCCGAGCTCGCGGGCGGCGGCACACAGCAGCTGATACCAGGCGTCGCGGCTGTCGATGAGAACGCCATCCAGGTCGAAGAGCACCGCCTCGATCATCGATGAGATATAGAATGGGCGAGCCTTCCGGGCCAGGGGTCGCGCAGGGGGGTCCGGGGGGAGCCATTGAGCCAGCGCGTGGACGCACCGATCGAGGAGGACGACCGGCTCGATCTGCGGCGCAAGACGATCTTCGGGACCGGCGACTTCACCGTGAATACGGTGCTCGCCTCGCTCTCGATGGTCTACGCCGGCTACTTCCTGCTCCGCTACGCGGAGCTGCCGCCGGCGCTGGCCGGGCTGATCCCCCTGATCGGCCGCACCGTGGATGCCTTCACGGATCCGCTGATGGGCCGCATCTCGGACCGCACGAGCTGGCGACTCGGCCGGCGGCGGCCCTACTTCCTGCTCGGAGCCATCCCCTTCGGAATCTCCTTCGCGCTGCTCTGGACGCCAGCGCCCTTCGAGGCCATGGAGCAACGCTTCCTCTACTACACGCTCTGGTACGTGCTGCTCTCGATCTCGATGACGGTCCTCTCGGTGCCGTACCTGGCGCTCATCCCCGAGATGGCCCGCACCTACGACGGGCGCACCTCGTTGAACGTATTCCGCGACGCCGGATCCATCTTGGGAATCTTCGCAGCGATCTCCATCCGTCCGATCGCTTCGGCCGTCGCCGGCGGAGAAGCCACGGCCGAGTCCTTCGCGTTGACGGCGGCGGGCTACGGCGTGGTCATTGCGATCCCGTGGTTCCTCGTCTACGCCAGCACCTGGGAGCAACCCGAGTTCCAGAGCCGCGAGAGCTCGATGTCGCTGAGCAAGGGGATCCGCGTCCTTCTGCGACGCAAGGCCTACATGCAGCTCATGGGCCTCTACCTCGTGAGCCGCATCGCCATGGACCTGATCGGCGTGGTGCTGATCCTCTACTTCACGCACGTGCTCGGCCGGAGCAGCGACTTCGAGATCATGATGGCGATCTTCCTCGTCTTCGTGATCGCCGCGTTGCCGTTCTGGCTGGCGGTCTCCCAGCGCATGGACAAATCGCAGGCCTTCATGATCGGCGCCGTCTGGTGGGGCATCGGCAATCTCGGCTTCTTCTTCGCCGAGCCCGGTTGGCCCCGCTGGCTGGTGCTGGGGTTCGCCCCGATCGTAGGCATCGGCTATGCGGCGGCCGACCTCATGCCCTGGTCGATGGTGGGCGACGTGGTGGACGAGGACGACCTCGAGACCGGAGAGCGGCGCGAAGGCCTCTACAACGGCTTCTTCACCTTCATCCGGAAGCTGGCCGGGGCGCTCGGAGTGGCCGGGGCGCTCTTCATCCTCGATGTCGCGGGCCTGCCCGAGGGCCGCGACGCCGTGGTGCCCGAGTCCGCGCGAACGGCGATCCGCTGGCTGGCCTCGGTCGGCACCAGCGTGCTGGTGCTCGCGGCTGCCCTCATTGCGCGCGGCTACCCCCTGACCCGAATGCGCCACAACGAGATCCTCGCGGCCCTTCAGGCCCGTGACGCGAAGCGGGGCGGCGGCTAGGGAGAGGCGGATTCCCCCGGCCGTCGGAGCCAGGCGAGCGCGTCGGCCATCTCGTCGAATACGCGGATCGGCGGCGGGCTCGAGCTCTGTTCCACCAGGGCCTCGTACATGCGGGCCACCCCGAACAGGACGGGCCGCGTGGCGACGACGGCCACCGGCGAGCCGTGGATCCTCGGCTCGGCGTTCAGCACCTCGATCAACCGCCGCATCTCGCCGTGAGTGAGGCTCGTATCGTGGGCGGACCGGAGATCGATCAGCTGTCCCATTCCCGCCTCGAAGGACGGATCACCGAGCATCGGCTCGATCCCGCCGAGGAGATCCTCCAACGTGACGAGGCCCGAGGCGTCGATCCGGACGAGCCGTGCTTCGGCGTCCACGGCTGCATGCAGAGGCATCGATCTCCTGGTTCTGCTCGGGCCTGAATGGCCCTAGGCCAGGCCGGCGCCCGACAGGGTCGTGCCGATCAGCCGCTCGACCGCGGGATCGAGCATGAAGGTCACGTGGGCGCCCTGGTACCAATGGATGCGGGGCTCGCCCCAGTGGCGCCAGAGATCACGCACCTGATCGGGGGGGACGAGGCGGTCGGCGGCCCCGCCGAAGATCGCGAGGTGCTCTCGCGCAACGCGCGGCTCCAGGGCCAGGGGCGAGACGACCTTCAACACGTCCTCGGCGATGGTCTGCTCCATTCCCGAGCGCTCCACCGAGAGCAGCTCGAGCGGAGCACCATGACGCCACATCAGCCGCGAGAAGTCCGTGGCGGGGATGCCCGCAATCGCACAGGCGAGATCGCCATCGAGCGAGGCCAAAAGCGCCGTGTTGTAGCCACCGAGCGAGAGTCCAAAGACGCCGGTCGCCGACGCGCCCTGGCCGCGCGCGTAGGACAGCAGGCGCCGGATGTCCCACATGGCCTGGGCCTCGGCGTGTACGGAGTTCATGACGTCGCCGTCGAGGAAGCCATCGCCGCTGCGGCGGCCCGCCTTTCGCGGGCCATGGAGCGGCAGCACGGGCAGCAACACGTTCAGGTCGTGCTTCTTCCAGACTCGCTGGAAGGCGCCGACGTCGGTGAGCGGCCAGCCCATCTGATAGCCGTGGATGCAGACGAGCCAGGGCCGGTCGGCAGCCCGGGCCCGAAGCACTCGGCCATAGGCCGTGCGGTTGGCTCGATAGCCGAGCCAGCGCTCGCGGCACGGCTCGCCCTCGTGGGGCTCGTATCCGCTCTCGAAGCTCCACTCCTCATAGTCGACGCCGAGCGTGCGGCCAGCCCGAACACGCACGTCGTCGAGCGCCGGCGGAGTGCGGTGGTAGTCGGCCGGCTTGTCGAGCCAGCCGTGGCTCGCGAATCCGGCACGCGCCTCCTGGGCCTCCCGAAGGATCCGTTCGCGCTCGCGGCCCCAAGGCGAATCGCGCGTCAGCGTCATGGTGGAGAGCAGGACCTCGTCGACGGCCACCTGCGCTGCCGTGCGCACGTCCAGGGTGGGAGTGGGGACGTCCGTCACGTGGGGCTCCTGACGGATCGCCGCCAGGCCCGCGGCCACGAACGAGGCCGCCGAGAACCCGACGAGCAGGAGGCCCAGCCCGAAGCCCGAGACGAGGAAGACGGGCAGCGCCAGCGGAACGCCGAGAAACCCGCCGAGGGCCGCGAACTGGGTGATCCGGTCGTCCCCGGGCCAGAACAGCAGCGACGTGCCCGATCCGAGCAGCAGCACGCCCGGAACGATCGAGAACAGGAAGCCCACGAGCCCGAAGCTCGCGGCGCACCAGAGCCAGACGAGCCCCGCGAGGATGGGAAGCAGGGCCTCGCGCGCCCAGCGCGGCTGATCGTACATGGAAGCTCCTCTGGGGGACCCGTCACCCGGGCCGAAGATAGCCGACGCGCGTTGCCGGACGTACCCTCTGGCGACGCGACGCCGGACGTGCCCTCCGGCGCGCCGTTCGCGACGAGGAGGGGCCGATGCGGGGCTGGCTCGGATTCGTGCTGGGTGGGTCGTTGCTGTTGGCGGCCTGTGGAGACGGAGGTCGGCCGCCGCGCGCGAGCGACGGCGCACCGGTCGGGGTGCTGGCGGACGCCATCGCCGAGGCCGCGGTCCGGGTGGGGCCGCAGGTCGTCGCCTGGCGGCGCGATTTCCACGAGCACCCGGAGCTCTCGAACCGCGAGGTCCGCACCAGCGAGCACGTGGCTCGGGAGCTCGAGCGCCTGGGCCTGACGGTACGGCGCAAGGTGGCCCACACCGGCGTCGTGGCGCTGCTCGAGGGCCGGCGTCCCGAGCCGGTGGTGGCCCTGCGCGCCGACATGGACGCCCTGCCTGTCACCGAGGAGACCGGCCTTCCCTTTGCCTCGCGGGTTCGCACGGAGTACCAGGGCCGCGACGTGGGCGTGATGCACGCCTGCGGCCACGATGCCCACGTGGCGATCCTGTTGGGCGTGGCCGAAGTGCTCTCGAGCCTGCGCGAAGAGCTGCCGGGCTCGGTGCTGTTCGTGTTTCAGCCGGCCGAGGAAGGGGCTCCGCCCGGCGAACGAGGTGGCGCGAAGCTGATGCTCGAAGAGGGTGTGTTCGCAAACCCGAAGCCCGGAGCCATCTTCGGGCTTCACGTGGTCCCGCAGTACGAGGCGGGCGAGATCGCCTACCGGGCGCGCGGCGCCATGGCGAGCAGCGACCGGCTCGGGATCGTGATCCGTGGCCGCCAGACCCACGCCGCCTACCCCTGGCTCGGCGTCGACCCGATCGCCGTGGCCGCGCGAACGATCCTGGCCCTGGAGGCCCTCCCGGCCCGCCAGGTGGACACGCGCGTGCCGTCCGTGGTGTCGATCGGACGGATCACCGGGGGCGTGCGGGGCAACATCCTCCCCGACACCGTCGAGCTCGAAGGCACGATCCGCTCGCTCGAGCCGGCCGTGCGCGAGGATCTCCACCGCTGGGTGAAGCAGACGGCCGACGGCCTGGCCAAGGCCGCCGGTGCGCGCGCGGAGGTGACGATCCAGGGCGGGTACCCCGTCACCTGGAACGACCCGGAGCTCGTGAGGAGCGCGCTGCCGAGCCTCGAGCGGGTCGCGCCCGGCCGAGTCGTCGAGGCGCTCCCGCGCACGGGCGCCGAGGACTTCGCGTATTTCGCCCGCGAGCTACCCGGCTTCTACTTCTGGCTGGGAATCCGTTCGCCGGGCACCCGCCCCGAGGACGCGGCTCCGAACCACTCCCCGCTCTTCCGGGTCGACGAGGATGCCCTCGGCCTCGGCGTCCGGGCCCTGGCCAACGTAGCCGTGGACTGGCTGGCGGCACACTAGCCCGGCCGATCCGGCTCCTTCCCGGGAACGGGCGGATCCGGATACAATCGGAGGCATGACCGAGCCCGTGGAAACCGGCCCCCCGCTCGCCACTCACGATGCGTCGGCCTGGCCGGAGAGTCCCTCGGGCCGCATCGTGTTCCTGCTCGATGCGGCCAGCGGCCTGGAACGCCGGCTGCTCGAGGCCTGGATCGCCGAACGCCGCCCCGTCACTCTTCCAGACGAGGACCTCGAGACCGTTCCGATTCCGGCCACCCGCCGCGGTGGGACGGGAAGACTCGATCCGCGCCTCGAGAGCCGGCTCGCGGCGGGCGACGACCCGCTGCTGGCGCCGCTCCGCGTCTGCTGGCTTCCGCGCAAGCGCAACGGTCGGCGCAAGGTGCTGTTCCACAACATCCTGCTGCTCGGCGACCCGCGCGATCCGGGACGGCTGCGTCAGCGCTGGATCCGGGCCCAGGAGCCCGACCTGGTGCGCATCGTGGCCGGCGAGCCGGCCCCCGCGTCGGAGCTGCGCGCGCGCTGGCGCAGGGCCTGCGGCAGCACCGGGGCGGAGACCATGGGCCTCGCCGAGTTCGTCGCGCGCCAGGCGGCCCTGGCCCTGGAACGTGCAGAGCGCCGTCTGCGCGGAACGCGCTACAAGGTGCCGCGCTTCGTCCACCAGGAGGTGCTTTCGCGCCCCCAGTTCCGCGGCGGCGTCGAACGGCTGGCCCGCGTCCTCGGCCGTGACGGCGCATCCGTCACCAAGGAGGCCACGGGCTACCTCAAGGAGATCGCCGCGAACCACAGCCCGTTCGTGATCGACCTCGTCGCCGGCTTCATCCGCCGGCTCTACACCCAGGGCTACGCGGAATCCATCGACTACGATCGCGAGCAGCTCGAGCGGATCTACGCCCTCGCCCAGCGTCACCCGGTGGTCTTCCTGCCGACGCACAAGTCGAACCTCGACCACCTCTCGCTCCAGTACGTCCTTCACGAGAACGGCCACCCGCCGAACCATACGGCTGGCGGCATCAACATGAACTTCTTCCCGCTGGGGCCGCTCTGGCGGCGGAGCGGTGTGTTCTTCATCCGCCGGAGTTTCAAGAACAACGAGGTCTACAAGTTCGTCCTGCGCCAGTACGTGGACTACCTGGTGGCGAAGCGCTTTCCGCTCGAGTGGTATCTGGAGGGCGGGCGCTCGCGGTCCGGAAAGCTGCTGCCGCCGCGCTACGGGATGCTCGCCTATGTGGTGGACGCCTACCGGCGGGCCAAGGCCGAGGACATCTTCCTGCTGCCGGTCTCGATTGCCTACGACCAGATCCAGGACGTCGGGAGCTACGCGGCCGAGCAGAGTGGCGGCCCGAAGCAGGCCGAGAGCTTCGGCTGGTTCCTGGGCGTCGTACGCGCGCTGCGCCGGCCCTATGGACGCATCCACATCCGCTTCGGCGAGCCACTCTCGGTGGCGAGCGAGCTCGGCCCGCCGGACCCCGAGGCCGAGCCGCAGGCCGACGAGGTGACCCTCGCCACCCAGAAGCTCGCCTTCGAGGTCTCGACCCGGATCAATCGTGCCACACCGATCACGGCGAGCTCGCTGGTGACCATGGCGCTGCTCGGTCGAGGCGATCGCGCCATGAGTAGCGAGCAGGTGCGCGAGGTGCTCGTCCACCGGCTCGAGTACGTGAAGCAGCGCAAGCTGCCCAGCACCGGCGACCTCGACCTCGATACGCCCGAGGGCGTGCGACGTGCGCTGGAAGCGCTGGCGCGGAATCGTGTTCTCACCTGCTACGACGAAGGTCCGGAGCCGGTCTACGGCATCGCCCCGGGACAGCATCTGACCGCCGCCTACTATCGGAACACCATCGTCCACTTCTTCGTGAACGCCTCGATCTGCGAGCTGGCGCTCCTGCGCGCCGCGGAGCCGGACGTGGAAGATCCGCTCGCGGAGTTCTGGGAGGAAGCCATGCGCCTCCGCGACCTCCTGAAGTTCGAGTTCTTCTTCGCGGAGAAGGACGTCTTCCGGGCGGAGCTCGCCGAGGAGATGGCGCTCCAGCTGCACGACTGGGAGCCGCGCATCGCGGCCGGGCCGGAGTCGATCATGCGCCTCCTGACGCAGTGGCACCCCTTCAGCGCCCACCGCGCGGTGCGCCCCTTCATGGAAGCCTATCGCGTGGTGAGCGACGGGCTCGAATCCCTCGATCCGGCGGAGCCCTTCGACGAAGCGAAGTTCCTGAACGATTGCCTGAAGCGCGGCCGCCAGTACCGGCTGCAGCGCCGGATGTACAGCGAGGAGTCGGTCTCGAAGGTGCTCTTCCAGACGGCGCTGAAGCTCGCGCGCCACCGCGGCCTGCTCGATGCGCAGACGCCGGACCTCCCGACCCGACGGCGCGAGTTCGCGCGCGAGCTGCGCCACGTGGCCCGCCGCACCCAGGGCATCGACGCCCTGGCCGCGAGCCGCCGGGCCGGCGTCCTCTGAGGCGGGCGCGGCGCCGCGCCCACGGGCGGGGCCTCCGGTGGGCCGCATGCGAGCCCGAGGGACGGGGCGGGAGCCGATGAGCGAAGCCGCGGGCGCCTGGAAGGACCCGTTCGCGAGGCGGTGGGCGCGGCGACTGGTGAGCATTCCGCTCTATCTCCTGCTGTGTGCTGCATGCCTCGCGGCCCTTCCAGCGCTGCTGACGCTGGCCTTGCTGGCGGACCTCGTCTGGCGCGGTCGCTGGGTCTTCACCCGCTGTCTGCTCTTCTTCCAGTGGTACCTGCTGTGCGAAGCGGTCGGGATCGCCGTGGCCTTCGTGATCTTCGTCTCCACTCGCGACCCCGAGCGCGAGATCGCGCGCTTCTTCCGGCTCCAGTGTGGCTGGCTCGGCGCGCTCTTCTGGGGGGCTGGGCGCTGCTTCGGGATGAGCGTCGAGACCGAAGGGGACGACGCACTCGCCGGCGGGCCCTTGCTCGTATTCATGCGCCACGCGAGCGCCGCCGACGTGGCCTTGCCGAACGTCCTGATCTCGGCGCGAACCGGAATCGTGCTTCGCTACGTCCTGAAACGCGAGCTCCTCTGGGATCCGTGCCTCGACGTCGCCGGCCACCGCCTGGTGAACTGCTTCATCCGGCGCGGCTCCGCGAATGCCGAGCGGGAGATCGCGGCCGTGCGCAGCCTCGGCCAGGGCCTCGGCCCAGGCGACGGGGTGCTGATCTATCCCGAGGGGACTCGCTTCACGCCGGCCAAGCGCGCGCGCGCGCTCGAACGGATCCGGGCCACCGGCCACGTCGAGCGAATCGCGCGAGCCGAGAAGCTGCTGAACGTCCTTCCGCCTCGGCTGGGCGGGCCGGTCGCGCTGCTCGAGGCCTGCCCCCAGGCCGACGTCCTGTTCCTGGCCCACGTCGGGCTCGACGGCGCGCGCACGATGGCGGACTTCTCGAAGGGAGGGCTCGTGGGAACGACGATCCGCGTGGCCTTCTGGCGGGTCTCGGGCCGAGACGTCCCCCGCGATCCCGAGCTGCGCGAGTGCTGGCTCTTCGACCAGTGGCAGCGGGTCGACGATTGGGTCGGCCGCCGTGCCGCGGAGAGATCCGCTTGACCCTCTAGGTCCTCGAGCGGGAGCGGCGGGTGCGGGAGCTCCTGGAAGCCGTCGCGAAAACTCCCGCGAGCTAGGCCCGAGCCTCTGGCTGGGACAGGACCTCGGCAAGGACGCCGACCAACGTATCCGCGCGGTAGGGCTTCTGGAGGAAGCGCGCGCGGCCGGCCGTGTCGAGACGGGAGGAGACCCGGCTGGCATCGAAGCCGCTGGTCAGCACGGCGGCGAGACCGGGCCGGATGGCGTGGAGCGCCGCCAAGGTCTCGAGGCCGTCCATGCCCGGCATGGTGAGGTCCAACAGGACGGCGTCGAAGGCATCCGGCGCCTGCTCGAAGCGCGCGACGGCCTCCTCGCCGCTTCCGACGGCGCTGGCCTCGAACCCGGCCCGGAGCAAGCTCGCCACGGCGACGCGCCGCACCGAGGCTTCGTCGTCCACGACAAGCACGCGTCCGCCCGGCTCCGAGGTCGGCGTGGCGGGCCGCACCGCCGGGGTCGGCCCCGGCGCATCCGTCGCCTCCGTGGCCGGAAGAAGCACGCGAAAGCAGGTGCCCTGGCCGAGCCCGCTCCGGATCGAGAGCAGGCCTCCGTGTCCCGAGACGATCCCGAGCACCGCCGAAAGCCCCAGGCCGCGGCCGGTGAACTTGGTCGTGAAGAAGGGGTCGAAGATCCGGTCGAGGGTCTCCTCGTCCATGCCCCCGCCGGTGTCCTCGACCTCGAGCCAGCTGTAGCGCCCGGGCGCGCGCTCGTCGCCGAGCAGCAGGCCGGGGAGCTCTGCGGGGGCCAGCTCGCCCGAGGCGACGCGAACGGTGATCGTGCCCGTGGCGTCGCCGACGGCCTCGGCCGCGTTGGTGATCAGGTTCATCACGACCTGGCGCAGCTGGGTGGCGTCGCCCATGACCCGGAGGGCGTCGCCATCGAGATGGCAATCGAGACGGATCCGTTTCGAGATCGACACCTCGAGCAGGCTCGTCATCTCGCCGACCAACGCCGACAGATCGAGGGGCCTGGGCTTGTAGGGGTTTCGCCCGGCGAAGGTGAGGAGCTGCTGGGTGAGCTCGGAAGCCCGTTCGGCGCTGGTCTGGATGGCGCGGACCCGCGGGTGAAGCGGCGAGCCCTCGGGCAGGTCATCGAGTACGAGCGTGGCGTTTCCCAGTACCGCCACGAGCAGGTTGTTGAAGTCGTGAGCGATCCCGCCCGCCAGCAGGCCGAAGCTCTCGGTCTTCTGGGCCTGGCGAAACTCGATCTCGAGCAGCTCGCGCTCGGCCTCGGCGGCGCGCTGTGGGCGCATGTCGCGGCCGATGGTCGAGTAGTAGGCGATCTCTCCGTCCTCCCCGGTGTGGGCGATGACGACCTGGGAGATGGGGATCTCCGTTCCGTCCCGGGCGAGCAGGGTGTTCTCGCCCGTCCAGGAGCCGACGGCCTGGGCGACCGGAACGGCCACCTCGAGCAGCCGGCGTCGAGCCGGCTCGGGGTGATAGTCGCCGAAGTGCTCGTCCAAGGACTCGCCCGCATCGATGCCCAGCATCGCTCGACCGGGCCGATTCATGTAGAGGGAGCGGCCGTCGCGATCGCAGATGCCGACGAGATCCGGTGTCGCCTCGAGGATCGACGTGAGCCGGTGCTGGCTCTCCTCGGCGCGGCGACGCGCGGTGACATCGTTGAAGGTCACCACCGAGCCGGCCGAACGGCCGTGCCGGTCGATCCGGCGTGCTCGGATCTCCGCCTCGAAGGACGTCCCATCCTTGCGCCACAGATACTCGGAGTCCAGATGGACGCCGTGGCCTCGACGAAGCGCCTGGATGATGGGGCACTCGGCCTCCGAGATCGGCGTGCCCTCGCGTCGCGAGTGGTGGATCAGCCCGTGCATCTTCCGGCCGACGAGCTCGGCCGGGTCCGAGTAGCCGAGGAGCTCCGAGCACGCGGAGTTCGAGAACGTGCAGCGACCGTCCTCGTCGAGGCCGTAGATCCCTTCGAGGGTCGAGTCGAGCAGGAGCCGGATCTGTTCCTCGCTGGCCTGCAGCTCCGTGTGCCGCACGACCGCGCTGCGCAGCAGCCACGCCACGACCGCGGCCAGCCCCAGGCCGCCGGCCAACAGCAGCCCCGGGAGGGGGGTTGCCTTGCTGGCGACCCAGGCCGGGGACGGAGTGAGGCGGAGCTGCCAGGGCTGGTCCACCACTTCGAGCGATCGTACGAAGGCGTAGCTCCGATCGGGCTCGCGATTCCGACCGTGGCGGTAGGCCACCA
>Ga0114931_10006806_pt1 | contig 14028 bp, 12 predicted proteins | sample 2SBtaG_FD_89579 | JGI IMG/M metagenome (GOLD analysis project Ga0114931, IMG submission 89579) | Deep subsurface microbial communities from Kolumbo volcano to uncover new lineages of life (NeLLi) - 2SBTROV14_V59a metaG | ecosystem: Environmental > Aquatic > Marine > Volcanic | place: Kolumbo...
AGGCTTATGGTTGCTTTTTTTGTTTGGGTTTATTTCCAGATTGGGTGTACACGATTTTTTAAAGAGCCAATTTTTAACCCACATACATGACTTGTAAATCATTATAAATATAATGACATATGTTTTAAAAATTGTAAAACAGGTGTCTTTTATAAAACTCATGTGTATCTTGTCTAGCGCTCAAGTAGCGTCTCTCTTGATGAATAGTTTATAGGGTAACTTGTGAAAGGGTTACCCTTATTTTTTTCTATCACATTATATTCCTGGCCATTCTCCAAGTTATCCAAACCGCCTCGACTGGATGGGTAGAATCGATTTCTGAACGATCTTATCTGTAATTATTGATTCGTCGCATGAAACGATCAAATCCGTAGGTAAATCGAGTGAATATGATTTTTTGGCATAATTCCTACATATAGTTAATTTTAGCCAATTAAACAGAATTGAGCGCCCTGAACAGCAACCTCGTTCCTTTACCCCAGTGAGACATGTTGCAGACCTACTATCTTGATGAGCAATAATCCTTCTAAGGCTATTTTCAGCAGTCATTAAATGCGTATTTGCTTTACTTTTTACAAATGAAGTCGATCATGAACAGGGAAAAGGCATGCTAAATTCGGCAAACCGAGACTGTTTGGCCTGATGTAATAACAGATACAAATTATGAGTGAACCTAAAGGAATTATGATTGTAGAAGACGAGATGCTGCTATCGCTCGTCTATGAAAATTACATCAAGAAGATGGGCTGGAAGACATTAGGAAAATTTGTTGACGGCAAATCGGCGATCCAGGGGGTTAAAGATTTAAATCCTGACCTGATCCTGATGGATATTTTTCTAAAAGGTGATTTGGATGGTATCGATACGATGAAGCAGATCAGAGGGTTTTCGAATGCGCCCGTAATCTATATTACCGGCAACTCTGATCATCATCATGCTGAACGAGCTAAAGATACCGGATATGTCGATTATCTCATCAAACCCATCACGCTCGACGACCTGAAAACTGCTGTTGCCAAATTAGAGCAGGAATCATAATCGCCCGGATCAGTCTGCATAAGAAAAGGGCCGGCACCCGCAGATACCAGCCCTATAGTTCCATATCCAGGTCGTTATCGAATTAACAGCATCTTGCGAATCTGGTTAAACCCGTCTGTTTGCAAACGGTAGAAGTAGATGCCACTTGCCAACTGTGAAGCATTGAAACGAACCACGTACACGCCGGCACCTTGTGTCTGATTGACCAGAGTGCTAACCTGACGTCCCGTTAAATCATAAACCGTCAATCGTACACTGCCTGTTTTTGCGAGCTTATACTGAATGACCGTGCTTGGGTTGAACGGGTTCGGATAGTTTTGCAGCAACTCAAACCGTGCGGGGGTTTCTGCCACGGATTTCTCAATTGGCGTCGGAACATCAGTAGGCCTCGTTTGTGTGTAGTTATTCGTTATGGAAAAATAATCCACCCATCCGGTGCTAAACCAGTACTGTGTCAAATAGCGCACCTCATTTCCATTGCTGTCATAAATTGATACGGTTCGATAATAGTCATCCCAGCTGCTTCCATTCCTGGTAAAGATACTCCGTCACCTGGTTGTTTGAATTGTAGCTATAAACCGTTTGATATTGGTTTATCCAGTTGCTTCCATCCCACGCTTCTACGAGAACTGAAGCAAAATCAAACATGCCTGTACTAGAATGATAGGTAATGGTCGTTCTAGTTGAATCCACCCAATTGCCGCCTTTTTGGTATTGCTCGAGAATCTGGCTGATCCGCATGTTGGAATTATATGTGTAGGTATATTTCGCACTATCTGCCCATTGACCGTTATTTGGCACCTGGTAAGTTTCAGTCTCAATATTATTATCACCATTCAACGTGTAAACATAGCGTTCTTCGTCAACCCAATCGCTGCCATCCCAAGTCTGATACAATTCCATTGTGGGGAATACGCCTTGCGCGTAAGTATAGGTTGTTCGGTCGTAATTCACCCAGTCAGACATTCCCCAATTCTGGTTGAGCACCTCGGTATCACGATCCTGACTATCATAGGTAGTGGCTGTTCTGTTGTCATTTACCCAGGAACCACTTAGCATATGTTGGGAATATCTCTCTGTTTCTAAATTCGACGAGTTATAGGCGTAAATTGTCTGGCTCTGCTCCTGGAATGACTTCGTGCCCTTGTCCCATAGTGACGTCAAATCTTTAGTGACGTTGAAATTACTGTCATATTCATATTGATCCAGCGTTGAATTCTCAAACTGGCTTGTTGTGTCGTTGTAAATTTTGTACAAAACCTTGGTACTGTCGCCATTTGTGTTGTAGGCATAAAAAATCTGACTCACATATATCTTCGAGCCGGGAAATAGCGCAAAAATTGTATCCTGAGAGGATTCAAGCCACCAGCTGGCTGCGGCTGTCTTCATCGGAACAGGGGCATTCATATTCCTCACCAGACCACGCAATCCGTCTGCGGATATTGAGTTAGTATTAGGGACATGAATTTTCGAGGTTATCCGTGACAAAGAGCTTGCAGCGTCTGAACCCATCGTTTGTGCCTGTACCAATCCCACTGAAATCAGAAGGACAGTAACGGAAAGTGTACATTTTAGTTTATTAGCAATAAACATAAATCCTCCACTGTATTCTTGATAGAATTGCTATTAAATACTTCTTTTGAGATAAGAGATATGTGAATATGATAGTAAAAACTGATATCTACGGATATATAATGTTTTCTAATAATTATCGAGAGATCTTTTGTTTGGCAGGCAACACGTTATCGTAATATCCAGATTGCTCAGCACTGAATGCTAAATTGAATAATCAGCAAAAAGACATCCCACAATGATATCTTGTCAAATTCTTTCGATATTATGTCTGTAATAAATGTAATGATGTGCAATTAATATCACTGTATGTACCGGGTTCAACTGCAAAATTTTGAAGGTCCCCTTGACCTGTTGCTGTTCTTCATCAAGCGGGACGAACTCGATATTTATGATATTCCCATTTCGTATATCACGGAACAGTTCCTGGAGTACATCCATTTTCTTGAAGAGCTGGATCTTAATGTAGCCAGCGAATTCATTTTGATGGCCAGCACACTCATGGCTATCAAGGCGAAGATGATGCTTCCCCGAGATGAGGATACATTCGAAGATGATCCCGAGGCCGACCCGCGCTACGAACTTGTACAGGCCCTTCTTGAGTATAAACGGTATCGTGAAATGGCCGAAGAACTCCATGTTATGGATGTTCAGAACCGCCAGTTTTACTATCGGGGAAACCGGGAAGCCGACATCCTCGAACCGGAAGTGGACAGCGGCGAGGTACTGCGTGTCATCACCCTGTTTGACTTAATGACTGCCTTTAAAAAAGTGATGAGTGAATCTGTGCGTGAGGAAGTGTATCACAACATAGAACGGGTTCCCACTAACATTGAGGAACAGAGTATTTTCGTCATAGAGTATTTGCGAAAAACAGGCCGCCAGTCGTTCATGGGACTTTGTGAAGGTATCGTCCATCGCATAAAACTTGTCGTCACTTTTCTGGCTATACTTGAACTGATCAAAGAGAGAACACTGCAACTTCTTATAGGTGAAAACCCGACGGACTTTCACCTTGAACTTAACCCGGATATCGATCCTGACCAGGCTATTCAGGAGCACCGGGATAAAATGCCTCAGTAAACGACGGACCTAAGATCACATCCGGAAGCTTAGTCTCACCCCGTAATTAGATAACTCTACTGAATATCTGCATAGTTTATCTTCTCTCGTTTTCTCTGAAATTCATAAAAAGAAATTGTTAAACTATTCACCTATGCATTTAATGTTGATTTTTGGGGATAATCATCATAAAAACGCATACATAAATCATATATAAGTATAATATTATTATATAAATACTGGCCTAAAAATAATCTCGATACTTAGATTAACCTTTTGAATTACATAAAATATTTCGTAGTGTTAAGTAGCAATTAAAACAGGTGATTTATAGATATATACAATAATAACAGAATTTTAGTTGCGTATGCGAATTTCCCCAAAAGCCATTTCTCCATTTGTGACTGAACGGATTACTTGATAAATGGCTTTATATATCTATTATTGGTGTGAAACAGATCACAAATCAAAAACAAAACAAATACGAGGGCTAAATAGATACGGATATAATGTCACAGTTTATAATGAATTATAGACGTAAATTAACATTCATTCAAGAAATAATATCAACTCTAAAAAGTACATTTCTTAACAAACCAACACTTTCAATTTCAGGGATTCTGGTCCTGATTCTCTTCTTCCAACCTATTCATACTCAAGCAGCCAGGTTGTCAGATCCCGGTAATAAAAGCAGCTCTGATTCTACCCGCGTAAAAAAGGAGAAGAAAAAGAAGGACGAAGATGAAGATAAGCCTCATTTTAAAATTGGCGGGGCACTTCGGTATAACTTGTTCGTTCAGGATTACAAGGGAAATATTACCCAGAATGATTATCAAATGACGTTCGACACGTGGCGTATTAATGTCACGGGAAGTTATGATGATATCGACCTCGTTTTTGAGTACCGGTTTTATCCTACCTTCAACACGCACTTCATTAAAAAGGGATACCTGGGCTACCATTTTTCCAAGGCGTCAAGTATCCAGCTTGGTGTCACACAGGTCCCCTTTGGCAATCTAACATATGCCTCACACAGCTGGTGGTTTCAGATCCCCTATTACGTTGGTCTGGAGGACGACTGGGACATGGGTCTTAAATACATCTATAAGAAGAAAAACTGGGATGTCATGCTGGCCTATTTTGTTCAGCCGGAGCCATCAGGTCCTGCGTACGGAGCTGCTTCCTTCGGGGTAGGTGGTCCGGGTAGATATTCATACGACATCATTCCTGTCACAGGATCCAAGCCGTGGGATTATGTCCTGGGGCAGAACGGCATACCTCAGTCAAATGAAGAGCGTCACACGATTAATGCACGTATTGCCTATACATTTGATCATGGAGATCTGGGCAATACGACCATCGGTGCATCCGGCATGGTAGGTGGTTTGTATAACATGAAATTGCACAAATCCGGTACACGTACAGCCTTTTCATTACACCTCAACGGGAATTATGGCCGGTTCAATCTTAAAACGGAGTATGTGTACTACAACTATGATGGATATAATGATCTCGGTCAGAAAACACCCTTTGTTTACATGGGAGCCTATGGTGACCCCTATCCTGTAGCGTCCGAAGCCAACACGTATGTTGCCGGCCTGAGTTATGGATTACCCGTGGACTTTGGTCCAATCTCAAAACTCACCTTTTATAATGACTATGGGTATGTGGACAAAACCAACAAGCAATACTACGATACTCAGTTCAATGTTTTGGGATTCATGATAACTGCAGGAGACGTTTATACCTATTTCGATATCGCCTCGGGCAAGAATCAACCCTGGCTCACCAGGAGTTTCGGAAAAGGACTTGGCCCGGGACAGAAGGATGCCCCATGGAATACACGATTCAATATTAATATTGGATTCTACTTCTAAGCAGCACAACTAACTACAGTTAGTCAGCATAGTTATTTAAAAATGGAAGCTATAAAAGTCAGAAACCTATACAAGATCTTTGGTACCAAAACCAAACAGGCCCTGAAGCAGGTGCAACAGGGTATGGGTAAGGAAGAGATCCTAAAAAAAACCGGATGCACGGTTGGCGTTAACGACGTCAGTTTCGAAGTCATGCGGGGAGAAATATTTGTCCTGATGGGATTATCAGGCAGCGGGAAGTCTACCGTACTTCGCTGTCTGAACCGGTTGATTATGCCGACATCCGGAAGCATTGAGCTTGACGGGACCGATATCGTGAAGATGAACCAGGAAGAGCTCTTAAAAATGCGTCGCAGCAAGATGTCGATGGTTTTTCAGCATTTTGGCCTGTTTCCTCACCGCACTACCGTACAGAATGTCGAGTATGGTCTCGAAATCAGCGGTGTTGAGAAAGGCGAGCGAAACGAGAAAGCTCTTAAGGCTATCGAGCAGGTTGGATTAAAGGGATATGAAAACCAGCGTCCCAATGAATTGAGCGGTGGCATGCAGCAGAGAGTTGGACTGGCGCGAGCGTTGGCCAATGATTCTGAAATCCTGCTCATGGACGAGGCGTTCAGTGCTCTTGACCCGCTTATCCGGAGCAATTTGCAAGATGAGCTTTTGGAACTGCAGTCGGAGCTGAAAAAAACGATTGTGTTTATTACGCACGACCTTGACGAAGCTCTGAAGCTTGGTGATCGAATCGGAATCCTCAAAGACGGAAAAGTCGTTCAAATCGGAACACCGGAAGAGATACTGACACATCCCGCAGATGATTATGTACGTGCTTTTGTCCAAAATGTGGATCGCACAAAAATAATCACCGCCGGAACGCTAATGCGCAAACCTCCAACTGTCCAGCTGCCCAAAGACGGACCTAAGGTCGCAAACCGAAAAATGGAGAAAATTGGTGTCTCTACCATTTATGTGCTCGATGAGCAACGTAAACTGGTTGGCGTTGCAAGGATCGATGACACGGTCAAGCTGGAAGAAAACAAGAGCAAAGACTTGCGGAGTGTTGTGATCAATGATGTGGAAACAACGACGAGGGAAACACCAATAAAGTACTTATTGGGCAAAGCTCTGGAAACAAGGTATCCCATTGCCGTACTCGATGAGAAGGAACGACTGATCGGCATTGTCGATCGCGCAAGCATTATGGCTGAGCTTAGTTCCGATCTTGAGAATGAGCAGGAGGAAGGCCAAAGTGTCGGCGAAAAAGTGGAAGCTGAAGAGGCGGGTTCTGAATAGTGCCGTCTTAATCCCGACTACAACAGACAATTTATCCAATAACCAGTTTCTAACTTGATTGACCATGATTCACATTGACATAGGAAAATTCTTTGAAATCATCATCAATTGGCTTAATACCAACATTGAGCCTTTTTTCAACCTGATTACAACGGTTATTAATGCCGTATTAAACGCTTTTTACCAGGTGTTAATCTGGCCGCATCCTTTTATCATGATTGTGTTGCTTGCCGCATTAGCCTGGTACGTAGCTGGACGAGGAGTAGCGATATTTGCCCTCATTGGGCAGTTTTTGATATACAGCATGGGCCTGTGGGATAAAAACATGGAGACCCTGGCGCTGGTGATAACATCAGTTGCAATAGCGCTCCTCATTGGAATTCCACTTGGAATTTGGTCATCAAAAAATGACCATGTTGAGCGCATAGTCAGGCCAACACTCGACTTTATGCAGACCATGCCGGCTTTCGTTTACCTCATTCCGGCTGTCTTATTCTTCAGCCTCGGAAAAGTCCCCGGCGTAATCTCGACGTTAATCTTCTCGATGCCGCCGGCTGTACGGTTCACCAACCTTGGAATTCGCCAGGTACCTAAAGACATGAGGGAAGCAGCACTCGCTTTCGGTTCAAATCCAAAACAAATGCTCTACAAAGTCGAACTGCCGGTTGCGTTGCCGACTATCATGGCTGGCGTCAATCAAACGATTATGCTGGCCCTGTCTATGGTTGTAATTGCCGCATTAATTGGTGCCGGCGGTTTGGGCGAACCGGTCCTGAAAGGTATCACACAGTTAAAAATTGATCTTGGATTTAACGGGGGTATCGCCATTGTAATCCTGGCCATCTACCTGGACCGTATAACCCAGGCCTTGGGAACAAACACGCAACCATCTCGTTAGTAAAATAAAAGTGGAATAAAAACAGCAAAGAGAAATTATGAGTTATCTAAAAAGAAAATTCTCACTTCTGACCTATGGAATCAGCCTGATTCTGGCAGTCGCCATATTGGGCGGATGTTCAAAGAAGAACAGTAATAAAAAGACTGCGGATCTTGTATATGTAAACTGGGCTGAAGGTATTGCCTACACAAACCTGGCCAAAGAGGTTCTGCAGGATAAGATGGGATATGATGTAACGATCACCTCTGCTGATGTGGCTCCGGCCTATACTGCCGTTGCCCAGGGAAATAAGGATGCTTTCATGGAATCCTGGCTTCCAACACTCCACAAGGATTATGTTGATCGCTTCAAAAACAAAATCGTGGACCTTGGTATCATCTATAGTGGAACCCAGAGTGGCTTGGTCGTTCCTGCCTATGTACCTATCGATTCCATCTCCCAGTTGAATGCCAACGCCGATAAATTCAACGATCAGATTGTCGGTATCGATGCCGGCGCCGGAATCATGAAAACCACGCAACAGGTAATCGATGACTATAACCTGAAACTAAAGCTCGTCCCTTCCAGTGGACCTGCCATGACTTCAGCTTTAAAAAAAGCGATTGATCATAAAGAATGGATTGTTGTAACCGGCTGGAAGCCACACTGGATGTTTGGCCAATGGGATTTGAAATTTCTGAAACAGGATCCGGATAAAGAGGTTTGGAAGAAAGGAAACATCCACATCTTTGGTCGTAAAAATCTTAAAGAAGACAAACCGGAATTGGCCAAGTTCCTCTCAAACATGCACCTGACCGACGATCAGATATCTGATCTGATGCTCAAAGAGCGAAACTCGGATAAGTCAGAAGAGGCGGTAGCCAAAGAGTGGATGCAAAACCATCCGCAGGTTATCGAAAGCTGGATTCCCAAAAACGAAACAGCAATGAAGTGAACTGACTTGTTGTTAGTCGATAGTTTTATTGCCCTGCCATGGAATTAAACCGTGGCAGGGTTTTTTATTGGTTACTGCTTTACTGTTTACCGATCACTGTGAACTCTTGGGCTATATTGGTACTTTATGCTGCCAAACGATATGCAGTAATTTTCATGTTGGATATACTGAAAACAATTCAGAGATAATTAGGAAAATTTGGAGATTCTATGGCACAGGCTTATTTCAAAGTTAAAGAACCGAAAAACGAATCGTACCTGTCTTATGCCCCTGGTACGCCAGAGCGAAAAGCGTTAAAAGAACAGCTTAAAGAATTACGTTCAGAAGTTATTGAGATACCGGCTATCATTGGCGGGAAAGAGGTTAAAACAGATCGCACATTCGATGTAGTGATGCCACACAATCACAAGCACAAACTGGCTACGGCATACTACTGCGGTGGAAAAGAGGTAAAAATGGCTATTGAGGCAGCGCTTGAAGCCCGGAAAAAATGGGCAGCTATGCCTTGGGAAGAACGTGTCGCCATCTTTCAAAAAGCCGCTGATCTGCTTACGGGTCCGTGGCGTTACAAAATGAACGCGGCAACTATGCTCGGACAATCGAAAACGCCGCATCAGTCCGAAATCGAATCAGTGGGCGAATTTTCCGACTTTCTTCGATTCAATTCGTGGTACCTGGCAAAAATCATGTCGGAACAACCCTATTCGCCGGATAACATGTGGAACCGCATCGAGTATCGTCCGCTTGAAGGATTCATTTTTGCGGTGACACCGTTCAACTTTGTTGCAATCGGCGGAAACCTTCCGGCTGCGCCGGCCCTCGCAGGAAATGTTGCGTTATGGAAGCCAGCACCCGGATCGTTATACGCCAACTATTTTGTAATGAAGCTCTTCCAGGAAGCCGGCTTACCGGATGGTGTTATCAATTTTCTTCCTGGTGAAGGTCCTGATGTTGGCGATCCCGTACTCAATAGTCCGGATTTGAGCGGCTTGCATTTCACCGGCTCGGTACCAACTTTCCAGCATCTTTGGAAAGAGATTGGACAGAACATCGACAAGTATAAGTACTTCCCGAGAATCGTCGGTGAAACCGGCGGCAAGGACTTTATCTTTGTACACAACTCAGCAGACGTGGATGCTCTGGTTGTCGCTGCTTTGCGTGGTGCTTACGAATACCAGGGACAAAAATGTTCTGCGGCCTCCCGGATGTATATTCCGAAATCGATCTGGGGTGAGTTTAAAGGCAAATTCATTCCCGAAGTTGAGAAGATCAAGACTGGAGACGTTGAAGATTTTGGTAACTTTATGGGAGCTCTCATCGACCGCAAAGCTTTTGACAAGGTCACATCCTATATTGATTACGCGAAAAAATCCAACGACGCGGAAATCCTGACAGGCGGCACCTATGACGATTCAAAAGGCTATTTTGTGGATCCTACCGTTGTTGTCACCACAGATCCACACTTCAAACTGATTGAAGAAGAGATATTTGGCCCGGTCCTCACCATTTATGTATATGAAGACAAGGATTTCGAAAAAGCGTTGCAGCTTTGTGAGTCGACCTCACCCTACGCTTTGACAGGTGCTATTTTTGCCCGTGATCGTTATGCGCTTAAACATATGAGCGATTTCCTGACAAATGCCGCAGGCAACTTCTATATCAACGACAAGCCGACGGCGGCTATCGTCAATCAACAGCCGTTCGGCGGAGCGCGTAAATCCGGTACGAACGACAAGGCCGGAAGCATCTCTCACATGTTGCGCTGGCTGTCTATGCGTTCAATCAAGGAAACGATGAGTCCTGCGAAAGACTGGACCTATCCATATATGAAAGGTGAATGAACTGATAGGCCCGCAAGGTTTTCGAAAGCCTTGCGGGTCTTAATGAGAGGTTAAAATCATATATTCTCCCTAAAAAGGATAGAAAATATGAGCGATGAGGATGTCAGATGGAAACAGCGCTTTGAAAGTTTCGATATGGCATACAGGCGGCTCAAAGAAGCTGTGGATATGCCTGAACTCAACGAACTGGAGAGGAACGGATTGGTTCAGAGGTATGATTTTACCCTTGAGATGGGCTTGAAAACGTTGAAAGATTACCTGCAGCATAAGAAATTTGAGTTTAAACCATCTCCCAAAGATACGCTCAGGCTGGCACAACAAAGTGAATACATCAACTATGCCCAGGAACTCATTGACGGCCTGGAACTTAGAAATGAACTTTCCCACGATTACAGTGGTGAAAAATTCCTGAAATCCGAACAAAAATTTCGTGAAGTTATTTTTCCTGCGTTGACAAAACTGCATCATTTTTTAGAGTACGAAATAAATAAAAAACGATGAATCACGGCCTGACCTCCCGAGATGTCCATGCTATTCGTGAAATTTTGGACAATTACCCGGATGTGGAGACGGTATATCTGTTCGGCAGCCGGGCAATGGGAACCTATCGCAAGGGCAGTGATATTGATCTTGTTATTATGAATGAAGGTGTATCAGCAGATACGTTGAGGTCCATCCTGTTCGACATGTAAGAAAGTACCCTGCCCTATTTTGTGGATGTGTTGTATTATCCGGATATCAAAGAAGACGCACTGAAAGCACATATCGACCGGGCGGGCAAACCCTTTTATCAGAAAGAAAAATCGGGCGTTTGAGGGTGAGGATTAAATGGATGGTTTGAATGTGTCCCTTTCCCATCCATCGATACACCACCACGATGTCATCCTGAGCCCTGATCAACTGTTTCATACCAGTAATGATCCCCTCGGGCGAAGGATCTCGTTTGCATACGGAAACGCTTGTAGCACATGAACGGCTCGCTGCCCGCTACTGACGAGATCCTAAGCCGATCCCGGGAACAGCCGGGATCGCCGGCAGGATGACATTGTAACACCTGAACGGCGCGTTGCCGGATGCTGACGAGATCCTACGTTATCCCGCAAGCGGAATAACAATCAGGATGACATTCCTGTGAGTAGGTTGGGAATTTTTAATTACTATTATTGTAAGGCTTTGGTCAGTGAAGGGTCTGTTTTATAAAAACCAATTTAAATTCCAGGCCATGGCCTATTATGTTTATATGGTTACCAACCAAAGAAAAACCGTGCTGTATACCGGAATAACCAGTGAATTAGTAAAACGTACGATTCAGCACAAAGAGAAAAAGTTTCCCGGATTTACCCAGCGTTATAATGTAGACCGGCTTGTTTACTATGAATCACACGAGATGGTTGAAGACGCCATCAAAAGGGAGAAGCAAATCAAAGGATGGACACGCAGAAAGAAGGAAAAGCTTATCAACAAATTCAATCCGGAGTGGAAGGATTTGTTTGAAGATATAATAAGCTAACTAGCCCAAACAATACCCATGTCATTCTGAGGCCCCACTTCTACCGTTACTATTGAGGAACCATTGTATTGGGCCGAAGAATCTCGTTAGCATTCGGCAACGATCGTGACACTGAAAGGCGCGTTGCCGGATGCTGACGAGATCCTACGTCGTTTTGCAGGCAAAACAACATCAGAGGATGACATCTTTTTGTGTTTGGGTTGGGCTGCGGTTGTGCGGAGAGATAAACGTCACGCAGATTCAAGTTTCGGGTGACCACCCTATTATCCTCATTCCCAATAACTTACGACCCAACAGGGGTACCAACAGCAGGACCTACCCCATCACCCTGCCCATTGGTACCAACTGGGTCACCATTTATTTTGTTCTTAAAATCTTCAATCAAAGCATCAAACGCTCGATCCTTTTTAAACTCAGGGGTAAACTTCTCAATATATGCGGGGTCAACAAACATGTAAGTATCTACTTGATAGGAGAGCTCAACATCATTTGTAGCCACATTTCCACATTCTCCCACCTTGATTTTATTTGTCACGTGATCCTTTTTTGCGTGGATACATTGAATAGAAATTAAAGGCATACCCATCAAATCTTCACATACAAATAAAATATGAGCAACCCTTTCTCCTATGTTATATGAGTTTCTTTCTACGGTAAACAATCCGCCTTGATTATCCTGATTGCCGAGTTTAAGACCAATGCTGGAGAGTACCTTTTTTGCAATTTTCATTGCACCACCTGTTAAACTCACATCTCCTAAAATATCCGTTATAAGCTTAACATTTATTGCAACGGTGTTATCCTTTAGATTCACCGTCCTGCATTCCGTATGAACTTGTGCGCACCATACACTTTTACCAAGTAAGTTATTTAGTGCGTGATAGTCATTTATATCTTTATCTGATTTCATTATTGCTGTAGATATTGCATCGAATAGAACAGCTACTTTTTGGAACGCATCTACTACTTCTTCTCTTAGGTCCTTTTCAGTTTCAACAGTTGAAGAAACCATTATATTACCCGTTTCATTAAAGGCAAAATATTTCGTCACCTCTTTTTCACTCACAGATGTCGTGTCAGCCATAATATGATTCTCCTTTGAATTTGCGGATTCGTTATTAACAATTAAGCGGTTCCCATGTTTTTTATTTCGTCTAAAAAAAGCCCACATAAATCTGCGATATATTTTCTTAAACACATGCCAATATAGCAGTTAGGTATTACTCCTCGTTACGATGCTCTGCTTCGTAACGCCATCCTGGGTGCTCTGCTCCCATTTATCTCCAAGGGAAGCAGAGCTTCCCGCCTTGCATTCCCTGGCAGAACATGGGAACGGGGATGTATACAGTATGCCAATTTTATGCATATATAAATGATCATTTTATCACTATCATCTTCCTAACCAGCCTCGTATTCCCTGCCGTCAACCGGTAAAAATATACCCCGCTGGCGTAGCTTGACGCATTCCAGCGGTAGAGATGGTTGCCGGCCTGCAGGCGTTCGTTGTTTACCAGCACGGCCACTTTCCGGCCCAGCACATCGAAGATCTCCAGTTTAGTTTGCGCAGCACGGGGCAGCGCGAAGCGGATGACCGTAGAAGGATTGAACGGGTTGGGGTAGTTTTGCGAAAGCGTGATCTTTTGCGGCAGCCCAGATCCAATATGTTCGATGGGCGTGCCGGTTCCGGTGGTAAACCGGTGCTCGGGCGTCCAGTCGCCGGTGCTGTCGGAGTAGACCGACTGGTAGTGCCACTGGTAAGCGGTGTTGGGACTGAGACGGCCTTCCGGAACCGTAAAGGAGGAGGTCGCCACACTGGTGTCGATGACCACGCTCTGGGTGTGCGCCATGGTCCCGCCCGTGCTTGCCGTGGATACCTGCAGGTTGTACGATTGGGCCCCGAGCACATCCTGCCAGTCCAGCGTCGGGTTGGTGATCACGCCCGTGGAGTCATCCGGGGGCCAGATCTTGGGGACGCTTAGGGAAGCTTCCGGGTCGTATTCGGCGAA
>Ga0114931_10006807_pt1 | contig 14027 bp, 2 predicted proteins | sample 2SBtaG_FD_89579 | JGI IMG/M metagenome (GOLD analysis project Ga0114931, IMG submission 89579) | Deep subsurface microbial communities from Kolumbo volcano to uncover new lineages of life (NeLLi) - 2SBTROV14_V59a metaG | ecosystem: Environmental > Aquatic > Marine > Volcanic | place: Kolumbo...
GCTGATAGCTGATTGCTGATAGCTGACCGCTTCTCGCTGAGGAATCCGACGTGATCCGTTTGCCGCAAAAAGTCTTGTGCCTCGATTGGGACAAACGCTCGCTGCGCATCGTTCTGGCGCGTGTGCGCGGCGGGAAGATGGAGCTTGAAGACGCGCACGCCCATCGCATTGGCAGCAACGTCGACGTAAGCGATCCGAAGTCGATGGGGCCGTTCATCGCCCAGATGCTCCATCGCCACCGCATCAAGAGCAACAAAGTGATCGTCGACGTGACGCGCGACAAGGCGGTGATCAACCGGCTGACGCTCGCGCCGACTCCCGACAATGAGACTCCGGCGGCGGTCCGCTTTCAGGCGATGCGCGAACTTCCGTTTCCGTTGAGCGAGGCGGTGATCGACTTCGTCGTGCTCGAGCGCGACGACGAGCAGCGCGTCATCGAAGTCTTGCTGGCGGCGGTGCGGACGGAGACGCTGGCGCAACTGCGCGAGACGTGCGAGGCGGCCGGGCTGACCCCGGTGCGGATCGGCTTGCGCCCGTACGCGAACATGGTGGCGGTGCATCAACTTCCGGCGATGCTGGACCAGCGTGTGTTGCTGCTCGACGTCGGTCCGTCGATGACCGAGATCGATATTCTACGGGGCGAGGCGCTGTCCTTCTCGCGCGCCGCCAATGTGTCCGTGCCGTTCTTCGCCGGCGAGTTGGTCTCTGACGAGAGCCGCGTCACGGCGCGTGGCGACGTCGCGGCGCCGGCGCTGGCCGATTCGGTCGAGTCCGACGCTGTCAGTGAACTGCTCGTCGAGGTGACGCGCACCTTGCAGGCCTACCGCGCCACGGAACCCGACGCGCCGATCGAGCAAATCGTGATCGGCGGCGGCACAGGCGTCGAGCGCGCTTTGCTCGAAGCGCTCGATGAGCGCTTCGGCCTGCCGACCACGCTGTACGACCCGACGCCGACGCTCGGCGTGGATGAACAGGAAGCGTCGAAGCTACGCTCCTTCTCCGCCGTGCTCGGTTTGGCCTGGGCCTTGCGCAAAGACGGGCTGCTCGAACTTGACTTTCTGAATCCGAAGAAACCGATCCCCGCTCGGCAAACGCTCAAACAGCGCATTCGCATCGCCGGCGTTGTCGGCGCTACCGTTGCGATCGGGCTGGTGTCGGTCGCGGCGGCGAACTATATCAAGGTTTCGCGCGAGTTGGGCGCGCTCGAGCGGTCCAACGACACCAAGGCCGTTCGGGCCAAGGCGCTCGGGGAGATCGAAATCAAGACACAAGAGGCGAGCGACTGGACACGCGAGTCGAGAATGCTCGTCTGGCTCGACCATCTGCTCGACCTGACCGAGAGCGCCACGGCACCCGGAAAAGAGCTGCTCGTGACCGACGTGTCGTTCAACGCGGCCGCCGCCCGCTGGCAGATCACGATGAAGGTCATCTGCACCGGGACCGCGCCGGTCGAGTCGCTGATCGATCGGCTCAACGAGCTGCGCGTCGACGGGAAACGCGTATACAAAGTCGATCCAAAGGTTCGTCTGACGCCGACGAACGATACGAAGTTCACCTACAAGACGGACGTGCAGATTGAACTCGTGGATTACACGGCATTCATAAGCAAGGCGGCCCGGAAGCAGCGTGCCGCATAGCGAAAGAAACAGCTCGAGAAGGTGAAGTAATGGTTCAGGTGACGAGACTCGCGAATGATGGCAACGCTCAATCGCGGCGGAGTGTGCGATGAAAACGCGTGAACGCGTCCTGGCGTTTGCCGTCGCAGCGGTGCTGGTCTTGGTCGGCGGCGGGAAAATGGTGCAGCAACTCTACTTCAAGCCACTGCAAGGCATGCGCGCGGAAATCGTGCGTGAACAGGCGCGCTCGAAGCGGCTCGACAACGTGATCGCCGGTCAACTGACTTACCACGAGCACTGGATGGATCAGACCCGCCGCACTCTGGACAAGAAGCCCGACGCGGCCCAGCGCGAGTTCCGCCGAGATATCACTGAGCTGTTTCTCTCGCACGGGCTTTCGGATGTCACCGTCGCCGCGCGCGATCGCAGCGTGGAGCGCAAGGGGTATCGCAAAGGCTTTACCGAACTGCCGGTCTCGGTCAGCGCCCGCGGCAGCCTCGACCAGGTCGTCGCGCTGCTCGAGGATACTTACCAGCGCCCGTATGCAATGAGACTGACGCGGCTCAAGCTCAACGCCGGCGACAGTGGACGCGCGATTCAGCCGAAGAAGAAGCGCAGCGGCGCGAAGCGTAACGGTCGCCGAAAGAAGGCCGGCGGCGACCCCCAGTACGCGCGGGCGTCCGAGCCGGAGTTGATGATTACAGCGGGCCTATCGACGCTGGTGCTTCCGGATCTGAAAGTCGTGCCGCACATCACGCTGGCGTCGAAGTCCGCGTCGCAACCCGCTTCTCAGAGCTCGGAAGACGGTGAGGTTGTGCTGGCGAGCGCGGTGAAGATGTTGCGGCGTGAAACGATCGACGATTACGGCGAGATTTCAGGCGTCAATTTCTTCAAGGAGTACGTGCCGCCTCCTCCGCCTTCTCCGCCGGTCGTCAAGCGTGATCCGCCGAAGGTGGCCCGCAAGCCGGATACTCCGAAGCACGTCAAGCCTCCTCCGGCACGTCCCGATCCGCGCCGCGACGCGGGCCACTTCTTCGTGCGCGGGACGAGTCTGCTCGACGGCGATCCGATCGTCTATGTGTATGACGATCGCAAGCGGACCGAGCCGCCGCGTGAGTATCGACTCAACGACGCGGTCGACGACGGCCACCTGGTTCTGGTGCATGCCAGCGGGATGGTGGTGCGTGCCGCGGCGGTGCGCGGTGCTCCGGGTGTGTTGAAGAATTATTTCTATCCGCTCGGGGGCAGCTTCACCGAGCGCGTCGAGGTCACCTCAGCGGACCATCCCGAATTGAACCGGCTGTTGGCGTTGGTGCTGAAACACTGAGCGAGCGGACCAGCGGGGCGGACGTCGAAAGGCCGGCGCTTTGCCCGCGTTCGCGTAACTCCTTGCGCCCGCGCCGTTTCGCCGCGTGCAAGCGGCGAGAAAACCTTGCGGCGCCCCCGTTACCTTTTTCCACCGAGCGTGTATAACTCATCGGTATGGCGGGTCGCGGGTGACGCTGCGGCCCGGCATAACCACAGGGACGTGGTTTGGAAGCTCACTTCACGAGCCACGCCGTTTTTTTCAAACGAGGCCGAAATGGGATTCGGGCCGAGTGCGATGCGACGAAATCGGGGTTTGAGGTTTACGGTTGCCAGTGAGGTGGTCGGCATGATGCCACGGACAAAGCTGGGTATTGGCGCGCTGGTTGTTTGTTTTGCGATTTGCGGATTGGGCGCAGGCGGCGCTCTCGCGCAACAGAATCCACCCGCCAAGAAGCCGCCGCAGAATCGGCAGGCCGGCGAAACGCAACAGCCGGTCGGCGACAAGGCCAAGGTCGACGCGAAAGATCAGGCTTCGCCGACGACGCAGCCGGTGTCACGGCCGACCACATCGCCGGCGACGCAAGCCGCGCTGAGTCGGCTCGAGAAAATGCGCGCCATGCGCGAGGCCGCCGCGAAAAAACGCAACGCATCCGCGCAGACGCCGCAGTCAAAGCCGAAGCGCGAAACCGCGAGCGAACGTCTGGCGCGCCTGCGGGCCGAACGTGAGAAGCGCCGCCGCGAACTCAGCGGCGCGCGCAGCGCCGAGGAGCTTCGCCGTTCCGCGATGCAGTCCGCCGCGCGGCGCAAGCTTGCCGAGAGTGAACGCAACACCGCTGTCGCCAAACCCGGCGCAGCGTCTCAGGCCAAGCCCGGCGCTCAACCCGAAACGGCTGGGACTGACGTGCAGCGCGCCGCGAAACTCCCCCTGCCTCCGCGCCAGAAACGCGACCCGGAAACCGGCCTGCCGCTCGACATGAAGGCCGCCGCGCCAACGCCGGGCAATACAGTCGTCGCGCCCGACAACGCGCGAGCCGCCGCCGCCGATGACAAGCAAGCCGCGACTGACACCAAACCCGCCGGTGGTGTGGCCGCGCAGGCTGGCGGCGCACAGCCGCCCGCGAGCGCGGTGGCGGCCAAAGTCGAAGAGGAGAAGCCGGTCGAGCCTCCGCCGGCGCGGGCCGACGGGCGCAACTACTCGATCTCGTTCTCCGGCATGCCATGGGAAGACGTGATCGAGTACTACCGCAAGATCGTCGGCAAGCCGTTGATGCCCGACCTCGGCGTGATGCCCGGCGGCGAATTGACGTATGAGAGCACGCGGCAATTCACCAAGGACGAGATGCTCGACGAGCTGAACTTTCTGCTCGCCGAGCAGAGCTACTTCATCGCCGAGACCGACGACTATCTGTACGTTTTGCCGCTGAACGAGCTCGGCAAATACCTCGATCCCGACACGTTCATGTTTAACAGTTTCGACGAGTTCGATCGCTCGACGGTTCGTGACCTCCAATTCGCGTCGGTCTTGTTCCCGATCACCGATCGCAAAGCCGAAGACGTGCGCGACATGCTCGCCCCGAGCATGCCCGACCGGGCGCTGCCCGTGGTTGTCGGCGACACCAACGCAATCCGCATCACCGGACTCGGCCGCGACGTGCGGCGATTCAACCTTCTGATGCACAAGGCCAGCAACGAGGAATACGACCCCGCCGAGACGCGCTTCATCAAGGTCGAGACTTCCGTCAGCTCGATCGAGCGGATGGTGCGCGACTATTTCAAGATCGGCCAGCCCGAACGACGCTACAACCGCGAAACACGCAAGTTTGAAACCGTCGGCGGCGCGCAAGGCGGGATCATCGTCATCCCCGACGAGCGCACCAAAAACCTCATTATCAAGGCCACGCCCGCCAAGCTCGACAAGATCGAGAAGTTCATCAAGGACATCGACCAGAAGCCTGATCTTGGCGAGTTCAAGACCACGGTGCTCGCGGTGAAGTACGGCAGCGCGGTCGACATCGCGAACCTGCTGAATCAGATTCTGGCGCAGGAGCAGGGCCGTTCGCGCACGCCGCTGCGCACGACGCGCACGCCCACGCGGACAACCTCTCGTTCGCGCCAGCCGGTGCGCAATGTGCGCACGACGAACACACGAACGCCGACGCCGGAAGACATCATCGTCGAGGACATCTACGAGCGCGCCAAGAAGACCGTCCGCATCGTCGCCGACGGCCGCACGAACAATCTGATCGTGTATGCGAACCAGGACGGGCTGAAGCGCGTTACGGAGATTCTCGACCAGATCGACCAGCCGGTGCCGAGCAACTTCAAGACGATCGCGCTCGAGCACGCGGAGGCCGAAAAGATCCAGCCGACCGTTGAGAGCATCGCCCGCGGCATGTCAGGCAACACGTCACGGCGTGGTGCGACGCGCGGTGCGTCGATCGTCGCCGACGCGGCGCTCAACGCGCTGCACGTCGTCGCCGAACGCGAAGAGATGACGCGTATTGAAGGCATCATCAAGCAGCTCGATGTCGAAGGCCCGGACGAGAATCAGCATGTGATTGAGACGAAGAATCTTCCCGTCGGCCGCGCCGCCGAGATCGCCAATCGCATTCTCGGCGTCGGCCAGGCGTCGCCGCGGAATCGCTCGTCGCGCGGCGGGCGCTCAGGCGTGCGGACCGCGGCGAATGAGAAGGTCATCCCGTTGGACGAGGCCGGCATCCTGGTGGTGATCTGCACCGACGAGGATTGGAAAGAAGTCGAGGAGTTCATTCGGCTGGCGGATGAGAACGCGATCAGCGACCGCCCGCAGACTGAGTTCTTCGACGTTGCCAAGGGCAACGCGCAGTCGATCGCGGACACGCTCAGTCAGCTTTATCGCAACTATCAACACCCCGTGCTCGGCCGCTCGCAGGTGTTCGTCGATACGGTCGGCACGCAGATTGTGGTGCATGGCGTCAAGCCGGCGCTCGACGAAATCGGCGCGCTGGTCGCCTCGCTCGACATGGAAGCGAGCGAAGACCCGCTCGTGCTGATTCCGCTTCAATACGCCGATGCGACGCAGGTGGCGCAAATCGCGCAGGGGCTGCTGCCCGCGGGCTCCACCTCGCGGCGCGGCCAGCGATCGGGCGGCGGCGCGAGTCTGCAAGCCGAGCCGACGACGAACTCGCTTGTGGTCAAGGCTGACAAGCTGACCCGTCAGCGCATCACCGACTTCGCCAAGGAGATGGACGCCAAGGTCTCCGCCGCCCAGCCCGAGCGCAAGTATTACTCGCTCAAGAACGCCTCAGCCCGCGAGGTGATCAGCGCGATCCAGCAAATCTTCGGCGCGAGCGGCGGGCGCGGCAGTCGCGGGCGGGGCCCGGTCGGTACGCAGATCAAAGCGATCCAGGTCGGCAGCCAGGTGGTGGTCGACGCGCCGGCGACCAAGCAGAGCGAAATTGCGACGCTGATCGAGCAGCTCGACGGGCTGGCGGATCAGGGCATCTCGACCATGCTGGTCAAGCTGCCGGGTGCGAACGTCAGCTCGATCGCGCAGCGCCTCTCTCGCGCGTTCTCCGATCAGGTTCGCAAGCAAGGCGTGGTCGCCCGCTTCGAGGCGGATGCGTCGACCGAATCGATCCTCGTGACGCTGTCGGAGGACGTTCGCGACCAGGCCGAAGGGCTGCTCACCGAATACAAGACCATCGCCGAAGGGCTGATCAACGAGACGCAGTTCTACCAACTGAAGAATGCGACAGCCAACGAAGTGTCGACCTGGCTCAAAGGCGAACTCGTGACGCTGATGACCAAGCAGTTCGGCCGCGCCGCCGCCCAGCAGGTCAAGGTCACCGCCGACAACCGCACGAACCGCATCATCATCAGCGCCCCTCAGGTCGCGGTGAAGGCCGCCAAGCCGCTGCTGGAACAGTACGACGTGCCGAGCGCCGACGCGCCCAAGCCCGCGGTCGAAGTGTGGACCGTAAAACTTGCCGGACTCGACGTACGCAATCTCTCCTCACAGCTTCAGCGTGCGTTGCAGAACATGCCGGCGCGCCCGGACCGGCTGCGGGCGGTCGTTACGTCGGATCAGCTCACCGACAATCTGATCGTCAGCGCGCCGAAGGACATGAAGGCGCAGATCGACGAGCTGGTCGGCAAGTTCACCGACGAGACGCTCAACCTTGTCCCCGAGCAGAAATTCATCCCGATCACGAACGCCGACGCCAACTATGTCGCGAACCAGCTTCGCAGTATCCTCAGCGTGCAGATTCGCGGCCGCCGCGGCGACAGCGTCTGGAATCGCGTCAACATCCAGGTCGACACGCGTCAAAACCAGATCGTGATGAACGCGCCCAAGTTCGCGATCGAAATGGCCACCTCGCTGATCGCCGAACTCGACAAAGAGTCGGCCGGCGAGCAAATCCGCACGATCGCGCTCAACAACGCCGACGCGAACACGGTGTTCGGCATCCTGCGGACGATCTACAACGAAAAGCTGCGGGCCAAGACGCTCCAGATCAGCGTCGAGCCGCTGACCAACGCGCTGATCGTCGGCGGATCGAACGAGGACTTTGACGAGATCAAAAAGTGGGCTGAGCAACTCGACAACAGCGCCGCCGACGCGGGCGCTGAGCAGAAAATCTTCGAGCTCAAGAACGCGAACCCGTGGGAAGTGAACACGGTGCTTCAGCAGACGTTCGTGCAGAAGTCGCGCGGGCGCACCGTTCCTCCCAGCAAGCAGGTCAAGACGGCAATTGTCGCCGGGCGCAGCATCGTGGTCACCGCGCCGTCCGAGAAGATGCTCGAGATCGAGGACCTGATCAATCGTCTGGACGAAATTGGCATCGACCAGGCCGTGGTGAAGACCTACACGCTGGCCGGCATGGGCACGGCGCTCAACCAATTCGCCCGCCAGATTCAGGACTCGGTCAACGTCGGCATGGCCTCGCGCGAGCGGCGTGTCAGCGTCGCGGCGCTGCCGGCCAAGGATACGCTGATCGTCACGGCGATGCCGGAGAAGCTCCCGCTGGTCGAGCAGGCGATGGAGGAGTTCAAGGGCCTGTTCGAGCCGGCCAAGATGGAGTCGATCAAGCTCAAGCACGCCGACGCGAACGCGGTCTATCAGGCGCTCAATCGCGTGTTGCAACCGAAAATCCGCGCCGGCAAGATGTCGCTCAGCGTCGAGACGATGACCAACGCGCTGATCGTGTCGGCGTCCGAAGCCGACATGACCGAAATTCGCGAGTTGGCGAATCGCTTCGACGACGAGGTCGGGCTCGCGATCGTCGCGCCGCGGATTTTCGAGCTCGAAAATGCGAATCCGTGGGAAGTCGCCAATATTCTCAATGTGACTTTTGTGCCGCCCGGGACATCCCGCAAGCGCGGCGGCTCGGAGATTCGGTTCGACATTGTCGGTGGGCGCAGCCTGGTGGTTAAGGCGCCGGCGGACAAGATGAAGGACATTGAAGCGCTTATCAAGCAGCTTGATGAGATCGGCGCGCCGCAGGTTGAGGTGCGCACTTACACACTGGCCGGAATGGGCAGCCGCGAGTTGAACGATCTGTCGCGGCAACTGGCCAACAATTTCAACGCGGGTGCGAACGCTCGCGAGCGGCGCATCTCGGTCTCGGCTTATGCTCCGGCGGATGCCTTGGTCGTGACGGCGCAGACGGCCCAGTTCCCCAAGATCGAAAAGATGATGGATCAGTTCAAAGGACTCGTCGAAACGGTCAAGGCCAAGACCGAGTTCTTCACGCTCGAGTACGTCGACGCCGGGCAGATCGTCAATGTCGTCCGCGATCTCGTGCAGTCGCGGCTCAAAGGCGAGCAGCGCGGCAGCCGGGCGATGCAGAACTTCAACGTCTCGGCCGATCCGCGGACCAATCGGCTGATCGTCTACGCACCCGAGTCGGTCATTCCCGACGTGAAAGAGGTCATCGCTCAGCTCGACATCGACGTACCCGACCTCAATCAGGTCGCGACGATCGAGCTCAAGTACGCCGATCCGTCCGAAGTTCGCAACATGATCAACGATGTATTCGGGAACCGCGGTCGCCGGGCGCGCGAGTCGGCCGACCAGCAGGTCTACGTCACCGTCAGCAACAATACGCTCGTCGTCAAGGCCCCGCCGAAGAAGCGTGCGGCGATCGAAAAGCTCATCGCGGAGATCGACACCGAGGACACCGGCGGCTTGCAGATCAAGACGTTTGACCTGCGCGTGTTGCAGGCGTCGCAGGTCGCCGGGCAGGTGCAGATGTTCCTGCGCAGCATCGGCCGCGTGTCGCGCAAGGGTCAGATGCAGCCTGGTGCATTCGCCGAGCCGACAACGAATACGCTGGTGGTGATCGCCCCGGCGGATCAGCTTCCGTTCATCGACGCGTTGATTACGCAGATCGAATCGAAGGAGATTCCCGAAGGCGAGCCGCAAACCTACGCGCTCGTCAACGTCCGCGCCGACCAGGTCGCGCGCAATATCGAGCAGATGCTGCGTGCCAAGGTCGCCGAGCGCGAGGGCGCGCGGCGCAACAGCGTGCAGGTCGCGGTGATGGCCGAGCCGTCGTCGAATCAGCTCGTTGTGCTCGCTCCGCAGGATTACCAGGACTTGGCCAAAGAGCTGGTTGACATGATCGACGCCGAGGTGCAGACCGGCGAGATCGTCCACATGATTCAGCTCGACCAGGCCGACGCGCCATTGCTGGCCCAGACGATTTCGCAGATTACGTCAAGCCGCGGAGTACGCGGCGGCGTCGCGAAGGTGGCGGTCACCGCCGACGCGGGCAGCAACACGATCCTGCTCAAGGGATTGCCGAAAGACGTGGCGGAGATCGAGAAGACGGTCAAGGAACTCGAGGTCAACAGCGACACGGTTCCCGAGCTTCAGATCTTCCCGCTCGAAAACACAACCGCATTCGACGCGTCCGAGTCGCTGGCCGCGATTTTCCCGCCGGGCCGCAGCGCAATCGACACGGTCACGGTGGCAGCGGACGAGAACTACAACCGCCTGCTGGTCACCGCGAGCAAGCGCAAGATGCGTCAGGTCGAGGCGTTCATTGAGCGGCTGGACGCGCCCGCGGTGGCCGAGGACAGCGACCTGCTGCCCGGCAACAAGAAGTTATATTTCGTCGATGTTTTTCGCGGGGACGCCTTCAACATCGCGTTCGATGTCAGCGATTTCTTTCCGTCGGCGGACAGCGGCGGTCCTTTGATCGACTCGGACCTGTTCGGCGAATACATCAAGGTGGTCTGCCGGCCGAATGAGTTCCCCAAGATCGAGGGCATGATCCGCGAGTTCGATCGCCGCGCCCGCGTCGAGAAGGCGTACCGCTTCCTCAAGCCCAAGGGTGATCTCGCCCGCCTGCTGCCGCTTCTCGAATCACAGTATGGTAAGGATCTCATCATTCAGCAGGCTTCGGAGAAGCCGGCTCGCAAGACAATCGTCGAGGATCTCTGGGAGGAAGACGAGACGCCCCCCGGCGCTTCCAAGACGGCGCCGAAGCGTGGCGCACCGGACGGCACGCAGCCATTCATGATCAGTCCGTTCGACGAGGCGTGGCTGAATGGTGAAACGTCAGCGCCGGTCGCGGGGCAGGAGGCTGATTCGAGGTCAAGCAGCGCCGCACAGGATCCCGCGAGAACGCCTCCCGCGCGCGCCGCGGATTTGCCCGAACTCCAACGTGAGCCGGTGAAGGTGACGGTGTTGCCGGACGGACGTCTTTCACTGCAAGGTTCGACCACGCAAGTCGACGAAATCGAAGACGCGATCGACCTACTCCAGGAGGATCTCGGCATCGGAGAGGTGATCCGCATCTTCCACTTTCGCTACGGCGACGTGAACGCCGCCAGCCGCATCCTCGAGATGATGTTCAACGAGCGACAGGTGCGCGTCCAACAACCCCAGCAACAGCGCGGCCGACAGGGACAGCAGCAGGGCGCGCAGGGACAGCAGGGCGGACGCAATGCCCGCGGCGGCGACAACAAGAAGGGCGGCGACCAGCAAGGCGGGATGATCGCCCAGCTTCAACAGATGATCGGCGGCGGGCGCGGCGCTCAGCAGCAGGGCGGCGGGCGATCGACGTCGGGCGGGCAACGCGTTCGCATCGCGACCGACTCGAGCCACAACTACATTATTGTCAAGACCGATGAAGCGATGCTGCCGGACATTCGCGAACTGCTGCGCGAGCTCGACATCCCGCCGGGCGAGGTCAGGTTCGAGGTCTTTCCGCTGCGCAACCTCGACGCGCGCGAAACCGCTGAGAACATCAAGGCCGTGCTGGGTCTCGGGAAATCGACCGCGACCCGCCGCCAGCCGCAGGCCGGCCGCAATCAGCAGCAGCAACTCATGCAGATCCTGCAACAGCAGATGTTGAGCGTCGGCGGAACCTCGGCGAAGGTTGAAAACGTAGAGATCGTGCCGAACGCGATTACGAATTCGATACTGGTGTCCGCACCGCCTGACGTAGTCGAAATGATCCGCAAGGTCATCAGCGATCTCGAAGGCCTCGAAGGCCACGACGTGGTCGTGATCGAGTACTACAAGCTCGAGGACGCCAAGGTCGACGACGTGCTTCCGCTGCTCAAGGAAATCTTCACAGGGGCGATCGGCGGGGGTCGTGGCGGGAAGGGCGGCGGCGCGGCGAACCCGGCCTCGCTTGGGCCTGTCAGCATTTCCGGCGACCCGCGCAGCAATACGCTTGTGTTCAGCGCGCAGGCCAAGGACGTCAAGGTCGTCCGCCAGCAGATCGAGATGCTCGACATCGACGGGCCGCTGGCCGAGGTCGAAATGTACGTCTGCCAGTACGGCGACGCGGCGGGCATCGCGCAGACCGTTGCACAGGTGCTGCAGCGCAACGCGGCCGGCGGCAGGGGCGGGCGCGGCGGAGCGAACGCTTCATCGCCCGGTACGGAACTTCGCATCACAGCCGAACCGATGACGAATACGGTTCTCGTCTACGGCCCGCTCGAGAAGCGCGACCTCGCGTTTGAGAAGATCAAGCAACTGGATGAATTCGCCCGTCGCGAAATCCGACGCATCGCCGTCAAGGTCGCCGATCCGGAGAAGCTGGCGGCGAAGTTGAACGAGATGTTCGGCGGGACGTCGGCGATTGCGGCGTCGAGGGGCGGGCGTGGGGGTCGCGGCGTGGCGCAGGCGATGTCGCAGACGAGCGGTCGTCTCCTGATCGTCGGCAGCAAAGACGCCGGCGTGCTGTTCGTCCGCGCGCCGGAGCCGCTGTACAAGCAGATCGAAGAAATGGTGACGATGCTCGACGTGCCCAGCGGGCAGCTCAAGATTCGCCGCTATGCGCTTCAGTACGCCGACGCGCAGGTCGTCGTCGATTCGGTCAAGGGCGCGTTGACCGAGTTTATGCTTGCGGCCCGCAGCCTCAACGGCGCGCAGGGTGCGGATCTCGGCCTCGACGCGTTTACGGCGGTGGCCGACCCGCGCACCAATAGCGTATTGGTCGTCGGGTCTGAGCAGACGTTTGGTTTTATCGAGACGATGCTGACGTCGATCGACATGGAGACGCCGCTCGACCAGATCAAGCAGCTTCAGGTATTCGTACTGCGCGAAGCGGATGCGGTGACCGTCTCCGATGCGATCAATCAGGTCGCCAGCGGCGAGAGTGGCGGCCAGTCCGGCTCGCGCAACGCCCGCCCGCAAGGTCGCGGCGGTCGCGGCATGCCCGCGATGCCGAGCGGCAGCGGGCTCGCCGGTGCGCCGCAGTTTGACGTTCAGGCCGTTGCCGAACCCGCGACCAACTCGGTGCTTGTCTACGGCAAGCCCGACGACATCGATCGCGTCAAGGAAATGGTGATCGACCCGCTCGAGGCGGCGGTGCAGATGAACCTCGCCGTCGTGCCGATCGAGCGCGCCTCGCCGACACAGGTCGCTTCGCTGATCGCGCCGCTGGTGGACCAGCGCGCCGCCGAGGGCCGGCAGGTTTCCATCACGCCCAATGAGGCCGGCAAGTCGCTGATCGTCTGGGCCAATCGCGCCGACTCCGCGTGGGTGCGTGATCTCGTCGCGCTCTACGACAATCCCGACATCACGCCCGACGGCGATATCAAGATCATCCCCGTCCCGTTCGGCCAGGACGCCGCCGCGCTCGCTTCGCAAGTCGAGCGCATCGTCAACGACGGCGAGCGGATCATCGCCGACAAGACAGGCGTGCCGCCGAGGCAGATCGCGATCGCGTCGTACGAGGACCAGATCATGGCCCGCGGCGACCGGTCGCTCTACCCGGTGGTCGAGATGGCTGTGCAGCAGATCACCAAGGGCGCGGGCAAACCAGTCTTCCAGGTGATCGAGCTATCCAAGCTGTCCTCGCAGGAAGCGATCGACGCGATCAACGAGATTCAGACACAGCGCCGCTCAAACCGGTCGTCACCTTCTCGCGGATCGTCGTTCCGGCCGTCCGGCGGCGCGAGTTCGCGCGGCATCCGCATCGGCGGGTCGTCCAATCGAGGCGGCTCATCGAACCGGGGGCGCAGCTCGACCGGTAGGCGGTCGAGTCCGTCGGGCAATCGCTCGAACCGCCCGACGCAGCGCCCGAGCGGACGCCGCGGATCGTGGCTGTGGAACCCGGGACCGAACTTCGATCGGCCTGTCGCGACGCCGGTCAGCATCGGCGCCCCGTTTGTCGGTCTGCTTGTGATGCAGGACCAGGCCGCGGATGAGAACTCGCGGAAACCGGACCCGCCGGTTGCCGCCGTGCCTGCTTCGACTTCCGCCCCGTCCGCCCCGGCGCTCAATACGCTGACCGGGATGTTGCGCGGCGACGTGATCGCGACGCCGCTCGGCGATCGGCGCATCATGATCACCGGCGACCAGAACGACGTCACGTTCATCATGCAGATGCTGGCGCTGATGGAGGAGAAGACGCCCGAGGCCGAGTTGATGGTCTTCCCGCTCGAAAACGCCCAGGCCGCGGCGCTCGTCCCGATCTTGCAGGACACGGTGCAGGCGTGGGTCCAGGCGATCGGCGGCGGTTCGACGCGCTCCAGCGAGTTCAGCATCGTCGCGGAAAGCCGAAGCAATTCGCTGATCGTGACGGCGACCGAAGAGATTATGGAGCAGGTTGCGCGGGTGCTTGACGTGCTCGACGTCGACAGCAAGATCGGGCACAC
>Ga0114931_10006808_pt1 | contig 14026 bp, 15 predicted proteins | sample 2SBtaG_FD_89579 | JGI IMG/M metagenome (GOLD analysis project Ga0114931, IMG submission 89579) | Deep subsurface microbial communities from Kolumbo volcano to uncover new lineages of life (NeLLi) - 2SBTROV14_V59a metaG | ecosystem: Environmental > Aquatic > Marine > Volcanic | place: Kolumbo...
CCCCATCTCCAGCAGCCGATGCATCTACAGCGGAGAAAAAAGAATAGGTGTTTTGAATGGGTGACCCAAAATATCCACGTAGAGTTTGGAGGAAACCAAAGAGGCCTCTTAATTATGAACTAAAAATGGAAGAGTTGAAAACTTTAGGTACATTTGGATTAAGAACTAAAAGAGAGTTATGGAAAGCACATACAGAATTATCACGTGTGAGACATCAAGCAAGATCATTACTTGCATTAAGACAAGAGATTAGAGCAGAAAAAGAACCAATTCTAATGAAATCACTTGCAAGAATTGGTTTAGTAAGTAACGACGCAACGTTAGATGATGTGCTGAATCTAAATGCAAATGATTTACTTTCACGCAGATTACAAACCATTGTTACGAAAAAATTAGGATTCAAAACACCATATCAAGCAAGACAAGCAGTTATTCACGGTCATATTATGATTGGAGAAAGAAAGGTGGATATTCCATCATATACAGTGACAGTTGAAGAAGAAGATAGTATTCATTTTAAACCAGAATCAAAAATTCCAGAAATATTAGAAAAAACAAAATCGGATAAACCATCAGAAGCACCTGCCGAAGAAGCAACAAAGGATGAAAGTTCTTCAACAGAACAATCAAAAAAATAGGCTTATCAGTAAATAACCTCAATTATTTGATAGAAAAGACATGTGTTCAATAATTGGTTATTATGGGAAGGAAATTGCAGCACCAATTCTTGTAAAGGGATTAAAAAGAATGGAGTATCGTGGATACGATAGTGTCGGCGTAGCAACTGAATCAGATAATCAGATCGAATTAAAGAAAGGAACTGGAAAAGTAAATGAAGTAAATTCTAAAATTCAATTAGACACATTACCCGGAAAAGTAGGAATTGGGCATACAAGATGGGCAACTCATGGAAAAGTTACAGATGCAAATGCACATCCGCATCCAAGCAATTCTGGAAAAATTGCAATTGTACATAATGGGATCATAGAAAATTTTGAAGAATTAAAAGAACAATTGGAAAGTGAGGGATTTAATTTCAAAAGTGAGACAGACAGCGAAATAATTGCAAATTTATTACAAAAAAATTATGAACAAACTAATAACGTCAAAGAAACAATACTGAAAACTGTTTCTGAGATAAAAGGACATTATGCATTTGTTGCAATGTTTGAAAATGGACAACTTGCAGCTGCAAGATATCATGAACCATTAATTGTAGGAGTTGGAAAAGATGATTTCTTTTTATCTAGTGACGTTTTGGGATTCATTGAGTATACCGATGATGCAATTTACATAGAAAATGGAAATTTTGTGATTCTAGAAAAAGATAGATTTCAAATTTTAGATTTTGAAGGCAATCATGCAAAATACGGAATAACAAAAGTTTCAAAAGAATTTGGAGATGCCTATAAGGGAGATTATGCTCATTTTACATTAAAAGAAATTTATGAACAGCATGAAACAATTCTCAAAGCTGGAGAAAAAACACTAGATGTTATTGAAAAAACGGCAGATTTTATCAGACATGCAAAAAATATCTACATTACAGGAAGTGGAACTAGTTACAATTCAGCATTAATTGCAAAACAGATGTTATCAAAATATGCAAAAATAAAAACAGAACCAATTATGTCAAGTGAGCTACAATTTTCACCTGACAGTATTGAAGAAAATTCTATTCTAATAGCAATATCTCAAAGCGGTGAGAGTGCAGATGTACTTGATGCAGTAAAAATTGCTAAAAAAGCAAATTGTAAAATTATTTCTATTGTAAATCTACTAACATCATCACTTGCTCGTGAGGCAGATCTGGTGATTGGAATGAACTGTGGCCCAGAGATTGGTGTTGCTGCAACAAAAAGTTTCACATCACAACTAGTTATCATCTACAAAATTGTGGAGAAACTAAGTACAGAAGGAATCCTAATTGATTTCAGTAAGATTTCAGAATCAGTTTCAAAAACATTAGACAAACCAATCAGAATCCAGTTAGTAGCAAAAGATTTGAAAGATATTTCAGATATCTATGTTCTAGGAAGAGGAATTCACTATCCAATTGCAATAGAAGCTGCTTTGAAATTAAAAGAACTAACATACATTCATGCAGAAGGAATTCCAGGAGGAGAATTAAAACATGGACCACTTGCATTAATGGATTCCACGGTTTTTGTATTAATTATCAATCCAAATGATTCCACATATGCTGACACTCTAACCAGTGCAAGAGAGATTAAAGCTCGTGGAGCAAAAATTATTGGCATATCAGATATTGAAAGTGATGTTTATGATTATTGGATAGAAATTCCAAAAGTGGATGAATTATCATACCCAATTTCAGAAATTATTCCAATTCAATTACTATCATATTATGCTGCACTTGAAAAAGATACAGATCCAGATTATCCTAGAAATTTAGCTAAATCAGTTACAGTGAAGTAAATAATCGGTGATATTCTTTTTCTACCAGATCTAAAAATTGTGAAGAATCATTTCCAGTTTTTAGCATAGATGAAATAATACTTCCACCAGCACCTACACCTTCTTTAGCAAATCCTTCAGAAAATGCTTTTAGACCAGAATATCGAGAATTTTCTAAATCAGGATTTACAGATATGGCTGGAATATCTGCAATATCTTTTACTAGATTTTTGAAATTAGCACTTTTATCATTTGTAATATAGGATGTGGTGCCTATCGCGGTGTTTTCTTCATTAAATCCAATTTCAGATGCAAACGCCAATACGGCAGTCATCTGAGTTCCACCTGCCAGCATTACCTTAGAAACATCAGTAGCTGAACTCAACATACCTGCAACAAAAGGAATCATAGGGTCTCCAACTTTTGCAATTAGGCTGTAAGGATGATTAGAATCAATTCTTTTAAGAGCAGATTCTACAATTTTATTTTTTAATTCTACAGGATTGTTTGGAATACTAGAACTAACTTTAGCATTATGTTCTAATGCTCTTAATGCAGCCAATGCAGTAGTAGTTCCTCCAGGAATGCTCTCACCAATGATTAGACAATCAGTAAGAGATGCCAAACTTCTTCCAACAATTCTCCCATAATCTACTGCGTGTGTCACCTCAGAATCAGTCATTGCATCTTGCGTGGAGATATTTTTTCCAAAAGACAATCCACTTTCAATAAATGGTAACTGAGGTGAAATTTTGCTACCAGCGTTAATAGTCAAATGAGGAATACTAGCAGACTCTAAAGCGGTTTTAGTTAGTATACCAGGAGTAGGTTTTCCATCAGGAGTCATTGGAATTTGATCTATAGTTTTGCAATAACCATAATGAAGATATTCGGCATCAGCTGGAGGAGTAAATTGTATTGAGTTCTTATCAGCACCCGCAAATGTGATTCCTGGAATTTCACATGTTTCAGTGTATGAAATTACAAATGAGAAAAGAAACCTTCCAGTTTTTATTGAATCAAGGAAATTTTGAGCTCTATCCACATTACCAAATAGTTCAAAATTTTCCAAAAAATCACTAACCCATCATTTCAAGAAATTGTTGTTCGGTGCATTTTTGCATGACCATATTGGTTTTCTTTTCTTGTCCGATAGTTGATGTTTCAGAATGACCATAATTATGACCAGAATACATTACCAAATCATCATCAAGAGAATACAAAATATCAAAAAGACTATGATAGAGTTCTTTTGCACTTCCACCTGGCAAATCAATTCTTCCACAATTTCCAACAAATAATGTATCACCTGAAAAAATTTTGCCATCTCCAACTAAGCATATACTATCCTGAGAATGACCTGGAGTATGAAGAACCTTTAATTTTGATTTTCCAAATTCAATGAAATCTCCATCCTTTACTGTAATGTCGTGTTTTAGTTCTGATGATTCATGTTGAATAATAGGAGCTTTGGTGGATTCGGCCATTGCTTCATTTCCCAAAGTGTGATCAAAATGATGATGCGTATTTACAATGTATTTTATTTTAAGATCATTTCTTTTGATGACCATTTCTAATTCAATAAGATCCCAGGAAGGATCAATTACAATCGCTTCACTAGTTTCTTCATCCTCAACAATATAGGAAAAATTTTGCATGTTTCCAACTTGGATTTGATGGACTTTCATAGAATTCCCTCTTCAGCCTCTGGCGGTATGCCAATTTTTTCTGCAAACAGTTCACCAGTAAGATCTTTTCTTTTAGGAATTCCTTGTTTCATTTTGTGAAAGGTGACAGTCATATCACATTTTGTGTAGATATTTGCCGTTTTACCTGTTTGAGGATCTAATCCAGAAGGAACATCCACTGCAAATTTGAAACAGTCTGTTTTGTTGATATAATTAATTGCAGATGCATATGGTTCACGAATATCTCCAGTAATTCCAGTTCCCAAAATACCATCAATTATCACATCAGGCTTGAAATTAAAATTCATTGAATCACCATGCATTAACTTTACAGATGGCATTTTTTGTAAAATAGACCAGTTCCAATTACTTTCTTCTGTTTTGATATTTTCAGGTTGTCCTAGTAGCATTACGGTGACTTTGGCTCCATATCCAGCAAGATGTCTGGCCATCACCAAACCATCTCCTCCATTATTTCCCATTCCAACAAAAATCAACACATTTTTTGATTCAACATCTCCAAGTTTATTTAATAATCGTCGGACTGCTGCAGCACCTGCATTTTCCATCATGAATTTTTTCAAAAATCCCATGTCATGACCTTTGTTTTCAATATTATACATTTGATCAACGGTAATTTCCATAATTTACATGAAAATCATATCCAAAATAAGAGTTTAGCAAACGGCTTTATCCTAGCATTTAGACATTGTAAAATATGACATTGAAGAATGTAAAACCAACATTAAGTAAAATTGCAAAATCCCTTGGAGATATTCAAGATTCAAGAGAATTTCTATTAAAAAATACAAGGGAGATTATTATTCTATGCAGTAAATCAATTATTGCAGTTCACAAAGGAGACTTAGCGACTGGAAAAAATAATTTAAAACAAGCAGAATCATTATTGAAAAAATACAAGAAAAAAGCTACAGGTGATCTTAGACGGTATCTAATTACCCCCGAACAAGAATTCGTAGAAGCCACGTGTCTTATTGCAATTGTAGAAAAAAAGGATATTCCTTCAGACAAAAAATTGACAGTGATGCCAGAATCATATGTTTTAGGGTTATTAGATTGTGTAGGGGAATTGAAAAGACAGGTATTTGACAAGATTAGAATTGGTGAAATTAATGAAGCTACACGAATTTTTGATATAATGGAGAATTTGTATCTTCATCTTTACACTTTTTCAATGTATGATAAAGTAGTCAAAGAAGCTAGAAGAAAAATTGATGTGAATAGAATTCTTGTAGACGATGTTAGATCTGCAATAACAGAAGAAAAAAGACGAACTGAATTAATCAAAACATTACAGAAACTAGAGAAATAATTTCCAAAGTTATGGTGCGGACGATGGGATTTGAACCCACGAACTCCTGAGAGACTAGCCCCTCAAGCTAGCGCCTTTGGCCAGGCTGGGCGACGTCCGCAAGAGAACTTTCTTGCATGGTTTTTATAATCCTTGATTACTTTTTCATTCGTATGTTAATTCCAGTTAGATGTTTTACATGTGGAAATCTAGTGGCCGATAAATTTGATGATTATCAAAATAAAATTAAAGCAGGAGAAGATCCTGTAAAGACTCTAGATTCATTAGGAATTGAGAGATATTGTTGTAGAAGAATGCTTTTGACTACAGTTGAGACAATTCAACAAGTAATTCCATTTTATGAAGCAATTCAGAGAAGAAAACAAGAAGTTCAATCAGAGTTAGAATAATTTGGCCAAGATTTCCTCAATTGAAGGACGAATTCTATACAATAGTAGAGGTAGTAAAACAGTTGAAGTAGATGTAGAATCAGATGGAAAATTTTTAGGAAGAGTTTGTGCACCTTCAGGAGCAAGTGTAGGAAAGTATGAAGCAGTTAGTTTTCCCAATGGTAAACCAGAAGAAAGTCTAAGAATTTTAAAAGAAAATTCTCAAAAATTCATAGGATTAGAATCATCAGATCTGAAAGGAATTCATGATACTTTGAAAAGCTTGGATAGTTCTTCAAACTATTCAAAAATTGGAGGAGCATTAGCTTTTGCAGTAACAATTGCATCGACGGAATCAGCCTCAAAAGCAGCAGGACAACAATTGTTTCAGACACTTTCATCAGATACGTCATTTAGATTTCCATTTCCAATAGGGAATATTTTAGGTGGAGGAGCACATGCGGGACCAGGAACTCCCGACATTCAAGAGATTTTGATTTGTGCAACAGGTTCAAAAACCATTGAGGATTCAATTGAAACCAATTTGTCAGTACATAGAGAATTACGAAGGGTATTAGAAAAAGAGGATCCCAACTTCACTAATGGAAGAGGAGATGAAGGTGGGTGGGCACCAAAATTGGAAAATCAAAGAGCATTAGAATTATCTGCCAAAGCTTGTGAGAATTTAGGATTTACTTTAGGAAAAGAAGTTTCACTAGGTGTTGATTTTGCATCATCCACACAATGGAATGAAGAAAAAGGAAAATATGTTTATGACAGAGCAGGATTTGAAAATTCCACAGGGGAACAAATAGATTTTGCAGCTGACATCATTGAAAAATTCAAATTAGTTTATGCAGAAGATGCAGTTCATGAAGAAGCATTTGAAGACATGGCAGAATTAACAACAAAATTCCCAGACATATTAGTTACAGGAGATGATTTGATAGTTACAAACAAAGACATTCTTACAAAAGCCATTAATTCAAAATCATGCAATGCTGCAATTCTTAAAGTGAATCAAGCTGGTAGTCTTTATGACGCTCTTGAATTTGCCAATGTTGCAAATCAAAACAACATCAGATTAATCACATCACATAGATCGGGTGAATCTACAGATTCACAAATCTCCCATATTGGTTTAGCAACAAAGTCAAAAATGCTCAAAGTAGGAGTAGTGGGAGGAGAAAGAGTGGCAAAATTAAATGAATTATTACGCCTATCAGAGCATGATTTAATATGCGGTATGGCAGAGATTTAAAATCATCATGAGCCAACAAACAGAAACAACGGACATCAAAAAGAAGATCTTAGCTACGGGTATCAGGGTAGGAACTCAAGTAAAGACAAAATTCATGAAACCATTTATCACTAAAGCCAGTCCTGAAGGGCTTTACATGCTTGATTTAGATATCACATTAGAAAAAATCCAAACTGCAGCCAAATTCATCAACAGATTAGGGCCAGACAAACTTATCGTATGTTCTGGAAGACAATATGCAGAAACTCCAGTAGAGAAATTCTGCGAAATGCTAGGAGCTAAGAAACTTCTAGGAAGATTTATGCCAGGAACATTAACAAATCCTTCATTACCATATTACATCGAACCAAAACTAGTCTTAATTTCAGATCCTCAAGTAGATGAACAAGCAATAATTGAAGCTACTAATGCAGGAATTCCAATCATTGGAATTGCAAACACAGATAATATTACATCAAATCTAGATGTAATCATTCCAGCAAACAATAGAGGAAGAAAAGCACTAGCTACAGTTTACTGGTTATTAGTACGACAAGTCCTCATTGAAAGAGGGGAGATAAAAGAAGAAGATTCAATGAAATACGAAATTGATGATTTTGAAACAAAGATTACCGAAGAGGAAATCGAATAAATCAACTAGTTTAGGATTCACTTGAAATCCAAAGCTTCAGCACCAGGAAAAGTAATTCTTTTTGGAGAACATTTTGTTGTATACGGAGTAAAAGCAATTCTTTGCGCAATCAACAAAAGAATCACAGTCACTGCAGAAAAAATAGAAGAAAGAAAAATCATAATCAAATCCAACATAGATAATTTAGAACTAGAACCAAACAAAACCATATCAGAAATTGATTCTCCACTAAAACCATTTTATTATTTAGCAGACAAGATGATAAAAAATCAAAACACAGGTATTGAAATTAATGTAGAATCTGAAATTCCAGTGGGTGTTGGACTGGGTTCATCATCTGCATGTTGTGTTGCAGGAGCAGCGGCAATTTCAAAATTATTTTCAGATACAACAAATGATGACATTCTAAAACTTGCAATTGAGGCTGAAAAAACAATTTTTGAGAATACATCGGGAGCAGATTGTACAGTTTGTACATATGGAGGAATAATGGAGTATGACAAAAAAAGGGGATTCTCTAAAATAAAATCTGAGCCTAATTTTCACCTAGTAATTGCAAATTCAAATGTTGAACATTCTACAAAATCAATTGTTGCAAAAGTAAAACAGTTTAAAGAAAATAATGAAGAAGAGTTTTCAAAATTATGTGACAGTGAATCAGCGTTAGTTAATGAGGTATTAGATTTGTTAAATGGAAGCAATGTCAAAGAGTTAGGAGAAAAAATTACGGAAAATCAAAGGTATCTTGAGAAAATTGGAATTTCAAATGAAAAATTAAGAGAAATGGTTCAAGTAGGGAGGCAAACATCATTTGGAGCAAAGATTACAGGTGCTGGAGGAGGGGGATGTATCTTCGCACTAACAGATGAATCAAATTTGGAAGACACAATTAATCAATTCAGAGATAAGAATTACGAATGTTTTGCAATAAAAATTGATTTCAAAGGACTGGATACTTTTTAATTAACTAGGTAATTTGGAACAGCATGATTCTAATAAAATTAGGAGGTTCAATCATCACAAATAAAGAAAAACCCCTATCATCCAGGAGAAAAACAATTGATAATCTTTCAAAGAGTTTGAAAAAAATCAGAGAACCAATTGTAATTGTACATGGAGGAGGATCCTATGGACATTTTTGGTCTGTAAAATATGATATGCATACAAAAGAAAGAAAATATGATCCTAGAGGTGTTGCTGTTGTTAAAAATTCTATGATTGAATTGAATAAAATAATTTTAGACTCTTTTCTAAAAAATAAATTAAATCCATATTGTCTGCCACCAACGGATTTTATGACAGGAAACAAACCAATTGTAAAAAAAGTAAAAGAGATTGAAAAAATTGCAAAATCAGGCTTAATTCCAGTAACATTTGGAGATGCATTGTGGTTTGGACAAAATAAAACATTCATTTTATCAGGAGATAAAATCATGACACATCTAGCAAAAATTCTCAAACCTAAACTTTGTATTTTTGTACTTAATGAGGATGGGTTATATTCAGATCTAAAATCTAAAAAATTAATTTATGAATTAAGAGGAGAATATCCATCAATTACTGAAAACAAGATGGATGTTACAGGAGGAATGACTAGAAAAGTTGAAGAGGCAACTAACATTTCAAAAATGGGAATGAATGTCTTTTTTGTAAATGGTAACAAACCTGAAAGAATTGTGAAAGCGGTTAAAAATAGGAAATTTGAAGGAACATTGTTTAGAGGAAAAAGAAATGTCTGAAGAATTTGTAATTTTAGTTGATGAAAATGACAATCCTATAGGAACTGAAGAAAAAGTAAAGTGTCATTTACCTAATGGGAAACTTCACAGAGCATTCACTGCTTTGTTGTTTGATAATGATGGTAGATTAATTCTAACAAGACGTGCAAAGGAAAAAATGTTGTGGCCTTCGGATTGGGATGGAACATTTGCAAGTCATCCAAGAGAATCAGAGACATACATTTCATCAGGAGAGCGTAGAATGCCTGAAGAATTAGGAATTGAAGGAAAACTAGATTATCTTCACAAATTTGAATATCATGTACCCTACAAAGATGTAGGTTCTGAAAATGAAATTTGTGGAACATTAATTGGAATTATTGACAATTCAAAGGAAATAAAAAAGATCGAAGGTGAAATTGATGAAATTAAATGGATTTCTGCAAAAGAATTACTATCAGAAATAAAGGTCAATCCAGAAATTTATTGTCCGTGGATGCTTATCGCGTTAGAATTACTAGATAAATCAGATAAATCTATGCTTGCAAAACATGCAAATGTCTTATCTACATGGATGAATGATGAAATTCATGAAGGGTTGCAAGATGCAATCAAATCTCATCTGCCACAAGAAAAATGGAGATTAGTAAATGAAAAAAACTAAACAAATTGAAAATAATGCAAAAATAGTAAACAAATATCTCAATTCAAAACTAAAAGGCAACCCAAAAAAACTCTATGATGCAGCAGGACACCTAATAATTCACGGCGGAAAAAGACTAAGACCATACATGGTAATTAGAAGCTGTCAAATTTTAGGTGGGAAAATGTCTAATGCAATGCCAGCTGCAAGTGCAGTTGAAATGGTTCACAACTTTAGTTTAGTTCACGACGATATAATGGACAATGATGAAATGCGTCATGGTGTTCCAACAGTACATAAAAAATTTGGTATGCCTATTGCAATTCTTGCAGGAGATGTGTTATTTTCAAAAGCATATCAAGTAATTGCAGATTCAAAATTATTACCAAATGCAACAATGCAATTAGTTTCTAGATTAGCTAAAGCCTGTGTAGATATTTGTGAAGGTCAGTTACTTGATGTGAAGATGGCAGAAGAGAGGAAAATTCCTACAGAAGCAGAATACATTACAATGATTGGTAAAAAAACGGCAGCGTTATTTGATGTATCATGTGCAATGGGAGCAATTTGCGCATCAAATAAATCAAAAGATGTTTCTAATCTATCATCATTTGGAAGAAATTTGGGAATTGCATTTCAGATAACTGATGATCTAATTGGAGTGATGGGAGATCCAAAGATTACAAAAAAACCAGTAGGAAATGATCTTAGAGAAGGAAAAAAATCACTTCCGATTTTAATGGCAATAAAGATTGCAAAAGGAAAAGACAAAAAAATAATTCTCAAAGCTTTTGGAAATTCAAAGATTTCACGTAGCGAACTTAACAAGGCAGTAGAAGTTATTCGCTCCCTTGGAATTGAAGAAAATGTTAGAAAACAGGCTCTAAAATATGCTGAAAAGGCTGAAAAATCATTGGCTACATACTCGGGCTCTGCTAAGATAGAGTTGATTTCATTATTAGATTTTGTAGTAAAAAGAAGTGTATAATCATAATAGGTAAGATCTACTATGGATGAAGAATTAAGAAATGAAATTAGGAAAATGGCTCTTCAAAATGCTTTTGAACATGGAGGCAAAACACAAGATAAAATAATTTTAGGAAAAATTCTTGGAACAAAACCAGAATTTAGAAGTAAAGTAAAAGAGATTTCAGCAGACATTTCTGAAATTGTTCTTTCAGTTAATCAATTATCACGTGATGAACAAGAAAAAGAAATACAAGAAAAATTTCCAGAAATTTTAGCACCTAAAGAAAAGATTGAGGAAAGAGAAGGGCTTCCAGAACTAAAAGGAGCTGTTCAAGGAAAAGTAATCACAAGATTTCCTCCAGAACCAAATGGATATCCACACATAGGTCATGCAAAAGCTGCAATCATCAATTCAGAATATGCAAAAATGTATGATGGGAAATTTATTCTAAGAATGGATGATACAAACCCAGAAGCAGAGAGAATGGAATATCATGCTGCAATTAAAGTTGGATTAGAATGGTTAGGAATAAAATTTGACATTGTAAAAAACACTTCAGATGATATGGAAGTGTTTTATGAAAAAGGAATACAACTTATCAATTCAGGGAAAGCATACATCTGCACTTGTAAGAGAGAGGACATTAGCAAAAACAGAAGAGAGAGAAAAGCATGCAAATGTAGTACAAACGACATTGATAAAAATAATAAAAATTGGGAGAAGATGAATACAAAATACAAACCAGGTGAAGCAATTGTCAGATTCCGTGGAGACATGAAAGCAGATAATGCAGTAATGAGGGATCCAGTATTATTCAGAATCATAGATGAAAAACACTATACATTAGGAGAAAAATACAGAATTTGGCCAAGTTACGATATGGCTGTAGCAATAGAAGATAGTATTGACGGAGTAACACATGCTTTCCGTTCAAAAGAATTTGAATTGAGAAAAGAGTTGATTGATGACATTTTAGATGCTTTAGGCATGCGTAAACCAGACCAAGGGTTTTTCTCAAGATTAGAATTCAAAGGTATGCCGATCTCTAAGAGAATAATCAAACCTTTGATTGAGGAAGGAAAAGTTTCATGGTACGATGATCCAAGATTGCCAACACTTGAGGCACTTAGAAGACGAGGAATCAAACCAGAAGCAATTAGAAAATTCATCATGTCATTAGGACTTACAAAAGCAAACACTCTTGCACCGTTTGATTCTCTAGAGGCATTTAATAGAAAATTTGTAGATGCTAGCAGCATCAGATTGTTCATGGTAAGTGAGGCAAAAAAACTGACAGTAAAGAATTTGCCAGTATCATCAGTAGAAATTTCCAATCATCCAATCAATGATATGGGAAAAAGAGAAATTGAGATTGATGAAAATTTCTATATTTCAGGAGAAGATGCTAAGGAAATCAAAGAAGATACAGAGATTCGACTTTTAGGTTTAGGAAATGTATTGATTACAAAAAATGATACTGAAATAGAAGGTAATTTTGTTGCAGATGGCAAAACATCAAATATTTTAAAAATTCAATGGATACCACAAAAGTCTGCACATGAAATAAAGATGATTATTCCTAAAACATTATTTGTTAATGATGAGTTTAATGAAGAAAGTTTAGAAGAATTAGACGTTTATACAGAACCACATTACCTACAATTAAAAGAAGGAGAAGAGATTCAGTTTGTTAGATTCGGATATTGTAGAAAAGATTCTCAAAATCAAGCAATTTTTACACACAAGTGATCAATTATGAAAATTGCACGGTTGTTAGAAGGAAATAATGAAACATATGGTTTTGTAAATGGCGACAAGGTATCTACAAAAGATGAAATCACGTATCTTACAGGTGTTCCAATCCCACAAAATGTAAAGGATTTTCTATTTGATGGATGGTTTGACGAAATTAAAAATAAAATTGATGATTTGTCATATGAAGAAAATATTTCAAAATACAAATTATTAACACCAATTCCAAATCCAAATAAAATTATCTGTTTAGCATTCAATTATGTAGATCATGCTGAAGAACAAGGATTACAAGCACCAGAAGATCCTGCAATCGTAATCAAACCCAGAACTGCGTTAAACAGCACAAATGCAGATATTGTATGTCCAAATTTTGTTACTCAGTTAGACTACGAGGTAGAATTAGCCATAATTATTGGAAAAAACTGCAAGAATATCAGCATAGAAGATGCTACAAGTGCAATATTTGGATATATGGTTTTCAATGACGTATCTGCAAGAGATATTCAGTTCAAAGATAAACAGTTCACAAGGGGGAAAAGTTTTGATTCGTTTGCACCATGCGGTCCTTGGATTACAACAATTGATGAAATACAAGATGCCCAAAATCTAAAATTAACAACAAAAATTAACGGAGAATTAAGACAAAATTCCTCAACAAGTAACATGTTTATTAAAATTCCAGAAATAATTTCAAAGATTTCTAAAGTGATGACATTGGAAAAAGGAGACATAATATCCACAGGAACCCCAGCAGGCGTAATGTTAAACAAACCTAATGCAATATTCTTGAAAGATGGTGATAAGGTAGAGATGGAAATAGAAGGTTTAGGAATTTTGAATAACACAGTAAAATTTGTAAAATCAGGTTAAACCAAATTTTTTTTCATTAGATGAAATGAGATTTTGTGTTCTAGAGTATCAAATGCCGGTAATTTTTCTTTAGTCAAAATCTGTATTCGTTCATAGTTTTTTTCTATTGCATAGTTTTGTAAAAATGAAATAATTTGTAGAGATGTATTGGTAGAAGTTGAATACATTGTAACTATCAACGTTTGATCAAAATGTTCGGAATCAGTAAGAATTGCAATTGAATAATCATCAAGTTCTATAGATTTAATGATTTTATTTTCTTTGTAAAATGTTGAAAGTAAAGAATCATCAATTGGAAGCCATCTCCAAGATTTCACATAATGAGAAAAAGAATTCAGATCAAGAGATTTTTCAAATGAAATATCATGATC
>Ga0114931_10006809_pt1 | contig 14025 bp, 11 predicted proteins | sample 2SBtaG_FD_89579 | JGI IMG/M metagenome (GOLD analysis project Ga0114931, IMG submission 89579) | Deep subsurface microbial communities from Kolumbo volcano to uncover new lineages of life (NeLLi) - 2SBTROV14_V59a metaG | ecosystem: Environmental > Aquatic > Marine > Volcanic | place: Kolumbo...
CAGCGTGACCCGGCTGCCAACCCGGGCCGCGGGGGCCTCGGAGAGGTCGAGCGTCAACAGATCCATCGAGACGCGCCCGGCGACGCGCGCCCGCTGACCCTCCACCAAGACCGGCGTGCCCGAGGGCACCGAACGCGGATAACCATCAGCATAGCCGACCGCCGCGATCCCGATTCTCGTCGCGACAGGGGCGCGCCACGTTCCGCCGTATCCCACCGCGGCCCCCCAGGGTACTTCCTTTACTGCGATGAGGCGAGTCGCCAACGTCATGACCGGACGCAACCCGAAACGCTGCCCGGTTCCCGCATCGAAAGGGGAGATCCCGTACAGCGCGAGACCGGGGCGAGCCCAGTCCCGGCGGGCTCCCGGCCATCCGAGCAGGGCGGCCGAGTTGGCCACGCTCCGTTCCCCGGGGTAGCCTGCCGTCGCATCGTCGAAGACTCGAAGCTCTCGCTCTACCGAGCCCGGAGTCAACTCGTCCGCTCGGGCCAGATTTGCCATCAAACCGGGCGCCCCCGCACATCGGCCGCTTGCGACAAGGCGCCGGTGGACCTCGCCAAACACGTCTGGCGGGAACCCCAACCGATGCATTCCGCAGTCGATTTTGACCCAGACCGGTAACGGTGCCTTCGCCATGGACGTCTCGAGCCAGCGGAGCTGCTCGGGCTCGTGCAGGACCCAGGAGAGCTCGTGCCGGACGAAGATCGGGATCTCGGTCGCCCGCAGCGGACCGGCGAGCACGGTGAGCGGCAGGGTAAGCCCACTCTCGCGTAGAGCGACTGCTTCGGCCAGCCGCGCCACCGCGAGCGCCGCCACCCCGGCGCTGGAAAGCACTCGGGCTACGTCCCCGGCCCCGTGCCCGTAACCGTCCGCCTTGACCACGCCCATCAGGCGAGCACATCCGGCCAGACGGCGCAGGCGCCGGAGGTTCGAGGCCAGACGCCAGGCGTGCAGCTCCGCAACCAGAGGGCTTCCCATCGGAAGGTCAATACCGGACGGTCTCGGGAGCGAAGTTCTCGAACTTGGTGATGTGCTTGAGGAAGGTAAGCATGACGGTACCGATCGGTCCGTTGCGCTGCTTTCCAATGATGATCTCGGCGGCCCCCTTGTGCGGGCTGTCCTCGTCGTACACCTCGTCACGATAGATGAACAGAATCACGTCGGCATCCTGCTCGATCGCACCCGATTCCCGGAGATCCGACATCAATGGACGCTTGTTCGGCCGCTGCTCCAACGATCGGTTCAGCTGCGAGCACGCGATCACCGGCACCCCGAACTCTTTCGCCAACGCTTTCAGCGAACGAGAGATCTCCGATATCTCGGTGGCTCGATTCTCCCGGGTCCCCGGCATCTGCATGAGCTGCAGGTAATCGACCACCACGAGCCCGAGGTCGTGCTCGCGCTTCAGACGCCGGCAGCGTGCTCGAAGCTCGGTAGGAGAGAGTCCCGGGGTGTCGTCCAGAAAAACGGGCGCCTCGTTCAACATGCTGAGCGCCGAGGTGAGGCGCGGCCAGTCATCGTCCTCCAGGTCACCGGTACGGACCTTCTGCTGGTTGATCCGGCCGAGCGAAGACAACATGCGCATGGTGAGCTGCTCCGCCGGCATCTCGAGACTGAACACCGCCACCGTGAGCTTTTCGCCGAGAGCCGCGTGTTCGACGATGTTCATGGCGAATGCCGTCTTCCCCATCGAAGGTCGGCCGGCAACGATGACCAGGTCCCCAGCCTGCAGTCCCGAGGTGCGAACATCGAGGTCGGAAAATCCGGTCGCTACCCCCGTCACGACGCTGTCGCGCTCGTAGAGCAGATTGATCCGGCTCATCACACCGACCAGAACATCCCGAATCGGCTGGAACCCTCCCGAGGCGCGCTGGCGCTGGTCGGCAATGGCGTATACGAGCTGCTCGGCCCGATCCAGCAATGCCGGCGCATCGCGTCCCTCGGTGTCGAAACCGCTGTTGGCGATGGCGTTTCCGGCCGAGATGAGCTCACGCATCACCCCGCGCTCGCGAACGATACGCGCATAAGCGGTGATATTGGCCGCGCTCGGCGTATTCTTCGCGAGCTCCCCGATATAAGCGAGACCCCCGGCGCGCTCCAGCTCGCCGTATCGATCCAGCCACTCCGAAACCGTCACGACGTCAAAAGGGTCGCTTGCCTCGGACAAGGCCTGGATGGCGCGAAATATGAGGCGGTGGTCCTGGCGGTAGAAATCCGCCTCGTGGACCAGGTCCGCCGCGCTGTCCCAAGCGGAGTTGTCCAGCATCAACCCCCCGAGGACGGACTGCTCGGCCTCGAGGGAATGGGGGGGGACCCTCAGTCCGGTTCCATCGCGGGCGATCGTCAACCCACCCCCCATCTCGGCCCCGCGTCCGAGCTCACCGCGCGCCTGACCCGGCTCGGACCTCGTGGTCACCATCTCCGACATCCGGGCCCCTTCATCTCCCCCGATGCTCCTCGATCCTCTTCCGTGAATCCGTAACGCGCCCCTACCGAGGGACGCCTCCATACCGTCACGGTCCCTGCCCCGGTCAGGCGACCTCGCCAGACCCCGAAGCCTCTGTGACCTCGGAAGCCTCTGGCGCCTCCCGAGGCGACTGCCGCGGCTCCTCGTCCTCGCCTCGAGGCAGCTCGAATCTCTCGAGTTCCTCGTCCTCTCCAGCGTCTTCCGAGACGACCGCGAGTTTCACCACCGCCTCCGCGTCGGGGTGAACGCGTACACGTACCTCGTACTGACCGGTCTGCCTGATGGGCACCCCTTCAGGCATGCGCACCTCGCTGCGCTTCACCTCCGCCCCCGCCTCGAGCAGCGCCTCGACGACGTCGGGCGCCCCGACCGAGCCGAATAATCGACCGGCATTCACCTTGCGGGCCAGCGTCAGCTCGATCGCCTCCAGGCTCCGAGCTCTGCCCTGCGCGGTCTCCACCTCCGCGGCCGCCTGGGCCTCGAGGTCGGCACGCCGTGATTCGAAAACCGCAAGGTTGTCCTCCGTGGCATAGAGCGCCTTGCCGTGGGGAACGAGATAATTTCTCGCGTGGCCGGGCTTGACGTTGACACGGTCACCCAGACCACCGAGGTTCTGAATCTTCTCGAGCAAGATCACTTCCACAGTTCCGATCCTCCTAAAGTCATCACAATGCTCCGAACCTCGGCGAGAAAGACCGCGTGCTGCTCCGCCGGCCGAGCCGGCAAGCCTCGCTTCGCCGGGGCTCGATTGTCTCGCGCGCCGACGCCCGATCCCTGGAGCCCACTCAGGTCCGCGGGCGAAATCTGGCTCGATACCGGATCCAGGTATCGCTGAAGCCGATCGTAGCGAGAACCATCGCGGCAATCGAACTCACCGGCAGCAGCAACAACACCACGTACAGAAGAACGAGCCAACCTCTCGGGAGCGCGAGTGCGTGCACGAGAGCGTGCACGATTGCCAAGCCCTGAAGCAGGTAGAGCACCAGCAGCATCATGACCCATTCGGTCGCGGCCTGCCCTGCACTGCCTTTCGAGAGCATCATCAGAGCGCCGGCGGCCAACGTGACGTACGCCGCTGGCAGCGGCAGCCGCAGAGACCGAAACTCGCGCCCGAAGCCGCCGGGGTTGTCCAGAATGGCGTGCCCCCAGCGCGCCAGAAACATCGTCAGGGCAGAGAGCAGCAGCAAGCCCGTCCCGAGAATCCCAGTCGTAATCGGCGCCCAGGTTTCCAGGACCTGCAGAATGCCCTCGAGGAGATGACGTCCCTCGCCGTCCCCGCTCGGGGCACGCGGTGCATCCACCCGAGAACCTCGTCCGCGCGGTGCCGGCGGCGGGACCCTTCCCCCTCGCGGAGCGATACCCTCCCCGGCGCGAAGATCCGCCCCCCCGGGCACACGGCCCGTGCGCTCGACGCCCCCTCCTTCCGGGGCGGCGACACCGGCCGGCACTAGGCGTTGCTGCCAGAATCGTGTCCACCAGTCCCCAGGGTCGCCGACCGCCAACCGAAATCCCAGCACCGCAAGGCCTAGCACCAGAGCGGTACCCCCCAGCACCCAACCGGGATTCGAAGTGACGCGCAGCGCAGCGCTCATCAGCCACGCCGGGAGCCACAGAAACCCTCCGAGCGCGAGCGCCGGCGCGACGGAACCGAACATCGCGAAGCTCACGATAACGAGCAGGACCGAGGCCCCGGCAATCAACACCGCACCTTCGCGAGGTCCCTGGCGGAGGGTGGCCAGTCCCACCAAGCCGCCCGACACGCACTGCCACCCCAACACATAGCTGAGCGGCGCGAAGAGCATCGCGAGGAGACCCGAGATGGCCGTCCACCCCAGCGCTCGAAGTCGGGTGGCCATCACGCGCTGGAGAATACGTTGCACGGCCTTTTCCAAGAGACCCTCGTCGTAGCGCACCCCGGCGCCGGAAATCGCGGCGAGCCGTGTTCACTCTTTTCAGCTCGCGAGTCCGACCCAACTGGCGCCCCGCGACACATCACCGCGCCCGCGCGCTTCTCGCTCGGACGCGGCTTCGCCCGACCACGGGGTCGAAAACCCCTTATCTCAGTCGTGGGAATCGCAATATGGCAATAGCGCCAGATATCGAGCTCGCTTGACCGCGGTGCTGAGCTGGCGCTGGTAGCGGGCACTCGTACCGGTTATGCGGCTTGGCACGATCTTGCCGGTCTCGGTGACGTAGGACTTCAGGGTGTTCAGATCCTTGTAATCGATCTCTTTGACACCCTCGACGGTGAACCGGCAGAAGCGTCGCCGGCGAAAAAAACGTGCCATGAGCACTCTCCCTTGACAATCCCGAGCGGTCCGAAAGACTGGCGCGGAAGGTCCGAAAATATTCCGTCAGGCTCCCGCGGACGCGTGCTCCACGCGGGGCCGGGCGCCTTCGGGGCCTCGCTCCCGGGAGCCCCGCCCCCGAGCATCGTCGCGCCGCCGCCGGTCTCCTCGCTCATCACGCTCCTCCTTCTGCCGTGCCATAAACGAAGGCTCGGTGTCGGCCCCGGGCCGGCGCGTGACCAGATTTCGAATGACTGCGTCGTTGAAGCGAAATGCGCGGGTCAGCTCGTCGAGCACCGATTGGGAGCACTCCAAGTTGAGCAGCACGTAGTGCGCCTTGTGCACCTTTGCGACCGGGTAAGCGAGCTGCCTGCGCCCCCAGTCCTCGAAACGATGCACCTTACCCCCATCGGCCTCGACCATGGTGCGGTATCGCTCGACCATGGCCGGCACCTGCTCGCTCTGATCGGGGTGGACCAGAAAGACGACCTCGTAATGGTTCATTGAGAACTCCTCTCGGATTGCCAAGCCCATCCGGCCTGCAAGCCATGCCCCCGTCCGGCGCACGGCAAGGAGTGACCGACCCCGAGCACCGTCAATGCTGGACCCGACCTCTGACTGAGCCGTTCATCCTATCGAAATCCGAACATTGCTACAAATGGGATTTTGGGTTCAGGCGAGACGCGTCCTGGCCTCGTGGCGTTGCCGGAGCACCTCGAAAAGACAGATTCCGGCCGCCACCGAGACGTTCAGACTCTCGACCGGACCTGCCATAGGGATCCCCACGAGCCAATCGCAGGACTCGGTCGTCAGCCGTCTCAAGCCCCGGTGCTCCCCCCCGAGCACGATCACCACCGAGCCGGTGAGATCCACCTCCCACAGCGGCCGGTCCGAGCCGGGATCGGCCCCGATCACGGTCGCCCCGGTACGCGCGAGATCGGTCAGGGCGCGGCTGAACCTCCCCACCGGGATTACCGGCGTGTACTCGGTCGCCCCGGTCGCCACCTTGATCACCGTGGAATTGACTCCGACCGACCCTCGTCTGCGCGTCAGGACCGCCTGTGCTACAGCGGCGGTCGCGGAACGAACGCAAGCACCTAGATTATGAGGGTCTTGCACGCCATCCAGTGCGAGCGCCAGCGCAGCGCCCCCGCCAGCCGGCGCATCACGATACGCCCTGAAGGTCTCGACGAGGCGCTTCCAGCCCGACGCCTCGCGACCCCTGTCGCCCTCTCCGGGCCGCTCTTCGAGCACTGCTAGCACACCCTGATGGACCGCTTCGGGGACGATGGCTTCGAGCTCCCTCCCAGATGTCTTGCGAACCTCTACGCCCCGCTGTTCGCACTCGCGCTCGAGCGCGAGGGTCCGGCCATCTCGGCGGCGCTCGCTCAGAACCACCTCCGAGATCGAGGTCGGCCGGGTACGCACGAGCACTCGCACCGCGTGCAACCCGAAGACGGCTCGACCGCTCATTGCTCGTTACCCCAACCCATCGCGGGCCGGTACCGGGCGCGACCAGGACCGGGAAAGATCTGGAGATCGGACCGGCTAACGGCGACGCGCCCCGCCGGCGCTTCGCGAGCGACGCCGGCCCCCGAAAGACCGCCTTCCGATCCCGCGGCTCCCCCGCTCTCCCCTGGCGGCCGGCTCGAAGTCGATCTTTCGCTCATCGAGGTCTACGTTCGAGACCCGAACCTCGAGGGTATCGGCCAGCCGAAATACATGCCCGTGACGCTCGCCCTGCAAGCGATGCCGAACTGGATCATACTGATAGTAGTCGTCACCCAATGCACTGACGTGGACAAGCCCTTCCACCATCATCTCCGGAATCTCCACGAAAATCCCGAAAGACGTCACCGCGGTGATGCTGCCCGAATAGGTCTCTCCCACCTTGTCGACCATGTACTCGCATTTGAGCCACGCCAATGCATCGCGGACCGCATCCTCGGCCCGGCGTTCGGTCATCGAGCAATGCGCACCGAGCGCCGGCATTTCGTCGGGAGCGTAGGGCAGCGCTGCCCGCACGTCAGCGCCACCGGCCGCATCATGCTTCCGATTTCGGATCTCCGCCGAGATCACCCGATGCACGAGCAGGTCGGGATAGCGTCGGATCGGTGAGGTGAAATGGGCATAGGCGGAGAGCCCGAGCCCGAAATGACCCGAATTCCGCGCGCGGTACTCGGCCTGCTTCATGGCGCGAAGAACAAGGGTCTGCACAAGACGCGCGTCAGGTCGGCCGTTCGCAGCTTCGAGCACCGCCTGGAATGGCGCGGGCGACATTGAAGAGAGCGACTCGAGGGATGGAGGTGAGAGCCCGAGCTCGCTCAAGTACAGGCGCAGCTCGGCGCAACGCTCCTCGCTCGGCGGCTCGTGCACCCGATAGAGGCCTGGAAGGCGGTTTCGCTCGAGAAATCGCGCCGCGCAGACATTAGCAGCGATCATGCACTCCTCGATGATCTCGTGAGCGGTATTTCTCTCCGCCGTCTCGATCCGATCGATGCGGCGCGCCCGCGCTCCGCGGCCAAACACGATGCGGGGCTCGACCGAATCGATCTCGAGCGCCCCGCGCAGACGGCGCGCCCGCTTCAGTGCCCGATACAACTCCCGAAGGGTCTCCAGCGGTTCGACGAGGGACCCGAGATCACGACGAAGAGCGGGAACACCCCGTACGATTCCGTCATAGACCTCGGAGTAGGTGAGGCGACGTCGCGACCTGATGACCGCCCGGTGAAACGCGGATCGAGCCACCCGCCCCGCTCGATCGATGCTCATTCGACAGATCAGGACCAAGCGATCCACTCCCGGGTTCAAAGAGCAGATCCCGTTTGATAGCCGCTCCGGCAGCATCGGCAGGACTCGACCCGGAAAGTAGGCCGACGTGCCGCGCCGTCTGGCCTCCACATCGAGCGCAGACCCCGGAGTGACGTAGTGCGAGACGTCCGCGATCGCCACATCCAACCGCCAGCCCGTCGACGTGGAGATCGCGTGCACCGCGTCGTCGAAGTCCTTGGCATCCGGTCCATCGATCGTCACAAAGGGCTGGATGCGAAGATCGAGGCGCTCGGAAACGCAACCCGGATCGATCTCGAGCGGTACGGCCAAAGCCTCCTCGGCGGCTCGCTCCGACCAGCGATGGGCAAGCCCGTGGGAGCGGATCGCGACCTCGATCTCCATCCCCGGGGCCATGTGATCCCCGAGCACTTCCTCGATCCTGCCAACCGGTGGGGAGTGAGTGCCTGGCGGCTCGGTGAGCGCCGCCACCACGATGTCGCCATCGCTTGCATGGCCCGCAGCACCGGCGGGAATGAGCAGCTCATGCTGGATACGACGGTTGTCCGAAACCACGAAGCCGACCTCGCTCCCGCCCTCCGACCGGAAGAAACGCCCGACTATCTGATCCGTGTTCCGCTCCAGCACTTCCACGAGCGCGCACTGAACCCGCCCTCGGCGGTCGACCTCGCGAACGCGCACGAGGACCCGGTCTCCGTGAATGACCCGTTGCATCTCTCGAGGTGCGAGATACAAGTCCTTTCCCCCGTCCTCGGGTACGACGAACCCGTATCCATCGGGATGGCCGATGACGCGGCCGCGGAGCAGGTTCATCCTCTCCACCGAGCCGTACTGCACCTTTCGGTTACGAACGATCTGCCCCTCCTCGGTCATGCTTTGAAGGCGCACCGAAAGCACTTCCCGCTCGCCAGTGGCGCCGGCCCCCAGTCGTTGCGCTATGGTCTCGAAGGCGAGCGGCGCATCGGCCCGGCGAAGGAGGTCGAGAATTGCGTTGCGGCCAAGATCGGGAGGGGTCGGGATCCGGGAACGCGAGCCTCGACGCGACGAGCGCATCCCGGTCCTGCCGCCGGATGGGTCCGAGACATCGCTCGGGGTCGTTCGCCGATGTTTCCCACGTCTATCCGACATCTCGTTTCCTGCCCAGTTTGACATCCTCGAGTAGCGACGGTTACATTCCCGCCCCGAATCGCCGGCCCCGGCAGGTCTGGCGACGCCCTGCCGAGGTGGCGGAATTGGTAGACGCGCTAGCTTCAGGTGCTAGTGCCCTGACGGGTGTGCCGGTTCGAGTCCGGCCCTCGGCACCAATCCTCGCGTCTCGATGGCTCCCGCGGTCGAGGCGCGGCGACTCCGACGAGCCCCGGATGCCTTCACCGACGCCTCTCGGCCGGAGAGTCGCTCACTCGGGAAGTGCCATACCGCGAGCCAGCGCTGGGCGCGACATGAGCACCTCGTACCACCTCCGGACATTCGGGAAGTCCGCCAGGTCGACCTCCTGCCAGTCATGGCGAAACACCCAAGGCAGGGTCGCGAAATCAGCGATGGAGACGTCTCCTGCGAGGTGCTCCCGTCCCTCCAGCCGCTTGTCGAGCACCCCGTACAGACGCCGGCATTCAGCACCATAGCGTTCAATTCCGTACGGCACTCTCTCCTTGGCCGCACGTAGAAAATGATGCACCTGGCCGAAGATCGGCCCTATTCCGCCCATCTGGAACATCAGCCACTGGACAACCTCGTAGCGGGCAGCCATCTCACGAGGCATGAACTTGCCCGTCTTCTCCGCAAGGTACATGAGAATCGCCCCCGACTCGATGACCGTATAGTCGGCACCATCCGGTCCCTCGCGATCAATGATCGCCGGGATCTTGCTGTTCGGATTGATCGAAACGTACTCTGGAGAGAACTGCTCGCCCTTCGATATGTCAATAGGATGCAGCTCGTAGTCCAACCCGCACTCCTCGAGCATGATGGTGGCCTTGCGTCCGTTCGATGTCTTCCACGTATAGAGATCAATCATCACCGTCTCCATGTTCGATTCGCGTGCACCCCCCGGGGACGTTGGCAGGTTCGTGGCAAAGGCTCGGCGCGGCAAGAAAGACGCACCCCGGGGATCCGGAAACCCTGGTCGCTCTCAGGGTGCAGAGCTCGACGGGCCGCGCGGCCAATGAGCTCGAGCATCGGCTGGATGCGGGGCCCGAACGAAGCCCTAGGGTACTCGCGACGAGAGCGTTCGGAAAGCGCAAACCCGCGTATCCCCGGCTGCTGGAGGAAAGCGGATCTGCGCGGCACCCACCGGCACCGGTTGCGAAGAGCCCTGCTCGCGGTCTCGCTTCGCGCCCCGGTCAAATCCGTTTCGGGGCGGCGGGAATCCCGCCGGACATCGCCCCCGGGCTCTCGACCGGCCACGAGACCCGGCCGGACGACGCCTCGACGCGGTACTTTCGCAGAGCGTAATTCAGCTGTGGAAGTTGCTCGAGAAGCTGCTCCGCCTCTGCCGCCGGGATCTGCAGCACCGTGGCTTTCCCCTCGGCCCGAAGCTTGCCGAGGTAAGGAGCGAGGTGCGGTCGGAAGGTCCCGATCTCGGATCCCGCCCCGAGCCGCGTCCCGGATTCCACCTCCCGCAACGCGCCGGCACAGACAATCCCCCAGGCCGTCGTATCCTCGACCTCCCCCGCCGGGGGCCATCGATCACCATCGTTCAGATCCCAGGCGCGCGAAGCAACGCACAACGCGTCCGTCACCGTCGTGCCAAGCCCTCGAAACTGCGGAAGCCCGGCAACCAGCGGCCGCCGGCTCCAGGTGGAGAGGAGCGCATCCTTCAGGCCCTGTTCCTCCAGAAAGCCGTTGAACGCCTCCTCGGAAAACTGACAGGCCATCACCGGAGTTCGGGCAACCACGCTGGCATTGCGAAGCTGGCGGCCGGTCACGACCGCCATCTCGCCCATCAGCTCCCCCGCTTCCCGCGTCCCTAGCTTGAAGAATCGCTCTCCGTCGTGATGAATGACCTCACAGAATCCACAGAGAATGAGAAAGACGCTGCCCCAGGTACGGGAACCCTGCTTGATGATGACGTCGTCGGTGTTGTAGCGTTTGAGCTCCCAGTCCGAGAACAACGTACCGAGCCACCGGCCGCCGACCGGGCGATGGAAGTTGCCCATCAACATCTCGATTGCCCGGGTCGTATAGATATCGGAGTCGCCTTCGACGATCGTATAGCGCTTGCCCGCTCCGGCCAGGGAGAACGTGGCGTTGAATTTCTCCGGCAACGCCTCGACATGCACGAATACCACCCGTTCGGCCTTGGAACCCAGCGCGTCGGAAGGGTCTCCGTGAATCGGCCCCATTCCGCCATCGGCGATGAGCAGATCGAATCTCCTTCGGTAGAGCTCGTGCAATCGGGTCTCGGTCTGCGCACGAACCAGGCACTCGCGCCGCATCTCGGCGATCTCGCGAAACGTCTGAACATCGCCGACCAGGCAGATCTCGTGGGTGCGCCCGTGATTCGACACTCGAAAGACGGCGCCGGCCGTCGGGATAGTGTGGACCGGATGATGACATTCGACGTCGAGACCGTAGTAATTGAGCACCTCGCCGTCGCGTACCTCCACGAAGTTGAAGTGCTCCCCAACGACCCGCTCCGACCAGCCTAGCCCAAGGGCGAGCTTGCGAATGGCCATCGCGTAGATCTCACGAGTCGTGATGACATCAAGCTTTCGGGGCATCCGCATCAACGGAAACATATTGCAGTGATCGTCGTGGAGGTGCGTCAGAAACATCGCGCACACCTGATTGTGGGCGATCCCGCGCGCCTTCAGATGCCAGTCCACGTAGGGAATGGCATCGATGAGGAGGTAGTTCCCGTTGTGACAGAGCGCGAATCCCGTGGAAGGTTGCTCGGGACTGAAGCCCGAGGCGCCTCCCAGCACCTCTACGCTGAACTTCGCGAGCCCCGCCGGAACATAGTCTCGTAGCACCTCGTAGGGTGGCTCGACGGTGCCACAGGCGCCAAGATCGATCCTCACTTCGCCGCCGCCGGCCCGACAAAGGAAGCGGTCCGGCCCCAGGTGATGGACCTCGAAGGAGCCGCCCGACGCCACGTCGTCCACGAACGGAATGACCTCGAAGAGCCGCTCGACTGCCAGAATTCGCCCCGCCGCATCCTTCAAAGCAAAAAAGGCGCTGCTATTGAGCCATTCCTGCCGTAGCGCCGCCTCGGTACCCCAGGACTCGAGCTCCGCCTCGGTCGGCCCCAGCAGGGTCAGACGCAAGAGCTCGAGTACGTGGGAGATGTGCTCGGGCTCGCCGATGAGCTTGAGACGACGTCCTTCGCCGAGACCCTTCTCGAAAAATAGAAAGTAGTACAGCAGGAATTCGAGATTGTTCTGCAGAACGCCGTCACGCTCTCTCACATCGGGAAGCACGAGAAGGTCGAGCCGTCCGAGCCTCGCCTTGAGCAGCGCCTTCAGCACCTCCGGTGGCTGACCGAACAGCCCGTAGCCGCCCCGGCTCACGACTGCCAGGCACCCCGGCATCGGTCGTACGACCTCTAGGGCAGACATGGCGCCCCCGCCCGATTCAATGGGAACAACGGACCGTCATTCATCATCCCGTCCCTCGAATCGAATACGATGCGCGGAGATCCCGATGGGAGTTGCGAAGCCGTTCACAATTCAGGGCTCCGAAATCAGCGCAGATCGAACAGGCGCTTCCCTGCCCGTTTTCGAATCCAGTTGACGCCGGTGAGGATCCCGGGCAATCGAAGCAGCCGGAGCTCGATCTCTCGCTTGCCGGGAAAGTCGCCCACCGCCAGGGCGGCCAGAATGGTAAGCAGTCCCTGGCCCGGGAGAAAGAGCATGGCGATCCCAGCCAACAGGAGAATGCAGGCAACGACGTTACGAATCGCCACGATCACGCAGCGCCGGAGCCGGCTTCCCCGATCGCGGCCCGTCTCCACCAAACCGGATCGTTCGGCCGAGTAGAAGTCATGTGGCAGCCGCACGATGAGCGCGGGAATCACCATGGCGGAAATTACGAGCATCAGCGCCGAAAGGACAGAGAGCCCCCATAGCAACCACTCGTATCGGGCGAGCCATTGCAAGGCGAGCTCCGAGAGCGAGGTTACCGTTTCCTTCATTTCGACTCCTCGAGCAGCCGTAACGCTCGCCGGAGCGCATCGATGCGTGCGCGACTTTGCACCGTAGCGTTCCGTTCGTGCTCCGAGCATGCAACTGTATTTGGGCCGGAACCTGTGCTACACACCCTTGCTCACCGCTCAGCCTAACGTTCCCCATGGGTGTCAACCTCAAGAACCGTCACTTCCTCGATCTGTCGGACTACTCGCCGGCGGAGCTGCGGTATCTCATCGACCTCGCCCGTCGCCTCAAGAACGAGAAGCGCAACAGCGCCGAGACTCCACGGCTCGCCGGCAAGAACATCGCCCTCATCTTCGAGAAGCTCTCCACCCGTACCCGCTGCGCATTCGAAGTGGCCGCATACGACCAGGGTGCGCACGTGACCTACATCGGCTCCACCGGCTCTCATATGGGCGAGAAAGAGACGATGAAAGACACCGCGCGCGTGCTCGGCCGAATGTACGATGGCATCGAATATCGCGGGCATAGCCAAACCACCGTGGAAGAGCTGGCCGGCGTCGCTGGCGTGCCGGTTTGGAATGGCCTGACCGATGAGTATCACCCCACTCAGATCCTTGCCGATCTCCTCACGATCTCGGAGCATTCCGGCAAGCCGCTGGAAGACAACGCCCTGTGCTATCTAGGAGACGCCAACAACAACACGAGCGACTCCCTGCTCATGGGCGCAACCATGATGGGGATGGACATTCGGATGGCGGCTCCACTGGCCTACTGGCCAGGAGAGGTCGCCCGGGAGCGCGCGGAGCGCATGGCGGCAGACACCGGGGCGCGGCTATCCTTCCACACGGACGTCGCGGAGGCGGTGCGCGGCTGTGATTTTCTCTACACCGACGTGTGGGTGTCGCTCGGCGAGCCCGAATCGGCCTGGGCGGAGAAGATCCCTTTGCTCAGCCCCTATCAGGTCAACCGATCGGTCATGTCCATGACCGGCAACCCCGGCACTCGCTTCATGCACTGTCTGCCGGCGTTTCACAACGCGGAAACGGAGATCGGCCGCCGGATCAAACAGAATTTCGGCCTCGAGGCCATGGAAGTGACTGACGACGTCTTCGAATCGCCGCACTCGGTCGTGTTCGACCAGGCCGAGAACCGGATGCACTCCATCAAGGCCTTGCTGGTGGCAACGCTAGCCTGAACGGACGCACACAGGTAGCTGCGCTACCGTTTCGATCCGAATAGCCCCTTCAGCGCTCCGGCGGCATCCGTCCCCCCCGGGGATCTCGCACTGCTTGCGCCGCGCTTCGCCCCTTTCTGCCCCCCCGTCTGACCCCCTGCTCTCCGACCCCCTGCTCTCCGACCCCCTGCTCTCCGACCGATGATGCCCCCGACC
>Ga0114931_10006810_pt1 | contig 14025 bp, 10 predicted proteins | sample 2SBtaG_FD_89579 | JGI IMG/M metagenome (GOLD analysis project Ga0114931, IMG submission 89579) | Deep subsurface microbial communities from Kolumbo volcano to uncover new lineages of life (NeLLi) - 2SBTROV14_V59a metaG | ecosystem: Environmental > Aquatic > Marine > Volcanic | place: Kolumbo...
CTGCCGGGAACGGGGCATCGATCTGCTGCACACCGAGGCGAGCGCGCTGCTCGAGGCATTCCCGCAGTTCGACGGGCCGGTGGCGACGCGCTTCGTTCCCGGCTTCGGGACCTTCGTGCTGCCCGGCGCACGCGGGCCCGGCGAGGTCGGCTACGACCCGCTCGTGGACGGCTGCGTGATGGATCTGCCGAACGTTCCGGTCTCCGCCGGTGGCGACGCGGGCGAGTGCGACAGCCTCGCGGGCGCGCCGCTCCGCGATCCTCGGACGGGAAACGTCTTCCGCAGCGAGATGACGGCGGTCTCGTTCAACTTCATGGCGCTGCTGGCCTCGCTCTCCCCCGCGCTGCCCGACAACCAGAACTGCCGGCCCGGCATCGCCAAGACGTTGGGCGCCAACCAGCTCGATCTGTTGAACTGCACGCTGGTCGCCGGCGTCTTCGCCCTGGCCGGCGCGCGCCGCCCGGAGGTCTCGGCCGGCGGCAACCGCCGCTTCGGCCGGCGCGACTTCATCTGGCACGGGGGAACCGAGGTTCGCCTGCTCTACGAGAAGCGAAACGTCCTGGGCATTTCCACCGACTTCGCCGAGGACCGCACCAAGACGAACTGGGGGCTCGAGTTCGTCTGGTTCGAGGACGAGCCCTACCAGGACACACACGAGAAGGACGGCTGGTCGCGCCACGACACGCTCTCGCTCACGGTCTCGGTGGACCGTCCGACCTTCGTGAACTTTCTCAACTCGAACCGGACGATCTTCTTCAATGCCCAGGTCTTCGTCCGCTGGATCGACGACTACACCGACAAGGCCTTGACGCCGGACGGCCCGTTCTCGCTGCTTGGCACCTTCACGTTCTTCACGGGCTTCTGGCAGGATCGTCTGCTCTCGGCCGTCACCGTGATCCACGAGCTCGAGTCGAACTCGGGCGGCCTGATCGTGAATCTGAGCTATCGGATGACCGAGAACTTCTCGCTCTCGACGGGGATCACGACCTTCCACGGCCGTCCGCGCTCGTCCCGCCTGCCGCGTTCGCCCGTGGCGCTGTCCTCCACCTCGGGCAACGACTACGAGGCTCGCGGACGCTACAACGGGCTCACGCCCATCGCCGATCGCGAGGAGCTCTTCATGACGCTCCGCTACACCTTCTAGGCGAGGCCGAGCGGCCGCCCGCTAATGACGCTTGAGGAGATCCGTCGTCGACGTGATTCCCTTCATCTTGGAGGGCTCCATGGGCAGGGAGACGACGTCGTAGGATTCGCGCCGCCAGCCCGTGCCGCCCTCGATCACGCCGTAGAACGAGGCGGCCACCGGGTCGAAGACGAGCGCCCGACGGCCGCCCGGCCACTCGGGGTACTCGACGCGGTCGCCGCTGTAGCGATGCACCAGGATCCCCACGTCGAGGATCCGCCGGTCGCGCTTGCGCGAGATGTAGAAGAGCGGCTGCTGGGTCTGGTAGTCGACGTACAGGGTGAGGATCTGGACCTCGTTGTGGGCGTCGCGAGCATGGCCTTCCAGCACCACCGCCCAGCGCACGTCCCAGCGGTCGCTGCCGAGCGAGAGGCCCGATTCGCCGAAGTTCCGCTCCGGGTTGAGCGGGTAGCCGGGATTCTCGCCGTTCAGCGGGGCGAGGACCTCGCGCTCCCGGATCACGCGCCAGCGGTAGGCATTGGGGCGAAGCGCCATGCCGACGAAGCCGCGACGGATGTGCTCGCTCGACGCCGCCGACACGCCCGCCGTCGGCTGGATCGAGCCCGCCGGGCCGTACTGGTTCGAGCCGAAGGGCACGCCGCCGCCCGCCAGCGTGCCGCCGACGCGGTAGCGGGGCACGTAGATGCCGTCCACCCAGGTGGTGGCGCCGCGGCGCGACTTCCGCATGGTGGGCACGTAGACGAAGGTGTCGTCGGGTTCCTGGTAGTGGGTCTCGGCCTTCCGCGGGCGGAGCTGGCGCCAGGCCAGGTCGCGGGCGTCGAAGGGCTCGAGGAATTCGCCCCCCGAAATCCAGTCGAAGCCCCTGGCCTCGGGCGCCTCGTAGCCCGTGGCGCCCAGGTCGGCGCGGTGGGCGGTCTGGACCTGGAAGAACCGCCCGGAATAGGTCTCGATCGAGCCGAGCCGGCTCGGCATGTCGGTGATGCGGAAGCGCCCGCGCGGCCCCGCACCCTGCCAGCGGTAGGCGTAGTTCCACGCCCAGCGCGCGCCGGCCTGGGGATCGTCGGCGTGGATCGACTCGGGAGGGAAGGGCAGACCGGCGACGTAGTTGCGGAGGTTTCCCTCGTCGTCGATCTCGGCGCGGCCCGCGTACTGCTCCGTGGCGTCCCGGTACCAGCCCGGCAGGGCGTAGCGCCGATGACACGGACCCACGGCGAGCTTCATGCCCTCGTGAAAGAAGATCTGGCGGTAGCGCCACACCTCCGGCGGCAGCAAGTGAAGGAGCGAGTACGTGTCCTTGAAGCCGAGCAGCATGCCCTCGCGCAGGGGGATGCCGATGGCGTCGGCGGTCGCGCCGCCGCGGCCCGCGGGCGCGATGGACGGGCACCGTCCCTCGGGCGGCGGCTCCGCCCCGGCCGGCCCGGACGCCAGCAGCGCGAGAGCCGGGGCCAAGGCGGCCAGCAACGCGAGCGCCCGGCCGGCGCCGGCCCGGGCGGCGGCGCCGGAAGCGGCGGGTCGGACGTCGGAGCTTCGGGAATGCACGCAGGACCGATTCTAACGTACCCTTCCCGGGCATGTGGCGCCGTCGGTCCATGGTCTTTCGCCTTGCCATCGGCATCGTGGCAACGGTGCTGGCGGTGGCCCTCGCGGTCGGCTGGCAGATCCTCGTCGTCTCGGACTTCGGCTCCGTGGCGCGAGGCTTCACGGCGGCCAACTGGTGGTTCCTGATCCTTGGATCGATCTTCTTCGGCCTGGTGATCCTCGGCCTCGTCCTGCTGTGCGCGTGGCTGATCCGCGAGATGCGTCACAGCCAGCGGCAGCAGGCGTTCCTCGACGCCGTGACCCACGAGATGAAGACGCCGCTCGCGTCGCTCCGGCTGGTGCTCGACACGCTCGAGCGTCGCGATCCGGGCGCAGAGCGGCGCGGCTCCTTCCTGCGCATGATGGACGAGGACGTGGAGCGCCTCGATCGCACGGTGGAACACGTCCTGGCGGCGGCGCGGGCGGAGGGCACCGCGCGACGGCCGCTCCAGGCGCGAATCGAGCTGGGCCGGCTGCTGGAGGCCTGCATCGCGGAGATCCGCGAGGGTCATCAGCTCGCCGCCGACGCCATCCGGCTGGGGAGCGGTGGCAGCGCCCTGGTGCGCGGAGACGAGGCGGAGCTCGGGCTCGTGTTCCGCAACCTGCTCGAGAACGCGGTGAAGTACTCGGATCCGCCGGTGGAGGTCCGGGTGGACATCGTCGACGCCGGGGACCGCTGGGTGCGGGTCCAGATCGCCGACCAGGGCATCGGGATCCCACCCGGCGAGCTGCGCAAGATCTTCCAGCGCTTCTACCGCGCGGGCCGAGACGTACAGCGCACGGCGTCCGGCCTCGGGCTGGGGCTCTTCATCGTGCGCGGCCTCCTGCGCCGCCAGGGCGGGCGCATCGAGGCCAAGAGCGAGGGCGCGGGGCGTGGCAGCCGCTTCGTCGTTCGCCTGCGGGCGGCGGCCTGATGGCGAGCGTCCTGGTCGTCGAGGACGACGCCCACATCGCCGAAGGCCTGCAGTTCAATCTCGAGAGCGAAGGCTACGAGGTGGAGGTCGCAGCGGACGGCCGGATCGCCAGCGAGCGCCTGGGAGCCGCGGGCCCCGGCTACGACCTGGTGATCCTCGACCTGATGCTGCCGGGCATGAGCGGCTACGAGGTGGTGCGCCGCATGCGCGCGGCCGGAAACTTCACGCCCGTGCTGATCCTCACCGCCAAGGACGATCCGGCCGACGTGGTCCGCGGCCTCGAGGACGGCGCCGACGACTACCTCTTCAAGCCCTTCCGGTTGGAAGAGCTCCTGGCCCGGGTGCGGGGCGTGCTGCGGCGGCGCCGCTGGGACGGCGCCACGGGCGGCGATGCCGCGAGCCCGAGCATCCGGGTCGGTGAGCGCACCGTCCACTTCGACCGCTTCGAGGTGGAGGCCGGGGACCGGCGGATCCAGCTGACCACCAAGGAGGCCGCGCTCCTGCGGGTGCTGGTCGACCGCGAAGGCGAAGCGGTGCCCCGCGGAGACCTGCTCCAGGAGGTCTGGGGCCTACGCCCGGATACACGCACCCGCGTCGTCGACAGCTTCATCGTGCGGCTCCGCCGCTATCTCGAGCCCGATCCCGCGCGTCCCCGCCACATCGTGGCGGTCCGGGGCCACGGCTACCGCTTCGTTCGCTAGCCACGGGTACCGTATCGTTCGCTAGGCTGGCCCCAGAAGGGAGGCATGTCGACCTCCCGGGGGCCCCATGTCCGCGGAACCGCTGATCGCCGTCTTCGTCGATTTCGAGAATCTCGCCCTGGGCGTGCCCGGCGGCGGCAAGAAGGACACGGGGTTCAAGATCGACCTCGTGCTGAAGCGCCTGCTCGAGAAGGGGCGCATCGTCTTCAAGCGCGCCTACTGCGATTGGAGCCGCTACCGCAGCTCGGCGCGCGAGTTCCACAAGCAGGGGATCGAGATGATCGACATTCCCCAGACCCGCATGAGCGGGAAGAACAGCGCGGACATCCACATGGTCGTGGACGCCCTGGACCTGTGCTCGTCGAAGTCCCACATCGACCTGTTCGCGCTGTTGACCGGCGACAGCGATTTCTCGCCGCTCGTCTCCAAGCTGAAGGAGAATGACAAGCGCGTGATCGGCTGCGGCGTGAAGCAATCGACGTCGGACCTGCTGATCGCGACGTGCGACGAGTTCATCTACTACGACGATCTCGTGCGCGAGGCGGTCGATCGGCCGCGTCGCCCGCGCAAGCCCGGGCCCAAGGCGAAGGATGCCAAGAAGGGCGAGGCGCTCGAGATCCTGGCCCAGGTCCAGGCCTCCCTGGCGCGCGACTACGACGTCGTCTGGGGCTCGATGATCAAGCAGGCCATCCGACGCCTGCATCCGAGCTTCAACGAGCGCTACCACGGCTATGGGGCCTTTTCGGAGCTGCTGGAGGACGCCCAGGAGCAGGGCCTGCTGGAGCTCGACTTCGACGAAGAGCGCGGGAACTACGCCGTGCGGGCGGCGGGTCCCGCCGGGCGGGGCCGTTGAGCGTGCTGCGCAAGCACGACGAGCCGGCGCTCGTCGACCCGACCTTGCTGCTCGCCTTCGAGGGCTGGAACGACGCGGGCGAGGCGGCCTCCGTCGCTACGCGTTGCCTGGCGCGCGCGCTCGGCCTCTCACCCCTGGCGGAGCTGGACCCGGACGAGTTCTTCGACTTCACCGTTCAGCGGCCTCACGTCAAGCTCGATCCAGGCGGTGCCCGCGCGATCGAGTGGCCGAGTCTCGGTTTCGAGTTCGGCGCCCTGCGCGAGGGCCGGGACCTGGTGGTCGGCATCGGTCCCGAGCCCCATCTGCGCTGGCGGGAGTTCTGCGATCTCGTCGCGGGCTATGCGGGCGAGCTGGGGGTGCGCCGCGTCGTGCTGCTCGGCGCCTATCTGGCCGACGTCGTCTACTCACGCCCCGTCCAGGTGAGCGGATTCGCGAGCAACCCGGACTGGCTGACGGAGCTCTCGGTTTCGGCCTCACGCTACGAGGGGCCCACCGGCATCGTCGGTGTGCTGGGACAGCGCTTCCAGGACGAGGGGCTCGACGTCGTCTCGCTCTGGGCCGGCCTGCCGCACTACATCAACGCCACGCCCAACCCGCGCGGCGCCTTGGCCCTGCTCCAGCACCTGACGCGATGTCTCGAGATCAAGATCGACGAGGCCCCGCTCGAAGCCCAAGCCGCCGAGTTCGAGCAGCGGACGTCCGAGCTCGTGGCCAACGACCCCGAGCTCGCGGAGTACGTGCGAGAGCTGAAACGCCGCGAGTTCGCCCAATGACGGGGACGTTCGTTGAGTAGTTGAGTTTTGGCGGGTGGCAGCCTTCGCCATGACGGTGCGCTCCCGCCCGCCAAAACTCAACTACTCAACGAACGTCCCCGTCACTCGTCACTCTAGTTCGATGGATTCTTCGATGAGCATGACGGGGATGCCGTCGTCGATCGGGTAGAGGACCTTGCCATCCTCCCGGAGCAGTCCCTCGCTGAGCTCCTTCTCGACCTTCACCCCGCCGCGGTTGCGGAGCTCGCCGGCGCGGATCTTCTGGTTCAACGACTCGATCGTCGGGCCGTCGGCCAGGGCGACCGGCTTGCGGGTCTCCGGACAGACGAGGATCTCGAGGAGTTCCTGGCTCACGGACGACATCGTTCCCTCCTAACGGAGCATCGCCGAAGGATAGTCGAGGATCCGGCGCGCCACGATCATCTGGTTGATCTGCTGGGTGCCCTCGTAGATGTCGTTGATCTTGGCATCCCGCATCCACTTCTCGACCAGCAGCTTCTTGGAGTAGCCGGGCGGGCCCAGGATCTCGACCGCCTTCTGGGTGATCTTCGTGACCGCCAGGCCGGCCTTGGCCTTGGCCTGGGAGGCCTCGAGGTTGTTCGGCTTGCCCTGGCCCATCATCCAGGCGGCCCGCCAGGTGAGCAGACGCGCCGCCTGGAGCTCCGCCTCCATCTCCATGACGTCGCGCTCGATGGCCGTCTCGCGGCAGGCGGGCGCCTCGTAGCGGATCTCGACGCCCTGGCGGGCCAGCTCTTCCCTGACGAAGTCGAGGGCCGCGCGCCCCACCCCCACGGCCATGGCGGCCACGATCGGGCGGCTGGCGTCGAAGGTTGCCATGGCCCCTTTGAAGCCCTTGTCGCCCGTCCCCTTCTTCGGGTCGCGCTTCTTCACCTCGGCACTGCCCAGCAGGTTCTCGCGCGGAACCCGACAGTGCTCGAGGGCGAGGGTCGCGGTGTCCGAGGCGCGGATGCCGAGCTTCTTCTCACAGCCCACGAGCTTCAGCCCGGGTGTCTTGGCCGGCACCACGAACGACTTGATGCCAGCGCGCCCGGCCGACTTGTCCACCGTGGCCCAGACCACGACGAAGCCCCCCTCCACGGTGGAGGCGCCCTCGCCGGCCGTGCAGAAGATCTTGGTCCCGTTCAGCACGTACTCGCCGGTCTCCTCGTCGAGCTCGGCGGTCGTCTGGATGGCGGCCGCGTCCGAGCCCGCGCCGGCCTCGGTGATGGCCATGGCGCCCCACACGGGGTGGGGGCTGTTCGCGAAGGCGGCCATGAACCGCTTGCGCTGCTCGGGCGTCCCGGCCGCAGAGACGGCGGAGCCGCCGAGGGCGGGCGTCGGCATGCGCAGGTAGAGGCCTGCATCGCCCCAGCAGAGCTCCTCGGCCTGGATGCACACCTGGACCATCCCGTCGTCCATGCGGCCCTGGCTCGGATTCTCCTTTCGACCCTCGTTCCACCAGTAGTCCACCCACTCGACGGGGAGCTCGTGCTCGTGGTCGTCGTACTTCCGAGAGATCGGGCGCATCTGCTCGAGCGCGACCCCGTGGTAGTGCTCGCGGGCCCGCTGGCTGCTCTCGGCGAGCTCGAAGGAAATGGCCATCGGAGCCTCCTAGACCAGGGCCAACGCCTCGAAGGCGCTGAAGCCCCGGGCGTTGCGCAGATGCATCTCGGGCAGGTACTCGCGGATGTAGCCGTGACCGCCGAACACCTGGACGGCTCCGTCGGACACCTCGAGAGCGACCCGGCGCGCCTGCTGATGGGCCAGGCTGGCCTCGCGCAGGGCGTCGGCGCCACGGTCCAGGGCCGCGGCCGCCTCCCAGGCCAGCAGCCGTGCGCCGTCGATCTCGATCGACATGTCGGCGAGCTTGAAGGCGATGGCCTGCTTGCTGGCGATCGGCACCCCGAAGGCATGGCGCTCCTTCGCATAGTCGCGCGCGACCTCGAAGGCCGCGCGGGCGACGCCCACCGCCACGGCCGCGAGCGCCACGCGGCCCCGAATCACCAGCTCGCGAACCGCAGTCTGGTCGAGAATCGAGTCGCCCGGGACGCGGACCCCGTCGAGCCGGAGCTCGGCGGTGGTCAGCCCCTTCAGGCCCATGTTGCGTTCGCGCTGGGCCTTCAGCCCGGCGGCGCTGCGCTCGACGAGAAAGGCGCGCGCCGCGCCGTCGAGGCTCGCGGTCACGACCACGTGCTGGCCGCCTTCGAGCCAGGGGACGAAGCACTTCTCGCCCGTGAGGACGAAATCGCCGCCCTCCGCACGGGCCGTCGTCTTGGGAGCGAACGCGTCGTGGTCGAATCGGGGCTCCACCAGGGCCAGGGATCCCGGAACGAAGCCCGGGCCCGTGAGTCGGGCGAGCGCCTGGGCCTTGGGACCCTCCCCGGCGAAGTCGGCCACGGGGAAGCCCGTCAGGGCCGGCGACAGGATGGCCAGCGCCAGGGCCGCGTCGCCCCAGGCGAGCTCCTCGGCGACGAGGACGCCGGTGACTGCGCTTCGCTCGCCGCCGCCGCCATGGGCCTCGGGGAAGGCGTTGGCGACCAGGCCCAGCTCGTGGGCCTGGGTCAGCAGCGCGCCCGGGATCTCGCCCGATTCGTCGCATTCGCGGCCGATCGGGCGGATCTCGTTCTCGGCGAACTGGCGCACGGTGTCGACGATGAGCTGCTGCTCTTCATTCGGGGAGAAGTCGATCATGGCTGCTCGTGGACTACGCGGTCGGAGAGGCTCCGGGCTGGCGGGCTGCCGGGGTCGGAACCGCCGACGCGAGCTTGCCGGGGCCCCCGCGGCGCTAGATCCGCTCGAGGATCGTGGTGATTCCCATTCCGCCGCCGATGCACATCGTGACGAGGCCGGTGGTCTTGTCCCGGCGCTCGAGCTCGTCGAGGACGGTGCCGATCAGCATGCCGCCCGTCGCGCCGAGCGGGTGGCCGAAGGCGATCGCTCCGCCATTCACGTTCACCTGGTCATGGCGCATGCCACAGTCCCGCATGACCTTGAGCGGGACCGCCGCGAACGCCTCGTTGATCTCGACGAGGTCGATGTCCCCGATCGTCATCCCGGCCTTGGCGAGGCAGCGCTCCGTGGCCGGCACCGGCGCCGTCAGCATGATCACCGGCTCGTCCCCGGCGGTGGCGCTCTGAACGATGCGCGCCCGCGGCGATAGGCCATGCGCCTTCGCGTACTCGGGCGAGGCCACCAGCACCGCCGAAGCGCCGTCCACGATCCCCGAGGAGTTGCCGGCGTGGTGGACGTGATTCACGCCGTCGATCTGCGGGTAGACCTTCCGGGCCTTCTCGTCGAAGGAGAGCTCGTCGCCCTTCTGGACGTATCCGCCCAGCTGGTCGAAGGAGAGGGCGAGCTTTCCGAGGCTCTCGACCGTGCTGCCCGGCCGCGGGTGCTCGTCGCGGTCGAGGACGACGCGGCCCTCGGCGTCCTTCACCGGAATCAGGCTCCGGTCGAAGCGGCCGTCCTTCTGGGCGATCGCTGCGCGCTCCTGGCTGGCGGCGGCGAAGGCGTCGCAATCTTCGCGACCGAAGCCTTCGAGGGTGGCGATCAGATCCGCGGAGATGCCCTGGGGAACCAGCGGGTGCCGTGCGCGCAGCTGCGGGTTGTGGCCATCGAGACCGGACTTGTCGGCACCCATGGGGTTGCGAGACATGGATTCGACGCCGCCCCCGACGACGAGATCCTGCTGGCCCGACATCACCCCCATGGCCGCGAAGTTGACGGCCTGCTGGCCCGAGCCGCAGAAGCGATTGAGGGACACGCCGGTGGCCTCGTGGGGCCAGCCCGCGGCCAGGACCGACATACGCCCGATGCAGCCCCCCTGCTCTCCGGTCTGGGTCACGCAGCCGACGATCACGTCTTCGACCTCGCGAGGGTCGATGCCCGTGCGGCCCACGAGCGCGTTCAGGGCCTGGCCCATCAGCTCCTGGGGGTGGATCCCCGACAGGGCGCCGGTGTCCTTCTTGCCGCGTCCCCGCGGTGTCCGAATGGCGTCGATGATCCAGGCTTCCGACATGCTGGCTCCCTGGGAGGTGCCGGGGCGGCGCGGCCCCGGCGGATGCGTTGATTTCTGAATCGGCGCCGCATGTTATCAGCTTCACGGCGCCACGCACGGCGACTCCTGCCGCGGAGCAGCAGTAGAACGACGTTCGAGACTCGACCTTCCCGGACCAACCCCCGTTCGCCCGGCGAATCCCTCCGAACCGCGCAAGGCCACGGAAAGGTGCAGATTTCGGACTTTCGACGGTTGACGCCGTGCGGCGAACGGATTACCAAATGCGCCGCCGGCGCTTGCGAGGAGTGGTTGCGGCTTGGCGGGCGCCTGCTGTCCGCGCCGTCCCGGTTCTCGCGCCTCCAAGGAACGGTTCGGGAAGTCCCTGGCCACAGCCGTGTGTGCCTGGGCGTTTCTCTAGAAAGGACTCCGGCGCTCCGGATGAGCCGCAATCGCCCGACACGACGAGCCCTCGTGGTGTGGACCGGGGTCGCGGCCGTCGCGGCCGTGGTCTGGGCGTTGGTCGAGGTCCCCGCCGGCGCGGCCGGCGACGAGCCCCCGGCCGAGCTCACGGGCGACCACCCGGCCGAGCTCACCGGGACCAACCGGGACCGCGTCGCCGACCCCTTCGCCCACGCCGAAGGCGTCCAGGTCGCGACGAGCGTCTGCGAGGCCCAGCGCCTGAAGGCGGCGAAGGCGAAGCACCCGACCCTCGAGATCTCCATTCCCGAGGAGTTCGACCGGGACTTCCCGAGCCTCGACGCCTGCCGGTCCCACGCCGCGGCCTGGGCGGACGACGCGGAAGGGCCCAAGCAGCCGATCCCCTTCAGCCACGCGCACCACGCCGGGAAGTTCCAGATCGATTGCCTCTACTGCCACACGGGAACCGATCGGGCCCCGAGCGCCGGCATGCCCTCCGTCGAGCTCTGCATGGGCTGCCACGCAAACTTCCCCAAGGAATACGACGAGCTCGAGGGGATCCGGATCCTGAAGCAGCACTGGAACGACAAGACTTCGATTCCGTGGGAGCAGATCCACCGCCTGCCCGAGTACGTCCAGTTCCGCCACAACCGCCACATCAAGGCCGGCTTCGACTGCAACACCTGCCACGGCTCGGCCAGCGAGCCGGTCCAGAGCGTCGACCGGCTGCGGCTCGTTCCGGACACGAAGTGGTGGGTCTACGGACTGCCGACCCAGAAGCTCGAGATGGGCTGGTGCGTCAAGTGTCATCGTCAGAATGGGGCGTCCCAGGACTGCCTCACCTGCCACTACTAGCCCCGGGAAGACCATGTCCGACCTCTCGCGAAGAAGCTTCCTGAAGATCACCGGGTCCACCGCGGCCGGCGCGGTCGCCACGGGCTGCTATCGCTACTCCGAGATCCCCCAGAAGATCCTTCCCTACGTGATCCAGCCCGAGGAGATCACCCCGGGGTTGCCCGTCTACTACGCATCCACCTGCACCGGCTGTAGCGCCGGCTGCGGCCTGCACGTGAATACACGCGAGGGGCGCCCGATCAAGCTCGAGGGCAACCCCGAGCACCCGGTCAACCGCGGTGCCCTGTGTGCGCGTGGACAATCGCGGATCGGGCAGACCTACAGCCCCGACCGCTACCGGCAGCCCGGGCGCCGCGACGGCGCGGCGCTGGAGCCCGTCGGATGGGACGAGGCGACCGCGCTGCTGGCCGAGAAGATCCGGGCGAACCCGGCCGGCACGTACCTCCTCGGCCGCGACCCGGGCCCGACGGCCAGCGGGGTCCTCGACCGATTCGTGGCGGAGGTCGGTGCCGGAGGCCGGGTCGTCTACGACCCCTTTGCGAACGAGGCACTGCGCGCCGCCACGCGCCAGGTCTTCGGCGTCGCCAGCGAGCCGCGGTTCGATCTCGCCAGCGCCGATCTCGTGATCGACTTCGGCAGCGACTTCCTGGAGACGGGGGCCTCGCCCGTCGAGCACGCTCGGGATCTGGCCGACGCGCGGGCGCTCGCGAGCCACGCCGACGGCGGCGCGCGCTTCGTCTATGTGGGCCCGCGTCTCTCGATGACCGGCTCGGCCGCCGACGAATGGATCCCCGCCCGACCCGGGACCGAAGGCATCCTGGCGCTGGCCATCGCCCGCGCGGCGGTCGAGGTGGGCGGCGGCGAGGCGCCCGCCAGCCTGGCGGCCTTCGATGCATCCAGCGCCGCCGAGAAGACGGGCGTCGACGCCGAGACGATCGAGCGGCTGGGCCGCGCCGTGGCCCAGGCTCAGGCAGCCGTCGCGCTTCCGCCGGGCGTGGCGCTCGCGAGCCGACGGGCCGTGGCGACCTGCGCGGCCGTCCTGCTGCTGAACCACGTGTCGGGCGCCCAGGGCAAGACGCTCCACGTGCCCGATGCGCCCGTCGGCGCCGTCGCGAGCCACCGCGAGCTCTCGACCTTGATCGACGCCATGCGGGCCGGGCGGGTCTCGGTCCTGTTGATCCACGACGCAAACCCCCTGCACTCGATCCCGGCCGACATGGGCTTCGCCGAAGCGCTGGCGAAGGTCCCGTTCGTGGTGTCGTTCGCCACCAGCGCCGACGAGACCTCCGAGGCCGCCCACCTCGTGCTGCCCGCCCATTCGCCCCTCGAGTCCTGGGGCGATTCGGCGCCGCGCGAGGGAGTCCGGTCGCTCGTGCAGCCCGCGGTCGCGCCGCTCTTCGACACCCGCGCCCCCGAGGACGTGCTGCTGGACGCGGCCCGCGCGCTCGGCGCCAGCGTTCCGGCCGGCAGCTTCCACGAGATCCTCCAGGCCGCCTGGAGCGACGTGGACTTCCGTGCGGCGCTCCAGCGCGGCGGCGAATGGAGCGACGTTGCGGCTCCGGCGAAGCGCAGCCTGGCCGCCGGTGCGGCGAGCCTCGAGCTGGGCGAGCCGCCTCTCGAAGGCGACGGCGAGCTCGTGCTGCTGGCGCACCCCCATCCGCTGCTCGGAGACGGCCGCGACGCCAACCTGCCCTGGCTCCAGGAAGTGGCGGACCCGGTCACCAAGGTCGCCTGGACCTCCTGGGCCGAGATCCACAGCGAGACCGCCGAGAAGCTCGGCGTCCACTACGGCGACGTGGTCTCCGTCGAGTCACCGGTGGGCAAGGTCGAGCTGCCTGCGGTGCCGCGCGGCGGCATCCGCAAAGACGTCGTGGCGATCGCCATCGGACGGGGCCATACGATCGGCCACTATGCCTCGGGCGCCGTGGACGGACGTCCCGGCGAGGGTCGCGGCGTCAACGTTCTCGACCTGCTCCCGGCGCGCGCCGACGAGAACGGAGGCCGTGCCTTCCTGACCGTCCGCGCCAAGGTCGCGGCCACGGGCGGCTACCGCCAGATGCCCACCTTGCAGAAGGTGGACGACAAGCGCGGCCGTCTGCTGGGCCAGCAGGTGTCGCTCCTGGCTCTGGCCCACGGCGAGCAGGGCGCCGCCTATCCGTCCGAGGGCGCTGAGGCCCACGGCGGCGCCGGGCCCGACCCCCACCGGTTCAAGCCCTACGACCCCGCCGCGGACGCGGAGTCCAAAGACTATCGCTGGTCCATGTCGATCGACGTGGACCGCTGCACGGGCTGCAGCGCCTGCATCGCCGCCTGCTACATCGAGAACAACATCCCGATCGTGGGCGAGAAGCAGACGGCGCTCGGGCGCCACATGCCCTGGCTGCGCATCGAGCGCTACGTGGGTGACGGCGAGCCGAAGCTCGAGCCGGGACGCAACCCGATCGAGAGCAGTGAAGAGCTCGGCCAGAACGACATCCGCAACTCTCCGATGCTCTGCCAGCACTGTGGCGCGGCGCCCTGCGAGCCCGTCTGCCCGGTCTTCGCCACGAATCACAACGAAGAAGGCCTGAACGGCATGATCTACAACCGCTGCATCGGCACGCGGTACTGCTCCAACAACTGCTCCTACAAGGTCCGCCGCTTCAACTTCTACGACTACCAGATCGAGACCTGGCCGGATCCCATGCCCCTGATGCTGAATCCGGACGTGACCGTCCGCGGCCAGGGCGTCATGGAGAAGTGCACCTTCTGCGTGCAGCGGATCCAGGAAGCGCGCCAGGGCGCCAAGGACGA
>Ga0114931_10006811_pt1 | contig 14024 bp, 11 predicted proteins | sample 2SBtaG_FD_89579 | JGI IMG/M metagenome (GOLD analysis project Ga0114931, IMG submission 89579) | Deep subsurface microbial communities from Kolumbo volcano to uncover new lineages of life (NeLLi) - 2SBTROV14_V59a metaG | ecosystem: Environmental > Aquatic > Marine > Volcanic | place: Kolumbo...
GGTCCCGCTCGGGCTCATCGGTGTGGCGGCGATGCTGCGCGCGACGGGCACCGCGCTCAGCATCCAGAGCCTGATGGGCATCATCATGATGGTCGGCATCGTCGTCGAGTACGGCATCATCCTCGTGCATTTCGCCAACGCCCGCGTGGGCGAAGGCATGCCCAAGGGCGAGGCGGTCGTGCTGGCGGCAAAGACGCGCCTCCGGCCCATCCTGATGACGTCGCTCACGACCGTGCTGGCGCTCGTGCCGATGGCGTTTGGGTTCGGTGGAGGTGCGGCGAATGTGCCGCTGGCCCGCACGATCATCGGCGGTGTGCTCGGCGCCACCGCGCTCACGCTGTTCGTCCTGCCGTGCCTGTACGTGCTGATGAAGCGGCCACCGAAGAGCCCCGAGGTGCTGGAGCGCGAAAGCCTCGTCCCCGAGGGCGAGCTCAGAGAGGAGCTTTCCCATGCGTAGCCTTGTTCCCGGACGTTCGTGGCTTCACGTCGTCTTTCTTGCGACGACCGTCGGTCTCCTCGGGGCCTGCCAGTCGAAGGGCACCGAAGCGGCCGCGCGTTCGCAAGCCTCGACCGAGGCATCGTATTCCGCAGCGCCCGTGCGGGTCGTCGTGACCCACCCCGGTGCTGCCGAGGGCAACCAGGATCTCGTGCTTCCCGGGACGGTGGAGCCATGGGAGAAGGCGGCGCTCTTTGCCCGCGTGACCGGATATCTGGATTCGATCCGTGTCGACATCGGCGACCACGTCGACAAGGGAGCCGAGGTCGCGCGCATCGTCGTGCCCGAGGTGCAGGCCGAGCTTCGGAGCGCCGAGGCCCGCGTGTCCCAGGAGCAGGCCGAGCTCGAGCTGGCGCGGGTCACCCGGACGCGCCTCGCGGCGCTGCGCAAGTCCAACCCCGAGGCCATCCCGCAGCAAGACGTGGACGTGGCGGTTGCCAAGGAGCATATCCAGGCTGCGCAAGTCGGCGTGGCCGAAGCCGATCGGGATCGCTTGCGCACCCTCGCTGGTTTCGCGCGCATGCGTGCACCGTTTGCGGGCCGTGTGACCAAGCGGATGCTCGATCCCGGGGCGCTCGCGCGCGAGGGCACGAGCTCCGGTGCCGAGCCGATCGTCGAGCTCGCGAGGACCGACCGCCTGCGCATCGCCTTCGAGGTCCCCGAGCCCGTCGTCCACGGTGTGCAGCCGGGCGCACACGTGAAGCTTCATTTCGATGCCATCGCTGGAAGCCAAATCGACGCCACAGTGGCCCGCGTATCCGGGGCGCTGGATGCTGCCACGCGCTCGATGCGCGCCGAGGTCGACCTCGACAACCCGGACGGGCACTACGCGCCGGGCATGTACGTGTCGGTCCAGCTTTCAGCGCAGGCCGTGGGCGATGCGCTCGCCGTGCCCTCCCGAGCCGTGCGCGGGCAGGGAAGCGAGCGCTACTGCCTGGTGGTGCGCGAAGGGGTGCTCCATCGTGCGCCGGTGGTCGTTGCCTCCGATGACGGGCGCCACGCGCTCGTCGCCCGCGGGCTCTCGGCGGACGACCGGGTCATGGTGGCCGGCTCGCCGCTGGCCCGTGATGGCAGTCGTGTGGAAGCGGTCGAGGAGCAATCGCCGTGAGGCGCATGACCACGGCAGCGCTTTTGTGTGCCGCTGCGGCGCAAAGCGGCTGCGCGGCGTTCGTCGGTTACGCGCCCGCGCCGGCGGCGCGTCCCATGCCAGCGGCCCTACGCGCGCGTGCCGCGCCGAGCGACGCGAGGCTCGCCCTGAACGGCACGCAAGGGGCGGGCGGCCTGACGCTGCACGAGACCCGGAGCATCTCGCTTGCCGCCGTGGTGGCACGGGCCAGAGACGACGCGTACGCCGTGCTCGAAGCCGCGGCCGAGGTCGACGCCGCGTCTGCGCGCGTGCAGAGCGCCGCCGGCACGCTTTTTCCCAGCGCCACGATCGAAGCGGGCGGCGATTATCTCCACGGCCGGCAGGTCGGCTCCTTCGGCGAAGTACGCGACGACCTTTCCTTTGGGCGCTTCGAACCCTCGGTGGGCATCTTCTACCGCGTCAATCCAGGCGCAGAGATCGGGTCAACGGCACAAGCACGTCACGAGGCAGATGCGACGGCGCTCTCCGCCGAGGACGCGCGGCGGACCGCGGCATTGCAGGCGGCGATCGGCTACTTCGACATCATGCTGGCTTACGCCTCGGTTCAGATCGCGTCGGAGCTGGTGCAAGACAGCGAGCGCTTCGTTGGCATCGCGCAGGCACGCGCGCAGGCCGAAATCGGATCGGGGGCTGACGTCTCCCGCGCCGAGGCGGACGCCGCTCGCGCCAAACAGGCCCTGATCCATGCCCGCGGGCGCTGGGAGATCGCGAGCGTGAGGCTCGCGGTGCTCCTCCGCTGGCCGGCCAACGAGCTTCTCGTGCCGAGCGAACAGGAGCTTCGCACCCACGCCCTTATTGACGGCAGCGCCGGCCAGGGCCTGGCCGCCGAGGCGGACAGAACGCGCCCGGACGTCCGTGCCGCGCGAGCCCGCGTTCAAGCGGCGGACAGTCGGACCTCGGCCGCATGGTGGGAGCTCTTCGGGCCCGAGCTCGACGCGGGCGTGCGCGAGCGCGTCATCGGAACGGCGATCGACGATCTGGGCCCCACGACCCTGGCACACGCCTTTGTCGGCTGGTCCTTCGACTTCGGCGAGCTGGGCCGGCTCCGATCTGCCCGGGCCAACGCGCGCGGCGCCGCTATCCGCGCGCAGGCGCTGCGCGATCGGGTGCGCGGCGAGATCGCCACAGCGCTGTCGAAGGTCCGCGCGGCCGAGGCGGCGCTACCCGAGGCCCGGCGCGCCGCGGCGGCAACCGAGCGCAGCTATCAGACCGAGCTCGCGCGCTTCCAGGCCGGTACCGGCCTGGGCATCGAGGTCATCGAAGCACAGAACGCCCGGGCGCGCGCCCGCCAGGACCTGGCGGCGGCCATCCTGCGCTACAACGAGGCCGAGGTCGAGCTCGCCGCCAGCATGGGGCATCTCTCAGACGACGTCTTGCCGCGCGCCACGGAGCCGACGGGCAACGCGCGAGGACGACCTGCACGGTGATGAGAGCTGCTCGGCAATCGGGACGGTGCGAAATCCCGCGAGCGAAGGGGCTCAGCGGTCGCGGGTGAGCTTGCGGTACTCGTTGATGTGGCGAATGGCCGCGCGCGAAGGGGCTCAGCGGTCGCGGGTGAGCTTGCGGTACTCGTTGATGTGGCGAATGGCCGCGAGCGAAGGGGCTCAGCGGTCGCGGGTGAGCTTGCGGTACTCGTTGATGTGGCGAATGGCCGCGCGCGGGTCGCCGGTGCGGTCGTAGATGGTCGCCAGGTTGTAGTGGGCTTCCGACAGGTTCGGGTCGAGCTCCAGCGCGCGGCGGTAGAGCTCGATCGCGTCGCCGTCGTTGCCCTGGTCCTGGGCGACCACGCCCAGGTTGTAGACCGCGGTCGGGTCGGCCGGATCCAGCTCCAGCGCCTCGCGGAAGCAGTCGGCGGCAGTCGCCGAATCGCCGCTCTCGGCGTACAGCCGGCCGAGGTTGATCAGCGTCTCGGTGCAGTCGGGGCGCAGGCGCAGGACCCGGCGGTAGGCGGCGATGGCCGCCCTGGGATCCTCTTCTTCCAGGGTCGCGGCGCGCTCGAACCAGGCGTCGGCGTTCATCGGCTCGGCCGGCTCGGGCCCCGGCACCTTGGGCGCTACCGGGATCGGGGTGACCTCACCGGCCGGGGCCACCTGGGCGAAATCGAGCAGCATCTGCCCCGAGTCGGCGCGCCAGGCCCGGCGCTGGCCCGCGGCGTTGTCCTGCACCACCACGCAACCGTCGGCGGTGACCAGGGTCAGCTCGGCCAGCGACGCGCCCGGCCCCAGCCGCTGCTGCAGGTCGGACAGCTGCCGGCGAATGCGCCGCGGCGACAGGCCGCCGTCGCCCAGCGCCTTGACCACCTTGAGCACCTTGAGGTCGCGAAACGACAGGCGGGCGGGAACGCGCGAGCCGTCGGGCGACAGGAGCCCCGCGCGCACGCAGGATCGGATCGTCGATTCGCTCAGGCCGACGAACTCGGCCGCCTCACGAGTCGTGTATCCGCTCCACACCCGAATACATTGCCCACCCGCGATCGCAGGTGTCAAGACGACGCGCCGCCGGCCGCAACCGCGGCGCGCTGAATCCGGATTCCACTCCGCGCGCGTGGTAGGTTCAGCCAGGTGACCTCGGCCGAGCTGCGAATCGACCTGGGTGAACGGGGGCAGGTCAGCGCGATCCATACGCGACCGCCGTCGGCGCGCGCGTTGCTGGCGCTGGCCCACGGCGCCGGCGCGGGCATGCGCCACGCGTTCATGGAGGCGATGGCCGCCGGCCTGGCCGAGCGCGGCGTGGCCACGCTGCGCTACCAGTACCCGTACACCGAGGCCGGGCGCCGCCGCCCGGATCAACCGCGCGTGCTCGAGGCGACCAGCCGCGCCGCGGTCGCCGTCGCCGCCGAGCTGGCCGGGGACCTGCCGCTCCTGGCCGGGGGCAAGTCGATGGGCGGCCGCATTACCTCGCAATGCCAGGCGGCCGAGCCGATGCCGGGAGTGCGCGGGCTGGTCTTCTTCGGCTTCCCGCTGCACGCCGCGGGCAAGCCGGCGAGCAAACGTGGCGACCACCTGGCCGCGGTCACGGTGCCGATGCTGTTCCTCCAGGGCACCCGCGACGCGCTGGCCGACCTCGACCTGATCCGCCCGCTGTGCGCCGGCCTGGGCGACCGCGCCCACCTGCACGTGGTCGACGGTGGCGACCACTCGTTCAAGGTGCTCAAGCGCTCCGGCCGCACCGACGACGAGGTCCGGACCGAGCTGTGCGACGCCGTGGCCGCCTTCGCCGCGGAGGTCGGATGATCCGCGCCGCCGCCACCGCCACCGCCCTGGCCCTGGCCGTGTCCGGCTGCCACAGCTACACCCGGATCGAAGGCTCGGTGATGGGCGACAGCCACCTGCGGCCGGTCCCCGGCCAGCGACGCGCGCTGCCGCCGACCATCCAGGTCACCAGCGCCGGTGCGCTGCGCTTCGTCGAGCCGATGGTCTGCACCAACCAGGTGGTGGTCGATCAGTCTTCCTACACCACCGTCGACAAGAAACCGAACGTGGCCACCCTGGTCCTCGGCCTCATCGGGCTGTCGGTCGGCGGCGTGGCGCTGGCCATCGGGCTGTCGGATCACGATCCGGCCAGCGCGCCGGTAACCTGGCTGGGCGCCGTCGGCGTGGGCGGCGGCGGCCCGTTGTTCGTCGGCCCGCTGCTGGGCAACGGCAGCCACCGGGTGCCGGGCGCCGACACCGAGTTGATCCACGGCGTGCGCCAGGTAGCCTGCGGTGACCGCCCGCCGGGCGAGCGCCACGTCATGGTCCGCGCCGGCAAGCTGCAGCTGGTCGGCACCCTCGACGATCGCGGTCGCCTGGACGTGTCGCCGTTCACCTTCGTCGACGCTTTCGCCCTGCACCGTTTTCCCGGGCTGCCGATCGACGCCCAGCTGATCGACGCCGACGGCAAGACCCGGTCGGTGCAGGCGACGCTGTCGGCCAGCGCCCTGGCCGCCGGGCGCGACGGTTACCTGGCCTCGCTCGGCATCGACGGCCGGGTCGAGAAGCTCGACAAAGTGCCGTCGGTGACGCTGCGGCGGATCGGCGTGGCGCGGGTGCGCGACGGCGACGAGCAGGCCCTCGAGCTGACGGTCGAGCTGCAAAACAGCGGCCCCGGTGACGCCTGGGGCGTGCGCGCGGTGACCGCGTCGCGCGACGCCCAGCTCGACGGCCGCGTGCTGTACGTCGGTCACCTGCCCGCCCACCGCAGCGCCACCGCGCGCCTGCAGGTGCACGTCGGCGCCGGAGCCGCCCACGACGTCGGCGGCCTCACGGTGGTCGCCCTCGACGCGCACGACACCACCGCCAACGTGCCGGTGCGCTTCCGCGGCCCGGTGGTCGACAAGGAGTAGCCGTGCGGGTGGCGGTGATCGGCGGCGGCGTCGCCGGCTTGATGGCTTGCCGGGCGCTGGCCGACCGCTCCGAGGTCACCCTGCTCGAAGCCGGCGACCAACCGGGCGGGCACGTCCACACCGCGGTCGATCCGGCCACCGGCGCCGCGGTCGACCTGGGCTTCATCGTGTGGAACCGGCTGCGCTACCCGCGCTTCGGCGCCGTCCTCGACCAGCTGGGCGTGCGCTCGCAGCCGGCGGAGATGTCGTTCAGCGTCCGCCGCGACGACGGATCGCTGGAGTACGGCTCGCGCGATCTGGCGGCGCTGCTGTCGGGCGCGCCGCTGTCGCCGCGGCGCCACCGCTTCGTCCTGCGCGTCGTGCGGTTCCTCGCCCGGGCACGCCGGGACCTGCGCGCCGGCGTCGCCGCCGGTCGCAGCCTCGACGACTATCTGGCCGCCGCCCGCATCCCCGACGACGTCGGCCGCGACCTGGTCGCGCCGCTGGCCGGCGCGCTGTGGTCGATGGCGCCGGAGGCGATCGGCGACTTCCCCGCCGAGACCTTCCTCCGCTTCCTCGACCAGCACGGCATGCTGCGCGCGCTGCGCCCGCTGCCGTGGCTGACCGTCGCCGGCGGCGCGCGCCGCTACGTCGACGCGCTGCTCGCCGCGCTGCCGGCGCGCGTGCTACTCGGCACGCCGGTGACCGCGGTCGAGCCCGACGCCGGCGGCGTCACCGTCCGCGCCGATGGCGCCGAGCTGCGGGTCGACCGCGCCATCCTGGCGGTCCACCCCGACACCGCGCTGGCGCTCCTGGCGTCACCGACCGACGACGAGCGCGCGGTGCTGGGCGCCTTCCGCTTGTCCGACAACCGCGCGGTGCTGCACACCGATCAGGCGCTGTTGCCGCAGGCACCGGCCGCGCGCGCGTCGTGGAACTACGTCGTCCATGGCGACCGCACGCGGGTGTCGGTAACCTATGACATGAGCCGCCTGCAGGGGATTGCCGGGCCCACGCGCTACCTGGTCACGCTCAACCCGCGCCGGCCGATCGACGCCGACCGGGTGATCGCGCGGGCGCGCTTCGCCCATCCGCTGCTGGACGCCACCGCCGTTGGCGCGCAGGCGGCGCTTCCGCGGCTGCAGGGCGCGCGGCGCGTCTACTTCGCCGGCGCCTGGAGCGGCTACGGCTTTCACGAGGACGGCGCCCGCGCCGGGCTGGCGGCGGCCGCGCGCCTCTGGCTCGACGGCGCCGGCGCCGCGACGGCCGGCAACCATGCGGAGGCAGCCGGGTGACCGCGGCGATGCGCTCGGCGGTGTACGTGGGCCGCGTCGCCCACGTGCGCACCGGTGCGGTGGCCCACCGCCTGGCCCATCCGTTGTTCTTCTTCGGCGTCGATGTCGACGAGTTGCCGGCGCTGTCGGCCCGCCTGCGCCTGTTCGCGCACAACCGATCGGCGCTGTTCGCCGTGCGCGATCGTGACTACGCCGGCGCCGCCGCCGCCGGCCTGCGCGACGCCGCGCTCGAGGTCGCCCGGCGCGGCGGCGTGACTGCGCCGATCGCCCGCGTCGAGCTACTCACCCAGCCCCGCGTCGCCGGCTTCGTCTTCAATCCGGTCAGCTTCTACCTGTGCCGCGACGACGGCGACGACCTGGTCTGCGCCGTCGCCGAGGTCGCCAACACCTACGGCGGCCGCCACCGCTACCTTCTGTGGGACGGCAACCGCGTGGGCGCGCACACCTACCGGACCGACAAGGCGTTCTACGTGTCGCCGTACGTCCACGACGCCGCCGCCTACGAGTGGCGATTTCGCCTCGGCCCCGGCCGGCGGGCCGTCGCCATGCGCGTCCTGGACCGGGACGGCCGGCCGTTCTTCCGCGCGGCCATGGCCGGCCGAGCGCGGACGCTCACCGATGCTACGCTGGGCTGGCTGTCGTTGCGATATCCGCTGCAGCCGGCGCGCGTCCTTCTGTCGATCCACGCCCGAGCGTGGCGCCTTCGCCGCCGCGGGATCGAGCACCGGCCGCCGCCGCCCGAGGACACCGCCTGGCGATGATCATCCGCCGCACTCATCCGCTCGCGCCGTCGCTGCCGCCGATCGCGGCGCTGCTGGCCCGCCCCGGGCGCCGGCTACTGCGCGCGGCGCTGCCGCCGATCGACGGCGGACACGTCACCATCGAGCTGCCCGGCGGCGAGGTCTGGTCGCTGGGCGATCCTCGCGCCGCCGACCACTGCGCCGTGCGCGTCGACGACGACCGCTTCTTCGCCCGCGCGCTGCTCCGCGGCGAGCTGGGCCTGGGCGAGTCGTACGTCGCCGGCGAATGGTCGGCGTCGGATCTGGTCGGCGTGCTGCGCATCTTTTTGCGCAACCTGTCGGCGCTGGGACCGGCGATCGACAACCCGCTGGCGCGCGTCGGCCGACTGCCCGACATCATCCGCCACCGCCGCCGGCAGCGCGGACGCGCCGCCGCCCGGCGCAACATCGGCGCCCACTACGACCTGGGCAACGACTTCTACCGGCTGTTCCTCGACGCGCACATGGTCTACTCGTGCGCGCTGTTCGAGCAGCCCGGCGCGACCCTGGAAGCGGCGCAGGAAGCCAAGCTCGAGCGGCTGTGCGCCCTGCTCGAGCTGGGCCCCGACGACCACCTGCTCGACCTCGGCTGCGGCTGGGGCGCGCTGGCGATGTGGGCCGCGCGCACCCGCGGTTGCCGCGTCACCGGGGTCACCCTGTCGCGCCAGCAGCACGAGCTGGCCCGCACCCGCGTCGCCGCCGCCGGCCTGGGTGATCGTGTTCACATCGAGCAACGCGACTACCGCGACCTCCGCGGTCGGTACGACAAGATCGCCAGCGTCGAGATGCTCGAGGCGATCGGCGAGCCGGGGTTATCGACCTACTTCCATCACGTCGACAACCTGCTCGGCCCCGGCGGCACCGCCGTCGTGCAGACCATCACCATGCCTGACGATCGCTATGCCGCTTACTGTAGCGACGTCGACTGGATGCAGACCTACGTCTTCCCTGGCTCAGTCATTCCGTCACCCGGTGCGATCGACCGCGCACTCTCGACCACGCGCCTGCGCGTCGTCGAGCATCACGAAATCGGCCCACACTACGTGCCGACGCTTACCGTGTGGCGCCGCCGATTTCGCGATCAGATCGAGGCCGCGCGCGCACTCGGCATCGACGCAGCGTTCGAACGCACGTGGGAACTCTACCTCGCGTTCAGTGAAGCAGCGTTCGCCGAACGCACGCTGGGCAACAGACAGATCGTCATGCGTCGGTCGCAATCGCGCCGCGCTGCACGTGCTCGACTCGGGCGACCACGGCTTCGTGGTGGTGGATTCGCGGGGGATTGCCATCGTCGCCGAGGAGGCCGCGATCGGCGCGCACGGCGTGGTCGCCGCGGAGGTCGACGTGGTGCCGCGCGCGGCGCGCCAGGTCAAGCTGCGGGTCGACGTCGAGGTCTCTTCGACCTCGAACAGTTCGTCGGCTGAGCGCTGCGCCAGCGTCGCCGTTTCAGCGGCCAAGGGCTACCGGGACTATCCGCGGCTGTTAGACTCGCGGTCGAATCTGCACCGCGCGCCCACCGGCGCCGACAACCAGGAGAGACGACATGAAGAGCCGCGCCGCCGTTGCATTCGCCCCCGGGGAACCGCTGAAGCTCGTCGAGCTCGACGTCGAGCCGCCGAAGAAGGGCGAGGTCCTGGTCCGGATCAGCCACACCGCGTTGTGCCACACCGACGCCTTCACGCTGAGCGGCGAGGATCCAGAGGGACTCTTTCCCTCGGTGCTGGGCCACGAGGGCGCCGGCGTCGTGGTCGAGGTCGGCGAAGGCGTCACCTCGGTCGCGCCCGGCGACCACGTCATCCCGCTCTACACGGCCGAGTGTCGCGAGTGCAAGTTCTGCAAGTCGGGCAAGACCAACCTGTGCCAGGCGGTTCGCGCGACCCAGGGCAAGGGACTGATGCCCGACGGGACCACTCGCTTCTCCTATCAGGGCAAGCCGGTCTACCACTACATGGGCTGCAGCACCTTCAGCGAATACACCGTCTGCGCCGAGGTGTCCGTCGCCAAGATCGATCCCGAGGCGGCCCCGGAGCAGGTCTGCCTCCTCGGTTGCGGCGTCACCACCGGCATCGGCGCGGTGCACAACACCGCCAAGGTGAAGGCCGGCGACACCGTCGCGGTGTTCGGCCTCGGCGCCATCGGCCTGGCCGTCATCGTCGGCGCCGTACAGGCCGGCGCCGGGCGAATCCTGGCCATCGACATCAATCCGAGCAAGTTCGAGCTCGCCCGCCAGCTGGGCGCCACCGACTGCATCGACCCCAATCAACACGACCAACCGATCCAGCAGGTCGTGGTCGACATGACCGACGGCGGCGTCGACTTCAGCTTCGAGTGCATCGGCAACGTCAAGGTGATGCGCGCCGCTCTCGAGTGCTGCCACAAAGGCTGGGGCGAGAGCGTCATCATCGGCGTCGCCGGGGCCGGTCAGGAAATCTGCACCCGGCCGTTCCAGCTGGTCACGGGCCGGGTCTGGCGCGGCACCGCCTTTGGCGGGGTTCGCGGCCGCACCGAGCTGCCCGGAATGGTCGAGCAGGCCATGCGCGGCGAGCTGGATCTCGCGCCGTTCATCACCCACACCCTGCCGTTCGACCAGATCAACGAAGCGTTCGAGCTGCTACACGCGGGCAAGTCGATCCGCACGGTCGTCCACTACTAGGCGATTTGAACCCGGATCCTCATCATTCCGACGATCCTCGGCTTCCCACCGGGGCGTGGCGCCCGGGCACGACCTCGCTGCGGATTCACGCCCGATGGCGCCGAGGTGTACGCGTCGTGCGGCCGGGACGCGCAGACGCGGTTCTGGGCGATTGCCGACGGGCGCGCCACCCGGACGATCGAGGGCGGTGGACGCGTGTTCCCGATCGACGGCGGCTGGGCGATCGTCAATCGGGGCGCGGCCGTGCTCCACCGCGGCGGCGCGCACGAGGTCAGGCCATGGCCGAATGGTCAGCCGCAACCGGACAGCGGCAGCGCGACGGTCGACCCCGACGGGCGTTGGATCGCGGCTTGTGCCAACGGCGATCTGGGCATGTTGTGTTCGCTCGACGACGGCCGGTTGGTGTCGAGGCGCTGGGGGCGTCGCCGCCGGACGGCACCGACCCGTAGGCGCCGGCGCGAGCGCACGAATCACGCAGGGTGAACGCGCGGCGCAGTCATTGCGCGGGCGATGACACCGAGGTCGGCAGATCAGGCGGTTGGCGCCCCTGGCACGCGAGATGCATTTCTTTTCCGGTGAACACCAACGCCAAGGAGAGCCATATGCCAACCAAAACGTTCTCGATTCTGGCCGCGGTGGACGAGTCGGATCAGGCGCCGCTGGTGATCGAGCGGGCGCTCGACGAGGCGGCTCGCCACGAGCGCGCCGATGTTCACTTTCTCCGCGTGATCGGCGTCAAGCCGAAGTATGTCGACCGCGTGTCGACCGAGGGCACCCGCGAGGCGCTGACCCGCGAGGTGATGACCGTCGCCGAGGCGTTCGTCACCGGCGCCAAGAAGATCGGCTGGCGCGTCCACGTTCACGTGCGCGTCGGTCGTCCCGACGAAGAGCTCATCGCGCTGGCCCACGAGTTCCGCCCCGCGCTGCTCGTCATCGGCCGGCACGGCGACAGTGGCCACAAGAAGTCCAAGGCGGGCAACGTGGTCGAGAAGGTGCTGCGCGAGGCGCCGTGCGTGGTGCTGGTGGTGCAGGACCAGTACTACGACGAGGTCGAAGCCGACCAGTGCCCGGCCTGCGTCAAGGTTCGCCACGATTCGGACGGCGAGGTCTGGTTCTGCCCCGAGCACACCTCGGAGCTGCCGGTCCACTCGGTCATCGGCAACATCAGCGGCAGCCCGCTCTTGCACGGTTTTGGCAACAGCGGTCTGTACTAGTTACTAGTGCCTCGGGCCGAAAGTCCGATCCGGGTTTTGGCCCGGCCCGGCCTGGGTGACGCCGGGCCAAAACCCGCGTCGGCCATCCGTCTGCCCGCGGCACCCTACGATCGTTGCTGTTCGTACCCGAAACCCGGAACGGTCCGGGTCCGAGTACTAGGCGCCGACGCGATAGACCGGGATCGTCTCGCCCAGGGCGCGGGCTTCGAAGTCGAGTGACTCGACGTCGGCGCCCTGCTGGGCGAGGTATTCGCGCACGCCCGGCTTGTCGTAGGTGGCCTGACTCAGCGCGATCTCGCCGGCGCCGACGCACGCCTGCAGCTTGGCGGCCAGGTTCACGGTGGTGCCGAAGTAGTCGATGTTGGAGTTGAGGCGCACGGCGATGCACGGGCCGGTGTTGATCGAGGCGCGCACGCGGATGGGCGTGTCGTCGCGGCCCGCGCAGAAGCAGTCGTGGATGGCGCGGGCGGCGGCGACGGCGTCGATCGGGTTGGAGAAGCTGGCCATGCAGGCGTCGCCGATGGTCTTGACGACGGCGCCGTGGTGGCGCCCAACCAGCTCGTAGACCTCGACGAAGTGCTTCTTGACCTCCATGAAGGCGCCCGGGTCGCCGCGGTCGATGTAGAAGCGGGTCGACCCGACGATGTCGGTGAACAGGATCGACTGCTCGCCCACCGACAGCTGCACGTCGGTGGCGATGTACTCCTCGGAGAACAGGTCGCGGAACTCCTGAAAGTTGAACAGCCGCGCCGGGCGCAGCGCGTCCTCGGTCCAATCGACGTTCTCGATGACGAACATCTGCTCGTCGTCGGTGTCGTTGACGAGCTCGACCGTGGGCTCGAGCGCCAGCCGCACCGCGTCCGGCAGCTCGCTGGCGGGCCAGGTCAGGCTGCCCGCGCCGTCGCCGACCTCGATGAAGGCGTACTCCTTGCTGGCGCCCTTGCGCAGGCGGTAGCTGCCCGCGACCATCGACGTGGCCAGGGTCCGCGACTGCCCCGGCGCCAGGCGCTGCTGCAGCTCGATGTGCCGCTTGGACGACGGCTCGGCGCTGCAGTAGTAGACCTTGGGCACCGCGCGGATCGACGGGTGTACGTGGAAGGTGATCTCCAGCGCGCGATCGCTGTCGGTGTCGAAGTCGATGTGGCAGACGCCGCACGAGCCGCGCACCGGCACGTCGCCCAGCGTGCGAGCCTCGCCGCTGACCCCGCGACAGTGGGGGCAGACGACGTCCCAGCTCATGTCGAGCAAGCCGGCGCGGGTCGCTTGCAGCGCCGTGCGCAGCAGATCTTCCTCGTCGACGTTCCAGGTGCGGGCCATGCGCAAGAGCTGGATGCGGTAGACGTCCATGTCGTCCGCGGTGGATACGTAGTTGGACAGGCGCGCGACCGGGTCGGCGGGCAGGCCGTCGCGCTCGAGCGACTCGCGCACGGTGGCGACCCGCACGCGGGCGTCGAGCGACAGCTGCGGCGCCGGCCGAGCCAGCGGCGACTGCCCCGGCGCGCGCGCCGCCAGCATCTCGGCGACCACCTCGTGATAGCCGCGCTTGATCGACGGCATGCCGATCTTGAGCGCCAGCCGGCCCAGCCAGCCGCGCGGGATCCAGCCGAAGTAGACCCACAGTCGGGTGTGCTCGTCGTCGATCGGCTCGAGGCGATAGATGACCCGACTGAACAGCGGGAACCCCTTGCTGTAGATCCGCCGGGACACCAGATAGCGGCCGGCGACCCAGTCCCACGGCACCTCGACCCACTCGTGGCGGACGCGGCCGTTTACACCGGTGCCGTGGAGCACACCATCGACGGGGGTGAACTGCATACGGGACAGCCCCAGCGCGCGGTTGAAGCGCGAGGTGTCGATCACCAGATCCCACAGATCTCGCGGCTGAATGGCCAGATCGTGGTGCCAAAGCCACTCCAGCGGCCGGCCGGCCGCCACCGGCTCGTCGGCCCAAGGATGCAGCGACGACATCCGCTCCAGCGTTAATGCCCCGGCTTCGGACAACCCTGATCTACATTACACCCGATGCGCCGGACCCACTACCGCACCTGCCCCCTGTGCGAGGCCACCTGTGGCCTGGCCATCGAAGTCGAGAAGGACCGCGTCAACTCGATCCGGGGCGACGCCGAGGACGTCTTCA
>Ga0114931_10006812_pt1 | contig 14024 bp, 7 predicted proteins | sample 2SBtaG_FD_89579 | JGI IMG/M metagenome (GOLD analysis project Ga0114931, IMG submission 89579) | Deep subsurface microbial communities from Kolumbo volcano to uncover new lineages of life (NeLLi) - 2SBTROV14_V59a metaG | ecosystem: Environmental > Aquatic > Marine > Volcanic | place: Kolumbo...
GAAAAAATGAAAGAAACACTTCGCGGTCATTTTAAAGGAAGCATGAAGGGCCGGACTATGTATGTTATACCGTACAGCATGGGCCCCCTGGGATCGGAAATTGCGCATATCGGCATTGAGCTTACCGATTCGATTTACGTTGTCACCAATATGCGCATCATGACGCGCATGGGACAGGCGGTTCTTGATGTGCTGGGACCTGAGGGCGATTTTGTTAAATGTCTGCATTCCGTTGGTGCGCCTTTAGCAGAAGGGGAGGAGGATGTTCCCTGGCCCTGCGATGCAAACAATAAATACATTAGTCATTTTCCGGCAGAAAAGGCAATCTGGTCTTACGGCAGCGGCTATGGCGGCAACGCACTTCTCGGGAAAAAATGTTTTGCCTTGCGGATTGCCTCGGTAATGGCAAAGGAACAAGGCTGGATGGCAGAGCACATGCTCATTCTGGGTATCACCTCTCCCGAGGGCGAGAAAAAATATATTGCCGCGGCGTTTCCCAGTGCGTGCGGCAAAACGAATCTGGCCATGTTGATTCCCACGTTGCCGGGTTGGAAGGTGGAAACTGTCGGCGATGACATCGCCTGGATGGCTTTTGGCAAAGACGGCCGACTGTACGCGGTTAATCCCGAGGCAGGTTTCTTTGGCGTGGCTCCCGGCACTTCAATGGAATCGAATCCGAATGCAATGCTTAGCCTGACTAAAAATTCAATTTTTACAAATGTTGCCATGACGCCCGACGGTGATGTATGGTGGGAAGGCATGACGGATGAACCCCCGGCGAAATTGACGAGTTGGCTCGGCGAAGAATGGACACCGGATTCTGGTAAACTCTCCTCTCATCCCAATGCGCGCTTCACCGCACCGGCGTCACAATGTCCGGTCATCGATCCGGATTGGGAAAATCCTGCTGGCGTACCGATTTCCGCCATTCTGTTCGGAGGGCGACGGCCAAGCGTGATTCCGCTGATTCATCAAGCTTTTAGCTGGCAGCACGGAACATTTCTCGGCTCCATTGTTTCTTCGGAACGAACTGCCGCTGCTGCAGGAAAAGTTGGCGTTCTTCGCCGCGATCCCATGGCCATGCTGCCATTCTGTGGATACAACATGGGTGACTATTTTGGCCATTGGTTGTCCATTGAAGGGAAAACGACACCCGACAAACTACCCAAAATATTCTATGTGAACTGGTTCCGCAAAGACGCGGACGGCAACTGGCTCTGGCCGGGATATGGCGAAAACAGCCGCGTGCTTAAATGGGTTTTCGAACGCTGCAACGGTGCCGAGAATGCCGTTGAAACGCCTATCGGATACGTGCCCGAATTGGATGCCATTGATCGAACCGGTTTGGATATTTCGGATAAAGAAATGGCAGAGCTTTTAACTGTCGAACCCGAACTGTGGTTGAAAGAAGTGGAGAGCATCAAGGAACATTACAAGACCTTTGGAGAAAAGCTTCCCCAGGGATTAAGAGAGGAACTGGCTGCTCTGGAGGAACGACTGTTGCAGGCTATGAAAAAGTAAATCGAATAAGCAAAAGCGGGGCGAGATCAAAAAAATCCTTCCGTGTTCTGTAGGTTAAAAATCAGTGGATTTATATGATCCACTGATTTTTTTTGACCTGTTTTAAAAAGGGAAAAATCGCAATGTACAAAATTCGCATGTGGATCATTCTCTTGAGTTTTATGCTTGTCGTATCAAGCTGTCGCACATCTCCTTCTGCAAAAATCAGCGGCAATTTGAAAAAATGGCATACAATCACTTTGACCTTCACTGGGCCAAACAGTGGAGAAAAAAACTCGCCGAATCCGTTTCTCAATTTTCGTTTAAATGTCACTTTCAAAAAAGGGGAAAAAACTGTTCTTGTTCCCGGATACTATGCTGCTGATGGCAATGCCTCAGAAACCAGTGCTGACCACGGAAATAAATGGCGTGTTCATTTTATGCCTGACGAAACGGGCGAATGGGAGTTTTCGGCTTCATTCAGAACGGGCAAAAACATTGCTGTGAGCGCTGATCCGCAAGCTGGCGAAACAACCGCATTTGACGGTACGGTTGGTTCTTTCATTGTGGAAGAGACTGAAAAGCCTGGGCGGGATTTTCGGACAAGGGGGCTGCTAAAATATACGGGTCATCATTATTTGCAGTTTGCCGAAACCGGCGACTTTTTTATTAAAGGCGGAGCAGACAGTCCGGAAAATTTTCTCGCTTATTTTGAATTTGATGGTGCAGAGCAAGATGGACAAATTTCCATAAACAAGGCAGACGGTCGGCAGGGAGAAGCAAAGAAAATTCTTCAAGGTGGAACACATAAATATGAGCCGCATAGAATGGATTGGCGCGAAGGAAATCCGAGCTGGCAGAACGGCAAGGGCAAAAACATTATTGGTGCCCTGAATTATCTTTCCGACAAGGGAATGAATTCGGTTTATTTTCTGACTATGAATGTCATGGGTGATGGCAAAGACGTTTGGCCTTGGATAAGTGATCAGGAGCGCTATCGATTTGATTGCAGCAAGCTGGACCAGTGGGATATTGTGTTTTCGCACATGCAGAAAAAAGGTCTGCTGATGCATGTTGTAACCCAGGAGACAGAAAATGATCAATTGCTGGACGGCGGTGAACTGGGGCTGCAGCGAAAACTTTATTATCGCGAACTGATCGCCCGATTCAGTCATCATCCGGCGCTGGTGTGGAATCTTGGCGAGGAAAACACGAATACCGATGAACAGCGGAAAAGTTTTGCAAAATACATCCGTGAACTCGATACGTATGCTCATCCCATAGTTGTTCACACCTTTCCGAAAAAGTATGATGCTGTTTACAATCCCCTGCTCGGATTTTCGGATTTTGAGGGGCCTTCCTTGCAAATGGGAAATCCAAAACTCACCCATGCTGAAACGATAAAATGGGTTGAGCGCTCGGAAAAAGCAGGGCGAAAGTGGTTTGTTTGCCTTGATGAGATCGGCCCGGCTTCCACCGGCGTAAAACCGGATGCGGATGATTATTGGCACGACGATGTTCGACACTATTCATTATGGGGAAACCTCATGGCCGGAGGCGCGGGCTGCGAATGGTATTTTGGCTACAAATATCCCCACAATGATCTCAATTGTGAGGACTGGCGCAGCCGCGATCATTTGTGGGATTTGACGCATTATGCCGTGGATTTTTTTCAAAAATATATTCCTTTCACCGAAATGAAATCCCGTGATGATCTCATTTCAAAAGACACCGGCTATTGCTTCGCTAAACCGGGATCGGTTTATGTCGTCTATCTCGCAAACGGCGGGACATCAACTTTAAAAGTTGGCACCGGGAAATACAGCATAAAATGGTACAATCCCCGGGAGGGAGGAGAACTGGTGGATGGAAATCGAAAAAGTTTGTCGGGGCCGGGGCTGCAAAATATCGGCAGCCCGCCAAAAGATTATACAAAAGATTGGGTGGCCCTTGTGAAAAGGGAGTAATAGCGTTTCAGGCACCATCGGCCGGTAATTGAATTTTGAATGAACTTCCTTCACCGACCCGGCTTTCCACGACAAGTTTTCCGCCATGCTTTTCAACAAATTCTTTGCAGAGAATAAGTCCCAGGCCGCTGCCTTTTTCTCCTGCAGTGCCAATAGTGGAAATTTTCTCGGCTACTGAAAAAAGTTTGGGGATCATTTCCGGTGCTATGCCAACGCCTGTATCATTGACACTGATTTCGACCGTGTGGTCTGTCTTTTCTGTTGTGACGGTTATTTCGCCGCCGCTGGGTGTGAATTTCAGTGCATTGGTCACCAGGTTTCTGATCACGAGGTTTATCATATCTTTGTCGATTTTAATTTCCCCGGTAAAATCAAGTTTGGATTTCAGGGAGATTTGTTTGTTCTCCGCCGTTTCGGTTAATAAACTTAAACTCGATTTCACCATTTCTCCGATGGCAATCAATTCAGGTTTGAATTGAATTGTTCCGGTCTGCGAACGCGACCATTGCAAAAGATTGTCCAGCAATTCTCGTGTCGAATCGGATGTTTCTTTTAACGATTCTAAAAGTTCATCAATTTCTTCTTTGGGAATTTCGCCAAAGTATTTTGAAATCAAAGAAATAAACGCAGAAATTGTAGCGAACGGGCTTCTTAAATCATGGGCAATGATGGAGAAAAACATATCTTTTGTGGCAACAAGCTCCTGCAGTTTTTCGCGCGAGCGTTTGAGTTCCACGTGCGTTCTGACCCTTGCCAGCAACTCGGTGGCATTAAATGGTTTAGTCACATAATCAACGGCCCCCAGTTCAAAGCCGTTGACCACATCTTCAATTTCAGTTTTCGCAGTTAAAAATATGACCGGAATGTCTTTGGTTCTCTCATCCGCTTTGAGTCTTTTGCAGACCTCGAATCCGTCAAGTTCGGGCATCATAACGTCGAGCAAGATCAAATCAGGCGAAATATTATTGATGTTTTCAAGCGCCATCTTTCCGTTGGTTGCAAATGCGATTTTGTAGTTTTGCTGTTTGAGAATCGTACCCAGCACCTGTAAATTTTTAGCAATATCATCGACGATAAAAACGAGTGCTTTATCGTTTTTAACTAGATCACTCATTTAATAACTCCGTTTTCCATTAATTGGGGAAAGAAATTTAGTGTTTTCGTCAGACCGGCAATATCAAATTTTTGCGCTTCAGCGAGTATTTTTTCACCATATTCTTTGAGAGCGTCTACCTGATTTTCAGTACCAAGATTCTTGATTTTTTCTCCAAATGATTCAATGTCTTCGATGATCAGAGAATTGTGGACATTTTCCCATTCGCCAGACAACTCTTTTTTGGATGAAAGTAAAAACTGACGCAGAGATTCCTTTTTCTCCTCGCTCATTTGCGCCATTGTCTCGATGTTGGCGCCGTCGGACTCCTGTTTCGATTCCTCTTTCTCCAATTCTTCAAACGGGAGAAATCGCGCCAGTTCTTTGTAAAGCTGCGCCATCGAAACCGGCTTTCGCAAATAGCCGTCGCTGCCAATATTTTTAGCTTTTTGTTCTTCATTCAAAAGGGCCGAGGCGGTTAACGCAATAATTGGAATGTGTTTCAAATTGTTATCGCTTTTGAGATATTTAATTGCTGCATAGCCGTCCATAACCGGCATTTTAATGTCCATTAAAATGAGGTCAGGTTGATATTTCAAAGCGTTCTCTATTCCTTCTTTGCCGTTTTCGGCTTCAAATAATTCAATTTCATGCTCTCCGCCGAGGAATCCTTTAACGAGCAACCTGTTCGCAGGAACATCGTCAACAATCAAAAGTCGTGATTTTTTGAATTGAATAGCACGAAAAGGTTCGTCCTCATTCTTTTCCGGCCTTTCAATAATAGAGGCAACATTAATATTCTTCAGCCTCACAATAAATTTGCTGCCTTTGCCAACCTCACTTTCGATCGAAATGCTTCCTCCCATCATTTCCACAAGTCTTTTGGTTATTGCCAGTCCCAGGCCGGTGCCGCCATATTTATTGATACTTTGTCCTTCCTGCTGGCTAAAGGCATCAAATATTTTTTTAATCTGGCTCTTTTTGATCCCCATACCGGTGTCTTCGACTGTAAACACAAGATCAAGCATCGAGTGATCCTCTTGTGTGTAATCTTTTTGTACGGAGAGTTTGATGTAACCTTTATCTGTAAATTTTACGGCATTCCCGGCCAGATTGAGAAGGATCTGTCTGATGCGAACTTCGTCCAGAATCAGCGCTTTTGGCAGCGCCGGATCAATTTCCATTATAAATTCCAGCCCTTTTTCCCGCACTTTCCACGAAAAGATTGTTTTCATTTCTTCAAAAATGGAAAAAGGATCGACGGCATGTGGCTGCAATTCCAGTTTTCCTGCTTCAATCTTTGAGAGATCGAGAATGTCGTTAATCAGACTGAGAAGAGTCTTGCCGCTGGAGGCTATCGCTTCAACCTGTTCCTTTTGCACACCGTCTGTGATGCCTTGTCTCAGAATTTCCGCAAAACCTAGTATTGCATTCATCGGTGTTCTGATTTCGTGACTCATATTGGCCAGAAAAACGCTTTTAGCCTTGTTGGCTTTTTCCGCAGCTTCTTTCGCTTTCTCAAGTTCCGCTTCGCGTTGTTTTTGTTCGGTGATGTCCTGTGATGTGCCGATGACTTTTAACGAACCGTCGTCCACATCCTTGCTAAGGCTTAACACACTTTTTACCCATTTCGTCCCACCAGCCGGATTCACTATCCGATATTCCAATGGTTCATCCAATTGATCGGCCGAGTCTATTGCCAGCGTGCACCGCATATTCTCGCGATCCTCCGGGCTCACAAGATCGAGATAATACGATCTGAAATTTTCGATTATTTTTTTCTTTTTTGTTCCATGAATGCGGAACATTTCGCTGGACCAGATGGCTGTGTCTTTTTCCACATCCCATTCGCAGCTTCCCACTTGGGCAATTCGCTGGGCCTGTTTTAGCCGCTTTTCACTTTTGGACAACCTTTCCTCAGCGCGTTTTTGATCGCTGATATCCAAAGCAACGCCAATGATCCCCCCAATTCCTCCGCTGGCGTTTCTGAAAATTGTTTTGTTAACAACAACAGTGTGAATTGAACCATCGCCGTACTCCGCTACCGTTTCATAGGCGTGAGGCTTCTGCGTCCTTAATAATTCACGATCCATCTTTTCATATTTTTCCGCCAAGTCGCGGGACGTGAGATCAAAATCTGTTTTGCCAATAATTTCTTCTTTGGGTAATCCCATTAATTTTTCAAATTCTTTATTACATCCGGTGTAGGCAAAATGCTCATCCTTGTAAAATACAGGAGTTGGTATTGTATCTAACAGAGTTTCGATAAAATTGAACTGGGCCTGGAGCGCATCTTCTGCATTTTTCCGTTCGGTAATGTCGACGACTGCACAGAAAGCGCCTTTTATTTCATTTTTTTCAGTATATCGTGGAGAAAAAGTGACCAGCAATTCCTTTCTTTTTCCATTCTCGGAAAGAAATGTCAGTTCGGAGGTGGTGATTTCGCCTTTCTCACGCTTCTTTTTGTTTCTTTTTATAATCTTTTGTGATCTGTCATCAAACAAGTCCTCCATGTTCACACCCATAAGCGACGGTGTATTGCTCTCAAAAATTTTGGCAAAAGCAGGATTGGAAAAAATTATATTATCGTTAACATCGATAATACCAATGCCTTCCTGAATATTGTGAAAAATATCGTTTAAAAGCATTTGTTGGCGGTGGAATTTCTTTTCGGTTCTTTTGCGCTCTGTGGCATCAATCGAGTACTCGATCATTTGCACAACCTCCCCATCCTGGTTTAAGATTGGAAAAGCGTGCACATCAAAAACCCGTTCCTCGCCGTTCATCAAACGATGGACATGCTCAAGAAACACCGGCTTTTTGGTTTTTTTTACCTCTTCAAGCGGACAGCGATGCTCATCTTCTTTACATGGCTCCGCCCGGTGGTGAGAGAGTTTGTAGCAGGTTGTATCTTCTACATTGCCCAGGCTTTTGGCAGCAGAATTTGCCATCAGTACCTTCCGGGTCTTTATATCGACAACGTAAAAGGGTTGCGATAATGAATCGAGAACAGTTTCCAGGAAAGCTTTTTGATCTTTTAATTCATGTTGTATTTTTTTCCGCTCGAGCAATTCCTGTTTAATTTTTTCTTCGGAATTTAAAAGTTTTTTAGAATATCTCGTCATCACAACCAGAGCTGCTATAATGAGTGCAAGAATAGTGATGCCGGTCAGAAAGAAATACCAATATTGCCTTAAGGCATCCATAAACGTGATTTGGCCGTAATGTTCATAAGGAGGGAGCTTTAACTCTTTGAGGCACTGCTGAACCTCCTGATAGTTCAAGGGAAGTGACCACCCCGCAATATGTGCTGCTGTCGCCGCCGGATGATTTTGCGGCATTTGCAACAGTTTCGCTTCAACTCGTTCTGCAATTGCATCAGAGACATGTTTCAATTTTGCAAAAGGCCATTCCGGATACTGCTGTGTTGAATGTATAAGAGGAAAAGTATCATCATCTGTCATGTGATTGTTGATGACTGCAAATCCCTTTGGATTTATTTTCCCGGCAGCAACCAAGTCTTCAAAAATGCCCGTCCGTATGATTCCTGCATCTGCAACTCCCTTGCGTACGGCATAAACAACCGAATCCTGACTTCCGGCGAAAAGCAAATCGGCAAAATCATGATCAGGATCTATCTTGTTTTCTTTTAACATACGTGCGACTATAATCCAACCGCCAAAGGATTGTTTTTCGACAGCCATGACGCGTTTGTTAATCAGATCCTGAACAGTCTTTATATTTTTATTATCGATTCTTGTAATAATGAGACTGCCGAATCCTGTGAGAACGTGGTCTTTTTCCAGCCTGCGCATTGTTGCGATTTTTACAGCACCATCATTCGTTTCTAATTGCACATACAGGGCAGGATTTGTAATAACAAAGTCAACCCACTCGTTTTCCGCAGATGTCATAAATTCCCGAAAAGAGAGAGGAACGATCTTAAAGTTGTAATCCGGGATTTCCTGGCTCAGGTATTCTGCGGTTGGCTCCCAGGTTTGAAAGCATTTATCAGCGCTTCTATTGGCTAAAACACCAATTTTGAGGGTTTTGCTGTTTTGTGGAAATGCCGAGAGAAATGAAAAAAGAAGACACAATACTGAAATAACACCCTTCATCATCAACCCTTCCGCTAAATTCTATATTTGAAAAATCACACTTGGTCAATGAGCAGGTGTAAAACAAAAGAAGTTAAAATAATAATGCATAGCAATGGTGCCGGCAAGTGCTCAAGTTCTAATAAGAGTAGTGAAAATTATGAAATACGCAGATTAATTTGTTGATTCTTTGACAAAATATCTTTAAACTTGCTGGAAAATTATTTTTAAAGGTTTATTCATTATGAGCATAATTTCCATTGATGGTCAATCTTTGGATCTGAACCAGCTTTATCGCGTGGCCGAGTCGGGCGCCCAGGTTGAGATTACTTCCGACGCCCTGGAGCGAATGCAAAAATCACGTGATTGCATTGAAAAACTTGTCGCCAGCGGTCAAACGATTTATGGCGTAAATACCGGTTTTGGTAAGCTGGCCAACATTCACATCCCACCCGATGAAATTGAAGAACTGCAACTCAATCTTGTTCTCAGTCATTCCTGCGGAACAGGCCTCCTGATTCCCGCCAATACTGTCCGGGCAGCGATGCTGCTTAAAGCAAACGCACTTTGTTCCGGTTATTCCGGCAGTCGTCCGATGATTGCGAAATTTCTCGTCGAAATGCTGAATCGGAATGTGATTCCTTGCGTTCCACAAAAGGGGTCTGTCGGTGCTTCGGGAGATTTGGCTCCTTTGGCGCACAGCACACTGGTTATGCTTGGTCTCGGGGAGGCATGGTACAACGGCGAAAAACTTGACGGCAAGACTGCTCTTCGGCGCGCGGGCCTGGAACCGATTAAACTTGCGGCAAAAGAAGGCCTGGCCCTTTTGAACGGGACACAGATTATGACGGCTTATGCTGCATTGGCTTTGCTTCGGGCGAAAAGTCTGATCAAGTTGGCGGATATTGCCGGGGCGATTACAGTTGAAAGTTTGTTGCATTCCAAAGTTGCATTTGATGAACGCATACAAAAAGCCAGGGGTTTTAAGGATCAGATCAGAGTCGGGAAAAACATGCAGAGCATGATGGAAGACAGCGCGATCGTTGAATCTCACAAAGATTGCGGCAAAGTCCAGGATGCGTACAGTTCCCGCTGCATTCCCCAGGTTCACGGTGCGGTGCGCCATGCGCTCAGGTACGTCGAAGAAGTTATCAATACGGAAATTAATGCAGCGACGGATAATCCTCTGGTTTTTTACGAGCAGGGAGAGGTGTTATCCGGCGGCAATTTTCACGGTCAGCCCATTTCTCTGGCATGCGATACAATGGCTATTGCCATGGCGCAGCTTGCCAATATTTCTGAAAGACGGCTGGAAAATATGATGGATCCGGCGCAAAGCGGTTTGCCGCCGTTTTTGGCAACGGAAAGCGGCACCAATTCCGGATTTATGATGGCGCAGGTGACGGCAGCAGCTCTGGTTTCGGAAAACAAAGTCCTGAGTCATCCGGCTTCTGTGGACTCGATTCCCACGTCCGCAAATCAGGAAGATTTTGTCAGCATGGGAACACATGCGGCACGCAAAGCAATGGAGGTAGTCGAAAACGTTGAAACCGTCATTGGCATCGAATTGCTCGCCGGCTGTCAGGCCATGGATTTTCGCCAAGACCTTGCACCCGGCAAAGGAACCGGCTCAGCGTACAGGATTATTCGCGAAAATATTCCGACAATGCAAAAGGACAGGTTGTTACAAAAGGACATTGAAAAGATTAAGAGGCTTATGCGAAAAGGAGTCATTGAGAAGGCTGTCGAAAATTCGATCGGCTCATTCTAATTACGGAGAGGAAAAATGATAAAAACGATTAAAGAGGGATACACTTTTGATGATTTGCTTCTCATTCCCAACAAATCGGATGTGCTGCCAAAGGATGTTGATTTACGTACCCGCTTAACGCGAAATATTTCCCTGAACATTCCGATTGTCAGCGCGGCAATGGATACGGTTACGGAAGCAAAGATGGCCATTGCCCTTGCCCGGGAAGGCGGAATCGGTATTGTTCATAAAAATTGCAGCATCGATGTCCAGACGGGTGAAATAGACCGTGTGAAGCGTTCCGAGAGCGGCATGATCATGAACCCGATCACTCTTTCCCCTGACCGCAAAGTGAGCGAAGCTATGGAATTGATGGCGCGCTACCATATCTCCGGTATTCCCATTGTTGACGGGCAGAAACTGGTTGGTATTTTAACCAACCGCGACCTCCGTTTTGAAACCGACTTGAACAAGCGCGTAACCGCGTTGATGACAAAGAAGGATTTAATCACTGTACCCATGGGTACATCGCTGGAGGATGCAGAAAAAATATTGCAAAAATATCGGATCGAAAAATTACTAGTCGTTGATAAAGAAAATCATCTGCGAGGTCTGTTAACCGTCAAGGACATTCAAAATCGTAAACGATTTCCCAGTGCAACAAAAGATAAACATGGCCGCCTCCTGGTTGGTGCGGCTATCGGTGTTTCTAAGGATACAAAGGACAGGACAGCCGCCCTCGCCGATGCCGGTGCAGATGTGTTCGTGGTTGATACGGCGCATGGTCATTCCCGCGGTGTTCTCCTTACCCTGGAAATGCTGAAAAGGGACTTTCCGAATATTGAAATTATTGCCGGAAACATTGCAACACCCGAAGCTGCTGAAGACCTGATTGCTGCAGGCGCAGATGCAATCAAAGTGGGCATTGGCCCGGGTTCCATTTGTACAACGCGAATCATCGCCGGCACCGGCGTCCCGCAAATCACAGCGATCATGGATTGTGCCGAGGTGTGCCAAAAACATAATGTTCCGCTTATTGCAGACGGCGGTATTAAACAAACGGGTGATATTGCCAAGGCATTGGCTGCCGGAGCAGATACTGTTATGCTTGGAAATATGTTGGCTGGAACTGAAGAGAGTCCTGGCGATACTATTTTTTATGAGGGAAGAAGTTACAAGGTCTACCGCGCCATGGGTTCATTAAGCGCGATGAAAGGCGGACGAGGCGATCGCTATTTTCAGGAAGGCGAACGCGACGTTAAAAAACTGGTGCCCGAAGGTATCGAAGCGAGGGTTCCTCATAAAGGAAAACTGCACGATGTGATTTATCAAATGCTTGGCGGCCTGCGCGCGGCAATGGGATATTGCGGCGCAGCAACGATTAAGGATTTAAAGGAGAAAGGACACTTTGTCAGAATTACCGCGGCGGGACTGCATGAAAGTCATCCGCATGACGTTGTGATAACAACCGAGTCACCGAATTATATTATGCATAGTTAATAGCATTGCGAAGGATTTTGTGGTACTAAATGACAAAGCCGGATTAAGCTTCCGTACCTTCAAATGGAAGGAAAAGAAGTTTAACCCGGCTTGTAGGGGGAGAAATTAGATTACGATTCTAATCTGCTGACAACAGCCGCTAACTTGCTTTTTTGATTGGCAGCCTTGTTTTTGTGTATTTTCCCTTTGTTTGCCATTTTGTCCAAAAGAGATGAAGCTTTGCGGTATTGCTCTTCCGCTTCTTCTTTTGTTTGCGCAGCACGAACTTTTTTGATTTGCGTTTTCAAAGTTGTTGAATAAACACGATTGCGCGCATTGTCTCGTTCGTTTGTCTGAATCCTTTTAATTGCCGATTTATGATGTGCCATTAACAATCCTTTCTTGTGAAATATTAAACGCTAATGATAAGAAAAATTTATCAAAATATCAATATTTTTTTTGAGGAAAAATATAAGCACCATGATAAATCATGGTGTTTTAAAATATAGAATTTTTGAAAAATAGCGTTTTTTTACCGCTAATTGAGCTTTGCAAATGTTCGGCTATAACTAAAGTGGATAAATAAAATTCATAAACTGAAATACGGGTAGGATTATGGACTTGAATGTGAAAAAGGTATCGACTGGAAAAGAACTTGGACAATTTGTTCATTTTGCAAAAACAATTTACAACGATGATCCCAATTGGGTACCGCCTATTTATTCGGAACAGCTCAAATTCCTGGATAAAAACAAGGGCGTATTTTTTGAGATCGGAGAAGCTGAATATTTTATGGCTTTTGACGGTGATCGCCCTGTAGGACGAATATCCGCACATGTGAATCGTCAATACGAAAAATACCACGATTCCGAAACAGGATTTTTTGGTTTCTTTGAGTGTATCGATGATCAAAACGTAGCCAATGCTCTTTTTGATCATGCGGCGCAGTGGCTAAAATCAAAAAACAAATCCAAAATACTGGGACCCATGAATTTCACCATCTATGATGAAGCGGGAATGCTCTGCGACGGCTACGACACCATGCCGGTTGTTATGCTGACTCATAATCCACCGTACTATAATGACCTTGTGACCGCAGCTGGTTTTAAGAAAGCAATAGACTGGTATGCTTTTAAAGTTTATTCGGACGTTCCCATCAAGTCATCTTATTACAAAATTCGGGAAAGAATTTTACGCCAAAAAGGTCTGGAAATAGTTCCGCTTGACATGAAAAAATTTGATAGGGCCGTCACTGACGTTGGTGTGATTTTTAAGGATGCCTGGATGGAAAACTGGGGACACGTGCCGCTTTCCGATGGGCAATTAAAACACCTTGCATCAGAACTCAAAAATGTCGTCATCCCCGAACTGACTTTTCTTGCCTATCTGGATGGCAAATGTATTGGTTTTAGCATGAGCTTGATCGACGCAAATCCGGCACTAAAAAAAGCCAACGGCAAGCTTTTTCCGTTGGGTTTGATAAAAATATTGAGAGAGCTAAAAAAAACCAAACGAATTCGAACCATGGCCATGGGCGTTTTAAAGGAATATCGGCACAGGGGAATTGACGTTGTGTTTTATCTAAACACAGTTGAAAACGGCATTAAAATGGGAATCACCGAGGCCGACTGTTCCATTATTGTTGAAACCAATGATCGTATGATTGGTGCCCTGGAGGACCTTCATGCGGACAGGTATAAAACATTTCGGTTTTATGAGAAAGAGATTTAATAATGCCACCCCTTCGGGGTTAAAAATTACGAACAAATAATGTTCTATAATCATTGCATCCCTTCGGGATTGCCGTTGGGCATTAAGGAAGCAACCTGAGCCATAGCAGCTGTCATGATCTCAAGAAGACACAAAATTAATCTAATGATTACTCTATTAGCTCAGCAAAAACGATCTCAACAGAAATATGCGCCTTAAAAATAGCACAGAAAACCAAAAGATTAAAAAATTACAGACCTCGTCAAATGATGTGCAGATTACACTCTGTATTTGGACAATTACATCGGCATCTTGAATCATAATTTTGGCAGAATAATTATAGCGCAGAATTATTAAATAAATTATTACTGAAACCATTGATTTTGCGATATCAATCTTATTGGTAATGCGTGTTGTTGAAAAAGTTA
>Ga0114931_10006813_pt1 | contig 14023 bp, 7 predicted proteins | sample 2SBtaG_FD_89579 | JGI IMG/M metagenome (GOLD analysis project Ga0114931, IMG submission 89579) | Deep subsurface microbial communities from Kolumbo volcano to uncover new lineages of life (NeLLi) - 2SBTROV14_V59a metaG | ecosystem: Environmental > Aquatic > Marine > Volcanic | place: Kolumbo...
CAGGGCTTGCGCTTACGCGTGCGTGCTGCGTGGTTTGCCCGCAGGGCAAAAAGCCTTGAGTCGCAGCCGGCCGCCCGTGGGGTCGCCCGGCATCCGCCGGGCTCCTATGACATCGCCGGACTAGGTCGGCTTTTTTGAGGATCCGGTTTCGATCGCTGTAGCAATTGCACCCAACACGCCCGCGTCTGCGTCTAACCCGGGTGGGACAATGAGATCGTCGATCCGGTTCTCGATCTGATCAATCGCAATGAAGCCGTTTAGCAGTCGTTGGACTTTCTTCCGAATCAAAGGGAACAGAGCCCGGTTACTCATTACGCCACCACCGAGTACTATTTTTTGCGGTGCCACGAGCAGAATGACGTTGGTCACCAGGTGCGCCAGATAATGCGCGATCAGTTTGTAAGCGGAATGCCCGGGCGGGAGTTGGGCCAGTTGGCTACCCCATCGCTGAACGATTGCGGGGCCGGCCGCCATGCCTTCCACGCAGTCCATGTGACAAGGACAGGATCCTGAAAATTCGTCCCCGGCGGCGCGTTGCACTCGCATATGCCCCAATTCTGGATGCAGTAGGCCATGCACTGGTCGGCCGGCAACGATAACGCCACCACCGATTCCGGTGCCCACCGTAATATAGACAGCTGTTTCGCAGCCAACCGCGGCACCCCATTTGACTTCACCGATGGCGGCTGCCGACACATCCGTATCCAGCGCGATCGGGACCGCAAGCCATTGCCTGAAAAAGCCATACAGATCGCAATTGCGCCAGAGTGTTTTTGGAGAGGGGCCCAAGTGACCGAAGTCCGGCGCTGATCGATCCAGACGAACCGGCCCAAACGTGCCGATGCCCAGCGCGGCAAATTGACCATGATCCATGACAAACGCATCGAGTATCGCGCGAATCTGAGGCAATGTATGTTGCGGAGCCAGGGTTCGGATCTCTTTGCGCTCTTGAAGATTTCCGTTTTCGTAGGCCAAACCGCATATGACCTTCGTTCCACCCAGCTCGACACCTGCATACAACGGCACCATTCAATCACCCTGTGTTTGGAAAACCTACGAATCCATGCCCGATCTTTCCCAGGCCCCGGTTTTTCACCCGGCGCTCAGGTTTCGCGGACAATTAGCGATGTTTCAATCTTCGTCGATTCTGCTGCTTCTCCATCTAGCGTCTGCATCAAGTTTGAGACCAACAAGCGGCCGGCCTGGTAGGTGTCCTGCCGAATGGTCGTAACCGCCGGGCTGAAAAAGGCCGCGGATCGAATGTCGTTATAGCCAACCACTGACACGTCCCTCGGGACATTCAATCCATTTTTTCCCAATGCCGTAATAAATGCCATTGCCGCGGTATCACTGCATGCAAACACTGCATCCGGTGGTTCGGAAACCTTGCCGAGGAACTTTGTTGCCGCCTCAAACGCCGCATCAAAAGAGAAGTCGCTCAGCACTATGTCGTCTATGGTAACGTCAGGTCCTTTATTCTCGCCGACCTGTTGCAGACCGACCCGACGCCAATATATCTCCGCGAACGCAGGGTCGCCTACAAACAGCAACCTGCGCCGCCCATGTTCCCGAAAATAGTTCCCCGCCAGTTGACCGCCATAGTAATTATCGCTGCCCACCACGCAGTAGGGTGTATCTTCAGTGGCTGCGCCCCAGACCACCATTGGTGCCCCCGCACGGGCAAATTCGTTCAGCATCTCGCTCCTGTGCCCCTGACCCAGCATGATAAATCCGTCTGCGCTCCTGGACGATAATATGCGCCGAAATGCATCCATGTCGTTGTGGTTTGGGGCGCATAGGAGGAGGTCCTGATTGCGTTTTCCGAGCGCCTCGGATACACCGGCGAGCAGGTTGAAAATAAACGGGTCGGATATGTGGTTTTTTTTGTGCGATCGGTAGTCCAGCGAAACCGCAATGGTGTGGGTACGCTTATGGCGCAGCTTTTGTGCGTTCCGATTAACGGCATACCCATGGCTACGCGCTACGGCTAGAACCCGCTGCTTGGTTTCCGGCTTTACCAGGGAGCTGTTGCTCAGTGCACGTGACACCGTGGGTTTTGACACGCCAGCCAATTTGGCGATGTCGTCCATGGTGAATACTTTCTTGCCGGTCATACGGATCGCTTGCCTTCAGTCGGCGATTCAGCGCTTCAATTTGCTACCCAAGTCGCGAAGTATATGGATTAATGAAATGCTTTTCAAAAAATTATTGAAATGCATTTCATAACGGTGTACGGTTAATTCAAATAGCAAGATCAGGGGACATGGACTAGAGAACGATCGACCCCAACATTTATTGGCGTGTTTATGCCGCCGCAAGCGGCGTATGTTGCGCATACACCTCTCTGGCCGACCCCAGTTTTATGTGCAAACTCAAGACATCAGGGGTGAATAATCATGAACACGATTAAATTCGAATATCGGCAACTTCTTGCATTTGCAACAACGATCATAGTGGGCGCCTTGCTGGCCCTGGTGCCGCTGGGAACGCTTTGGGCACAGGGGCCCCAGGCACAAAATGCCGTCCATGGGCAAAACCAAATCACGGCCGGAGAGGTTGTGGATCGGGTAACGCAGGACTCAGATCAGGCCGACGAGGATGCCGATCAGGCCGATGCAGACCAGGGAGCGGCAGGTGCGAATGCTGAAAAAAAGGATGTTCAGCAAGCCAGTAGCACCGGAACAATCGAAGAAGTAGTCGTGACCGGCTCGGCTGGCGGGTCCGAAATACGTAAATTTGATGCCAGTTATTCCATCACCACGGCTGATTCAGCGGATATTGACAAATTCTCGCCCAAGAGCACGGCGGACCTGCTGAAAATCGTACCGGGAATTTCGGTGGAAAGCTCCGGTGGCGTGTCCGGTGCGAACGTATTTGTGCGCGGATTCCCTGGCGGCGGTGATGCGCCGTTTCTAACGGTACAGTTACAAGGCTCGCCGATTTATCCGCCCGCCACCTTGTCCTTCCTTGAAAACACGACGCTGTTCCGAGTCGACGAGACCGTGGAGCGCGTGGAGGCGCTGCGCGGCGGCCCAAACCCGGTGCTTTCGAATGGTCAGCCTGGATTGACCGCAAACTTTATTCTCCGGGAGGGTGGAGAAGAGACGCAAGGCCTCGTGAAATTCACTACGGCGGACTATGATTTGCGCCGTTTCGACGGTTACGCCAGCGGCAAGATTAGCGATGGCTTTTATTACATGATTGGTGGCTACGTAAAGAGTTCGCAGGGGATACGCGATGCCGGCTTTAACGCCGCACAAGGTCACCAGTTCACGATCAATCTGACCAAGGATTTCGACGACGGCACGGTAAACGTGTACCACCGCCGAACCAACGACTTCGGTACCTGGTATCTTCCGGCCGCGCTGAATGTGCCTGGACTGGACGGAGACTATACCCAGGTGGGTACCTTGAATCGGAAGCGTCAGATCATTTTCGGCCCTGATAATCAAACCAAGACGCTGGATCTCGGAGACGGTCGAGGATGGGACGGTTCGGTGACCGGAGCGTCGTTCTCTTTCGATTTCGCCGATGATTGGACTTTTGTGGACCGCGCCAGTTATACCAAGGGTGACGCCGATACACTGGGCTTGGTTCCCGGCGGCGGCGCAGTAAATGTGGGCGCGCTATTGGCTGACCCAACGCTCGATTCGAATGCCGTGGTGACCGGTCCGTTGACGGGTTCCGTGAGCGGCAGAAGCATTGGCAATTCGGAATTCATCCAACAATTCGGTGCCTGGGAGGTAAGAAAAGACATCGATGCGTTCATCAATGACCTCAGCCTGGCCAAAGTCTGGGATAACGGAAAGCTGACGATCGGCTATTACACCGCCACTACATCGGTGGATGAGCTGTGGTCGTTGGGTAATGCAAAATACGAGGTTGTCCAGAGCGGTGGCGAAGTGGTCTCCGGGATCGCCTGCAACGAACCTGGGATCGACGGTTGTCCGGGCAATTTTAATTTCGATCTCGCTGCGAATGGCGATACAACGAGCAACGCCTTCTATACCGCCGGCCAGATTCAAAGCGGCGATTTTACTTTCGATGCCGGTGTGCGCATTGAGAAATACAAGGTGGAATATACCGCCGATGAGGGGCAGACCGGTGCAGTGTCGTTTGCGGTGCGAGGATACAACAAGACTGAAAACTCTTTTACGGCCGCGGTCAACTGGCAGTTTCGCGACGACATGGCCGCTTTTATACGCGGCAATCGCGGCCACAGGCTGCCAACCTTTGACGATTTTCGCGATAATCAAACGCAGTTTGAAGTAGACGGAAACAACCTGGTTCAGGACGTGAACCAGCTTGAACTCGGCTACAAGTTCGTAACCCAGGAATGGGACTTGTATGCGACTGGTTTCTACACCACGGTCAAGCCGTCCTTTTTTGTCGTAACTTCCGGGGTTTCCCCGGGAATCTCCCAGAACAACAAGGCTGTTGGGTTGGAGATTGACGGCAGCTACTTCACCGATTTCGGCTTTTCCGTCCACGTCAATGCGACCTGGCAGCATGCAGAAATCTCCGGTGGGGTGAACGATGGAAACGACCAGTTGCGCCAGCCGAACTGGCAGTTCAGGGTCACGCCGACCTACGAGTTTGAAATGGGCCCGGCCCTGGTCACGCTGTATGGCACAGCGACTGGAATCGGGGACCGATTCAGCGATCCGGGCAACACGGTCGTCCTCAATAGCTATGGAAAATTCGACCTGGGTGCAATGGTTTCCTACGACCGATTAACTTTCCAGTTGATTGCGGACAATATCACCGACCGCAAGGGCCTGACCGAAGGCGATCCACGCAATCCGTTGGCCCCGAATGGACGATTCATTTTGCCGCGAACCGTAAAACTCAGTCTCGGCTACGCCTTCTGAGGGCGCAGCCGATCCACGTGGCGTCGATGGACAGGCGATGGTCCGCTCTGGCTCAGGGCGGACCGCTTTTTTGTATTCAACCTGGATCCGTAACTTCAGGGTGGATAAAAGCGTGCAAGTGCTTGATTCGGATAGTTCAGGCAAACCAGGCCCTGGAATGCGTGCTTGCCGCGCTAGACGGATCAATGACTTCTACGATCTGCCGCAATGAAGTTGCGGATCCAGGTTAAAATTAGCAGAAAGCCGCCCGTACATGTAGGTGCAGGCTCTGAGCCCCGTGGAAATAACTCACTTTTGCAATGAAACACTGGCTCATCAAGGCGTCCCTGTTCATCAATTATTTCGTGTTCGCGATTTTGCTCAACAGCGTAGGGACCGTGATATTGCAGGTGCAAAACAGCTATGCGGTGACCGAATCCGCGGCGAGTACCCTGGAAGCGTTCAAGGATCTGAGCATCGCGATTACCTCGTTTCTGGTGGCATCATTCGTAGCGCGAATCGGTTACAAGCACAGTATGTTGGTGGCGCTGGGCTTTATCGGCCTGGCCTCACTCTTGATGCCGGCCATTCCCACATTCTGGATGATCAAGCTCATGTTTGTCACCGTGGGCGTCGGTTTCGCCCTGGTCAAAGTTTCGGTGTTTGCGACCTTGGGGCTGGTGACGGAAAACAGCCGGGAACACGTAAGCCTGATGAGCTTCCTGGAATCGTTTTTTATGGTCGGCGTGCTCTCGGGATACTTCATCTTTAGTGCATTCATAGACGACCAAAATCCGGCTTCCCGGGATTGGTTGCAGGTTTATTATGTGTTAGCGGCTATGGCCTTTGCGGCTGCAATTTTGCTGTTGTTTGCCCGCTTGGATGAATCGCGTGTGGCCGTCGTCAAGGGCCAGTCAAAGATCGGCGAATTCGTGGACATGATGGCGCTGGCTGTAAAGCCGCTGGTGCTGGTATTTGTGATTTGTGCCTTCCTGTATGTGTTGACCGAGCAGGCAATCATGTCCTGGTTGCCAAGCTTCAACAGTACAATCCTCAACTTGCCGGCATCCTTGAGTGTGCAAATGGCCAGCATTTTAGCGGCGTCCACCGCGGTAGGTCGCTTTGCGGCCGGCATTTTGTTGAGACGAATTGACTGGTTCAAGGGATTGGCTACGGGCTTGTTGCTGGCCGCTACGCTGGTACTCGTGACCCTGCCATTGGCCGGGGAAACAACCGGTCAGGTGATCACGGGTTGGTCGAGTGCCCCGATTGCGGCATTTGCCTTTCCCATGATCGGGCTGTGCATTGCTCCGGTGTATCCGGCAATAAACTCGGTAATTTTGTCGGCGCTACCCGCGCGGCAGCACGCGCCGATGTCGGGGCTGATCGTGGTTTTTTCCGCTCTTGGCGGTACGACTGGCTCCATTATTACCGGCAACTTGTTCGAGGTTTTTGGTGGCAAGGTTGCGTTTTATTTTTCTCTGGTTCCGATTGCGGCGCTGCTGTTCATGTTGTACGTGTTTAAGCGCAAGACAATCGGCCGGTCCATCTGAAATATTGAATGAATACTAGCTGTTAATCGCGAAGCCTCATGCTGCCGAGACGAACGCCTGACCAGATATACGCGGAACTTTTCGAAGCCGTGCAATCGACACGCGCCTTCGATGATTCCAAGACTTTTGTTGATGCCATTCCGAAAGCGGATCCCGCCAAAATATTGGAAAGCTTCCGGGACAGCGTTCAGGGAACGGAATATTCACTGAGCGCATTCGTAAAGTCGAATTTCCAACTGCCCGCGCCCAACGGCAAGCAATTTTCTGCCGACCCCCGGCGTCCGGTACGACAGCACATTGAGCTCCTTTGGGACATTCTTACCCGCAGCGCGGACACCGACGATTCCAATTCATCGTTAATCGCACTTCCACAGCCTTACGTTGTGCCGGGGGGGCGATTCCGGGAAGTTTATTACTGGGATAGTTATTTCACCATGCTCGGATTGGCGTCCTCGGGGCGGATCGATTTGATCGAAAATATGGTCGGAAATTTCGCCTACCTGATCGATCGGATCGGGTACATCCCAAATGGCAACAGAACCTATTACGCAACGCGTTCGCAGCCGCCTTTTTTTGCGCTGATGGTGGAATTGCTGGCAGAGCATAAGCAGGACCGGGGCGTGTACCGACAATTCCTTCCCCAACTCTTGAAGGAATATGGTTTCTGGATGAAGGGTTCGGATAGTTTGGGTGACCAAGCATCCGCAATTCGGCGAGTCATTGCAGTGGATGACAGCTACCTGAACAGATACTGGGATGACTCCGATCGACCAAGGCAAGAGAGCCATATTGAGGACTTGGATCTGGCCGCCACGAGCGATCTTGGATCCGCCGCTGTGCTGTATCGGGATGTCTGTAGCGCCTGTGAATCCGGCTGGGATTTCAGCTCCCGCTGGTTTGCGGACGAAAAATCCATGGTCAGCATTCGTGCCAATCGGGTCGTTCCGGTCGACCTGAACTCGATTTTGTTCAAACTCGAATCCGTGATTGCAACGGCATCAAGAATCGCCGGCGACAGCACATGCGCGGCGATTTTTGAACAACGAGCCGAACGGCGACAGCATTTGATCCAGTCACTGTTTTTTGATCAGCAAAGTGGTTTCTTCAGGGACTTGGTGCTGCCTGATTTGCGCTTCAGCAATACCCAGTCGTTGGCGGCAGCGTATCCGCTGTTTTTTCAATTGGCGACCCCGAAACAAGCGAGATCTGTCGCCGAGAAAATTCAAAATGAGTTCCTGAAAACAGGCGGGTGGGTTACGACTCTGAATCACAGTGGACAACAATGGGACGCGCCAAATGGATGGGCACCCCTGCAGTGGTTGGTCTTTGTTGGACTGCAAAACTATGGTTTTTGCGGCGAGGCTGAAAACGGAGCGAGGCGTTGGGTGGACAACAATCTCAGTGCATATAAACAATCCGGAAAGTTGTTGGAAAAATATAACGTCGAGGCCGTGGGCTCACCGGCGGCTGGAGGCGAATATGCCACCCAGGATGGTTTTGGCTGGACCAATGGCGTGTTGCTCAGCTTCATGGATGCGTTCGGTCTGGAGTGAGGTCCGCACCGGCTCGCCGGCGCCGGTTTTTGCACATTACGCATGGGCTTAGTGACGCGCGGAACTTTCATCGGCGTACGATGCCCGATCATGTGAAGGCGTGTCCAGCCGCCAAGCCAGCGCGAATATGGGGTTGGGCCGTCGCCGTCGGGAAAAACCACCATGGCCGCTGCGCTCGATGGCGTGTTTCCCGGCGGTTTTGCGTTTCCTCCTATAGAGTCCAGTAGAAAACCTTTATTCGGGAGGCTGACGATGAACCATCGACCCATCCTGCATCTGTTCCGCATTGTTTTTCTTACCACGCTCAGCGTTGCGAGCGCGCAATCGCCCGACGGGCTGCGCTTGTCCGACCCGGAACGCGCGCGACTGCACGATCAGGCCCGGTCTGCCCTGCTAGAATCCGCTCAGTCTGTCCCAGCGGCGGTGCTACCCGAACTGCAAGCGCGGCTAATACACGCCGGACGAAGCGGGACAAGCATCGTACGCTTCCGACGCTTGGTGGACGGAATCGATGTGTACGGCCAACAGGCTGTGGTGCTGATCGCTAAAGATGGCAATGTATTGGCGGTGCGGCAAAACCTTGGTCAAGCGAGTGATACAAAGTCTGGCCTTGCCTCGGGCTTCAGGATGGCCACGGGGAGAAAATATTGGTGGGAATCAGACGGCAAATTGATTCCGGCGATCCTTGCTTATCGCTATATCAACACCAAACAAGGTCCGGCCATGCTCGCCGAATTGAAATCATGGCCCGATGGACGGGTGCTGAAGAGTGCATCGGTTACCGACCATCTGGCGTTTGATTACCGCGTGTATGAGGGTGATGATCCTTTCGGACACTCGCAACCGCACCCCACCGGAATTCCGGATGGATTTCGCCCGAGCGTCGAGGATCCGCCGGTACTCATGCATATCGATGAGTTATCAGTGGTCCGGGATGATCCTTGGTTGCCGCCGGGCGCTACGGAAACCCTCGGTAACAACGTCGATGCCTTTTTTAATTCCATACGCGAGGTCGATGGCAGTTGCGACTCGAGTTTTGACGACTCAGGCGGTGCCTGGGGGGCAAGTCTGGTTGCCTCGGAAGGCGATTTTCGACCTCAGGCGGTGGCCGGGGCATTTGATTTTGTCTACGACGAGTCCATATCCGCGTTCGATGTATTTCAGTCCTCCTTCGGGGCTTGCCCGGCAGTGAGCCCCATGGAAACACAGATCAATGCCAAAATCGTGCAAATCTTTTATTGGGGCAATCTGTTACACAATTTCTTCTACGATGCCGGTTTTGACGAAGTTAGCGGCAACGCGCAGCAAGACAATTTTGGGCGCGGCGGTATCGCTGGTGATCGTTTCGTGGTTCAGGCCGGAAGCCAGACTACCTTCATGTCCACGCCAGGAGACGGCGATTCACCGGTGATGGTTGTCGGGCGCAACAGCCGCAGCTCCAGCAATCGCGACAGCTCCCTGGATTTTTCCGTGTTTGCCCATGAGTGGGGCCATTACATGGTGCGGCGACTGGTTGGAGGTGGAGCGGCTTTTCTCAGCACGGTACAAGGCGGCAGCCTGAATGAAGGATGGGCTGACTTCATCGGCGTGCTGGTAAACGTAAGAGCAGCCGACTTTTCCGGGGCCGCACCCGGCGCCACCAGCAGCTATGCGGTCGGTAGTTACATGAACCAGGACTATTCTCTGCCGTTTATGGTAGCTACGTCCACTGGGTTGGCGGATTCCTATTTCTATGGCATTCGGCGCTGGCCCTATGGAGCTTCCAATCCATTTACATTCCGGCATATCCAACACGGTGAGCCACTACCGGCGGGGTTTGACTTTTTCGATTGGAAAACTCGCTCACTGATGAACGCCGAATTGCACACGGCCGGTGAAATCTGGGCCGCATCCTTGTGGGATTGTGCGCGCGCAATTTTTGTGGACCGTTCCGACCGATTCTTTGCCGAAAATCGCGCTCGTATTGCCGAATACCTGGTGGCCGGTATGAAACTGACGCCGCTCGATCCCACTTATACCGAGGCACGCGATGCATTGCTTCTGGCCATGCATGCCTCGGATCAGAAAGATTTCAAACTTTGCCGCGCAAGCTTCGCAGCGCGTGGGATGGGCTCAGGAAGCTTGTCCCCATCGCGTGATTCAAAAGGCTTGCGCCCGGTACTGGAAAGCTTCGCCAACGATGATCTATCGGTCAACGTGGTGGCAAGCAGTTTGGTTGATGATCGCCGCAGCATCGATCACGACGGCATTCTGGATCACGGTGAAACGGGCACCTTACGGATCACGATCAAGAACACGGGGTTTAATCGCATCAAGAATCTACGGGTCTCGCCGGTGCGGTCGCGTGAATACGAACTCCGCCCCGCGCGTCAGGTTCGCAATCTGATGCCGGGTGACGAAAAAACCCTTCGCTTCCGGACTAGAATCCGGCACACGCGCAACTACGACCCAACCCAATTCATCTTCAAGTGGAGAGCAAATAGCCGGGGTGCGCACGCTGTCGGTCGTTTTCGCGTCACCCAACGCACCCAATTCGATATCCGCCCCTGGAAGGGCGCGGACAACGCTGAGTTCGCGGAAACATTCAGTGACTGGCGCATTGACGAGTTGATTCCAGCCCGCTCCATGGATCCAAGCTGGAAACGACGCGATGTGGGCGGCAATGGAGTCTATGCCGCCGGCGAGAAATTCGCCCGGTACGATCAGGCGCTGGTTTCCCCCCCACTCAGCGTTACCGGCGAGTTTGATTTCCGCGTCGGCTTCGATCAGGCCTTCCAGTTTCAACGCACCCTGAGCGACGGAACGGTACTCAACAAGGGGATTGCACGGGTAGATATATCCAATGACGACGGTGCAAGCTGGATCAATATTGCCACCTACAGCGGAAATTCCACCGCTTTCCCAGGGTTGGCCCCCGAGGAGCTAAACCTGGGATCTACCTATGCAATGCAGACCGTACGCCTACGTTTTCGCCTGCAATCCGATACCGCCATGGTGTTTTCCGCCGGTACAACGACTGCATTTCCGGTGGATGAAGCGTGGTTCTTGGACAATATCCAGTTTTTCGGAATCAGCGGCGAACCACTGACGCGGGTATTTGACGAAGATGGGATATAGGGACCAAGGATCGGCAGCGGTACGAAGGTAGCGCGGGGAAGACGCCCGGTTTGACGTAATAGCGGGTGTATTTCAACAACAGCACTGCAACTGTGGAGTTGTGCTGGGCCCTAGCTCAGGCAGAGGTCCTTGTCGGTTCGCGACGCAAGAAGATCTGGATCACTGCCGTATGAAGCAACCGTCATGGCGGCGAATCGAGCACGTGCCGAAGGTCGCCACCTGCGTCTGGCGGTCGCGGTGATTAGTGGGGGTGTCTTGGGCCTTCATTCGTGATCGTTCCCTACGATCACCAAAGCGGCCACAGGTGCAGCATAAAGCATGCAGTGGCGATGTTTTGCGCAGCAAAATAAAGCCACTGTACGCGTGCGTGCTGCGTGGCTTGCCCGCTGGGCAAAAAGCCTTGAGTCGCAGCCGGCCGCCCGTGGGGTCGCCCGGCATCCGCCGGGCTCCACTGAGCCACCGCCGGGGCGGAATTACTGGTGCGCCAATTGCATCGTGCGCGGGGCCATGCCGGGTACCTTGCCAATCTCTCAAAACCGGATGGCATGGTGGGTTGGTCGAGGTGCGTAGCGCTAAACCCGGGCGTCACGATTTCAAGTCCCATCGAAGCCGCGAGAAGGCTAGCATCGCGTTTGGTTTGTTCCGGAGTGAGGCATCCGGTAAAATCGATTAATTAAATGCTCATCTGGACTCTGGATCGCACATGGCGAAGCTGATTTTTGTGACTGGTGGGGTGGTGTCCTCCTTGGGTAAGGGGATATCTTCCGCGTCGCTGGCCGCTTTGTTGGAGAGCCGTGGGCTCCGCGTGACCATGATGAAACTGGATCCGTACATCAACGTGGATCCGGGCACCATGAGTCCGTTTCAGCACGGGGAGGTTTATGTCACAGAGGACGGTGCCGAAACCGACCTGGACTTGGGGCACTACGAGCGCTTTGTGCGCACGCGGATGTCCAAACTGAATAATTACACCGCGGGGCAAATCTACGAGAGTGTGATCCGCAGGGAACGGCGCGGTGATTATCTGGGCGGTACCGTGCAGGTAATTCCGCATATCACGGACGAAATCAAGCGTGTGATCACCGAAGCCGCACGCGAATTTGATGTGGCCATGGTGGAAATCGGCGGTACGGTTGGCGACATCGAATCCTTGCCCTTTCTCGAGGCCATTCGACAATTGCGGGTGGAGCTGGGGCCCGGCGAAGCCCTGTTCATGCATTTGACCCTGGTGCCCTATATTCGGGCGGCCGGGGAACTGAAAACCAAGCCAACCCAGCATTCGGTCAAGGAATTGCGTTCCATCGGCATTCAACCGGATATTTTGTTGTGTCGCAGCGAACGGAACCTGCCGGATCCGGAACGTGCCAAAATCGGCTTGTTTACCAATGTCCCGGCCGAGGCCGTCATCTCGGCGGTGGATTTGGACAACATCTATGCGTTACCGAAGTGGCTGCACGATCAAGGGCTTGATGAGGTCGTGCTGCAAAGACTTGGCCTGAATGCCGGGCCGGCGCGCCTGGACGAATGGAATCGGGTAGTAGACCGGATGCGCCATCCAAAATCAGAAATCACGATCGCAATTGTCGGCAAGTACGTGGACCATTCGGACGCGTACAAATCGGTATGTGAAGCCTTACACCACGGCGGGCTGCACAATCATGCCAAGGTGAATATCCGTTTCGTTTATTCCAAGGATCTGGAGGATCAGCCGGATACCGTGTTGAGTGATGCCGACGGCATTCTGGTTCCGGGTGGTTTTGGCGAACGTGGATTTGAAGGCAAGGTCGCCGCTGCCGGCTATGCGCGGCGCAATGCGATGCCTTATTTCGGGATATGCCTGGGACTGCAGGCAGCAGTGGTGGAATTTGCACGCAACGTAGCGCATCTCGAGGACGCCAACAGTACTGAGATCAGGCTCGAAACTCCGCACCCGGTGATCGGATTGATAACCGAATGGCAAGATGCCAGCGGTACCACCCAACGCAGAAACGAAATGACGGATTTGGGAGGCACCATGCGCCTGGGTGCGCAGGGATGTCATTTGCTGGCAGGAAGTCGGGCAAGAAAACTGTACGGAAAAGAAGAGATATTTGAACGGCATCGGCACCGCTACGAGTTCAATAACAACTACCGCGAAGTGCTGGCCAATGCGGGCCTGGTTTTTTGTGGAATGTCCGAAGACAAATCCCTGGTGGAAATGATCGAGCTGCGCGGACACCCGTGGTTTATCGCCGTGCAATTCCATCCGGAGTTTACCTCCACGCCGCGCGATAGCCACCCGCTGTTCACCGGTTTTATCGCCGCGGCACTGGCACACCAACGACAACTGCAACAGCCAGCCGCCTGAAATGGAACTGTGTGGATTCGATGTGGGGCTGGGAAAAGCCCTGTTTCTCATTAGTGGCCCATGCGTGATCGAGAGCGAATCTCTGGTGCTCGATACCGCCGGGACGCTGAAAGAAATCACATCCGAGCTGGGCATCCACTTTGTTTTCAAGGCGTCGTTTGACAAGGCCAATCGTTCGTCCTTAAGCAGCTTTCGCGGTCCGGGAATGGAAGCCGGCCTGCGCATTCTGGAGAAGGCGCGCACTGAACTCGGCGTACCCATATTGACGGACGTGCATGAAGACACACCGGTGGATGAAGTGGCCAGCGTTGTGGATGTATTGCAAACACCCGCGTTCTTGTGTCGGCAGACCAATTTCATCCAGCGCGTGGCGGCGGCGGGTAAGCCTGTAAACATCAAGAAAGGGCAGTTTCTGGCGCCGTGGGATATGCGCCTGGTGGTCGACAAGGCGAAGGCCACGGGTAACGACGCCATCATGGTTTGTGAACGAGGGGTCTCGTTTGGCTACCAGAACCTCGTCTCCGACATGCGCGCCTTGGCGATTTTGCGCGACACCGGTTGTCCGGTCGTGTTTGACGCCACCCATTCAGTGCAGTTGCCGGG
>Ga0114931_10006814_pt1 | contig 14023 bp, 13 predicted proteins | sample 2SBtaG_FD_89579 | JGI IMG/M metagenome (GOLD analysis project Ga0114931, IMG submission 89579) | Deep subsurface microbial communities from Kolumbo volcano to uncover new lineages of life (NeLLi) - 2SBTROV14_V59a metaG | ecosystem: Environmental > Aquatic > Marine > Volcanic | place: Kolumbo...
AAGGCCTAATGGGTATGGATATGGGAAGCCCATAAGCTATAGATATCTCTTGGAAATATTAGTTCATTGCACAAAAATTAGATCAGTGACAGATGTCAAAATTACCCTTCTCTATGAAGATCTATCCACAATTAGCTTTACAAGTGAAATTATTAAAGAAGAGTTCAGCAATAGCTACTCTCAAATATCTGTGCTGAATGAGCAATCCCATCTCCTCCGCGAATACCCAGTGGATCATCACTTCGGATGAGTGGATTGAAAGATCTTCCATCACTCCATACTCCCATATCAGTGTTTGACATAAAATCTATGGGAATATCATGAGAGAGGTATTCAGCCATTGAAGCTAATCTCTCTCTGAGATGATAGTAAATGTTGAATTTTATTAGGTCTGTTGGCGAATAGTGATTTGCAAGATCTCGGGGATACCCATGAAAATCAGTTTGAACAAATACAAATGAAACTTGATCTGAAGGAAGTGGTGTTGAATTATCACGGGATCGTATCCTCTCATAATGTGAAGCACCAAAGCACGAGGGAACAACAGAGTCATCCTCGTAAATTACCACTTGAGCGAGGGTATGATCAGGTAGAATACTGAGATCACTCTCAAGACTTGCAATCCATCCGGCCTCGATGTCTAGGAGAAATTTATTCGATCCATATCCCATCGAGAGCAAATGATTAGCCATGTAGATCGTCATTCCGCCTCCCAATGAATGTCCTACAATCATCAATCTACTTGGATCAATAGTTATTCCGGAAAGTAGTGTATTTACTTTACTTCCAGTTACATTACTTAGAGAGAAGAACTCATCAATTGCATCTTGTTCCATATGGTACCTATAGTAATTCTCAGGAATTTCCTGATCTGCAAAGCTCATATTTTTGGACTCAATGTATTTGTCGAATTTCCCCTGATCAAAATATGAGGAGTACTGAGCAAACACTACCAGTGCACCTTGACTACTCATCGATTGAAGAAGATCAGTGTAGTATTTGGGGTCTGATCCAGAGTGACCGTGTAGAAATACCACAACTGGAACAGATCCTGAAATACCCTGAGGAATATAGAGATAGGTCTTCCAGACATTCCCAGAGTACTCTGGAGTGATGAAATTTAGAAATTCTGTATCCACAATATGCTCATAACTTACTCTCACTACAGAATATTTCCCAGTTGTATCTACCTTGGCAGGGAGAGAAGGTGATACAAAAAATAATGCTGGAAGATACGAAAACATAATGAGAAGAGATAGTATTATTCCTAAGAACTGTCTTCTCCCTATTGAGTTAGGCAATATTGATTGCACTTTAGATCTTCGCTCTACAGTCTTTATCTCAGTATTAAGTATCATATCATAGTAAAATACACTGCCAATGACAAAACTGTAGAATATCATCGCTCCATGAAAGAAAAGCAGATCAAGTGCTACATAAAGAAGTAATTGCCCAATTAGAAGTGGTATTACAATAAAATTAGTCATTGTGATATTTATCCGATTACGTAGCAATAGAATTAGAGGTATGAGTAAGAAGAAGATTAAGGTTGTCAATATTCTCACCTTCTCCAATTCTTGAATCTGTATGACTAACCACTCTCCATAATTTCTTCCCGCACGGTAGTAATCAACTCCGAAGAGAATTGGGAAGAGGACAGGAGACAGCCCCACCAGAAATCCTATTGATCCAAGTAGTACTTTTTGTTTCCTTGAAAGAGCTTGATCCGATGCCAATGCCTCTGAAGGTAATTCATTTTCCACATAACAAATGCATATCTATTCATATTTGATGATATCTATGACACTTCAAAAGAAATCGTATTTTTCCAGGAGTTTGGCGGTATGTTCTTTATCCTCAGATATAAGTTGAGCTTACCAATGAAGAAATCTGGTCTCTATTATGTTGCTCGAAAGGCGATAAACACCCTGAAGAAACAGAATTCAGAGGGTATATCAATAACAGAATTGGTCCATCAACTCAGTGTACCGAAGAGAAGGGTCTACGACATAAAACTTCTTCTTGAAGGAATTGGCTTAATTGAGAGTAAAAAGAAAGGAGGGGAATCCTATCTCTTTTGGAAGACCGTAGAGAAAGAAGAAGATTCTGGGAAAATTACATGTTCAAAGGTGGAGATACAATTTGACGGGGAGGTTACTTCAGTTTCGAACAAGGGGAATATTGTCTTGATTGAGTCAAAGGGTGAGAACGTGGAGATTGACATCTTGGAATGACAATGAGAGAAGAGCTTATTCAATTCTACCAACAGTCAGGTAGATCATTTCCTTGGAGAGAGACAAAAGACCTCTATCGACTGATTGTCACTGAAATTCTTCTAAAGAGAACGACAGCTAAGAAGGTTGAAGAGATATGGGATACCTTCTTTCAAAAATACCCCAATCCAGAAACTCTGGCCAACGCGAATGAAATTGACATCCAGAAAACAATACAGAACCTTGGTCTTCAAAGGAATAGATCACGTGATCTCAAACTAGTTGCAATGAATTTCGGTGATTTTCAAGAGCAGGATGAAATGCTACAAGTCCATTCGATTGGTCAGTATATTTCGGGATCTGTAGCAATACAGATCGGATTAAAGTGGGCAGGTCCCCCTGTTGATGTAAATGTTGAGAGAGTTTTATCGAGATATTTAGGGAGTGGGACTTTTGGAGAGAAGGAATTTGAGTACTATACAAAATTATACAATGAAGGAGACTTAAGAGAGATTTTGTATGGTATATTAGATTTAGCTGCGTTGAGATGTCATCCTTCAAATCCAGATTGCAGGAGCTGTCCTCTCTCTCCCAAATGTAAATTTAATTCAAATAGCATTGATTTACATTACTCATTCCAATATACAACCAACTCATCTCTAGTCATCGTACTATCTCCCAAAGAGTACAAAGTTCTAAAAAGGGAAGGATTACTCACTCTACCGAAAACAAAATTCAGGAACAAGTTTGGTTTTGTTTACGTAAAGGTACCAACCAAATCATTCGTTGGCAGGGTATATATATCACATAGAGAAAAAACAATAGAGATTCATTCATTATACCTGTTTAGAAAGTACATTCCATTGAGCTATTTTCAAAATATTTCCAGATGTATAATTCTTCGTTTTCCTTTTACATGGATAAATCCCCGCACAGAATTTCAAAAATTAATTAATAGATACGAAGCTCGAAGTCGTGCGAAGAAGTAAATTAGAATTCCAATAAAACTTATGTATTCTAGATATATATTAAGTTAGAAGCTTCATGAAACGTGAACTCAAATTTATTCTTTTAATAATTGTCCTTATCAGCCCTACACTGGTAAATGGCAATAATTCCGACAGAGTCGTAAGGTACTACGACAATGTGGAACATGTACCTACAGTTCGGTCTTATAGTATCGAAGGTACAAATGAACCATTTTTTACTCCTGATGCAGGCACTGAAGATGATCCTATAGTAATAACACTACCTTCTAATGAAGGAGCGAGGAATGCCAGCGCAAACGGAGAATTAAGTGGCAATCAAACAATGGTATGGTACAAAGTTTCTCTTGAAAAAGGGTCTTTCGCTAGAATAGAGCTAACGCCATCAAATTTTGATCCTGTAGAACAAGATATAGGATTTGATGTCCTTAACCCTAATTTTGACTACTTGCAAGGTTCGTTTGATGATTTTGCACCAGTTCAGGCAGTGGAATTCCCTGTAGAGAATCAAGGAAGTTTCTACATTATTGTCTGGGGATCTGGACACTATAATGACGCAACTGGTGCTCCATTCATGCCAGGAGAGACGATACCATTCAAAGTTCAGGTCTTCGAGTATCCAGCTGGAGCTGGACCTGCTGGTGCAAATACTACAGTACTTGAATCAGTACCGAAACTCAAGATCAATAATATTCTAACCTTTTTAGTCAATAAATCGTATGTTATTGATCCTATACTCGGTACTTACAATGTTGCCAGACTCAATCAAGGTACTTCATCGTATCCCAAGGCAGTTGCTTCGACAGTATTTGGTCTCCTCCGAGCAGGAGATTATATGTCGCATGAAGGTCTTATCGTGGATAATTTAGGTGCATTTCCTCCACCAGATGAAACTAAATTACTGCCATTCTTTATGACAGCTTACAATTTAGCCAATGACCTCTTAACAACTCGTGGGATAAATATCTATGATGCAAGCTTAACAACCACTAATATGACGCTCGCGTACAGTGCTGCAGACAGTGTTGATTTAGGGACAATAGATGGTAGTACACCGGGTAAGATCTCATTTTCACTCGAAGATAATACCTACCTACTTATGGCGATGTTAGAAATACAACAACTTTTGTTCAACTTTTTAAATAATCCATTGACACCATTCATTAATAATGATCTTATTGGCAATTTCACGAATACTCTCTATAAAATTACAGATTCCATTGTAACAGAATTTTGGAATGGAACCTATATGTTTGAAGAAGTCTTTCTTGATTTTACAAAAGATTCAGTTGGTACATACGTCGCAGGTACAGCTCGTGATTTCTCCTCCGATTATGTAAAGCTAGAATCACTCGCTTTGCTTGCAGAGGTTCTTGATAGAGCAAATGAGGCAGGAGCAAATGACTATAATTCCCGGATTGAAAATATTATATCATTCATTCAAAATAACATGATGCTCAAAAGTGTCTCCTATAGTAGTCTCCAAGGGATGGGAGTAGGTGTTGAGTCTATTACACTCAGTACTCTCACTAAATCTACTACAGCAGATCTCCTTGGAAACACCTATCTTGCTTCTATTCTTAATCCAGTAGAAACTAGATTCCGGAGTTTTGTAAATCTTACTGCCTCTGATGAATTAGCTTCAAACATTCTTACACTCTTTACCTCAAGTCAAACGGGTTTACTCTATGATAAGGTGAACACAACAACTCAGGTATTCCATAAGACTACGTCTATCCTTAATATCATACAATTTGCAACGTTTATGGGTAGATTGGCAGGAACGTGGAAGAAACAAGAAGGAACCTTTGGAAAAATCGTTGAATCCATAAGTCGATCTTGGAGTAAGAGAAGTATTGAACTTCAGAACAAAATTGAAAATAAAATGTATGATTCTTCGAACAAAGCTTTCTTTGCTAGATACGATGAGGACTCTGGATTACTCCTAGCAGATGATGGTAATGTTAATGAGAATCAATTTGTCGCTAATGCAATGGCGATGGCTCAGCAGATTAAGATCTTTCCTGTCAATGCTCAATCCCTAACTCAGGATGAAGTAATGGTAAATGACATTAGTCAAATTGCTATCAAAATTTCTCAACTTGTCCTCAGGGTCCTTGGCTTTGGTTTGATCCTAGTATCTCATTTGATTTTGATCTTACTGTGACCATTAGTGATTTTGGATACAGCGAAACTCAAAAGGTCGATCTGTTTAATGTCATTTTTGGAGGACAGGGATACGTCAGTACGTTCTTCTATGAACCGACAAAAAGAGGTGAATTCAAAGTCGTTGTAACTGCATCCAAAGAGGGTCAGTTGCTTCTCTCACAGGAGTTAAAAATAACTGCATTTGGAGAGATTCATGCAGAAGTTGCTAGTGAGATCAGTTTTGCAACTGATGAGGATAGTTTTACAGCTTCATTTTCTCTAATTGATGAGCACGGACTTGCAGTTCAGAATTTACAAGTCAATGCTTCACTGGGAGAGCCTTTAGACAAGGCAAATAGAATTGCACATCTTGATGCGACTGACAGATCAGACTCATCAGGAGAAGTGAACTTGGTGTTCGACGTCTCTAATTTTGATAAATTATTTATCAATCGATCGAAATTTCCTGAAAATCAAGTTCCGAATTTCATGCTCTTTAATATCTTCGCGAATGTAACAAATCTGGGCTCCAATAATCTTGTTATTTCAGAAGGTTTGATGGTGATTCCTGTTAAGGTGCAGTTAGCAAGGACAATTGTCCAAGTATCACCTACCAATCTGCAAATTACGCAAGGAACTACCGAGTCATTTTCCTTTGAGTTAAATGTCCTCAATCAACAATTGGATCCTGTAGTTTCAGCAAAGGTTGTGTACTCATTAGATGGATCAAATTCAACAAATGTTGTCACTACGGATGCTGACGGATCTGCAACTATAACAATCAGGGATCAGGAATTGGTAAATCTTGCACCTCCGTCTGCTAATATTTCATTCACGATAACTCATGATAATTATCCTACACGATCATTGAGAAGAAGGATAAATGTCCTTGAAAACGGAATAAGGATCATTGCGAATCCGGTACAGTATTCGATTAAAGGTAAGACAATATTTCAAAGTTCTATCTCTTCACTTGATGTAGAAGTAGCAACAGAGGATCTTTTTGGTCAATCCCTTACTGCGATGGTCTTTCTGAGATGGAGTAATCCCAAGGTGAATGAGTATGTAGATGTTAGGAATGAGGGTGAGAGAATTGCACCCCATACTTTTACACTCGATCCAACCAACCTTCCAGTAGGAACTTATACTCTAAATATTTCTGCTTGGAGAGAGGGAATTGTATCCAGGCAAGATCCTACTACCATCACAAGAACTATAATAATCACAGAACCAACGTTTTATGATAGTATAGCTTCTGCAGTGCTTATCTATGGAGCATATATCGCATCTAAATTCCTCTTCATCATCGTCAATTTTGCAAAGAAGAAGATGGGTCTGCTTGTCGAGTGTCCTTATTGCAGATCAGATGTGGATGCTAAAGCGTCAAATTGTTCTGCTTGTGGAAATACACTTAAACTATCAAGTAAACCTGCTGACCTGTGACGTATTTACTGGATAAATTACATCTCATTCCCTCGAAAAATTTCACATACTTTGTTAATTTAGCAAGTTCAATTGACGGTTTTATTGCTCGAAGTGGTGAGAGAACCAATATTTCAATAGAGGAAGATTGGAGGGTAGTAATGAAACTTCGGTCTGAAATCGATGCTATAGTTGTTGGGAGCAATACAGTTAGAGTTGACAATCCTCGGCTCCTCACGAAAGCCAAGTATCTTGATGGAAAAGAGGTTCACCATCCTATAAGAGTTATATTAGACAGATCTGGTAAACTCGATTTACATTATGCTGTATTTCAATCTGCTGAATCTCTTGTTCTTTGGATTACTTCAAAAAAGATTACCACTCCTGATCATGTAAGAATTGTACCCTGTGAACCAAATATAGACATGGATCAAATAGTACAACTGCTCAATTCAGAACTGAAGAAATTTCGAAAGAGTGGATTTGTCATGGTCGAGGGGGGATCACATATTCTTGCAGAATTCCTTAGGCATAAGCTCGTTTCTCGGATGAGAATATTTCGAGGTTCTCTCTTACTTGGAGCTGGGGTACCTATTCTCCCAGAATCTGTTACAATTTCAATGAAGCTAATTGAGGTACAAAATCTCGGAGGAGGTGTTGAAGAGATATGGGCACTAGAGGCTTGAAAGGATCTCTTTGGCTTTTTTGTGACCGCGATCCGCTGCAATTTTAAGATATTTTTTGCTCTCTTCCATTCTTCCTTCTTCATGTAACAATTCGCCTAGTTTGAATATTCCACCAAGATGATCTGCATTAGCAGCCACTTGAAAATACTTCTCAGCACTCTTCAAATCACCTTTTGTCTGAAACACCTTTCCAATATTGAATGCAGCCATTACATTCCCTGCATCTGCCATTCTTACCATTGCTTCTTCTTGTTCTGTCAAGTCCATTGTAATTTGAATGAAAATTGCTGAAATAATTCTTTTTCGTAATATGCATGTATTAGAATATAAAAAGGGGAAAAATAAAGATAAACTTGATGGTTGTACTAGTAGTCGATGATGACGAGAAGGTGTTAGACCTCTTTCAAAGATTCATGGCTATGAGAAAAATTAGTGGTCTGTTTGCATCAAATAGTAATTTGGGAATTGAGCTATTTGATGAGAAAAAGGATACAATTAAAACTCTGATAATTGATCTTACCATAGATGGAAGTTACACTTCAATTAATTGTATTGACCACATGAAAAAAGTTAATCCAGATCTAAGTGTTTTTGTTATCACAGGTGGTTTGTTCGATAAATACTTCGATGATTTGAATAGGTTTACTAAAGTTGTCAAAGTTCAAAAGCCATTTTTATTCAATGAATTATTGGATGATGTAGAAAAATTAGAGATGTGATTAGTATGATAGGGATTGTTGGTGGAACAGGGGATTTTGGTCGTGGACTTACGAAAAGATTACTCCATGCAAATTATTCAGTATTCATAGGGTCTAGGTCAAAAGAGAAGGGGAAGAGAATCGCGAGTGAGATATCCAAAGAGATGGGAAGTTCTCAAGTTTATGGAGGATCAAATGAGGAAGCAGCAAAATTTAATTTTGTATTCGTTACCCTTCCTGCGACATCTGTGATTGCTACACTGTCAGAATTAAAACCTCTGTTAGCAAATAAGATTGTAGTTGAAACATGTGTTAATCTGAAATTCGGGAAATTCATTAAGGTAGTTGAACATAAAGAAGGAAAAAGTACCTACGAAGTAATAAGAGAGGTCCTAGATCAAAGTAAAGTTGCATCAGCACTTAAAACCATCTCTGCACATAAATTACTAGATTTGAATACTAAACTTGAGGATTCTGATTTTGTTATGAGTACCAGTGATGAAGCTTATGAATTTGTCAAAGAAATTGATGATCATCTTGGAGTCAAAGCCTTCAGAGTTAGAGGGAAATTTCATGCAACCACTTTAGAACGAATGACTGCTTTAGCGATACAGCTCAATAAGGAGTACAATAATTCTCATTTTGGATATCAAGTAACTCAATAGTGAACAAATAGACAGGTTTTATACCATCTGTCTACCCTTAGGAATTAAGATGAAACCTCGTCAGAGAATCAGAGGCACATTCTTCAAAATGAAAGAAGAAATTCCAGATCTCAGTGAATTCGATGTTTTGATCGGATTTGCTGGCTGGGGTAATGTGGGTTACTATAGTGTCAATCATTTGGTAGAGACCCTTAAACTTGAGACCTTTGCTGCGTGGGGTAATTCGAGTTGGTTCTACAAAGGGAGATTGGAATCGATTGTCACCGTGTACATTCACGAGACGAGCAAGACTTTGCTTGTAGCTTCTAGAGTTCCTATTCCTGTTACTTCAGTCAATCCTCAAAATTGGGATGAATTTGCGACAGAGCTCCTTTCTTGGAATTGCAAGCGGTATATTATAGTCGGGGGAATCAGAGAGGAGACACGTGCTCCAGACAATTCTGATTGGGTTGCATACGCACCTAATTTTTCATATACACAAAAATTTGGAGTTCAGCGAACATTTGGAGAGAGATTGGCCATGGTAGGTCCCCTTTCCTCATTTCTTGTCATTGGAACTTCCCTCCAAATTCCAGTTATGGGTTTACTTGCTTATTGTAACTATGAGGAAGACCCTGAAGCTAGCACACTCATCCTCTCTGAATTTAAAGAGATTGTCGGACAAGAAATTACTGGACCACTCAAGGGATTTGACCACTCATTTGTTCCAATTCAACAAGGAAGCACTCATACTCATGAGACAATTGAGGCTATTTTTCAGGAAGATGAAGATGAGGTAGAGGAAGAGGACTTCGACGGGTTCGACCCCGATGACCTTCTTTAGGTTGCTATCTTCAATCTAATCATTGTATGACAATGGTTTCCAGAATATGATATTTAGCTTAATGACATTTCCAATCATCAAATTCGTTTGACATTCTTGTTCTCTACAAGGAGTTTACCATCTTTGAAGACATGAGTTACTAAGTTTCTGTCAAATTGGCTCACAAGATTTGCTATATTTGGAGAATTGAATAAAATAAAGGTAGCATCAGATCCTTCTTTCAAAGCTGGTAGATCATACCCATAAATACCTTGGAATGAACCAGAGGTCGCAGCTTTCATCGCATGCTCTGGGAGCATCCTGTAGAGAAATACTGCCAGTCTAAGAGCAGTTTGCATGGATGTCACCACATTATTCGGATTAAAATCAGATCCCAGGCCAATCCTTACATGAGTGCTCTTCCAACCTTGAGGATAACTCTTGCTGAACAGACCGATTGTAGCTGCTGGCATGAACATTGCGGTTGTATTTCGCTCTTCGAGAACCAGAAAATCCTCTTCTTTTGCCATTAAAATATGATCAGCAGATCGAAGATTGTACTTTGTTGCAGCTATTTTTGCAATACCGGTATACTCAAGTTCGTCTGCATGAACTCTTATTGGCAGATTATTCGCTGATGCAGCATCAAAGATTCTTAGGGTTTCTGAAACTGTATACGCACCTCTGTCACAGAAGACATCGATAGACTTAGCTAAATTATCTCTTACAATCTCTGGAATCAATTGGATGATATCTTCTATGTACTCATCTCGATCCTTGTCGAATGGAATAGCATGTGCTCCACAATATGTAGGAACAACCTCAACTGGATGCATCTCATTTGCTTTATTGAGAATACGGAGTTGTCTTAATTCCTCCTCATTTTTCAGTCCATATCCACTCTTTGCCTCTACCACCAGAGTCCCAGAAGACATCATTATATCCAATCTCCTCAGGACTGATTGCAATAGCTCTTCGTCTGAAGCATTTCTAGTTGCCTTTACTGTATTCAATATTCCCCCTCCTTTTTCAAGAATATCTGCATAACTCGAACCGGCAATTTTCAATGGAAGCTCAAAAGAGCGGTCACCTTCAAAGATTAAGTGTGTATGACCATCACAGAAAGGAACTGAAAGAAATTTTCCAGATCCATCTATGTCCCCTTTAGAACTCTTCGACAAGATTTGTGCAATACTTCCCTTCTCAATGACAAATGTAAATGGGCCCTTATGGAATCGATAGCCATCAAAGTAGCCACTCAAATTTGAAATGGTAAAATTCATTAAGAGATAGTTCATACTCAGTTTTTACAGGTTATGATCAGAAACTCTTCAGACGTTTTCTAAGAATAACAGGGATAGCTAGTATCACCAAGAAGAAAGGTATGCCTTGAAGAGGAGCTCCTGAGCTAGATGTATTTGAGGATGGATTCAGTTTCATCTCTACACTGAAATCTGCGATCTTAGAAGTAGGATCAATAGAGAGACTAACAGCTTCTTTCACCTGTACAGTAGTCTTGAATTGGACTGTCGTATCATTGGAGTTACTAGAGACGAAGAATGCTGAATACAGCTCGATTGAGTCACCCTCTGCCATAGTTTTATTACTCACAAGATTCATGGCAAAATACTTCTTTGTACTAGATCCAGGGAAGTAGTCCTTAACTGATTGTTCTTCAAGAAAGATACTGATATCGACGTCATGTACATCGTCTGCATCTGTACCAAGCTTTAGTACCTTGAAATAGAAGTAGAGACTGTACTTCTTATAAGTCGAAATCGTGGGTTTACCAGTGTCATTGTTGACATTATCAACACCTACTACAAGGGTGAAGTTGATTTGTGATTCCTTTGCAGTATATTCAATCACTGATCTCTGGATAGTATCACCATCATCATAACTTGTTATTGGATTAACCTCTTCATTAGGGTTCAGAACAACTGCATAATTGAAAGGGGTGAACTCAGTTGTCGGATCAATATTGAGAGAAACTGCCTCCTTAACAGAAATTTGAACTATCAATTCAGCATCTGTAATCCTCTCACCAGTTCCGACAGGCATGAATTTTACATAGATTGTAGTATTTTCACCTTGTTTGAGTTTCTCGGTACTATCCGTATAGAGACCTGAGTGATAATAGGTTTTAGATCCTAGAAAATTGGTCCTAGTAATCTCAGAGAGAATAGCTATGTCATGAATATCTTGTGCATCTTTCCCTAATTCAACGACACCAATATCAATTTTCAAGGTATAGGTCTTATTAAAGCTCAAGGTCGGTACTTGCTTGTCAATGTCGAGACCATCATGTTGCAAAGTCACATTGATTCTCACAGTAGATTCCTTTTTGGTTGGGAATAATCCTCCTTTCTCTGCATCATCTGCAATTGTTGATGTTGGAATCACCGCGAGTATCATCAAACTAAAAATCATGGCAGAAAGAAATAATCTTCTCTTCATCGATATAGATTTGTGGCTTGAAGTTCTTTAATGTTTTTGAATACAATTCCCTCACGGCTTATAAAACATTAAAAATAATGGTTACCACTATGGTGGTATGGATAGTCATTCATCACTTAGAGTCCTAAATAGAATGATTCTAAACGGGAATATTCTAGATTCTATAAAGATGATTGACGAGATGTCAGAGATCTCTCCAGAGATAGCAGTGATGAAAACAAAACTCTATGTTATCTTGGAACAATTCGAAGATTCGAATGCGTTCATAGATTCTTACTTCACTTCTGACAATCGAAAATTGGATAAAGATGATTTAGCAAGAGGAATGATAGCAAAGGCATTCAATTATGTGAATGAAGGAAGGATTCAAGAAGCAGAGATGCTTTTAGCAGAGTCTGAGGAGCAGGTTATTGTAAATGTACCATATTTTCAAGATCTCTCATTAAAGCAGAAATCTATGCTTATAGAGTGGTACTATGCCAAAGCATTCATGATGCGAAAAATTGGTAATCCATCGAAGGCTCTAGAATACCTGAATGTGATTCTTCCACTTATCGATGATGATGCCTACCAAAAACTCCCACTTATGGTTGGAAGAATTTTCAATGAAACTGGCGCTATCTATTATTTTATTGGTAAAATAAATGAAGCAGAGGAGTATTGGAAGGAGGGATACTATCTCAGAACTAAATATGGAAACCAGTATGAACTCGCAAATTCGATAAATAACCTTGCCACACTTTCAATAAAGGTCGGAGATTTACATACAGCAGAGACCTATCTTTTGAAGTGTCTAGAAATATACAAGAAAATACGGGCGAAGAGTAAAATGGCAATAATTTACAACAATTTGGGATTAGTTTATGAGTCTAAGCATGAATTAGATAAAGCAGAGACGTATACACATATGGCTCTTTCAATCAATACTTCCTTGGGTAACATCATCCCCCAAATGAATAATCTCATTAACCTGTCTAAAATATATCTCAAGAAGGGAAAATTTAGTGAAAGTGAGGAGTTACTTTTCAAAGTCTTGAATATCCTAGAAAGCAAGCGCCAAATGATACTTGAAGGAGAAGCCCTCTTAATTTTGATTACACTCTATCTCGAGAAGAAGGATAAAAGTTCTGCTATAAGATATTTCAAGAGGCTCAACGAGTTGAATCATAAGACAAGAAATGGTCTAATGAAATTCAGGCGTGATCTTGCTAAGGCCCTAATTTCAAGATTCAGTGATAGAATAATTGCACAAGCAGATGCCCAGATGCGATTCAGGGATATAATAGAAGATCCAGATGTACCTAGTGATATTCAAGTTATCGCGTATATTCACCTCTCAGATCTTTTACTCCAAGAATTGAGATTCATTGAGGACAAATCTGAAGTCCTGACAGAATTGAATATCCTCACTGAAAATTTACAAGATATCGCATTTGAGTATCCAAATTATTCTCTCTTGGTTCAGATCCTTATTCTCAAATCAAAATTAGCCATGATAGACAATGATCTCGAGCGATCTAAGGTACTAATCGATCAAGCGATTGAGGTAGCGAATAAGAATTCCCTACCACTCTCAAGGGAAAAAGCACAAGCTCATTTATCAAGGTTGCAAAATGAAATTCAAATGTGGGATAGGATTCTCAAGCAGAACTCATCACTTGTCGATCGCATTGAGGAGAGTGATGTAATTAATTATATGAAAGATGTCGTCCGGAAATACGAATTATGATATTCTCTAGATCGTGGATGCTCTCAGCGAAATAGACATTCTCATATTTGTCTGCTAAGAGTTTGAGTTGAGGGGCAGATCTACTCCATCCAATACCAATACCCGACACCTTAGCATTCCTTGCAGCTTCAATATCAATGATAGTATCTCCAACGTAGCAAGAATTGTAAGAAGGTTCAACTCCAAGCTTTCTTAGTGCCAGTAGTATACCTTCCGC
>Ga0114931_10006815_pt1 | contig 14020 bp, 13 predicted proteins | sample 2SBtaG_FD_89579 | JGI IMG/M metagenome (GOLD analysis project Ga0114931, IMG submission 89579) | Deep subsurface microbial communities from Kolumbo volcano to uncover new lineages of life (NeLLi) - 2SBTROV14_V59a metaG | ecosystem: Environmental > Aquatic > Marine > Volcanic | place: Kolumbo...
CGATTGGATGAGTCGTGCCCAATAGTTGACTTGCGCCACCGTCGATGCCAGTATCACAATTTCACGCTCGGTAAAATGTTGGCGCAGTTGAGCAATCAACGCCGCCGAAAATTGCAGCGGTGTCGCGGTGCCACTTTTGGCATACATCAGCGCCAAGCGTTCGCGTTCCGAAAATGTCGGCACTTCGGTTAAGGGGTGGAGGCCTTGCAAAGCTTCGATTTCCATGTCGGTAATGTGAAACTCATCAAATTTGAAAGAATTCATATCGATACAAAAAGGGCATGACGCGCTGAATGAGGTTTGCATGCGCACCAATTTAAGCATCCGACGGTCAATATTACCGTCGTGATGCGCCACTAAACTTTCCATTATCGCCGAGCTGAACGCCGCTTTGGGGTACCACGCCAGCAATCGAGCCGGCAAAAGAGTTTGTCCGGTAAATTTCTCTGCCACCCAAATACCCAATCGCATAAAGATGGGGATGCGCTTGGGAGGATTGATGTATGCCATAGTTTCTCCTTTTGATACAGGGCCACCCACTAATCATTGCACACAATATTCTATCTCGGCACCACCAAATTATGCAACGCTTGATCCTGCATTTCTTTCAAGAGTGGGCAAGATTCGCCATCAAGACTGCATGTGGCGCAAGTGACGTTTTCATCGGTGGCGCAGGTTGCCCCCTCATCCGGGATGCTCTCGGCGTTGATGGCGGCAACAATTTCAGGATCCGGCGCTTCATTCTTTGCATGGCTCACAAAGAAATGTAGTCGATTGACAAAATTCACTTCACTGACCCCCGCGTCAACATCAAGGAAGAGCAGGTTGAGTTCCGGGTGTTCTTCTTTCATCCGCTTTTCCACGCCTTTGGCGACCACGTGATTGGCGATACAACCGAAGGGTTGCAAACACAAGATATTGGGAACATCGTCTTCTATCATACTGTTAATTTCACCGGGGATGAGCCACCCTTCGCCATATTGGTGGGTTAAACGCACAATCGTTTTGGCTTTGTCTGCGATGTGTTGAATGGTGTGCATGGGGCGATGATAGGGGAAATCTTGCAAGATGCCATCAACTTCATTCAGAATATCTTGTGCGATTTTTTGTGTTACTTTCGACAAAAACCACATTATATCCGGTTTTTTGAGATGTTCTTTGACGCTTGCCTCGGCACTGATGGGCCACGCGGCAAAGAATTCCATCAACGATGGTGACACCACTTCCAGCCCTTGTTCCATCAGCCATTCTGCCACGCGATTGTTAGCGAATGAGTTATATTTGGCGTAAATTTCGCCGATGACCCCGACTTTGGGATAGCTCAAATTTTTGACCGGGATAGCGTTAAAGTCTGCCACCGCTTGCCGGATGGTATCGAGTACGACATCACGTTTGAGCCGCATCCCACCATTTTCAACCGTATTTGCCAGCAACGCCATATATTTATCGGCAACTTTTAGCGCATCCCCTTTGGTCACTTCGCGGATGGCGGTAGCGTAATACATTTCTGACAGCGTATCGGCGAAAATAATGCTCAATACGGCGCGATAAGCGTAAGTTTTGATATCGAACTTGAATCCGGGTTGCTCGTTCAGCGCTTTCAATCCGGCGGTCAGCGAAATGATGGGCGTATCGTAAAACCCCGCCGAGGCAAGCGCGCGACGCAACAGTGAAAGATAGCTTGACGCGCGGCATTGCCCTCCGGTTTGTGTAATGCCAACCACGACGTTTTTAGGGTCGTATTTTCCGGATTGCAAAGCTTTAATCAAATCGCCGATGATGACAATGGCAGGATAGCAAATTTCGTTATTGGTGTATTTCAGTCCGGTTTCGGCAGTGTCACGATCGGGAGCGGGGAGCATTTCCACTCTGTACCCCATATCCAAAATGGGGCGCACCAGCGGGGTGGTGTAAAAATATGAAAACTGCGGTGCGAGAATCACTTTGTCGCGGTCTTCTTTCTGATACACCCGCACGGATTTTCGCGGGGTATAGTTCCGTTTTTTGGATTGATGTTTTTGTTGTACCGATTCAATCATCGAGCGCAAACGCAAGCGCACCGAGCCGGTACTTTCAATTTCATCAATGCGAATCACGGTGTGTCCCATCCCGTATTCGGCGGCGAGGCTGTGAACTTCGTCCACGGTGATGGCATCCGGCCCGCACCCAAATGAATTGAGTTGCACCACTTCAACATTTTCGTGCTTGCCCGCCCAATGCATGGCGTGATAATAACGATTGGGATATTCCCATTGGGTCAACACGTGCGGGTCGTTCAATTTTGCGTCTCGCTCAATATGTAGCGCGTCTTCGGTGATGACATCCACGCCGAAATCGGTGAGCACGCTCGGTACGCCGTGATTGATGAGCGGGTCAACGTGATAGGGTCGCCCCAGTAGCAGGATGACCAAGCGGTCTTCGGCGTTGGCACGCGCCAGAATTTTGTCTCCTTCTGCACGGATTGCATCTTTATAGGCTTGTTGCGCTGCCAACGCGCGTTTGAAGGCGCGGTTGATGGTCTTTTTGTCAACGCCCAAACTTTCCAGATATTCGACCACACTTTTCTTGAGCAATTTTTTATCGCGGAACGTGATGGCGGGCGAATCCAATGGAATGCCGAAGTTCTTTTCGGGATTGATTGCACTGCGAATCACATCGGGATAGCCGGACACAATCGGGCAGTTAAAGCTGTTCAGCGCGTCCGAAAATTCTTTCTTCTCGAATACCACCATCGGATAGAAAATTCTATCCACGCCGGCATCAATCAAGTTGTAAATGTGCCCGTGCGTCAGTTTAGCGGGATAGCAGATATTTTCGGACATAATTGTGCCCGCGCCACGCGCATACATCATATTGTCGGACGGGTCGGACAATTTAACCGCGAAGCCACTTTCCACAAAAAGCGTATTCCAAAAAGGATAATTTTCATACATATTGAGCGAGCGCGGAATACCGAGCGTCAATCGCGGCGGGGTGGCAGGCGACGTTTCACGGTCAAAAAGCAGGTGGTATTTAAACTCGGTGAGGTCGGTGCCTTTTTCCACTTTTTTGCCGCTATTTGAGAAAATTCGTTCACAACGATTGCCGGTGTAAAAAACATTTTTGTTCGGGAATTGCAGTTTGGTAACGGTACAACGATTTTCGCATCCGTGGCAATGAATGGTGTATTTTTTGTATTCCGAAGCATCATCAATCGCATCCAAGCCGATGAAACTGCTTTGTGGGTTTTGGGTTGCCAAATATTCATCGCGCCCGGTGAGCGCCGCGCCGTATGCGCCCATCAACTCGGAAATATCGGGGCAGAGGACGGGTTTCTCCAGTAAGGTTTCCATCGCTTTATGGACGGCAGGATTACGGAAAGTGCCGCCTTGCACCAAAATGTGGTCGCCCAGCACATCGGTGTTGGTGATTTTCAACACTTTATGCAGCGCATTTTTGATGACCGAATATGCCAATCCAGCAGAAATATCGTTAACATCAGCCCCCTCGCGCAGAGATTGCTTCACTTTGGAATTCATAAACACGGTACAGCGCGTGCCCAAATCGCTGGGTGATTGTGCCGTGGTCGCTTTTTGAGCAAAATCCGCGACGCTGTATCCCATCGAGCGGGCAAAAGTTTCGATGAACGAGCCGCAACCGGAGGAACACGCCTCATTCAGTTCGATATTCTGAATGTGTCCATCCTGCACATAAATCGCTTTCATATCCTGCCCGCCAATGTCCAGAATAAACGACACATCGGGGTCGAAAGCGCGAGCGGCACGGAAATGCGCCAGCGTTTCTACCATACCCATATCGAAACCAAAAACGGCGTGGATTAGGTCTTCGCCATAACCGGTGACAACTGTCCGCACAATGCGGGGCGGGTTTTCTCGCTGGCGGAAACGGTCTCGGATTTCTTCCAGACTATGTTTTACCGAACCGATGGCATCACCGTTGTTGCTGGTATAATGGCTGTACAGCAATCTACCATCCACATCGGTGAGTACCACTTTGGTGGTGGTTGAGCCGGAATCAACGCCCAGAAAAACGGGTTCACCATCGGCATCATCCAAATTTGCGCGGGGTACTTTATTTTGGTTGCGGGTGAATTCCCAGCGTTCAAAATCCTCTTTCGATTTGAAAAGCGGGGCAAGTCGGTTATCGCGGGTGAAGGTATGGAGCGGCGGGTTATCGAGTCGCTCAATGAGGCCTGACAGAGTGGTGTGCAAAGATGTACCATTTGCGGAAAGTGCCGCCCCCATTGCCGGGAGCAATTCGCCGTGCTCGGTATCAAGAATATGATTTGGTTTCAGATGAAGCGCATCGATGAACGCAGTGCGCAAAGCGGGTATAAATGTAAGCGGACCGCCACACATCAGTAATTGTGGATTGGCATCATTGCCGCGAGAGAGCGTGGCGATAACTTGCAACGCGACCGCGTGAAAAATAGACGCGGCAATATCTTCGTGCGAAACTTGTCGGCTGAGGAGATTTTGCACATCGGTTTTGGCAAAAACGCCGCATCGGGAGGCGATGGGGTAGATTTTTTTATGCCGCAATGCCAATTTGCCCAAGGTTGCCACCGGAATGTTCAACAGTGTCGCCATTTGGTCGATGAACGCGCCGGTGCCACCCGCGCAAGAACCGTTCATTCGAATGTCCGGCACACCACCTTCGTGGAAGAAAATCATTTTAGCATCTTCGCCGCCGATATCGATGAGTGTTTTTACGCTGGGGTACAATCGTTGTACGACTTCCGCCGATGAGACCACTTCCTGGATGAAGGGAATATCGTACATCTCGCTGACACCCATCCCCGCCGAGCCGGTAATCTGTATTTTCAGCGGAATATCGCCCAGTTGTTCACGGGCTTCGGTGAGTGCTTCAACCAGCGTGTTGATGGTTTCGGCGTTATGTCGGCGATAGACAGAAAAGCGTAACTTGGCGTTCCCGTCCAATAAAGCCACTTTTGCGGTGGTTGAGCCAATATCGATGCCGAGTTGGTAGCGTTGCTGTGTCATTTACTTCCTCCGTGTGATGTATTGCCATCTTTGGGTAGAGTATATCCTCACGGCGTTAATGAATGCGTCAACAAAAGTTAACATTTGGTTACAAACATTCGTAACAGGTTAAGGTTTTTTATGGTTTGTCAAGCACAAATGCTGATTTTAACGTTAAATTTACATTTTTGAGAATGATTTTGCCATACCACCAAAATGCGGTATCAAATGACAATTGATGCGTTTTAAATTTATGAACGAGTTTTTGACACAACGCTTAAAAAGGATATACTTCTTGTTGAAGTTTATATTTCAACGTCCATTGAATTAAATGGGCGTTTTTTCTGGGCGGTATAGTTCAATAAACATTGAAGCATATCGTAAAAGGAGTAATAATGGAACAATTTTCAACAGATGCAAAAACATTAGAACGTATGGCGGTTATGTTGAAAGCAATGGCAGACCCAAATCGTTTACGAATTATGAATGTTTTGATGGACGGCGAGTCTTGCAATTGCGAGTTCGTTGATTCCTTAGGGCTACCGGCAAATCTGTTGTCACATCATTTGCACGTGTTGAAAAAAGCCGGATTGGTCGACAGTCGGCACGATGCAATTGATAGACGCTGGATTTATTACAGCGTGAATGAAGATGCGGTGGCGCAGTGGAATCAATGGTGGGGGCAGTTTTTCGATACGAGCCGTATCCAACACTGTAAAAAACTGTGTGGGCCTGAAGGACAGTTAATGCCTGTTGACCCACAACATGTCGTACTAAAATAAAAATTCCTTGTGTCATTTCAATAAATTGGGGTACGATATCGTAGTGGCACGCTGCAGCGTGCCACTACCGGACGTCCACAAGGGTTACCCCTACATTTCGAGAAGATACAATTCCTTTAGGAGAAATAACAATGGCAACAAAAGAAACAACGCTTTCGCCTCAAAAAACATGGCAGCTCCCGGCCCTTACAATTGCAGCGGGGGTAGTTTGGGTGGCATTATGGTCACAATTGCAACCCTTCGCCGATTGGCTGACCTATTCAGTCTTTGCCATTGCCCCGGAAACCAAACTGGGTGAATCGGTCGATTTTTTTCTGTATGATGTCCCCAAAATCATTCTATTATTGGGTGGCATGGTCTTCCTGATTACTTTTTTACGCTCATTTTTCAGCACCGAACAAACCCGCGCACTCTTGGGCGGCAAACGCGAGGGTATCGGCAATGTGTTGGCGGCAATGCTGGGCATCATCACCCCGTTCTGTTCGTGTTCTGCCGTGCCGCTCTTTATCGGATTTGTGGAAAGCGGAATCCCACTGGGCGTGACCTTTTCTTTCCTCATTTCCACGCCGATTGTCAACGAAATTGCGCTGGTGATGCTGTTTGGTATGTTTGGCTGGCAGATTGCCGGGCTGTATTTGATAACGGGACTGCTGGTCGCCATTGTCGCCGGTGTGGTCATCGGGCGGCTGAAGTTGGAACGCTATGTCGAAGATTTTGTGTGGCAAATGCAAGTGGGGCAAGCGGCTCAAGGCTTCGGATTTAAGCCAACCTGGGATGACCGCATCCGCGATGCGGCACGTGCCACGCGCGAAATTGTCGGTAAAGTGTGGATTTACGTCATCATTGGGATTGCAGTGGGCGCGGGCATTCACGGCTATGTGCCGCAAGATTTTATGGCGAACATTATGGGGCAAGATGCATGGTGGTCGGTGCCGGTAGCAGTGCTGTTCGGTATTCCGCTCTATTCCAATGCGGCGGGTATCATTCCGGTGGTGTATGCGCTAATGGAAAAAGGTGCGGCGATGGGCACGGTGCTGGCGTTTATGATGTCGGTGGTGGCATTGAGTTTGCCGGAAATGCTTATTTTGCGAAAAGTTCTCAAACCGCAACTGATTGCGGCGTTTATCGCCATTGTCGGCACGGCGATTATTTTCACCGGATTTATGTTCAATATCATATTATAGAAATTTCAATTAACTAACTGATGTTACGCACCTTAAAATTTGACAACGGTTGATATTTTACTTTAACGATTTTACCCCCTCCCCCTGACCCCCTCCCCCAAATTTGGGGGAGGGGAACAAAAGGGGTGAGCGAGGGGAACTTCGTCCCCCTCGCTCTCTCTCACTCCCCCCTTCCCTGAGGGAAGGGGGGACACAGGGGGGATGGGGAAAACTCAAAATTCGGTATTTTCACCAACAACACCATAATTTCTACTTTGTCAAATCCTTGACTGCGTAAGGTAAGTTAACTAACCTTTTTGGAGGAAAAAATGATTATCAAGATTTTAGGAACAGGCTGTCCAAACTGTAAACGTGCCAAAGCAATTGCCGCGCAAACCGTAAAAGATTTAAATCTTGACGCGGAAATTCAAGAAGTGACGGATATTGCCACTATTATGGGCTACGGTGTGATGGCTACGCCCGCTATTGTCATTGATGAAAAAGTGGTGGGCTACGGTGGTGTGCCCAGCCCCCAACAAATGGCGAAGCTTTTGCAAAACGCGGTAGCCGCATAAATCAACAGCATAAAAATCAGAAAATAGTATCATCAAAACTTTATATAGCGCACAGATTACACAGATTTCGCAGATAAATTCTAAATAAAGCCGTGAAAATCAGTTTACTCTGTTCAATCTGTGTTCTATTCTGCGCCATATTCTAAAAGTGTCAGGTGGCTAGAAATAACAATACATTCCAATTTCATTGAGGTACATTAAACTATGAGTGTTTTAGGGATACTTTTAATCAAAGGGTTAATTGCCGGCATCATTGTCGGCTTTGTCACCAGTTCCATTCAATCATGGATGGATAGATTCTTCTTGGTCATTTTATTAGTCAGTATCGTCCGATTACCCATCCAGCAAGCAATCACTATCAATTTGGTGGTTGTTGGATTGTCATCGCTGATGTTTGCTTTGCGGCAAACTGACGCCTTGATGAAGGTGCGAGAAGATTGGGCAATGATTATCGTTTCAAGCGCGGTGGGTGGTATTTTTGGACGATTATTAGGTTTGCATACCACCACCCCCGTATTGCTGATATCACTGGGGATTTACGCCATTGCGATGGGCTTGCGTCTTGTCTTCGTGCGTCCGGTACCGGCGCGAGAAGAGGCGGCTCATCCGGCATGGTTGTCGCCGGTGGCTTTTCTCGGTGGGGTGTTGACCGGCTTTTTGGGGGCGGGCGGCAAACCCTTCAAAGTGCCGGTTTATAATTGGGCGCTGGGACACCATCCTAGGCGAGCCTACGCATTGGCTTCGCTGGGCATTACCACCTCGGTGTGGGTGGCGCTGGGAACCCAAATCGGCATTGGACAATTTTTGACCGCCGCAGAAATGATGTGGGGCGCGTATGAATTTGTCGTCATCACATTAACCGCATTGTGGGTCGCAACGTTCTGGACACCAAATCTGAATAAAATTGTTGGACTTATTATTTCACCATTGTTGGTGCTTGCCGGTATCCGCTTCATCTGGATGGTATTGGCATAGACGAAAAAACTATCAAACAATAGATGGAGATACATTATGGCTAATCAAATGCCAACCCCCGAACAAGTGATACAAAAAATGAAGCAAACAATGAATGGTGTTGTGCCGCCATTGGTAGAAAAAGCGGCAGACGTGATGCCGAACATGGTGGTTCGTCACGCAATGGACAAGGGCTTTGCCATGCCTGAAAATGGCGCATTGGATGAAGAAACACGAACTTTGATATTTTTGGGTATTGCACTGGCGAACGGAAGTCAAACGTGCATTGAAGCTATGCTCAATAAAGCAGCGAGTTTGAATATCGGCAAAGAAAAACTGCTGGAAACCTATAAAATCGCTCGTTTCGCAGAAGCTTCGCGTGTTTTTACCAACGCCGAAACTTTATTTGATACACTGCGATAGTGTCATTTCAATAAATTGGGGACATCGTAGGGGCACGCTGCAGCGTGCCCCTACCGGACGGTCACAAGGGCTACCCCTACATTTTGAGAAGATACCTGCGATAGATAACAGAAAAGGTGGCCTCAATGTTTATCATACTCATCGTGCTCATTCTTGGATTCTCATTCATCTTTTCGATGCTGGGACTGGGCGGCGCTTTGGTCTACAACCCGATGATGGTTTGGTTTGGGTATCCATTTAAGGAAGTGGTATTACCCACCGGATTATTGCTCAACGGGTTGACCGCTCTATCGGCGGCGTGGGTTTTCTATCGAAACAAATTAATCGACTTTTCGATTGGTATTCCGCTGACCATCGCCGCTTCGTTGGGGTCGCCATTGGGCGCGTACCTTTCGCAATTCGTTCCAACCAACGTGCTCCTGTGGATATTCATCGGTATTTTGCTTCTTTCCGGTGGGCGAATGCTTTTGGTGAGCAAAGCTCCCGAAGTGGAGCATATTCGCGGTTCGCACACTCAGCGGATGCTCATTGGCGTAGGCGTTGGTTTTAGCGTGGGGACGCTTGCCGGATTGCTGGGTATCGGCGGTGGATTGTTTTTTGTGCCGGTATTGCTGGCTTTGGGGTATCCGACAAAAGTTGTCGCCGCAACAACCACGCTGGCGGTGACGTTTTCATCCTTCACCGGTTTTGCGGGACATATTGCCGTCGGGCATTTTGATTGGCAACTGCTAATTTTTGCCGGTATTGCGGTGGTCATTGGATCGCAAATTGGCTCACGTGTGATGAACACGCGCATGAAGCCGCAATTAATTAAACAACTGTTTGGCACGGTGCTGCTGTTGGTTGCAGTGAAAATGATTTGGGGGCTCTTATGATGCTTCAACCCATTGAAGTGATACTATTTGGCGCGCCGACATGTCGGCGTTACAAAACGATGCGCCAACGACTTTTGCAAACCGCGCAAACGCTGAACGTCCCGCTTGATTTGCAAGAGGTAAACGATACGGATGCGCTGAGCGCATTCAACCCGCTTCATCTGCCGATGTTGCAGGTGGCGGATGAAATTGTGGCGAAGGCGAATCCGCCATCACCGGTACAACTGGAACAAATCTTTCGTCAATATCTAGCTACCGGACAGTTTTGAAAAATAGCACACAGATGACACAGATTTTGCAGATATTTGCAGATAAATTCTAAATAAATCCGTGAAAATCAGTTTAATCTGTTCAATCCGCGTTCTATTCTGCGCCATATTCTAAAAGTATCAGGTGGCTGGATCAATATTTGAGAAAAGCGGTGAAATAATGGACGATAAATCAAAATCCGGTATGACATACCACGTGACGGTTTCCCGTCAGGACGAGGCGCACGCCATCGCCGAAGCACGCGGGCATACCCTTTCGCTGAATGTGAAAAAGGGCGATGGCGCTGCCGGGTTCAATGCCGCCGAAACGTTGTTGGCAGCGTTGGGCACATGCATTCTCACCAATGTGAATAGTATTTCTCGGCAGATGGGATTGCAAATTGATGATGCTCGGCTGGAATTTGATGCCGTGCGCCGCGATTCGCCTGCGGCGCTGGTGGAAATTCGTTACCGGCTGATTCTGCAAAGTTCCGCACCGGAAGACAGATTGCACCATCTGCACGAGTTGTCCGTCAAATGGGGAACCGTGACCAATACCATCATCAACGGGCTAAACCCTGTCGGTGAATTAGTGATTGAGCAAACATGATAATAAAGCGTTACAGTGTAACGAAAATTGGAATAACGAGAGAGATGGAATGCCCTCCCGATGTACTCATTTATTGAGAAGGTACAGAGTATAATAGTTTTAAGGAGAATATTATGGCATCACCCTCAGAAAAAAAGGTTTATGACCTGCTCATCATCGGCGGCGGACCCGCTGGTGGCGCAGCAGCCGAAACAGCATTGAAGCTGGGTAAGACTGTCGCCCTGGTTGAAAGAGATAAGCTGGGCGGTACATGATTGAACTATGGGTGAATTCCCAAAGAAACCCTGGTCAGGGTAACCGAACTGTTTACATTGGCGAAAAGACTGCCGGAATTCGGCATAAACGTTGATAATGTGTCATTGGACTGGAAACGTATCGTCGATCGGGCGCAGGCTATTGTGGCGGAATGCCGTGAGCCCAAGCCGGAACGTCTGACATCGCGCGGCGTACATCTGGTGTGGGGTGAGGCCAAATTTATTGACCTGCACACGGTTCAGGTGAACGATGAACAAATCAAAGCGAACCAGATCATTATTGCTACGGGCGCCAGTTTGCCGCAACTGCCAATCAAGGGAATTGAGCATGTCGTATCACACGTAGAACTTCTGGAAGAGCGCGAACTCCCTGAAAAGATAGTTATTTTTGGCGGTGGTGTGGTGGCGCTGGAATTTGCCTTTCTTTATGCGCGTGCCGGCGTCGATGTATCCGTCGTTGTAATGGCGGGTCACCGGATTTTGCGTCATTATGACGAAGCGGTACGGGAGGCGATTGTCGAGTACGGGCAGGAACTAGGCATCAAATATTATCTGGATGCTGAGATTGAAGAAATCCGCAAAGATGGAAACCTTCTCAATGTCGAGGTGCATCAGGATTCAAGTATCACTAATCTACCTGCTGACCGGGTTTTACTGGCTACCGGCCGCGTTCCAAATGTGGAAAATCTGGGATTGGAAAAACTGGGTGTCGATTATGATCGTGGTGGCATTGTGGTGGATGAGTACCTGAGAACGTCGGTTCCGCACATCTGGGCTGTGGGCGACGTGCGCAAAGGCACCTTTCATCTCGCACAGCCGGCCGGTTTCGAGGCGCGCCATGTGACGCGTATGGCCCTGACCGGGATTTTGCACCCAATTAACGAAACCATTGTTCCATTTTTGATCGGCACAACCCCGGCCTTTGCCGGCGTTGGGTTGACGGAAAAACAGGCGCAGGAAGCTGGATTGCAGTATTTCGTGCATTTTCAAAAAGCATCAGAAATTTGTCCGGTGGCGAAGGTGAAAGGTGAATCGGTTGGCTTTTTGAAAATGATATTTGAAGCAGACACCGGAAAAATATTGGGTGCCCATGCTTTCCATACGATGGCACCGGCGCTCATCCAGCAAATTGCCAATGCAATGCTGGGCGGTGTCACGCTGAAACAGTTGCAAAATAACATTTATATGTTCCCCGGATATACGCAATTACTGATGTATGCCGTGAGGCCGCGGCCGGGGGACCCTACGTAAGCATTTATTTTCCGCCAGAAAGCATTCGCGACTGTTTTTCAATGGTAGGCGCTTCGGAAGTGCCTACCATTTTGACCGACTCATTGCTTGAACTCGAACAGAGGAAGTTCTATATGACACGAATCCTCAATAGCCTTCTATTTGTTAAAAAGAAAATCACTTGGTTTTTGTTACTCGATATGGTGGTGGCCATTGGCGTCAGCCTGCTGTGGCCGAATCAGGTGAAGGCGCTGAAGCCCTGGGTGCCGCTGGCCTCTTTCTTGATGATCTACCCGATGATGATCAACCTGAATATAGCCGATCTGTGGGGGGCCGTGCGACATCCCAAGGAAGTAGGGATCGCGATGGTCTATCATTTCGTGATATCACCACTGCTCCTATTCTTCATCGTCAAGCTAATCCTGCCAGGACACCCGGAAATGGCCAGCGGGCTGGTGCTGATCGCATTGATGCCCTCTTCGGCTATGGCCGCGGGATGGACTGGTTTTGCCGATGGCAATGTGGCTCTGGTACTGATCATCGTCGTTGCCAGTTTCCTGGTGACGTTGGTGGCCCTGCCATTCGGGGCTTCGCTGGTGGTCGGGCAGTTCGTACCGGTGCCCAGCGATATCATTCTCAAAACCGTCTTGCAGTTATTGCTGGCGCCGTTGATTCTTGGCTATCTTACCCGTCTGGCTCTGTTGCGTTGGAAAGGAATGAGTGGCTATCTCACCATCAAACCCAGCCTCTCCGCCATTTCCTCCCTGGGCCTGTTGATGATCGTCTTCATCGCCTTCGCTTTGAAGGGACATCAGATCGTGGCGCAACCCTGGTTGGTGGTGCTGGCTATCGTGCCCATGCTAATCTATTACATCATCAGTTTCTCTCTAGCCACCGGCCTGGCTATCTTGCTGAAAATGTCACCAGAAGATGGGGTGGCGTTGGCGTATGGCAGCGTTGGCAAAAATCGTTCCCTGGCCACAGCAATCGCACTTGTCGCCCTCAGTCCCACGGCGGTGATGGCCATCGCCATTGTGGGCGTTGGCGCCCAGATTCCCATGATGCTGGGTTATCTCAAATACGGCGTCCCCTGGCTCCAACGTCGTCTGGTGCCCACAAAGCCTAAGGAGGTTCCTGTATCATGAGAACAAAGATATTGGTTCCTTTGAGCCTATCTCCCGATGAACAACCTGTGGTAGACAAAGCTCGGGAGCTTGCGCTCGCCCAAGAGTACCAATTGTTGCTGCTACACGTCGTGGACTTGTATCAAATCGAGATTGCTATGGCGGGCGCTGAGTTGAAGGTCGACGATCTGGTCGCTTACAAAGATCAACTTATTGCTCAAAAACAGCGGGATGCCCAGGCTCATCTCCAAAAGATCGCCGATGAGTTGCAAGCCAAAGGTCTGGTGGTCGCTATCGACATCGAAGCCGGACGGCCTGCTCAGACCATCATCCGCACCGTGAAACAACACAATGAGATCGCTGGCATCGTCATGGGGTCCCGGCATAGTGCCGCCATGGATCGCAGGTTCCACCGCAATATCGCCGCCAAAGTGCAACGAAAATCTCCCTGTCCGGTTACAGCCGTGCAACTGCCAGCGCGCTATAAGGGGAGTATCACCCAGTAGTCTGTTAAATCATACATTACGTAAACCATAGGAGATATTATGTTAACAGTAACACCCAACAGAGAAGTGAAAGTCCTGGTTAGGGGCGAGAGTGAAAACGCCACCAAAATGAACATACGCGCCGGCAAGTTCAAACTCGTTATCGACGAGCCTGAGCAGATGGGCGGAACTAACGATGGCCCTTCGCCAGTGCAGGTGCTCTTGATGGCCCTGGCTGGCTGTTTGAACGTCACCGGTCACGAGGTGGCCAGGCAAAATGGGCTGAAACTCCATGGCATGAAAATCAAAATCGAA
>Ga0114931_10006816_pt1 | contig 14019 bp, 16 predicted proteins | sample 2SBtaG_FD_89579 | JGI IMG/M metagenome (GOLD analysis project Ga0114931, IMG submission 89579) | Deep subsurface microbial communities from Kolumbo volcano to uncover new lineages of life (NeLLi) - 2SBTROV14_V59a metaG | ecosystem: Environmental > Aquatic > Marine > Volcanic | place: Kolumbo...
ATGCTTCCAGATTATGATGATGGAATAGACTATTCCTTTCAAATTGATGCAATAAATCATTTAGCTTATCATCTTGATTTGTATTATTTCTTCAGCGATGACAATATGGTTTTAATGGCAAAAAGAAAACCCCAAATTTATAAGTATCCATCAGGAAAAGAAATTAAATATTCTATTCTAACCAATGAAATATCTGCAAATATGCCAATATATCTTCCTGCAATGGGAAATTCCATGAAAAAATATGAAATAGTTATTAGAGAAAATTCTCTTAATTATCTAACTGCAAAAGCAATGAGTGAAAAAATAAAAATTCCTATACTGTCAATAGCTAATCAAGAAAAAACAATTAAAAATAAATTATTAGGAGTTATGATTTCTCATGAACACGCAGAACATAGCATTCCAGAAGAAGAAAGAATAAATCAAAAACAAATAATAGTTGAATTGATTGCAGAGATAAAATCAGTTGAATTCATGAAGATGAATAATTTTAGTCTAAAAAATTATGAATTCTTTCATAAACTAAGAGAAAAAAGAAAATATTTAGATAATTTTTCTGGGCTTATTGCTAGAAATAATTATGATCCAAAATTAGCTTATATTCAAGTGAGCTCCATGCTTGATAAATGATTCTTGAACTTCAGGTAATTTTTTATTTATATATGCAGCTCTTTGAGCAGAAAGCTTTTGATAGGGTTCTGGATTGCTAATAACAATAGGCGTTTTTAGTGCGTTTTTACTTCTTACAGCTTCAGTAAGAGTAATTTTTATTGCCAAAGGATTTTTAGCTGAGTTTAATTCTTGATTTCTTCTATCAATCAAATCTCTTGCTAATATCAGTGCTTTTTCATAAGCTTCTTGCGTTTCAGGTCTTAGTGTCGCCTTAATTTCATCTACTTTATTATCAATATATTTTTTCCATATACTAATCATATCATTAATATTAACCATAATATCACCTGAATTAATTTTACTTGAAGCGTTTATTAACTTTTCCATTATTAAGAAAAAAAAAGAAAAAAAAGAAAAAAATTATCTTCTTCCAGCCTTTCTAAGATTTTTTATATCTTCCTGACTTGTACCCGTCATTTTTTCCTGATATGTCTCTCTGTCTCCACAATGCGTAGCAGTCATAGTTAGAGTTGTTGTTTCAGGATGAGGGAAGATGTCGTCATTTACTTCAACAGACACAGTTCCTTGATTTTCATCAAGAGTAAGAACTTTTCCGTTAAAATTAACTGTTTCACCAAGATAATACCATCTCTTATCTGTAGATGCTGCTGTGACTTTTGCTCCATCGTCTAGTCTTGAAAGAGTTTTTGCTTCCTGAGCAGCTTTGTCACCGCTAAATGCATCTTCCATTGCCCCAAAAGCATCATTAATTGCTTTGTTTCTTTCTGGATCACAGCCCCATTGATGTTCGCCTTCTTCATTTTCACTAGGCCAGTTTGCCTCAGCTAATAAATCTGCAAATTGTCCTGGTTCAGGCCATTCAATTTCTTCTCCATCACTTGGAAGTTTTGCTAGGTATGCATATAGTATGTCTTGTGGAACTTCTTTCCAGAATTGGTCTTTTATACATTGAGCTGCATCCATAGAGTTAAGTGATTCAAGTGTTTCACAAATACTAAAGTCATAACTTGGTTCTTGTGTTACTCCTGTTGCATCTGCTTTCATAGGAGTTGTATGAGATGCTATTCTAACTATAGTATTATCGTGGGTCCACCAATATGATTTTTGTGCAGTATATGCAACATAGTTACCATTAATTGTCTTGAATTCAAGATCGTCTGTTGACAATGCTAGTAATAGCTGAGCTACATATTCTGTTGTTTCTCTATCTTTGAAGACTAAAACACTTGCTCTAGCTACATTTTCTCCTTGATACTTTACTAAATATAATCCTTCAAGCTTTTCATATAACCAATCTGGGAACATACATGCATAGTATTCTAACATAGAAAATACTGTGTCTCCTTGAGTGTAATCTCCAAAGTTTTGTAGCAACAAGTATTGGGAAGCTAATTCCTTGTCAACCATAGAGAATCTTCTACTCATAGTTACTTTGTTCTCTGAATCTGGATTACTCAAACTTGATGAAATTGTATAGTCCAATAGTCCTTGGTTAAAAGGTACTATGCTTGCTTTGTAGTCACATTCATATCCCGCAGGTAATCCACTTTCCGGAATTTGATCTCTTGGATCATTACCAGTTTTATCTATAGGAGAATCCGTTGGAGGTTGAGTTGGGGGATTTGTAATTGCTCCTCCACCAGCACCACCTGCACCAGTATCACCCGCTTGCGGTTTTTGTCCATCACCAAGTTGATTAAGCATCTGGGGGTCTACATTACTTGCGTCACATGCTGCCAAAAACAATAATCCAACTAGAATCAGCCCTAAAAACAGGCTTTTTTTCACATTATTACTCATTTTATCACCTTTAAATTAATACTATCTATGTTCAATCTGGAAAATAGACTATTTAAATGTTCTCATTTCTACTAGTAGAAAGCGCCACGACCCGGATTTGAACCGGGAACTCCAAAAGGAACAAGCTATCAGGTACTGTCCAGGAAAGTGGACTTTCCAGGCCTACGCTTTCTTTTTTACAGAAATTTGCGCAATACCAGATTATGCGATCGTGGCGTGAATGAAATGAGCGACATGAGCACAACCAGATACCTTTTTCAGGTTTCTACGTATGCGATAATGGCACAAATTGTAGATATTTGTATGTGTTTTTAAGGTTTTTCGTTTGACTTACAATCCATAACACTTTTAAGGAGGAAAATTTTCCAAAAATTCATGGTATTAAAAGGCATAGGTAATAAAATCAATGAAATAATCACTATGGAGAAAATGAGATTGGAGAGAATAAGATTGAGCATGATTGAGAATAATAAAATCAAAGAAGGGTATATAATTGACCACGTAGATTTAGCATACATAGTTCGCTTTTCTAATCTTCTTATGCCAAGTATCAAAGGAGATAATGTACTCTCAGTCATAGCTTTAAACGTAATAAAACCAGATAATAGTTCAATATATGAGGTTGTAATTTATCCGAGCTATCATAGAAATGAGGATTTATCCATCACTGTTAAAGGAAAATATTTTGGGGATTTTGAGGTTAAGGATAATAATTTTGCATTAGGTCAAAAACAATTAATGAACAAAATTGAGGAATATATATCCATGGATGGTAAAAATTTGAATAAAAACGAGTTTATGCAACCCCTACGACCAGACATAAAGGTATATGCTGCATTCAAAGAATTGAAACTTTAAAAATAAGTCAAGTAAGATTAGCTTTTTCTATGTTCAATGTCGCAACAACACCATCTTCTGAAACGTAGCTTCTTTCTATAACTATTTTCTTTTTAAAAAAAGGACAATTAAGAACAAATGATTCGTATTCTCCACCTTCGCCAGCGATGTGAAATCCTATTTTTTTATTGAGTTCAATTAATTTATTTAGTTCTATTTTTGTTATTGGTTTTCCGAGCCACGATTTATTAAGTCCTTCAGCAGCGATTTTTACCATGAAGAATTCAAAATCTCTTTCAATTAGTAATTCTACCTCTTTTCTTTGCTCCATGTGCCAGAGTGGAGAGAAACATTTTATTCCAATTTCGTCGCAAATTTTTTCTATTCTTTCTCTTTGATAGTTTGAGAATAATGCTCCATTAACTATTCCTTCAATCTTGTATTTATTTACTGCTTCTTTAATTGCTTCTTTTAACTCCTCAAGTTCTTTTTCTTTTTCTCCTTTTGTTGTTTTTACAATTAAAGGAATGTCTGCTGCTTCTGCCTGCAATCTTGCTAATGTAGTGTTTGGACTGTGATACATGTATGAATCTGGATTATCTATGTTTATTGTTATGAAACATGAGATTTCGTAGTTTTGGTCAATCATTATTTGTGTTGCTAAAACAGAGTCTTTTCCAGTACTTAGTAATGATGCTAATCTTACATTTCCTTTATCGTAGAATTGTTTTAGGTATTGTGCTTTGTTTAGTTTTTGTTTGTTTGCTAATTTTTGGATTGCTTTGTCAAAATTTGAACCATATTGAGCTGCTTTTTTCTTTCTTTCAGCAAATTCTTCATTCAGTCCAAGTTTTTTTGCTATAACTCTCAAAATAATTTTATTTCTTTCGTCATTTAATTTTAGAGATTCTGGAATTGATAATGCGTATTCGACCAATTTTTTATCCAAGAAAGGTAAACGTAACTCTATTGTGTGAATCATAGTTATGACATCGTCTCTGTACAAATCTCTTTCGTATATTTTTCTAAGACCCGAAAGACATTCTTCGTTTATTTTCAGAGATTTTTTATGTCTTTCGTAACCTGCAAATATTTCTTCTGAACCTAGACCTGAAAATAATATTTTTACTCCATCCTTTTTTGCCTGTTCTCCCGCTAAATAAAATGGCAAAGCAACTCCTGCTTTTACAACATTATTATCTTCTATTAATGGCAGAATTGTTTTTAGGTATTCTGGAACTTCTTTTAGCGAAATTTCTTTAATGTTTAAATTAAGGTCAAGTTCTTTTGCTACCCGTTTAGCCCATTCTAAATCTTGTGCATCTTTTAGACCAACTTCTTTTAATCCTGCTGAATAACAAGTGAATGAAATATTTAATTTTTTTAGGATGAGTGCGATGAATGTTGAATCAATTCCTCCTGAAAATAAAATTCCTACTTTTCTGTTTTGAGGTATTCTTTTTTTTATTGCATTCAGTAAAAGTTCTTCTGTTTTTTTTATTATTTCTTCTTCTGAATCATTATTATTTTTTACTTTAAAGAATTCTCTTTCATATTCATTTAATTCAAATTTGTCAACATCGTAAACAAGCATTTTTCTCGGATTTAGTTCTTTTATGTACGCATTTTCTAGTCCTTGAGAGATTAATGATTTTCTTTCTGATGCAAATGCGAAAGCTCCTTCTACTGGTTCATAATAATACCATAGAGGTTTTACACCAAGTAAATCTCTTGCTAAGAATACTTTGTTTATTTTTGTGTTCCACATAGCAAATGCGTAGACTCCGTCAACGTCTTTTAGTGATTCGTCCAAGTCTCTTGATTCTAGTAAATGATGAAATAGTGCTTCTGCATCGTTTCTGGATTCAATAAGACCGAGTGTTTCTTCTTTTTTTGTATCCTTTCTTGCGATACTTTTCCAGTTATATATTTCACAGTTTGTTAAGAAAATGAAATCGTCTTCTTCGAATGGCTGAGGAACCTTGCTTACAAGTGCGTGAAGGCAATGACCTACAGTTCCAAAAGACTCATCCATGAATCCTTCTCCATCTTTGCCCCTATAACTAATTCTTTTCAAACCATCACGAGCCAACTTCCCATTGTTCTCCATTCGGAAAAATCCAATTATTCCACACATAATAAAAAGAAATTAAAATTGATTTATAAATCATTTCTTGTGATTTACTGCGTCAAATACCTTATAGAAAAAGGGTTCAAATACTTCGAAATGAAATCGTCTTGCTTCTTCACCATTTGCATTTGGAGTATATTTAATCATATTTTTATTAAAATAAAGTCTGTTGTGAATGCCGAAAGTATATTGAGAAAAATCATTAATATTTTCTAGGTTTTCGACTTCTTCTTGAATCTGACTATAACTCATACCTTTATCTAGGACGTTGGAAAGTTCTTTTATGAATTTCTTCATTTCAGGAACTGTTCCTTTTATATCAATAACATAGTTTTCATTAATTTTGTACTTCATAGAATTGGAAAGTTTCTGGATTAAATAAATATATCCCTAATGAGAACTGTTTAAAAAATTAAGAAAATTAGACGATTTATGAGTCTATCATTTCAATTTCAATATTTAGACCTTCCGGAATTGGAACTCTCATGATAAGCCTTAATGCTCTTTCATCGATTCCTAAATCAATTAACCGTTTATGAACCCTCATCTCGTATCGCTCCCATGTTGCTGTGCCGTCACCACATGGACTTTTACGAGTTGTTATTCTGAGTTTTTTAGTAGGCAATGGAATTGGGCCTCTCATTACTACTCCGGTCTTTTCTGCAATACCCTGAATGTACTCACAGGTAGCATTAATCTTATTGATATCCGTACTTGCTAATTTTACTCTTGCTCTCTGCATTTTTCCGTTACCTTCATTTGCTACATGGTGAAATTACTGCTCACCATGAATAAAAATAAAAAAATTAAGGCATTTATGCCTTCTTCTTTGATTCTATACACATACCAGCTGCAACTGTTGTACCAGAATCTCTTATAGCGAATCTTGATAATTGAGGAATTACTTTCTGCTCCTCGATTACAAGCGGCTGAACTGGTTTTAAGGTTACAATTGCTGCATCGCCATTTTTGATGAAATCAGGGTTTTCCTGAAGTACTTCTCCAGTTGCTGGATTCAGTTTCTTGTCAATGTTAACAAACTGACATGCAATTTGTGCTGTGTGGATGTGGAATACTGGTGTGTATCCTTTTGTTATAACACTTGGATGATTTAGTACAACTATCTGTGCTTTAAATTCTTCCACTACTGGTGGTACGTTGTCAGATGGTCCAATAACGTCTCCTCTTGCAATGTCTTTTTTACCAAATCCTCTTACGCTGATTCCTATGTTGTCACCCGGCTCAGCTGTCTGATGTTGTTCGTGATGCATTTCAATACTCTTAACTTCTCCTGGAACTCCTTTACCTTCTCTTCCTGGAATAGCAATTACTTTTTGACCTACTTTCATTAGGCCAGTTTCGACTTTTCCTACTGGAACTACTCCAATTCCTGTAATGTTGTACACATCCTGAATTGGCATTCTAAGTGGTAGAGTTGTTGGTTTTTCAGGTGGAACCAAATCGTCAATTGCTTCTAGTAGTGTTTTACCTTTATACCATGGCATGTTTTCTGATTTTTTAACGACGTTATCTCCTTTTAGGGATGCGATTGCTAAGAATTGTGTGTTTTCAGGTTTGTAGCCTACTGTTTTCATTAATGCTGAAACTTCTTCTTTAACTTTGTTGAATCTTTCTTCTTTGTAGTCTACTCCTGAGATATCCATTTTATTGATTGCTACGATAATTTGTCCTACTCCAAGTGTTCTTGATAAGAAGATATGTTCTTTTGTCTGTGCGTTTACACCATCGTTTGCTGCAACTACAACTACTGCTGCATCTGCTTGTGATGCTCCTGTTATCATGTTTTTAACGAAGTCTCTGTGTCCTGGTGCATCAATAATTGTAAAATCGTACTTGTCTGTTGTGAACTTCTTGTGAGCAAGGTCAATTGTTACTCCTCTTTCCCTTTCTTCTTTTAGATTGTCCATAACGAATGCGAATTCGAATCCGCCTTTTCCAAGTTCTTGTGCTTTGTCTTTTAATTTTCTCATTGCTTGTTCATCAATGTTTCCTGAATCGAAAAGTAATCTACCAACTATTGTGGACTTACCGTGATCTACGTGTCCGATGAAAACAAGATTCATGTGTTCTTTTGTTTTTGCCATTTTATTCCTCCAAATGTTCTTTTATCGTTATTCCCACGACTCCCCTCTTTTACTAGTCGAATTGGGTAAGTCTGAGGAATTACTAACTGTTTATAAAGCTTTTGGATATATTCCTCGTCATAAAACTACTCCGATTTATCTTCTTGCTTCATTCCTTTTCTTTCTCTGATTATTTTTACTACTCTATCTTGCAACTCGCTAGGTAGTCGCTCAAAGTTCTGGTCAACTAGGAAGCTGCTACCTCGACCACCGGTCGCAGACCTAAGGTCACTGGAAAGCCCAAACATTTCTGCGACTGGTAATTTTCCTGTAACTGTTACAAGTGCTCCTTCTTGTTGCATGTCCAGTAGTTGTCCTCTTTTATTTTGGATTAGTTTTGAGATTTCTCCCATGTATTCTACCGGTGCTTCAAAATTCATTGTTTGGATTGGTTCAAATAATACAACATTTGCGCCTTGCATTGCTCCTCTTATACCTTCTCTTACTGCAGGGTATAGTTGTGCTGGGCCTCTGTGAATTGCGTCTTCGTGCAATTTTACATCATCAAGTATTACTTTTACGCCAATACAAGGATCCTTTGTTAGTGGTCCTGCCATCATTACACTTTCAAACATATCTAGGACCATTTCCATGATTTCTCCTATGTGAACAATACCTCTTGTTCCATCTATTAACATATTTCCATGAAATATATCTTTGACTTTTCTTGATTCCTTAGCATCCATTACGCCTGTTGCTTGAAGTGCTTCCCAAAATGCGGGGTCGTTTTTCTTTATTCTTCCTTCAGGGAGTTTGTTTGCTTTTATTGCATCTCTAATCTCCTGTTCAAGTGGCTCCACTTTGAAGTATAGTTTGTTGTGTTTATTTGGAGACTTTCCTTCATATGGTTCGGGATTAATCTTTGTTATTGTTTCCCTATATACAACAATTGGAGGACTTGTTTGAATTTCCACATTTTTTTCTTTTTTGATTCTGTTTTCTATAACTTCTAAGTGTAGTTCTCCCATTCCGTGCATTAAATGTTCTCCAGTTTCCTGATTAATTTCTACTTGAATTGAAGGGTCTTCTTTTGCTACTTGCATTAATACTTCTACTAATTTTGGAAGGTCTGCAGGTTTTTTTGCTTCAATTGCTTTTGTCATAACTGGTTCGAACAAATGTGAAATTGCTTCAAAAGGTTCTGAGTCATCACCAACTGTTACTGTTTCTCCAGGGTATGCATTTTTTAGTCCAGATACTCCGACAATATTTCCACATGGAACATTTTCTACAATTTCTTTTTTGTTTCCGTTGTAAATGTATATCTGTTGAATTCTTAAATCAGATTTTGCTTTACATAGATGTGCGATTTCTCCTTTTCGCAATGTTCCTGAGAATAATCTTCCAGCACATATTTCTCCTGCTTGTGGGTCAACTACTACTTTTGTTACTACGAAGAATAGTTTTCCGTTAGGGTCGCAATTTTTAAGTGATTGACCGTCAGCACTATCTATATCTCCTCTCCAAATTTTTGGAATTCTGTATCCTTGCGCAAACTTTGGATTTGGATGATGTTTTATTACAGAATTAAGAACAACTTCGTGCAAAGGTGCTTTCTTTTTCAATTCTTTATATTCATCTCCTGAACCATTGTATGCATCAATTATTTCCTTAAATGTAATATTGTGCTTTTGCATGTATGGAATTGATAATGCCCAATTGTGAAATGCGCTTCCAAAGCATACGCTTCCATCCTGAACATTTGTCTGCCATCGGCTTCCATATTCTTCTTCTGCAATTTGTTTGATTAGTCTGTTTACTTCCGTAATTATTTTGATAAATCTTTGTTGCATTGCTTCTGGAGTTAATTGCAGCTCTTTGATTAATCTATCAACTTTGTTGATAAATAAAATTGGTTTTACTCTTTCTTTTAGAGCTTGTCTTAGAACCGTTTCTGTCTGAGGCATAATTCCTTCAACTGCACATGCAAGTACGATTGCTCCATCTACTGCTCTCATTGCTCTTGTTACATCCCCTCCAAAGTCGACATGACCTGGAGTATCGATTAAATTAATGAGATATTCTTTTTCTTCAAATTTATGAACCATAGATACTACTGCTGAATCAATTGTAATTCCTCTTTCTTGTTCATCTTCATGAAAGTCCATTGCTCTTGCTTGTCCTGCAAGTTCTTCAGACATCATTCCTGCGCCTTGCATCAGGTTGTCTGTAAATGTTGTCTTTCCGTGGTCAATATGAGCAGCAATTGCAATATTTCTTATCTGCTCAGGGATCTTCATAACTTGTGTTACTTTATCAGCCATTTTTGCCATTTTTTCTTTTCACCTTATTGTCTTTCTACTGATTGTTTATCGTCAATTCCACCCGCAAGTGGATTGCCGTGTTTTACTTGTTTCATTTTGTCTACAGGAAATCTTACTTCATAATCCTTCATTGTTTTTTCGAATGCTTCCTGAGGGTCTATGTCTAGTAAATATGCTATTTTGAATATCAAATATAATTCGTCTCCAATAAAATCAACGAATTCTTTTTTGTTTTGTTCGATGAGTTTTTTTTGTTCTTCTGGTCCAACCCATTTAATGATATTCCATACTTCGCCAACTTCTTCTGTGATGTTAAGCAAAAAGTCTTTGATTAAAGGTGAGTCATTTTTTGTTCCTTTGCCCCAGCCTCTAAGTTCATTAAATTTTGCTACCTTTTCCTGAGCATCTTTTAATGTCATTTTATTTATCGAGTTCCTCTAAAACTTTTATGAAATTGTCAACGACTTTGAAGTTTGGATGGTTTATGTCAAGATTTGCATCAATCTCTTTTAAGATTCCTATGTTTTCATAGTGATTTATTAGAGGTCTTGTTTTTGTATCATATACAAAAAGTCTGTCTTTAACAACTTCCGGTGTTTCATCCTCTCTTTGATACACTTCTCCTCCGCATTCATTGCATTTTCCTTCTTTTTTCATCGGAATATTTTTTACGTGATGGATGTATCCGCAATCTCTGCATATTCTTCGTCCAGTTATTCTGTCAATTATTACATGATGTTCTGCTGAAAAATACACTGCAACGTCAATATTTGTAATTTTGTCAAGTGCTTCTGCTTGTGCAACTGTTCTTGGAAAACCATCAAGAATAAACCCATTTTCACAGTCATTTTCTGCTAGGCGTTCTTTAACCATTTCAATTGTTATTTCATCAGGCACTAACTGTCCCTTAGCCATAAATTCCTGTACTTTTTTTCCAAGTTCAGTTTCTTTTTTTTGGTGGTCTCTAAATAAGTCTCCTGTGCTTATGTGAGGAATATTGAAATGCTTACTAACTCTGTGAGAGTATGTTCCTTTTCCAGTTCCCGGTGCACCAAGCACTATTACATTCATTTTACTTATTCCTTTTGTGTTTTTTTACTTACCCTTTCTGTAGTGTAAATCGGTGTCTATTTTTTTGTAGTCATGAATTTCTTGAGGTTTGAACCATATTTTTATTTCTGCTTTTGCTTCATCTACTTCACCACTTGCATGAATAATAGTTATTATTGGTCTATTTGATGTGTTTGCAAGTTCGTACGAATCATGCGAATAATCACCACGAATTGTTCCTGGATTTGCTTCCTGAACATTTGTAGGACCTACAAGCTTCTTAACTACGCTTACCGCTTTATGTCCCTGTATCACCATTGCTACAACTGGAAGAAGTCTCATGTCATCAACGAGTTGAGTTACAATTTCACTTCCGGCTTTTTTTGGGTCATAATCATCAGGATAACCTTTATTTTCTATGATTCCCTTACCTTTTCTTATAAGCCATTCATCATCCTTGAAATAATGTTCTTGTAGTTGTTCTTCTGTTGCAGAAAGCATTTTCATTGCTACAATTTTTAGACCTACTCTCTCAAATCTTGAGATTATATCTCCCATTATTCCTCTTGAAACGGCATCCGGTTTCAAAATTACAAGTGTTTGTTCATTTATCATTTTGATATCCTCTTTATTGTTTTTCTTATTGCTTAGTTCCCTTTTTAACTTCGTGGAATTCTTTTGTCCATTTGGTTGTTCTCGGTTTTCGCTTTAATACAAGCATATTTTTTTCGCATTTTGAAGAGCAAAAATCAAACACTTTTCCGTCTTTTTTTACGAAAATTTTTACAGTTCCCTTTGGAATGGAATTTTTGCAAAAATCACATTTAGCCATTTTATTTCACCTTACGAGTTTAATTGTTAGCTCTTCCCGCTCTTGTTAGCGGTCTTGCTTCAATTTCTGTTTCTCTTAACATTAAGATGTCTCCTTTTTGCACTGGACCCTTAACATTTCTTCTTATAATCTTGTTTTTATCCCTACCATCCAGAATTTTACATCTGACCTGGATAGCTTCTCCTCTTGTTCCTGTTCTGCCAACAATTTCTTCGACAGATGCAGGCATTGCAGAGGAAAAACGGACTCCGCCTTTTATTTCATCAGCCATCTTTTCAACCTCATTAATCTTTATTTAGGTAATTATTCTTCTTTTGAAGAATCTGTATTGATATTGTCTATGATATTTTGTCCATCTCCTGCATCAACAACTGCTACTGCTACTGTTGGTACTGGCATTCCTGCTGCTGCTCCAAGTTCTTCTCTTGATGGAACAACTACACATTTGATACCTTTTTCTTTACAAAGCATTGGTATATGCATAGTTATTTCTTTCGGGGAGACATCCGCCGCAATAACAACTAATTTTGCAGTTCCTTTCTCAATTACTTTTGTAACTTCGTTAGTTCCTTTTTTGATTTTTCCTGTTTTTTTTGCTAATTCTATAGCTTCATATGCCGCTTCAGACATTTTGTATACCTCCATTGGCCAAGTTATGGCTTTAATGATGATAGTTGATTGATAAGAAATATCTTACCTCTCTCGACCAATCATAGACTGGTTTCATTAATCATCGGTATTGAATAGAATACGCCACTATTTTATAAAGGTTTTGAATGTGAATATATCTTAAATCTGTTTAAATTATGAAAATATATAGAAGAAAAATAATTAGGGGAATTAAAATAACTTTTATTACATTTATCAAAAAAGCGTCGTACTTCACTGATTTTACATCTGATTTTTCTTTTATTGATTTTTTTTGTTTTACAGTTTTTGTTGTTTTAATTTTTGATTTCTTTGTATCTTTTAGGTTTTTTATATTGTCGTAATCTATAATTCCCTGCATTAAGACCATGACCGCAGTTATTCCAAGGATTAAATCCGAATAAAATATTATTGAAGCTGATAAAACCAGCAATACAAGATATAATTTGTATTCCGTTATGAGCGTTGCAAGAATGAACACCACAATACCAACCGCAATTCCTGCATATACGCTTAAAATGTTAGACACGATTATTCCTGTGATTGCTGCTGCAGATACGGAATTCAGCGCTTTGACATATCCTTTTAATGTTATTAGCTCTTCTTTGGTTTGGCTTGCAATGTAGCCTCCTCCTACATATATCAGAACTGAGACCATTAATATTAACGTCTGATGTAATAATTGAAGAACCATTGCACAAAACCTTACAAGTACCTCTTAACTCTTATCCCCGCAGACCCTGCCCTCCGCAATTGTTAAGCCTTGCGTCTCATTTCCAAACGAAAGCCTAGAATCGCCTGCTGAATCATTTATTTCTATTATTCCTCCAGTATCATCAAGTATCATTATGCAAAATTCAGAAGTAATACCTAATCTTTTTTTTATTTCTCCATAGCTTGCTCCCTGAGCATAAAGCTCCTTTATTGCATTAACATCAATTTCTTCATCATTCAAAATGCCCGGAACATTGGTTGTGCCGTTGTTTTTTGTATCAAATCCCGCAGCTACCGCGTCTATTTGAGATCTTAACTCCAAATCATCATTGCTATCCTTGGTCAAAATTGCATACATTGCAACAACAACCAATAGGAATATAACTACTCCAACAATCAAATCTACCGACCATGTCTGTGCTTTTTTAAAAACCAATTCAACCCCTTTTTACTTTCTGGATACAATTCATTATATATATTTTTCTAAACAATTAAAAACCCCTGACAAACAAAAAAGTATCGTCGAGGTATATAAAATTTTCTTATTTTTTGAAAAAAACAGCAACATTTAAATACTAAGAACAACATCCCTTTATAAAATTATCATAAAAATCAATTGTTACCAATTGATGACAAATAATTTACATTCATATTTAATGGGGGATTGACATGTCAAAGTACGTTAAGAAGTGTCCAGAATGTGGTTCAGTGAATCTGCTATGGAACAAGGATAAAGGCGAAATCATATGTAGGGACTGCGGTCTCGTTCTCGAAGAAAAAATGGTTGACTTCGACCAGGAATGGAGAGAAATGGATAGCGAGGCAGCGGCCAGAAGAAGGAGAACTGGCGCACCAATGTCTTATACCCAGTTTGATCAGGGTTTAGGAACCGAAGTTGGTACAAAGGCAGATTTCTATAAGCTTGGCGGAAAAAGTAAGAACAAATTCTTCAGATTAAGAAAA
>Ga0114931_10006817_pt1 | contig 14016 bp, 16 predicted proteins | sample 2SBtaG_FD_89579 | JGI IMG/M metagenome (GOLD analysis project Ga0114931, IMG submission 89579) | Deep subsurface microbial communities from Kolumbo volcano to uncover new lineages of life (NeLLi) - 2SBTROV14_V59a metaG | ecosystem: Environmental > Aquatic > Marine > Volcanic | place: Kolumbo...
CAAAGGAAGTATTGGTATGACAATCCCGATTCCTAAAATATCTAGGAACGCAACAGAGAACAGAATTGGTAGTACCGACTTCACGATTAACTGCGTTTACACCTTTTATAACTATATCCAATGACAATAACCACAGTCAAGTGGAGAAGACCAACAAGTTTCACTTTTGTCACAATGTCCGTCTCCTTCAAAAGGGTCGGTTGGACGGCATATATTGTGGACACATTTTTTACTTACACACTCACTATCGTAATTACAAGATTTTCCGTTTTCAATCCCACAATTACCACAATCTTTGGGACAAGTTTTACAACTCTCCCAAGCATCACAGTAAAAATCCCCACAAAAGACCGTTTTGTTTCTACAGTATCCATTAATGCAGTTTTTACTCTCACAATCTGAATTTGCGATACAAGTGAATTCTCCAACTTTCTTTGGTGGTCCATATCTCAAGAGTAGACTAACAAAAATCACAATACCTAAAACTATTAGAGGTGTTTTTAGTCTCTCATAGGGAATCTTCACAATAATTTTAGGTGGTTTAGGATTTATGGGTTAGCCAAGTTTTATGATAGATTCGTTTTCAAAATAGTTTTTTTCCTTCACCTTGATTTTTGGATACAGCGTCTTTGGAACGCCAATGTCCGCTACAAACTTCTTTGAGTTTAGGTTTTTACATCCCCACTTTGGTAAAGATAAAAAAAGAATACTCTCTGCTTTGATGAATGTCTTGTAAGATGCCCCTTTGTCTGCATCAATTCCTGAAGGTATGTCGCACGAAACCACCGGTTTTTGTAATTCATTTATTAAATCAATTACAGTCTTAAACTTGCCCTTGGGTTCGCCTTTAAGATTGTATCCAATAAGACAGTCAAGTATGACTTCTGTTCCTTCAATTTCTAACTTTAATTTATCAAGAGTTGAGATTATTGGGATTTTTAGTTTCCTTACAATGTCCAAATGCATTTTTGGTTCACCTTTTAACTCAGTTTCAATAAGAAATATTTTGGGTTTAAACCCAAAGTTAAGCAAGTGTCTGGCTGCTGACAAACCGTCCCCTCCATTGTTACCTTTCCCAACTATTATTAGAACCTTCTTAATTTCCCTATACTCTTTTTGCATAAATTCAGCAAGCCTATAGCCTGCAAGCTCCATCATCATAACTATTGGTATCTTATAATTTTTAACCATCAATTTATCAAGCTTTGAAATCTCTGCCCGTTTTACCCAATGAATCATACTAAACTTAGTTTTACTATGTATTTATTCGTTCACAAACTATTGGTAGGTTTTTTGTATCTAAACATTGTACTAAAAAACTTTAGTCAATTATTAAAACTCAGTAGTTTTTTTGTTACATGGATTATGAACAAAAATCAATTGAGCTTCACAAAAAAATGAAAGGTAAAATAGAACTCAAAAGCAAGTTTCCCCTAAACACTAAGGACGATTTGTCTGTTGCATATACTCCTGGGGTTGCTGCGGTGTCGAATTTGGTTGCAAAAAACCCAAAAGCCGCATATACACACACCATAAAGAGTCACACCATATGTGTACTATCGGACGGTTCGGCGGTGCTTGGTTTGGGAAATATTGGACCTTTGGGTGCACTCCCTGTCATGGAAGGCAAGGCCGTAATTTTTAAAGAATTTGGTGGGCTTGATGCCTTTCCAATTTGTGTTGATACTCAAGACAAAAATGAAATAATCGATTTTGCAAGAAAAATTGCCCCTGTTTTTGGGGGTATAAACCTTGAAGACATAGCTGCACCCAAGTGTTTTGAGATTGAAGAGGCTCTTCAGGATTTGCCAATACCTGTGATGCATGACGACCAGCACGGTGCGGCAGTCGTGACTCTTGCCGCCTTGATTAATTCAGCCAAACTTTCTAAGCTCAAGCTTTCAGACCTTACTGTAGTCGTGAACGGAGCAGGGGCTGCTGGACTTGCTATAACTAAGCTACTCCTTGATGAAAACAGTGAAATTGGTACTCCTGTGAAAGAAATAATAGTCTGTGATTCTAAGGGTATAATAAATCAAAAAAGACAAGACCTTAATCCCTACAAAAAAGAAATAGCCAAACTCACCAATTTTCGGGATTTAAGCGGAGGGTTGCATGATGCTCTTAAAGGCGCCAAAGTTTTTATTGGATTTTCAGTTGCGGGCGTCTTAATGCCCGAGTGGATTAAAGATATGGCAAGCGATCCGTGGGTTTTTGCTATGGCTAATCCTCTTCCTGAAATAATGCCCCAAAAAGCTAAAGAAGCAGGGGCCTATATTGTTGGAACTGGAAGAAGTGATTTTCCAAACCAAATTAATAATGCACTGGCTTTTCCTGGGATATTTCGGGGAGCCTTGGATTCGCGCGCCACAAAAATTACTAAAAAGATGAAGATTGCAGCGGCTATGGCCCTTGCCAATTTCGTAGGCGAGCCAAGTCCTGAAAGAGTTTTACCAAGTCCTTTGGAGCAAGGGGTGCATGAGGCAGTGGCTTCTTCAGTCATGAGGGCTGCTATGTCTACTGACTAAAGAATTTTACTAAGAGATTGTTTTTCCCATATCCAAGATCTTTTTTTGAGATATCAGAATGGTTGACGTCAATTATTTTCATATTACTTGAAAACTCCTTAGCAAATTTTGCAGGGGCCAATTGGTCGCGCTTGCCTGAAATGACTAAGCATCGCTTTTTGAGTTTTGATATATTCTTGCCAGCATTAATCTGGCTTTCCCAAAGTGGACCGCTAAGAAAAGCTTCTTTCCTCTGAGAAAAAATTTCATCAATTCTTTTTTCTACCTTGTCTTTAGGATATTCTGGTGACGTATTGGTTTTATATGTATTCCTAAAAAATTTCCTAGGACTTACACTTCCTTCTGTTATGGTTTTAGCAATCATCTTGGCAAAAAACTTGTAGACGTGGGCTTTTGATACTATAGGTGCAATCATCACTACCTTTCTTGCCCTTTTGTCTCTTAGTGCCAATTCCCCTGCGAGGTTTGCCCCCAGGGAAAGACCTGCGCAGTGATACTCCTTTATCTTTAACCTAGTTATCATGCGTTTTATGGATTCAATTAAGTCACCAAGTTTTGGTGTCCAGTAAGTTGAGCCGCCGTGTTCCGGGACATCAATTTCAATCACTTTAAAACCTTGGGACACTAAGCTATCTGTGTAAAGGCCGTCTCTATGATGGTCCATAAGCATACCATGTATGAAAACCACAGGGAAACCTTCACCCCTTTTACTAAATTGCAGTTCCTTTCCCTTGTATTTTATATTCACAAAAAAACAAGCCCATGTCTCAATTTAATCCTTTGCAAAAAAAGAAAGAGAACTGGACTATCGTCTCTTAGTCCTCGTCGTTTTTTTGGTAGTAGACTTCCTTTTAACTGCTGCCTTCTTGACTGGCGTTTTTACTACTCTCTTCTTGGTGGTCTTTTTTACCGTGGCCTTCTTTTTGGTCACTGGTTTTTTCACAGTTCTTTTGACAGTGGTCTTTCTTTTATTTGTAGTCTTCTTGGTTGCAGCTTTTCTGGTTGTTGTTCTTTTTGTCACAGTCCTCTTAATAGTCCTTTTTTTCACAACTTTCTTAGTAGTCCTTTTTGTTGCAGCCTTCTTAGTTGTTCTTCTTGTTTTTGGTTTTCGTGTCGTTGTTTTTTTCACAGTTCTCTTTTTTGTCTTTGAGTTCTTAACTGTCTTTTTTGAAGTCTTCTTCTTTACCGTACTTAATTTTTTAACAGGCATTTTTTTCACCAGAGCATTGCTCTATTAATTTGGCGTTCGTTTTTTATTTATCTGTTTCTACAAAATGTCTACGGTTATGCCTTATTTCCCAGTCTTTTTTTGAGTGCAGCTATTTTATCTCTTAATGCAATTGCAAGTTCAAATTCCAACTCATTTGCAGCAGTCTTCATCTGATACTCAAGTTCAATTATTATACTCGGTATATCTTTTCTTGGAATGTGTTTAGTATCTTTTACTTCAGTAATCTGTTCTGACTTCACAGATTTTATGATGGTTTTAGGAGTTATATTGTGCTCGCGGTTGAATCTTTCTTGTATGTTTCGCCTTCTTTTGGTTTCTTCCATGGCTTGCTTAACGCTTCTGGTAATTTTATCAAGATACAACACCACATAGCTTTCGCTGTTCCTAGCTGCGCGTCCTATGGTCTGAATCAGGCTCTTTTCATTCCTTAAGAAACCTTCTTTATCCGCATCTAGAATGCCGATAAATGCCACTTCAGGGATGTCTAAGCCCTCCCTTAGGAGATTTATGCCCACAAGACAGTCGAAATCTCCGAGGCGGAGCTGCCTTATTATTTCACTTCTTTCAAGAGTCTGGATTTCTGAATGCAGGTACCTGACCTTTATGCCTTTCATACTAAGGTATTCTGTAAGTTCTTCTGCAAGCCTCTTGGTGAGCGTGGTGACAAGAGACCTATAACCCTTTTTAGTCGTCTTCTCGATTTCACCAACCAGGTGGTTCATCTGTTCTTTTATGGGGTGCGTCAAAATCAATGGGTAAATTAATCCTGTCGGTCTTATGATTTGCTCAACCACTTGATTGCTCTTCTCAATTTCGAATTGGTCTGGTGTTGCACTAACATAAATTACATTCTTTAGAAATTTTTCGAATTCTGAAAACTTTAGCGGGCGGTTGTCATATGCGCAAGGTAGTCTAAAACCATAATCGACCAGCTTCTTTTTCCTGCTGTAGTCTCCTTTATACATCCCTCTCACTTGCGGTATGGTCTGGTGGCTCTCATCAATTACCATGAGAAAATCTTTTGGAAAATAGTCAAGCAGACAATACGGTCGTTGACCTGGTTTTCTCTTGTCAAGATGTCTTGAGTAATTCTCTATGCCTTTGCAATATCCAAGCTCTTTTATCATCTCAAGGTCGTAGTTAGTTTTGGTCTTTAATCTGTGTTTTATTAAGGGGTCGCTGATTTTTTTTAAAGTTTTTTCAAGCTCAAGTTTTATGGAAGCTATTGCAGTTTTTTGAGTTTTTGAATCAGTAACAAAGTGAGTTACCGGAAACAAATAATACTTCTCAAGATTTTGAGTTCTTCTGAAATTTTCAGTTTCAATTATCTCAAGATTTTTTATAGAATCTCTGCTTAGGGTAATTCGAATTATGTCTTTTAATAGCTTGGTATGACATCAATTGAATTTCCTCTCACTCTAAAAGTTCCTGCTTTAAGTTCCAATTCATCTCTTTTGAAGCCCAAGTCAAGCAATTGATTTAATACGTCTTTTCTGGTGATTTTTTCTCCAATGTTAAAGACCTTGGCAAGTGACCTGTAGTTTTTTGGGTTTCCAAGGCCATATATTGCAGAAACACTTGCAACTATTATGACATCGTTTCTTGTCAAGAGAGCTTCAGTAGCGGAGAGTCTCATCTGCTCAATCTTGGGGTTTATGGCTAAGTCTTTTTCAATATACGTATCAGTTGAAGGCACATATGCTTCAGGCTGGTAGTAATCATAATAGCTCACGAAATACTCGACTCTGTTTTTAGGAAAGAATTCCTTTAATTCTTGGTAAAGCTGGCTTGCAAGAGTCTTGTTGTGAGCAAGCACAAGAGTTGGTTTTTTAAGTGAATAAATCACGTTGCTTATGGTGAAAGTTTTACCACTTCCTGTGACACCTAAAAGGACTTGTCGGGTTTTACCTTTTTTAAAACCATCAACTAATTTTTGTATAGCTTTAGGCTGATCACCTGCGGGCTTGAAAGTCGACACGAGTTTAAAGTTTTCATTTTTCACCTTTCATCGCCTTACTCCTAAGTAGTCTGTGATATTTAATTGCAAATCTGTGGGCTTCATCACGCCCTTGAATTAAAAGTTTTAAGCCAGGGGATTTTATGTCAAGTCTTAAAGGTTTTTTCTTTCCTGGAACATAAACCTCCTCAAACTGTTTAGCAAGGGACACTATTGGCAATTTGAGGTTGAGTTCATCAAGTGCTTTAAGGGCGGCATTAAGCTGGCCTAATCCCCCGTCTATTACTATAAGGTCTGGGAAAACTTCATTGTTTTCTTTTAATCTTGAGTATCTTCTTTTCACCAATTCATATATTCCTAAAAAGTCGTCATTGCTTTGATATAACTTCATCTTAAATTTTCGGTAATTTGACTTATCGGGCATACCATCGCTGAATCGCACCATCGAGCCCACGACATTGGTGCCACTCATATGTGATACGTCAAAAGTTTCAATCACCCTTGGTGTAAAATTTAGCTTCAAGGATTTTTTGAGGTCACTTGTCATGACGTTGTTTTTTAAGAAGCTTGTTTCAATATTTCTCTTTGCAAGGTTGAGCAACTCTTTTTTGGCCCCTGATTTTGGGACTATTAATTTAACTTTTCCTTTTTTTATTTTTTCAAGATAAGTTTGTATTAAAGGGTCACTTGTAGCTCTTGGTAGAATTATCTCCCGCGGTATAGGGTTTTGGGCATAATAAACCTTAAGGAATTCTTCAAGGAACCCTTCAGACTCTTCAAATGAGTACTCACTCTTGGTGGTAAGAACGCCCCTTTTCACATTGAATACTATGATGTGTACGTCCCCTCCTTTTTTAATGTAATTTATTATGTTTTCATCATGGTGTTTTTTTCTTTCTATATTCTGTTTTATGTCAAGGTACTTGAGCGCTTCACTTTGTTCCTTCCGAGTCTTTGCCTGTTCAAAAAGTAGTTTATCGCTTAAAATTTTCATCTCACCTTTAAGGGTTTTTATCAATTGTTCTGTTTTTCCTCCAAGAAAGGTTTTCACCTTAAGGACGTTTTTGTCATATTCTTTTTTTTCCATCTTTCCTTCACAAGGCCCCCCACACAGACCGATGTGAAATCTAAGGCATGCCCTCTTTGGTATTTTATTGCAAGTTCTTATGCTAAAGTTGTTGACAAGAAGCTTCCTTAAAATTTCCCTGTATTCGCCACTAGTGAAGGGACCAAAGTAGGTGCCTCTTGATTTTTTGTTTCTTCGGGTAACAAGTCGCGGGAATTTCTCGTCAGTTACCAAAAGATATGCGTATCTTTTGCTCTCCTTTAAGTCAATATTAAATTTCGGCTTGTGTTTTTTTATGAGATTATTCTCAAGTATTAGGGCCTCAACTTCATTTTTAGTGACAAAAAAATCAATGTCTTTTATTTTTGATACCAAAAGTCTAGTTTTATGGTCACTATGATTTTTGTGAAAGTATGATGAGACCCTTTTTTTTAGGGATTTGGCCTTGCCAATATAGAGTATATTACCTTTGTCATCTTTAAAGAGATAGCAACCAGAATCCTTTGGCAGGGCTTTGGTGTTCACATTCATAATAAACTCTCCGACTTAAAAGCCCTTCAGAACTTTTTTGAGATATTTTCCAGTATGATTTTTTTTGGTGTTTGCAATTTCTTCAGGGGTTCCTTTGGCGACTACCTTTCCACCCTTGTCCCCGCCTTCCGGTCCAAGGTCTATGATATAATCTGCATTCTTTATGATGTCAAGGTTATGTTCAATGACTATTACAGTATTTCCTTTGTCAACTAGTTCTTGAAGAATTTTTACAAGCCTATTGACATCATCAAAATGCAGTCCAGTGGTCGGTTCATCTAAGAGATATATTGTCTTATAATTGGTCTTTTTAGCAAGTTCTCTGGTGATTTTTATTCTCTGTGCCTCTCCCCCTGAAAGCGTGGTTGAAGGCTGGCCGAGCTTGATGTATCCTAATCCCACTCTGTTTAGGGTATTTAACTTCCTCTTTATTTTTGGGATGTTTTCAAAAAACTTCAGAGCCTCCTCAACACTCATGTCAAGAACTTCGCTAATGTTTTTACCCTTATAGTCAATATCGAGGGTTGCTTCGTTGTAACGGTTACCCTTACATTCCTCACATGTAACATAGACATCTGGTAAAAAATGCATTTCAATTTTTATGACGCCATCACCACTGCAGTTCTCGCATCTTCCGCCTCTGACATTGAAACTGAAGCGTCCGGGTTTGTACCCGCTAAGCTTGGCTCCTCTGGTTTCTGTAAAGAGGTTTCTTATGTCATCAAAGACTTTAGTGTAAGTTGCCGGGTTGCTTCTTGGAGTCCTGCCTATGGGCGACTGGTCAATCATTATAGTTCTTCTTACGAAGTCAGGGATTTCTACTGATTTTATTTCATCCACGAATTCTCTTGACTTCATAAGTTCTTTTCTTAAGACCTTGTGTAAGACTTCATAAACTAAAGTGCTTTTCCCACTCCCACTAACTCCAGTAATTACCGTGAATACATCTGTTGGGAACTCCACATTGAGATTTTTTAAATTGTGTTTTTTTATTCCGTTTAGTTTGACAAAGCCGGTTGGTTTTCTCCTCTTTTTCGGGATTTCGATTTTTTTCTTGCCACTTAAATATTGTCCTGTAAGAGATTTAGGGTCTTTTATTATATGGTGAGGTGTGCCTTCACTCACCACATGGCCGCCGTGGACTCCAGCACCTGGACCAAGGTCAAGCACATGGTCTGCTGAAAGTATGGTGTCTTTATCGTGCTCAACTACAATAAGAGTATTTCCTATGTCACGGAGTTTTAGTAAGGTCTTGATTAATCTATCATTATCTCTTTGATGAAGACCAATGCTTGGTTCATCAAGCACATATATTACTCCTGTGAGATTGGCACCAATTTGGGTAGCAAGCCTGATTCGTTGGGCCTCACCCCCTGAAAGAGTGCCGGCACCCCTACTTAACGTAAGGTAATTTAGCCCCACATTTTCAAGAAAGCTTAAGCGGGACTTTATTTCCTTTACTACTTGCTTTACAATCTTCTTTTCAGTGGGGTTTAGTTCAAGTCTTGAGAAAAACTGCAAGGAATCTGTAACGCTCATATCTGTTATATCAATTATGTTTTTTTCTGTCACTTTTACTGCCAGGACTTTTTCTTTTAGCCTCTTGCCTTTGCATGTGCTGCAGCTATAGGTGCTCATAAATTTTTCAATCTCGCGTCTTCTGTAGTCGCTTTTAGTTTCTTCGTGGAGTCTTTCAAGGTGAGGAATTACTCCTTCCCAATATCCTTTAAAATTGAATTCTGATTCTCTTCTTTTAGACTTAAACTGGAATTTCAACTTGTGGTCGCTGCCGTAAAGAAGCACTTTAAGATGTTTTTTTGAGAGCTTTTTTATGGGGTCAAAGATGCTAAAGTCGTATTCCTTGGCGACGGCTGAGAGTTGCTTCCCTCTAAAACTTGTTATAGTATTACCGTAAGGTTTTATGGCTCCGTCAGCAATTGAAAGTGATTTATCAGGGAATACGAGTTCGGGATTTACTTCCTGTCTGAAGCCCAAGCCATGGCATTCCTCGCAGGCGCCAAAGGGGCTGTTGAAACTGAACATTCTGGGCTGCAATTCTTCAAAAACCAGGCCACATTTAGGACAGCTTAAGTCCTCGCTGAAAAGCTCTTCTTTTGAATCAGATAAAATTGTGAGTAATCCCCCACCCTTCTTTAAGGCCAATTCAACCGCTTCGTTTAGCCTCTCAGTGTCGCTTGTTTCAAATTCGTCTACTACAAATTCTATGTCGTGCTTTTTGTAGCGCTCAAGACTTGGCTTTTTTTCAGTTGATTGCAGTTTGCCGTCAATTCTTACTTCCATATAGCCTTCCTTTCTTAAGTCCTCAACTAATTGTTCATAGGTGCCCTTTTTTTGTCTCACGAGAGGTGAGAGCACTTTAATGTTTTCGCCTTTGTATTTTTTTTCAATCTCCTTTGAGAGCCGTGCCGGCGTCTTTTTTTGAATTGGAATATTGTGGGTAGGGCAGTGCGGCACGCCAATTCTTGCAAAAAACAACCGTAGGTAATCATAGATTTCAGTGACAGTTCCAACAGTGCTTCTCGGATTCTTGCTTGTAGTCTTCTGTTCAATGCTTATAGCGGGGCTTAGTCCTTCAATACTTAGCACATCTGGTTTATTCATCAAGCCAAGAAACTGTCTTGCATAACTGCTTAGACTCTCAACATATCTCCTCTGACCTTCTGCATACAAGGTGTCAAAAGCCAAACTGCTTTTACCACTGCCAGAGAGCCCCGTAATGACTGTGAGGCGGTTTTTTGGAATTTTCACACTCACGTTTTTGAGGTTGTGTTCTTTTGCGCCCCTTACTATGATTTCATCTATCATAACAGGGTTAATTTTCCGGTAGGGTATATAAAAATTGCCGGGGGTTACCTAATAATTTATAAAGAGTTAAATTAACAATGTTTATGACTATACCTATAGAAACTTTATTGCATAGTTTAGACTGGCGCTACGCTACCAAGAAATTTGACACGAGAAAAAAACTGTCAGAGGAACAATTAAATCTGGTTAAAGAAGCTTTAAGGAAGTCTCCTTCATCCTTTGGAGTTCAACCTTGGAAGTTTATTATAGTAAACAATCAGGACCTAAAAAACACGCTAAGGTCCCATGCTTGGAATCAAACTCAGATTAGTGATGCTTCACACATTGTAGTGCTTTGCACCCCAAAAAAAATGACGGAAGACCATATCAAAAAATACATATCAAAAGTTGCAAGTATTAGAGACGTGCCTCTTGAAAACCTGAAAGGTTATGAAACTTCCATACTGCAAGGCATAAAAAATAAAAGTGAAAGCGAACTCGATTCTTGGATGCGAAGTCAGGTCTATATTGCTCTTGGCATGTTAATAGCTAACTGTGCTACGGCAGGTATTGATACTTGTCCTATGGAAGGATTCTCAAATGAAAAATTTGATGAAATCCTTAAATTAGATGATTTGGGGTTGAAGTCTGTTGTGTTATGTGCGGTGGGATTTAGAGATGATAGCGACAAATACGCCAAGTTACCAAAAGTGAGGTTCGACAAAAAAGACTTATTCATCAGACGAGATTAGACTTTTGGTTTACATCCTTAATTTCTAAACGCATAATTATTGGCGAAAAGGAGCTTATTGTGGCAAGTCTTGGTAGAATACTGCTTGGTTTACTTATGCTTTTAATCGGGGTAGTGTATGATGTTTTTGTTCTTACACTTTTTGGAACTCTTTTCTTTTTTATGGGTATGTTCTATCAACAAAAAAACACCAAGAAGGCTTTCGTTCCTGAGAGAGAAGAGCTGCCAATTGATGAGGATATACTTGCCGAAATGAAACGTGATATGGGTGAAGACTTTGTGCCACCCAAACCTAAAAAGAAGAAAGAAGAAACGGAAGAAAAGGACGACAATGAAAAAAATGAAGACACTGAAGAAAAAAATAATGAGGAAACTAATAAGGATTAAGATGTTGATAAGAAACACGATAAACGATAAAAATAAGGTTTTTAATTATCTGCTCTCTTCTGAAGTGTGGAAGATAAAAAAATCGTCTTTACAGGGGGGCCAGTAAGTGGCAAGACGACCACATTAAACGAATTCAAGGCGGAGCAGGAAGGTGCCTGTTTCGTAGATGAAGTTGCCCGAGACTTGCTAAAGGCGGCTAAAAAAACAGGAACCCGTGCCGTGCCTTGGGACTGCTTTTATAGTTTTGAGTTAAAGAATATGAGAGTACAGATTCAAAGGGAGAATGAGTGTAAAGGGCTTGCTTTTATTGACAGGTCTGCAATTGATGGTATTGCATACTACAAGATACTTGGTGGAAAGCCTCCAAAGCTATTAGTTGACCTGGCAAGAAAGAGACATTATGACTACGTATTTTTCTTTGACCTTCTGCCATTTGAGATTGATACCGAACGCTATGAGGCCAGTCAGGAAGAAGCCGAAAAGATTTCTGGTGTCATTTTGAAAACGTATAAATTTTTTGGATATGAACCTGTGAGGGTGCCTGTCATGTCTGTAAAAGCAAGGGTGGATTATATCAAGAAAAAAATTGGGCTTTAATTTTTTAAAGGCTTGCTTCACTACAACTCATGAGGTGGTTATACCTTACCGCAGCACTCGTGTTAATTGTTAGTTTTAGTTATGCCACTTTTTCAAAGGTGAAAGATATGAGAAAAATTGCAGTAATAAAAACTAACTATGGAACCATGGAAATTGAGCTCTTTACCAAAAAGGCTCCAATAACTACTCAAAATTTTATTGACTTGGCTAATAAGGGCTTTTATAACGGGTTGATATTTCATAGGGTAATAGACGGTTTTATGATTCAAGGCGGGGACCCCCAAGGAACGGGTATGGGGGGTCCAGGATATACCATTAAGGATGAATTTTCACCAGACTTGAAACATGACAAAGAAGGCGTATTGTCGATGGCAAATACCGGTCAGCCCAACACAGGGGGCAGTCAGTTTTTTATAACGTTGGTTCCCACACCCTGGCTTGACAATCACCACGCAGTATTTGGACAAGTAATAAAGGTAATGGATGTTCTTGAAAAAATTGGGAAAGTAAAGACGGGTGCAAATGACAGGCCTGTAATTGATGTTGTAATGGAAAGCATAACCATCAAATAAAGCGCTTTAGAGACGATAACGTAAACCCCCCAAAAGTTACCATTTTACAATTATAAACTTATTTAAATTCGCAAGCTCAATTTTTTAATGGGTTTGTTAGTCATAATTTATGGTCTTCCGGGTGTCGGAAAGACAACTCTTGCCAATGAAATTGAGAGTGATTATGGTTTGTCAAAACAAACATCACTAAGTACTGACCAAATGCGAGCAGAACTTGATGAAATGAATGAATTTAGTAAAAAATATGTAAAAACACCGAAGAACAGACAAAAGATCCGTGATAAATTACGCCAAAGAATTGAGGATTTACTGGGAAGTGGAGAGTCGTTTGTAATGATGCAAAGTACGTTTTCAAATAATCCACCTGAGAGTACAGGGCAAGATGAATTGGAAAAATATCTAGAATTTGTGAACTCGGAGTCACATGAGTATCTTGCAATAGAAGTCGTTTGTAAAGACGAAGAAAAAATAATTCAACGAATTAATAATCGGCCCGCCCGAGACAATGGGTGTGGAACTCCAAATTCATATTTAAGACACAAAAAACTGTACAACCTTACTCCACCAAAAAATTACGTTAAATTAGACACAAGTGGTACTCTAAACAAAGCAAAAGAAAATCTCAAACGGCAAGTTTATCCGAAAATAGACGAGCTCTTAGAGTCTAATAGATTGAAAGATTTAGAATACGCTACGTCATTTAGTAAGAAATCGTCGATGCCGTATGCGGCTCAAGACCTTTGAGTTTACCAAGGCATTTACTGGTGTATTTGAGAGTCTAGCAAATTATTTCCAAGAGGTAAGTCTTGTTCCTTTGTATAGTCTATAAACACTAGATACTTTCCTGTTTCTAACTCGTTAACACCGAGTTGAGAACTATATTGGTGAACTAAATTCGTTATTGAGCTTAAATTTAAGCTGTGTTCCACAACAACTTCATCAATGGTTCCCCTAAACGTGGCTTCAAATTGCCGATATAAAATTTCTTCATATAAATAGTCGTGACCTTCAACAATTAGTGGTTTTGGAAGAAGAGGTATCTTTGAACCATCTTCCCTCTCATATAATTTTAATGGCGCATATCCTAGTACAGCTCCAGTCTCTTTAACAAACCCCATGTCATCTAGGGCAGTAATTAAACCCGCTAAACCTTCTTGTTTTTTTTCAAAATCTTTTTCTGTGACATCAATATACTTATTTACTTCTTCAAATGTGAAAAGTTCTTTTAGACCTTCTACAGGGTCTTTACCATCTAATCTTGGAGTTAATGACCACGCCACATAATTAATATATGTGTATCTATCTGCATTCCCGATCATTAAAAGGGTGTTAGTCTGAATTTAAATTCTTAAGCCCCAATTGAAATTTGACTCAAAGAAGGAGCTCTGCCCCTCCTGACCCGTCGAGACGGGTTTCTAAACCCTAATAAATTAAAAAGTCCTGTTGAGCGAAGCGAAATTTTTAGTTGAAGCCCCAACTGGGATTCGAACCCAAGACCTCTACCTTACCAAGGTAGCGCTCTAACCAGGCTGAGCTATTGGGGCAGCTTTTTGATCAAACTTTGTTAAAGTTTGTTGGTCAAGCTTTTAAG